>Ga0255188_1000705_pt1 | contig 10619 bp, 11 predicted proteins | sample Miss_Cont_RepB_8_FD_188427 | JGI IMG/M metagenome (GOLD analysis project Ga0255188, IMG submission 188427) | Freshwater microbial communities from Mississippi River, Louisiana, United States - Miss_Cont_RepB_8h | ecosystem: Environmental > Aquatic > Freshwater > River | place: USA: Louisiana... | reverse complement strand
CTACGGATTGAATAGCGGCAATGCGGCCTTGCGCTGCGTCGGGTATGTGTTCCTCGTGCCACGCGCAGCCGGCAGCATTCCAGCGCAGTTTGTCCAAACCGACACCACCGGCACCAGCGCCAAGTCGCCTTCGGATCGCGAGCTGGTGGTGGACATTACTCCCAGCCAGGGCCCGCCCAGCTACACCACCTAAGTGTTCACGCCGGCAGGGGGCTTCGTCGATCATCCCGCCCACATGAAAGGCGGGGTGCCGGCCGGCGAGAACGTCGCCTTCGTGGACGGCCATGTGGCCTGGCGGGACTTCGCCTACATGACCAACAAGTGGCTGGTCCCCAGTGGCGCGACCCAGTTCGCCTTTTGAGCCGCATCCCGCGCGGGAGAAGCAATGGCTTGCGGCTTGGTTCTCGAGTTTCAGCTTCGGCAGCGTGTCCCCCGGGGAAGGAACTGCCAGCTTCGCCGATGTTTCTCCCTGAATGGAGACGCAAGAGCCCCAACAACGAGGACACCGTGTGTTTGTCCAATTGCCAGCCCGACGGCCTTCCGATACGTTCCGCCCCGGCCGGACAACCGGCTCTGACACATGGCACAACTCTTCGAGTGGATTTACGTCGTCTTCGCCGTCCTGCTGCTTTTTGGGGCGGCCATCGCCATTCATGAGTGGGGTCATTACTGGGTGGCGCTCAAGCGCGGGCTGAAGGTCGAAGCGTTCGCCATCGGGTTCGGGCCGAAAATCTGGGGCTGGACCAAGGACGGCATCGAATACTCCATCCGCTGGATTCCCGCCGGCGGCTACGTGAAGCTGCCGCAAATGCTCACTTCCGAGGCGCTGGAGGGTGAACAAAAAGGTGAACCGCTCCCGCCCGTCTCGCCGTGGTCGAAGATTCTTGTGGCTGTGGCCGGGCCGTTCATGAACTTCGTCTTCGCCTGCGCCATCGCGACGTTCATCTATTTCGTCGGCCTGCCGGTGCCGGTGAACCCCTCGGTCATCGGTCACGTCGCAGCGGATTCAGAGGAGCACAAGCTCGGCATCCGCAACGGCGACCGCATCGTGTCTGTGTATGGCCAGGCGGTGAAGTCGTGGTCGGAGGTCTTCGAGGCCACGATCCTTGCCCCCACGAATGTGCTGCCCGTCGTCATCGAGCGCGCGGGCGAACGCAAGACTTACCACCTCGCTGCCAGCGCCGACAACGCGCTCAAGCTCAAGATGCTCAACCTCGACTCCGAGGAGAAGGTCGTCGTCGGTGACATCTCGCCGACCAGCCCCGCTGCCGAGGCGAAGGTGATGCCCAAGGACGTCATCATCGGCTTCGCGGGCGTGCCGGTCGTGGGCAAGGCGCAGTTGATTGACCTCGTCGGCAAGCGCGGCGGGCAGACCACGGAACTCATCGTGGAACGCGCCGGCAAACGTGAGGTGCTCAACATCACCCCGCGCGTCCTCGACGCCGGAGCCAAGAAAGCCCGCATCGGCATCATGTTCGCGAACACGCCGACGCGTTACGAGGTGCAGAAACCCGGCCCGTTACCGTGGGTTCAACTGCAGGAAGTCTGGGACCGCACCTGGCGCACGCTCAACGCCCTCTTCCACTCGAAGGAAACCGGCGTCGGCATCGAAGACCTCAGCGGCCCGCCCGGCATCCTTGCCATGCTCGCCGCGAACGTGAAGACCGACTACCGCCTCGCCCTGAGTTTCATGGTGCTGCTGAACATCAACCTCGCCATCCTGAACCTCTTCCCGATTCCCGTGCTGGACGGCGGCCACATCATGATGTCCATCTACGAAAAGCTGCGCGGCAAGCCCCTGAGCGTGAAGATTCAAGAATACGCCACCACCGCCTTCGCCGTCGTGCTGCTCACGTTCATGGCCTACGTCTCGTTCAACGACTTGTGGAAACGTTCCGGGCTCTTCAAGTCCATGTTCGACCAAAAGAGCCAAATTGAGTCGGCACCGGCACCGGCACCGACACCCGCTCCCGGTAAGTAACCAATGCGGAGTAGGATTAAGATTAGGATTACGAGTAAGAGCATCGCGCCGTTGCCTCCTCCTCCTCCTAATCTTAATCCTCATCCTGCTCTCTGACCTTTCCGCCCATGCGCTACTGCGATTCCCCCTACCTCTTCCGCCGCCGCGTCTCCCGCGAAATCACCATCGGCGACCCCGCGCGCGGCGGCGTGCTGATGGGCGCACACCACCCCGTCGTGAAGCAGTCCATGCTCACCTGCGACACCATGGACACAGCTGAGTGCGTCAAGCAGACGCTCGAACTCGTCGCGGTCGGCTGCCAGATCGTCCGCATCACCGCGCCCACCGTGAAGGACGCGGCGAACTTGAAGAACATCGTCGCCGAGCTGCGCGCGCGCGGCTGCCTCGTGCCCATCGTCGCCGACATCCACTTCAAGCCCGACGCCGCGATGGAGGCCGCCAACTGGGTCGAGATGGTCCGCATCAACCCCGGCAACTATGCCGACTCGAAGAAGTTCGCCGTCAAGGAATACACCGACGACGCTTACGTCGCCGAGCTGGGCCGCATTGAGGAGAAGTTCACGCCGCTCGTGCTCAAGCTGAAGGAGCTGAAGCGCGCCCTGCGCATCGGCACCAACCACGGCTCGCTCTCCGACCGCATCATGAACCGCTACGGCGACACGCCGCTGGGCATGGTCGAGAGCGCGCTGGAGTTCGCCCGGATCTGCCGCAAGCACGACTTCCACAACTTCAAGTTCTCGATGAAGTCGAGCAACCCGAAGGTGATGATCGAGTGCTACCGTTTGCTCACTGCGCGCCTCGCGCAGGAAGGGCCGGACTGGAATTACCCGCTCCACCTCGGCGTCACCGAGGCGGGCGAAGGCGAAGATGGCCGCATCAAGTCCGCCATCGGCATCGGCTCCCTCCTCTGCGACGGCCTCGGCGACACCATCCGCGTTTCGCTCACGGAGGATTCACCGCGCGAAATCGAAGTCTGCACCGACCTGCTCGCGCAGATTCCCACCCTCACCGTAGGAGACGACGTGAGAAGTCTCACATCAAACTCGGGAGCTAGTCAGAGCCTCCTCACGTCGGCACCTACCTTCCCGTTCGCCCCCTTCCACTTCGAGCGCCGTTCAACGCCCGAAATCGAGCTCAGCGAAACCTCCAAATGCGGCGGCGAGCAAACCGTCCGCGTCGTTGTCACCCGCGCAACCTTCGACAAAGTCGCACCAAAGATCCGCCCCAAAGACGACGTGAAGCCCGAGGGCATCTACGAAGACCTGAACCTCCTCGAACTCGACCCGACGCAGGACCTACGCATTGAGGACATCAACTGCGACACGCAGCTCGTGACCGTGAAGGACGGGGTGAACCTCCCGCCCATCACCGCCTTCCGCCTGCTGGTCGCGCAGCTTAACCGCCTTGGCCGCCGCAATCCGATCCTACTGAAGGACTGCCTCTTTGAAGGTAGCCGCCGAGGTAACGAGGCGGACGGCAACGGTGGCTCGACGAATCCGCCTCCTCACGTCGGCGGCTACGAAGTGCTTGAACCCAAGATCGCCCTCCTCCGCGCCGCCGTGAACATCGGCTCCCTCCTCGCCGACGGCATTGGCGACGCCATCCTCGTGCGCGGCGAGAGCGGTGCGGGCATGAGCCTGCGGCTGGCTTACAACATCCTTCAAGCCGCCGGCTGCCGCAGCTTCAAGACCGACTACGTCGCCTGCCCGAGCTGCGGCCGCACGCTGTTCAACCTCCAGACTGTCACTGCACGCATCAAGACGCGGACCGAGCACCTCAAGGGCGTGAAGATCGCCATCATGGGCTGCATCGTGAACGGCCCCGGCGAGATGGCGGACGCGGATTTCGGCTATGTGGGCGGCGCGCCCGGCAAGATCAACCTCTACGTCGGCAAGACCCCCATCAAGTTCAACATCCCCGAAGCCGAGGCCGTCGAGCGCCTCGTGGACCTCATCCGCGAGCACGGCAAGTGGGTGGAGCCGGAGAGTGCGTCTGGAGTTCAGGCCACCGTTTGACAGCCAAGCGGCCGCGGCGCTAGCCTCCAACCATGACACAGACGTCCATGAAGCAGTTCATCGCACGATCTGCTCAACAGCCTTTGCGCATTCACGTCGCCGACGGAGCCACCTACAAACTCTCGCATCCTGACTTCGCCTTCGTGACCGAGGGATCTCTGATTCTCGCCTCCGGCCCCGGGCACGATTTGAGAGTTGAGTTTGTTGTCTGCCCCTTGGCTCAAATCGCCCGGATTGAAGTGGTGAGGACCAAAGCAAAAGCGGCTTGAAGGGCCCGTGGAACGTGAATTGCGCCGCACGGTCTCCCGTGCCACAGTCGGGCACCTGCTTATGCCCGACCAAGCTCAGAAGACCCGCCCGGTGACACCCAGCCCCAGTGGCGGCGGAGGCGACGGCCCCAGCGCCCCCAAGGTGGACAAGCCCAACGTCGAGGAACTCCTCAAGCGCATGAAGAAGGTGGACCCCGACCAGGCCAAGCGGTATCGGCAGCGCACCGGGCAGTGATGGGGCGCGGACGCCCACGTCCGTCGCACAACAATCCGAACTGCGGACGTGGGCGTCCGCGCTCCTGACTCAATGACCCCGGCACCCCACCCCATCTCCGGTGACTTCGTCTCGCTGCTTGCGTCACACAACCTCTCGCCGCTGCGCGCGGAGGTTTCTCAGTCCGCACCGGTGCAGACACAGGCCACCACCGTCTTCGCCTTCCACTTCGCGGACGGCGTGCTCATGGCGGGCGACCGGCGCGCGACAGCCGGCAATGTCATCGTCACCGACCGCGTGGACAAGGTCATCGAGCTGGACGCGCACTCGCTGCTCGCCATCGCGGGCGTGCCGGCGACGGCGTTCGAGATGGCGCGCGTGTTGCAAACATCCTTCGAGTATTACCGCCGCAGCCAACTCCAGCCGCTGAGCCTGCCGGCAAAGGTCCGCGCGCTTGCCCGCTTACTCCGTGAAAACTTGCCGATGACCATGCAGGGCGTCGGCGTGGTGGTGCCGCTGTTCGCCGGGGTGGACACCACAACGCAGCCGCCCAAGCCGCAGATTTTCTTCTACGACCCGCTCGGCGCGCAGTTCCAAGCCGTCGGCTACGCCACGAGCGGCTCCGGTTCACAGACCATCCGCAGCGTGCTCAGTTATCAGGAGCGTTACGGCCAGCCGCGTCCGTCGGAGATGACCTTGCCGCAGGCCGTGCAGTTCGCGCTGCGCTTGCTGATGACGGCCTCGGAGTTCGACTCCGCCACTGGCGGTGTGCGCCCCGACACGCTGGCCTTCGCCACGCTCAAGGTGCTGCGTGCATCCGGCGTGGAGACGATTTCGGACGCGCAGCAGGCGGAGTGGTTGAAGGCGTAGCCCGTGCCGGCGACTTGCAGTCGCCGCCTGTGAGCAACAGCAATTCGAGCGCGTTCGCCATGCCTGCGCGCAACCCGGCGGCTGGAAGCCGCCGGCACCTACTTGTTCGGCTGCGGCGTGTAGCGGAGGTAGGGCTTCACCTTGCGCGCGCCTTTGGGGAAGAGCGCGGGGATTTCCTCGTCCTTCACGGCGAGGGTGATGATGCAGTCTTGGCCGTCCTTCCAGTCCGCCGGCGTAGCCACCTTGTGCTTGGCCGAGAGCTGGAGGGAGTCAATGACCCGGAGGATTTCCAGGAAGTTCCGCCCGCAGGACATCGGGTAGGTGATGGTGAGTTTCACTTTCTTATCCGGACCGATGACGAAGACCGAGCGGATGGTCGCCTTGTCGTCCATGTTCGGGTGGATCATGTCGTAGAGCGCGGCGACGGTCTTGGCCGGATCGGCGATGATGGGGAAGCTCATCGTCGTGCCCTGCGTCTCGTTGATGTCCCGAATCCAGCCGTGGTGCGACTCGACCGGGTCCACGGACACGGCGATGCACTTCACGTTCCGTTTGGTGAACTCGTCCTTGAGCTTCGCGACCGCGCCCAGCTCGGTGGTGCAGACGGGCGTGTAGTCAGCGGGGTGCGAGAAAAGAATGCCCCAGCCGCTGCCCAGCCATTGGTGAAAATCAATGTGACCCTCGGTGGTGTCAGCCTGGAAGTTGGGTGCGATGTCGCCAAGTCGGAGTGCCATAGTTGTTCGTGGTTGAGTTTGTCGGGGAGGAAACTAAGGAAGGGCACCACCGGGCACAAGCCTGCGGTGCTGGGAGGCTTGCCCGTCTTGGCCTCAAGGTGCGTAGCCGAGGAGCGTGTTCACTTTCACTGGGTTTTTCACGATTTCCACATGCCAGTCCCAGTAGAGGCGGTTCCAAGTGCTGCCGTGAGAGGGGAACCTGGGCAGATTGCCATACCAGCCCCAGTTAGGTGCATTACAGAGAACCTGATCCACATCGGTGAGAGCCCAGATCGCCGAAGGGGAGCCGAAGCCCTCGATGTAGCTGAGGCGCTGCGGCGGGGCGGGTGCGCCGGCGTTTGCATAGCCAAAGGGCTTGGCCGCGAGGATGGCATCGGCGGAAGTGTTCACACTCCAGTTCACCGCGTAACAACGGATTTGGGCGCCTGTGATCGAACTGGCTGAGGCCTGACGCTGGTAGCCGGCGCACAACAGGGCCTTCACTTCATTGGTCTGGGTGGCGGCAAGGGTCGAAGGATTTGGCTGGGCCAGATAGGGAGCGATGAACCATGTCAGAATATTGTTGCCGGTCTGAGAGTAGCTTGGGGTCACACCCACCTCGATTCGCCCCGGCAACTTCGTGTCGTAATCGTCGGTGTAAAGCTGGATGGCCAGCCCGACCTGCTTCATCGCGGTCTGGCACTGCGCTTGGGTGGCCTTCTTCTTGGCGTTGGCCAGGGCGGGCAGGAGCATTCCTGCAAGGATGGCGATGATGGCGATGACCACCAACAACTCGATGAGAGTGAAGCCACGTCGAAAATGCACTAGTTGCCGCGTTTTCATGTTCGGTGGGGAAACTAGTTCAAGATGCGTCACTCGTCACGAGTGTGTTTGCACCTGCGTCTGCACCGCTTGGACCAAGCCTGCGATGGTGTGGGTTTTCGCCTCCATCGTTGGCTTCAAGCCCAGCGCCACGAGCGCCTTGGTGGTCTCCGGGCCGATGGAAACGGTCTTCAGGCCGGGGAATTTCTTCTGCAACTCGGGCAGGTTGAACCGCGCGTGGAAATTTTCCACGGCCGAACTGCTGGCGAAGGTGACCCAGTCGGCGCCCTCCTCTTGCAGCCGGGCCGCCGCGCCATTGAGGTCCTCGGTCTCGGGCACGGTTTGATAGACGGCCACGTCGTCCACGATGGCTCCCTTGTCCTCCAGCAACTTGGGCAGCTCGGGATTGGCCACCTCGGCGCGGAGCAGGAGCACCCGGAGGTTTTCGAGGTCGTCCTTCTCGGCGATGGCCTTGGCGATGTCCTTGGCCACGTATTTGTCCGGCATCGCATCCACAGCCAGATGCAGCTCCTTCAGCTTTGCCGCCGTGGCGGGACCGACGGCGGCGATGCGCACCCCGCCAATGGCCCGCAAGTCATCGAAGGCCTTGAAGAAATAATCGAAGAAGCTCGTGACGCCGTTGGGGCTGGTGAAGACCAGCCACTGATAGCTGCCCAGCCCGCCCATGACCTCGGCGACGACCTGCTGGCGTCCCGGGGGGACGATCTTGATGGTCGGGATTTCCAGGACTTCCGCGCCCAACTCCAGCAACTGCCGCGACAGATCGCTGGCCTGCTCACGTGTGCGCGTGACCACGATGCGCTGGCCGAAGAGCGGGCGGCGCTCGAACCAGTTCAGCTTGCCGCGCAGCTTCACGACCCCCCCGATGATGGTGACGGCCGGGGCGGCGAACTTCGCGCGCTCCACCACCTCGCCAATCGTGGCCAGCGTGCCCTCGATGCTCTGCTGCCGGCCCGTGGTGCCCCAGCGCACCATGGCCACCGGAGTGTCCGCCGCCATCCCGTGCGCGATGAGCTGCTCCGCGATCCGCCGGATGCGCTCCACGCCCATGAGCACGACCTTGGTCCCGGTGGACTTGGCGAGTTGCGCCCAATCAATGCTGCTCTCCTCCTTGGTGGGATCCTCGTGCCCGGTCAGAACGGTGAAATTGGAGCAATGATCCCGATGCGTGACCGGGATGCCGGCGTAGTTCGGTCCCGCGTAGAAAGACGACACGCCGGGCACCACCTCGAAGGCCACCTTCGCCGCCGCCAGCTCTTCCGCCTCCTCGCCGCCGCGGCCAAAGATGTAGGGATCGCCGCCCTTGAGCCGCACGACAGTCTTGCCCGCCTTGGCCTTGGCCACGAGCAACTGGTTGAGTTCTTCCTGCGGAATCGCATGGGCGGCGGCGCGCTTGCCACCGTAAATCACCTCGGCGGTCCTGGGCGCCAGCCGGAGCAACTCCGGGTTGACCAAGGCGTCATAAACCAGCACCTCGGCGCGTCCGATCAACTCAGCTCCCCGCCGCGTGAGCAGCCCTGCATCACCCGGCCCGGCGCCCACGAGATAAACTATGCCTTTCGACTTCATGTGGCGGGGACTGTAAGAGCCGGCCGCAGAAGCTCAAATGGCAAATGCAGCGGCTGGTCAACCAGCCCTTGACCGGTGCCCGGGTCTGACTACGCTCCATACCAGTCCACACACAGCGCATGCCAGCCTTGCCTAAACCCCGTTTTGCCATGAACCCGTTGCCAGCTCCCCCATCGCAGCGGTCTGCTCCCAAGAGCGCGTTCACCCTCATTGAACTGCTGGTGGTCATTGCCATCATTGCGATTCTCGCCGGCATGTTGCTGCCGGCCTTGGCGCGCGCCAAGGTCAAGGCAAACACCACCAAGTGCGTCTCCAACGAAAGACAGGTCGGGATGTCTCAGCTCCTTTACGCCTCCGATCATGACGAGGTGTTCCCTTACACCGGTCAAACCTGGCCACAGATGTCCTTTTCTGGCATCTGGCAACTGCTCAACCCCTACATCTCGACCAACAGTGGCTTTCACCTGTGCCCGGCGGACAAAGGCATTCCATGGAACTTCGACTGGTGCCGCGTCAATCCCGGTTTCGGCCTGACGACCAACCAGTTGCTCTGCGCCGGCAGCTACTACTACCCGACGCAATATTACTGGGATGACAGCGCGCCGGGCACGCTTCGCCGCCGCCGGACCACCGAGGTCGGCTCACCATCCCGGAAGGTCATGGCGACCTGCTACGCTGGAGAGATCCCCGTATCGCTGGGGGCCAAGATCATCGCCCACGGCAAGGATGGTTTTCCCCTGCTCTTCGCGGATGGCCACGCCAGCTACACGCTCTACATGAACATCAATCCAACCTCGCCCTATGGCCCCTACAACTTCGACTGGACAGTGGGCGGACTAGCCACGGGCGTTGACCTGAAGTAGGGCGCCACCCTACCCCAGCGCCAGCCAGAGCGTTATACCAACTCTGGTGGAGACAGGTCGGATGGGAGTCGAGTCTGAGCGCTTGGCTCCCCTCCTGTGCCTCGTAGCAGCCGACGTGAGGAGGCTCATTCTGAAACCGAAAAAGTCAGCGCCTCCTTATGTCGGCTGCTACGGTTCAAGGTCACGGAAAGAAACCCCGGCAAAGTCCCGCGATTTCGGCACCTAACCCCGTGACGTCGGCTTCCAGCCGCCGCGTTGCGGGTGGCGGACCTCCTGGGCGAAAAGTCCGGCAATCCCCCGCCGCCCTGATAGCCCGGTTGGGTGGTGTTGAAGATTCCCACCACGAACCCTGCCGGCTGCCAGCCACAAGCACGGAGCCTTACAGCGGCCGCAAGGCGGCGCGACAGGGCGCACCGTCCGCGCCGACAATCTTCAGCGGGAGGCAGGCGAGCTCATATTTGCCCGGCTGGATCTTCGCGAGGTTCAAACCCTCGATGATCCAGATGGGCTGCCTGGCCCCGAGCATGATCTGGTGGCATTCCACGCCGTCTTTGTTGTAGCCGCCCACGCTGAGGTAATCCACGCCCACGGTCATCACGCCGCAGTCCACGAGGTATTGCGCGGTCGGAGCGGGGATGTAGATGAAGTCCTCGTCGAAGGTGGAGGTTTTCGCCATGCGCCAGCTCCGAGTCGAGTTGCGGGTCTTGAAGAGGACGCGCTCGCCGCGCTTGAGTTTGTGGGGCTTCAACTCGTCCACGGTGATGGCCACCTTGTCCTTCAACTCGATGACGCGGCATGGGCCCAGCACGGGTTCGAGGGGCATCTTCTCCATCGTGATGCCGTTGGCAATGAAGTGGCGCGGCGCGTCCATGTGCGTGCCGGTGTGAGCGCTGAGGGCGAGCTTGGTGAGGTTGCAGGGGATGGTCTTGCCCGGCTGCCCGGGGATGGGATCGCCGAGCTTCACATGCAAGCCGACGCGACAAACCGGGTCGCCGGGCCATTGCACCATGCCGTCACGCATTTCCACGGTGATGTCGATCCAAGGGGACTTTTTGCTCATGGGAGTGGATGCCAGAATTACTTGCCGAACGCGATCACGTTCTTGATGCCGGTGGCCTTGCCCGTGAGCAACTCGCGGAAGTTATCCACGGGATGGCGGGCGGAGATGACCTTCTCCAAGGTGTGCGGCCAGCGGCGTTTGAACTCGCCGAGGTCACGGATGGCGGCCTGGAAGGCGGCTTTGTCCGCGTTCACGGTGCCGACGATGAACTGGTTCTTCAGC
>Ga0255188_1000703_pt1 | contig 10635 bp, 9 predicted proteins | sample Miss_Cont_RepB_8_FD_188427 | JGI IMG/M metagenome (GOLD analysis project Ga0255188, IMG submission 188427) | Freshwater microbial communities from Mississippi River, Louisiana, United States - Miss_Cont_RepB_8h | ecosystem: Environmental > Aquatic > Freshwater > River | place: USA: Louisiana... | reverse complement strand
CCAATGCCGTCACGCGCATGCTCGTCAAGCCACCCATTCCCAAGGGGGTTTATCTCTATGGCGGGGTCGGACGGGGAAAGAGCTTCCTGATGGACAGCTTCTTCCAGTCGGTTCCGCTTCAGCGCAAGACCCGACTGCACTTTCACGAGTTCATGCGGGAGGTGCACCGCGAGCTGGCCGAACTCAAGGGCCTCCAGAACCCTTTGGATGAATTGGGCAAGCGCATCGCCAAGCGTTTTCGGCTCATCTGCTTCGACGAGTTTCATGTGGCCGATGTCACCGATGCGATGATCCTGTACCGCTTGCTCGAATCCTTGTTTTCCAACCGGGTCAGCATCCTCACGACCTCCAACTTTCACCCCGATGGCCTGTATCCAAACGGCTTGCACCGCGATCGCATCCTGCCGGCCATTGAATTGCTCAAGCGCGAGTTGGAGGTCATCAATGTGGACAACGGGATCGACTACCGGCGACGCACGCTGGAAAAGGTCTCGCGCTACCACACGCCCTTGAACGAGTCGGCCGAGCAGGCCCTCACGCAGACCTTCGAGCAGCTGGCCGAAGTCAAGGATGAGCCGCCGGTGCTCAACATCGAGCACCGGGAAATCACCGCCAGACGCAAGGCCGGTGGCGTGGTCTGGTTTGATTTCAAGTGGCTGTGTGGTGGTCCGCGGTCACAGAACGACTACCTGGAGATCGCCTCGCGCTTTCACACGGTGATCCTCTCCAACGTTCCGCAGATGCCCCCTCGAATGGCCAGCGAGGCGCGCCGCTTCACTTGGCTCGTCGACGTGCTCTACGACCGCCGCTGCAAGCTCATCATCAGTGCCGAATGTCCCCCGGAGGATCTGTATACCGAAGGGCCGCTGGCTCATGAGTTTCCGCGCACGGTCTCGCGTTTGAACGAGATGCAGTCGGCGGAATTCCTGGCCCAAGAGCGTCGTACGGTGGACACTGCACTGACCTGATGCCGGCGACCCCCCCGCCCCATGTCGATGGCGTCATCCCCCTGGCGAGTGAAGAAGCGCTCAGAGAAGACGGTGGCGCCTAGAATGCCGCCTGCTGCATGGATGACAACCTCCACTCCCCCCAACGCCAGTTGATCGAGTTGCGCATCGAGCATGCGGACCTCGACAGCCTCATCGACCGCCTGTCTGAACAACCGCAACCGGATGACCTCGCACTGCGCCGTCTGAAGAAGCGCCGCCTCCTGTTGCGAGACCAGATCCGCCGGCTTGAACTCGAAACCGAGCCGCCAGAACCCGCCTGATTGCCGGGCTTGGTCGCCCGCCCTTCGAGACAGCCCTTTGAGAGGCCGCTTGACGCCCTTTGCTGAACCGAACGATCCCGCCTGTGAGGGGCCGCCGACGGCCTTGCCCCATGCGCCGGGTGAGCTTGCTCAGGCGGTCGCCGATCTCATGGGGGTGCATGGCCCGCTGGCGCGCCAAGACCCTGACTACCGCGAACGCGTCGAGCAGACGGCGATGGCACGGGCCGTTTCGCTTGCGATCGAAGAGAACACGGCGCTGGTGGTGGAGGCCGGCACGGGAGTGGGCAAGACCTACGCCTACCTGATTCCGCTGTTGATCAGCGGGCGCCGAGGCTTGGTGAGTACGGCCACCAAGAGTTTGCAGGACCAACTCTATTGGCGCGACCTTCCGCGTTTGTGCGAGCGCTTGGGTATTCCCGTGACGATCGCGTTGCTCAAAGGGCGCAGCAGTTACCTGTGCCGTCACCGGCTGACCCTGGCGCGCCAACTCCCCGAGGGCTTGGACCGGCTGAGTCTGAAGACCTTGGCGCGGGTCGAAGACTGGGCACGGACCACGGGCAGTGGCGATCTGTCCGAAGTTCCGGGCCTCGATGAGCGCTCAAGCTTGCTGCCGCTGATCACATCGACCCGCGAGAACTGTCTGGGCAGCGAATGCCCGTCCTTCGGGGATTGCCATGTGATGCAGGCGCGCCGTCAGGCGATGTCGGCTGATCTGGTGGTGGTGAACCACCATCTGTTCTTCGCCGATCTGGCCCTGAAGGAGGGTGGGATGGCCGAGCTGTTGCCCGCTGCCGAAGTCGTGGTCTTCGACGAGGCCCACCAGATTCTGGACACCGGCTTGCAGTTCGTGGCCACCAGCATCGGCAGCCTGGCCATCCTGGACCTCGCGCGGGACTTGCGGACCGCTGGCCTGGCCCATGCCAAGGGGCTGCAGGATTGGCTGGCCTGCAGCCAGGGGCTGGAGCAGGCGGTTCGCGAATGGCTGTTGGCCTGTGATGGTGGCGAGGGTGGGCGCAAATCCCGTCGGGTCCGCTGGGCCGAACGGGCCTCGGGCCGTGCCGATGCGCCGGCCCGCCCGGTCGAGGTGGCTTTCGCGCAGTCCTTGGCCACTCTGGCCGCGGCGCTTGTGAGTGCCCGGGAGTGTGCAGCAGCGGTTTCTGAAGCGCACCCCGATCTGCTGCGTCTGCGCGATCGCGCGGATGAGCTCCTTCATCGGGTCCAGGTGTTCCAGTCACCCCCTGCCACCGACCGGGTCCGGTGGATCGACGTGGGGCCCTCACAGGCGCGGCTCATCGACACGCCTTTGGACATCCGGGAACTGATGCAGCAATCGCGGACGCAAACGCCCAGGGCCTGGGTGTTCACTTCGGCCACCTTGGGCGACGAACCCGGCCTTTCGTGGTTTCGTCAGCAGGCGGGTTTGGAAGACGCACGCGCCTTGTCGGTCGGCAGCCCCTATGACTACGCCGCTCATGCGCGCCTGTGGGTGCCCCAGCAGCTGCCGGCTCCGGGCGAGGCGGGCCACAACGAGGCGGTCGCTGATCTGGCCGCCCGGTGTGCCGCGCGGCTGGGGGGACGAACCTTTGTGTTGGCCACCACGCTGCGGGCGCTACCCATCATCGGCGAACACCTGCGTTCGGTCTTTGCCTCGAGGGATCTGGCCATCGAGGTGCTGGTCCAGGGCAGCGAGCCCAAGCGTACCCTGCTGGAGCGTTTCCTTCAGGCCAACAGGGCCGCAGGGGCCGTCCTCGTGGGAGCCGCGAGCTTCTGGGAAGGCATCGATGTCCCAGGCCGAGCCTTGCAATGCGTGATCATCGACAAGTTGCCGTTCCCGCCGCCCGACGATCCCTTGCTGGAGGCGCGCACCCGTGCATTGAAGGCGCAAGGCCGAGACCCCTTCGCGGAACTGTCTTTGGCTGAGATGGCCATTGCGCTCAAGCAGGGCGCAGGCCGGCTCATCAGAAGCGAAACCGATCGCGGCCTGTTGGTGATCGCCGACAAGCGGCTGCATACCAAGGGATATGGGCCACGCATCCTGGCCGCACTGCCGCCCATGGCGCGCTGCGCCAGCGGAGCGGCTGTGGTGGAGTGGCTGGATGAGCTGCGAAGCCAGCCTTGAGGGCCGTCCTTACCAGAATCGCCACCAAGGCTTGTCGCTTCGGGGAGCAGCAGCATCCTTGGGAAAATTGAGATCGAGCACACGCTGGGCATCATCCCGCAGCTGCGCCAAGCCGAGCTGGTCGTAACTCTGCACCATGATGCGCAGCGCATCTGCGGCGGCCGGTGCACGTTCGAATTCGCGGATGGCCTGCTGAGCGCGGTTCGCGGCTGCGAGGTAAGCCCCGCGACGGAAGTAATAGCGCGCAACCCGCAATTCATAGTCCGCCAGGGCGTTGGCGATGTAATCCATCCGCACCCGCGCATCCGGTGCATACCGTGAGTTGGGGAATTGGTCGACGAGGACCTTGAATGCTTGATAGGCATCGCGCGATGCCTTCTGGTCGCGTTCGGTCACATCTTGGTTGAGCACCTGGTAGATCCATCCCAGGCTGTCGTTGAAGTTGACCAGGCCCTTGAGGTAGAAGGCATAGTCCAATGCCGGGCTGGAGGGGTTGAGCCTGATGAAGCGGTCCAGCGCGGCGATCGCCTCGGGCCGTTCGCCGGCCTTGTAGCGCGAATAGGCCAGGTCCAGCGAGGCTTGCTGCGCCAGCAAGGTGCCCGCTGCACGACCTTCCAGTCGCTCGAGCGCCCGGATCGCACGGTCCCAGCCACCGGAGGCCATGTCGGCCTTGGCCTCTGCATACAATTTGTCCACCGCCATGGCGGAGAACTCGTCTTTCTCCGATGAGGCACAGCCGCCCAGCAGAATCAACGTCAAGGCTGATGCGGCCGCGAGACCTGCCGCGAGTGAGGGATGGCGGCGAAGAGTGGTCATCGAGGCGGTCCAGTGCGATGAAGGCATTCGGTGGAGAGGGGCTGGGGCATTCGGCCGCGTGCGGGCCCGCAGCCGCGCAAGGGTTCGATGCACCGATTGAAACGATGATTCGATTATAGGGAGCGTGTTCTGCGCTCATGATGCCCGCTGACCTGATTGAACCTGAAGATCTGAACCCGGATGCCGGGGTGGCGCCACTCGATGAGCGACGTGCCTGGACCGTGGGAGCGGATGCGCATGGGTTGCGCTTGGACAAGGCCCTGGTGGACTGCGCGCCGGAGTTCTCCCGCAGCCACCTTCAGGCCTTGGTCGCGCGGGGTGCCGTGGCGGTGGACGGCATTGCGCAGACCCAGGCGTCACGCAAGCTTCGCGTGGGTCAGGTGGTGGAGGTCCAGCTCTTGCCCACTGAGCAGACCCAGGCTTTCCGCCCGCAGGCCATGGCGCTGTCGCTCCTGCACGAAGACGAGCACTTGATCGTGCTGGACAAGCCCGCTGGGCTGGTGGTGCACCCGGCGCCCGGCCATTGGAGCGGCACCCTGCTCAATGGCTTGCTGGCCCACCATCCCGGGGCGCAGGGACTTCCGCGGGCCGGAATCGTTCATCGCCTGGATCGGGACACATCCGGCGTCATGGTGGTGGCCAAGACGCTGGCTTGCATGCAGGCACTGGTTGCCGCGATTGCCGCCCGCGAGGTCCAGCGCCTGTACCGGGCCATCGCCACCGGCCGGGTGTTGGAAGACCATCAAGACATCGACGCGCCGGTGGGGCGGGACCCGCGTTCTCGCATCCGCATGGCCGTGGTCGCATCGGGCAAGCCCTCGCGCACCACCGTCCGCGTGTGCGCCCGCACCGACCGACTGACGGCGGTCGAATGCCGGCTCCACACTGGCCGCACCCACCAGATCCGTGTCCACATGGCCCACCGGGGCCACCCGCTGGTGGCCGATGGCCTCTATGGGGGTACGGCAGCACTGGGCCTTGAGCGGCAGGCCCTGCACGCGCACCGATTGTCTCTGGTGCACCCGATGAGCGGCCAATTGATGGACTTCGAGGCACCGCCTCCCAATGACTTCGCCCGTGCTTGGGGCGAAGTGGGCGCAGTGGGCTAGAATCGGGTCAAACGCTGGCGAAGCATGGCCCGCTTCAGTGCCAAGGTCCTGGCCCTAGTGGACTTCCCCACCTGTGCCGTCCGCCTCCTGACCGCGATTCCGGTCGACGCGTCGAACACCGTCCGACCGAATGCCAGCGGAATGATTGGGCCCCTCCAGGGGCTGTCCTCCGACCGATGACCCGTCCGCTCGACAGCGGACATTCCGACATGGATACACCAGAAGCCAAGCGGGTTCTCGAAACGGCCCTGTTGTGCGCCCAACAGCCCATGGCCATGCGTGACCTGCGCGCGCTCTTCGAAGAACAGCTGGAAGCCCAGCAGATACGCGAACTCTTGCAGGCCCTTGAGGCCGATTGGGCGGACCGTGGCGTCGAGTTGGTGGAACTGGCCTCGGGCTGGCGTTTCCAGAGCCGCAGCAACATGCGCCATTTCCTGGACCGGCTCCATCCGGAAAAGCCGCCACGGTATTCCCGTGCGGTCATGGAGACCTTGGCCATCATCGCCTACCGGCAGCCGGTCACGCGTGGTGACATCGAGGACATCCGGGGCGTGACTGTGGCCACTCCCATCGTCAAGCAATTGGAGGACCGCGGTTGGATCGAGGTCATCGGCCATCGTGAGGCGCCTGGTCGTCCCGCCCTGTACGCCACCACGCGGCAGTTTCTGGACGACCTGGGTCTGTCGGGGTTGGGCGAGTTGCCGCCGCTGGAAGGGCAAGCAGCTCCGCCGGCGCTTCCGATGCCGACCGGCGACCTCGTTTCGGAATCCGCTCAAGGGCTGCTCCCCTTGGACAGCCAGGATGCGCCGCCCCGCCCCCCGATCCCCCAGGATCCCACCCCTGAGCTGCCCACGACATGAACGATCTGCCTGAAGAACCCAAGAGCCCACCGGCGGATGAAGGGCCGGCCGGCCTTGCTGGCGACCGACAGCCAGCGGTCTCGTCGGATGCCGCCGATGCCGCCAGCGGTGAGGGGGCGGGACCCCGCAGCCGTCGCCGTCGCCGCAGCCGTCACAAGCGAGGTGGGGCGTCCGAGACGGTCCACGGTGAATCGGCGGACGGGTCGGGTGAACCGGCACCGGTTGCCCCAGCCGTCATCGACGCTGCCGTTCGAGAGGGGGCCCAACAGCTGTTCGGCGAGGTCGTGTCCGGCGCTTATGACGAATTGGGGGATGATCCGTTGCAAGCCTCGGCATACGGTGTGTCCGCCGATGATTCCGCCCCAGACGCCGAGGAGCCTGCAGCCCCTCTCGATGGCGGCAGGCCAGACCTGGGGGGCTCGACCAGCCGGGAAGACATTCCGGCCGATGGTGCGCAAGGCCCCGATGATGGGACGCACCGCCGCGTGCTGGCTCCTGATCCCGATGCGCCGAAGTTGCACAAGGTCTTGGCCCAGTCGGGCGTCGGATCGCGGCGCGACCTCGAAGCGATGATCGAGGCGGGTCGCGTCACGGTCAATGGTGAGGTGGCGCACACCGGGCAACGCGTGAGCCATGGGGACCGGATCCAGATCGATGGCAAGCCGGTGCGCATCCGGATGCGCCCGGGCAAACCCCGTGTCATCGCTTACCACAAGCCCGTGGGTGAGGTGGTCACCCATGAGGACCCTCAGCAGCGGCCGACCGTCTTTCGGCGTTTGCCCCGTTTGGTGCAGGGCAAGTGGCAGTCGGTGGGCCGACTCGATCTCAACACCGAGGGTCTGCTGCTGTTCACCAATTCCGGTGAGTTGGCCAACCAGTTGATGCATCCGCGTTTTGGTGTGGAGCGCGAATACGCGGTGCGGGTGCTGGGACGATTGGATGATGAGGCCCATGCGCGCTTGCTCGAAGGGGTGGAGATCGAGGGCCAGAAGGCGGCGTTCATCAGCATCGAGGACGGTGGCGGCGAGGGTGTGAACCATTGGTACCGGGTCGTGCTTAATGAGGGGCGGAACCGGGAAGTGCGGCGACTGTTCGACTCGGTGGGCTTGACGGTCAGTCGGCTGATCCGCATTCGCTACGGCTGTGTGGTCTTGCCGCGCGGCCTCAAGCGCGGCGCCTGGGTCGACCTCAGCGAGCGCGATGTGGACCAGCTCGGGCAACTGGCTGGCATGCGGCCACGCGGCCAGGAGCGTGGCCGCTCTCGCGGAAACGGTGGGCCGGCCAAGGCAGCCGATGGGCCGCCAGGCAAATCCGGTCGCGGTCGAGACCGTGGCGCCGAAAAGCCGCGGCGCGAGCGCGGTGAGGACGGCCCGATCCCCAGTCCGCTGCTGCAGACCTATGACAAGCGTGCCTTCAAGGAGGAGCAACGCCGCCCGCGGCGCGAATACGGCGAGGACGGTCCGATTCCCAACCCCTTGCAGCAGACCTTCGACCAACGCGCGCTCAAGGAGGCGCAACGCCGTCCCAAGCGGGATTACGGCGAAGACGGCCCGATCCCCAATCCGCTGCAGCAGACCTACGACAAGCGGGCGCTGCACAGCGAGCGGCGAGCGGATTTCGGTGATGACCTTCCTGATGATGAAGGCCCGATTCCCAACCCCTTGCAGCAAACCTTCGACAAGCGATTCGCCGGCAAGGCCACGGGCGGCGGCGGCCCTGGCGGGCGCGGCCGGGCCGGTGGAGGTGGGCGCGGCAAAGCAGCCGGTTCTGCGGGTGAACCCGGCGGACCGGCGCGATCGGGCGGCGCAGGTCGTGGCAAGGGCAAGCCCGGTGGCACCGGTGCGGCCGGGTCGGGTGCCGGCACCCGAGGCGCGAAGACCAAGGGCGCGGGGCAGGGCCGTGGCAAAGGCCCTGCGCAGCCAGACCCCATGCGTACGGCGGTGGGCTATATCGGCGCGGATGCCGCACTGGGGCGCAGCGGGAAATCCGGACGGGGCCGGCGGGGGCGCTGATGGCCCCGTATCCGGTGGTGCCCGACGGACCCCCGTGGCGGGGGTCGGTGGCCCCGTGAACTAAAATCTGAAGCTTTGCTCAATTTCCACACGGAGAACACCATGGCGATCGAACGAACCCTGTCCATCATCAAGCCCGATGCCGTGGCCAAGAACGTGATCGGACAAATCTATGCCCGATTTGAAGGCGCTGGCCTGAAGATCGTGGCGGCCAAGATGGCCCATCTGTCCCGTGGGGAGGCCGAGGCCTTCTACGCGGTGCACAAGGCTCGCCCCTTCTTCAAGGACCTGGTGGATTTCATGGTGTCCGGCCCGGTGATGATTCAGGTGCTGCAGGGCGAGGGTGCCATCGCCAAGAACCGTGAACTGATGGGCGCCACCGATCCCAAGAAGGCTGACAAGGGCACGATCCGCGCGGATTTCGCCGACAGCATCGATGCCAACGCGGTTCACGGCTCGGATGCCCCGGAAACGGCTGCTGCTGAAGTGGCCTTCTTCTTCCCGGGCATGAACGTCTACAACCGCTGAGGCGCGCCTGCGGTCGCGTGGCCGCGACCGCTTCGTTCCAGGCACACCATGATCAACCTGCTGGATTTCGATCGCGATGGGTTGACCCGCTGGTGTGTCGAGCAGGGTGAAAAACCCTTTCGCGCCACCCAACTGTTCCGTTGGATCCACCAAAGGGGCGCCTCGGACTTCGGGGAGATGTCCGACCTGGCCAAGTCGCTGCGCGGCAAGCTCGAGGCGGCGGCCGAAGTCAAAGGACTGCAGGTCCTGAGCGAGCAGGCCTCCCGCGACGGCACCGTCAAATGGCTGTTCGATGTCGGGGGCGGCAATGCGGTGGAGACCGTCTTCATTCCCGAGGACGACCGCGGCACGCTGTGCGTGTCCTCCCAGGCGGGCTGTGCGGTCGCTTGCCGTTTCTGCTCCACCGGGCATCAGGGCTTCAGTCGCAACCTCACCACGGGCGAGATCGTGGCCCAGTTGTGGCAGGCGCAGCATCAGTTGCGCCGCCGCCTGCAATTGCCTGAGGGCGAGCGCGCCATCACCAATGTGGTGATGATGGGCATGGGCGAACCGCTGCAGAACTACTCGGCGCTCGTTCCGGCGTTGCGGGTCATGCTCGACGACCACGGCTATGGGCTTTCCCGGCGTCGGGTGACGGTCAGCACTTCCGGTGTGGTGCCGATGATCGAGCGCCTGATGGCCGATTGCCCGGTTGCACTGGCGGTCAGTCTTCATGCACCCACGGACACGCTGCGTGACGACCTTGTGCCGCTGAACCGGAAGTACCCCTTGGCAGAACTCCTGACGGCCTGCAAGGCCTATCTACAGGCTGCGCCCCGGGACTTCATCACCTTTGAATACTGCATGCTGGATGGTGTGAACGACAGCGCCGAACAGGCCCGGGCCCTTTTGGAATTGGTTCGCGGCCGGGTGCCCTGCAAGTTCAACCTGATCCCGTTCAATCCCTTCCCAGCATCAGGCCTTCGCCGTTCGCCACGGGAGCGGGTGGTCGCTTTTGCCAACGTGCTCCAGAATGGGGGCATCGTGACAACCATCCGCAAGACTCGGGGCGACGATATCGATGCGGCCTGCGGCCAGCTTGCCGGGGAAGTGCAAGACCGCACGCAGGTTCAGGCGCGTCTGGGCGGCCGGCGGGTCGTTCCGTTGCATCCGGGCCCCACTGGGAGGTTTCGATGAGTGATGTGGATGGCGCGTCCGTTGGGCTGCATCCGGGTCAGCAGATCCGGGCTGCGCGTGAGGCGCGGGGCCAGACGCTTGCGCACCTCTCGGTCCTGCTGAAGATCTCCGAACGCCGCCTCCAGGCTTTCGAGGAAGGCCGCTGGGCCGAGGTGGGCGACACCACCTTCGTCAGAGTCCTGGCCAAGAGCCTGGCTCGGCATCTGGCGCTTGACCCGGACGTCCTCTTGCAGGCCCTGCCCCAGAGCACGGTGGCGCCACGCTACCAAGCCGACGGCGGTCGCTTGCCCGATCCACCGGCTTTGGGTCCGAAGACACTGGGTACACCGGTGAGCCTGTCCGAGCTCTCCGGCGGTTCGCGGTTGTTCAGCCCGGTCCGCCTTGCGGTCTTGCTGATCCTGGTGGGGGCTGTGGGTCTGGTGCTGGTGCCCGCTGCGTGGTGGGAGGCGCCGACCGAGCAGCCGCCGGTCGAGGCGGCCGAGCCCCCACTGTTGCCCGCATCAAGCCCCGCGTCTGCGCCGGAAACGGCGGCGTCCGCAGCCACCGACCGTGTGGCGGCGGAGCCAAGTGCAGCAGCCTCGTCTGTGGTGGTGCTGCCCATTGCGGTCCCCAGCGCGTCCCCCCCTGCGTCGGTACCTCCTCCCCTGCCTGTCATCACCGCCGGGCCCTTGCAGGTCCAGGCTTCCCAGGACACCTGGGTGCAGGTGACGGATGCCCGTGGGCAGGTGCTTCTGTCGCGCCTGTT
>Ga0255188_1000702_pt1 | contig 10639 bp, 7 predicted proteins | sample Miss_Cont_RepB_8_FD_188427 | JGI IMG/M metagenome (GOLD analysis project Ga0255188, IMG submission 188427) | Freshwater microbial communities from Mississippi River, Louisiana, United States - Miss_Cont_RepB_8h | ecosystem: Environmental > Aquatic > Freshwater > River | place: USA: Louisiana... | reverse complement strand
CCCAGTTCTGCGTTCAACTGGCATGCCTTGGGATTTAAGAAAGACACAACCATATTGTGGATATGAAAATTATGACTTTGATGTAATTACTGCTGATACCTGCGATGTCTACGGACGCTTCTTAATCCGCATGCAGGAGCTTGAGCAATCTTTAAGAATCATTGAGCAGTGCTGCGACAAGCTAGATAAACTCGAAGGAGCGCCAGTGATGGTGGCCGATAAGAAAATCGCTTGGCCAGCCCAGCTCTCACTTGGCGGAGATGGCCTAGGAAATTCTCTCGATCACATTCGCCAAATAATGGGAACTTCTATGGAGGCTTTGATTCATCACTTCAAGATTGTTACTGAAGGATTTAGAGTTCCAGCAGGTCAGGTCTATACCCCGGTTGAATCACCTAGAGGTGAACTTGGAGCCCATTTAGTCTCTGATGGCGGCACTCGCCCATATCGCGTTCATTTCCGTGCTCCTTCATTTAGCAACCTTCAATCCACATCTGCAATGTGTGAAGGCTCACTTATTGCAGATGTCGTTGCAGCTGTTGCCTCCATCGATCCTGTGATGGGAGATGTGGACCGCTAATGCCATTAACTGATTCCGATAATTTAGTAATGGATTCGATTATCAATCGATATCCACGTTCGCGCTCAGCCATCATGCCACTTCTGCATTTTGCGCAATCAAAAGATGGATATGTGACCCCTGAAAGTATTGAAGTAATTGCTAAGAAGTTAAATCTAGAGAGCGCTGAAGTCAGCGCGGTAGCAACTTTCTACACCCAATATAAGCGCGGCCCTGTCGGTGAGTATCATGTTGGAGTTTGCACTAACACCTTATGTGCGATTATGGGTGGGGATGAAATATTTGAATCTCTTAAAGAACATTTGGGCGTTGAAAATAATGGAGTAACGCAAGATGGCAAAGTTTCAATAGAACACATCGAATGTAATGCTGCTTGTGACTATGCACCTGTTGTCATGGCCAACTGGGAGTTCTACGATAATCAGAGCGTTGAATCTGCTAAAGATCTAGTTGACTCAATGCGCCAAGGAAGCCCTATAGCTCCAACGCGTGGCCCAGATAAATTGCCAACTTGGAAAGAGAACTCAGCGCTGCTTGCAGGTATTAATGATGGACTTGCAAACCAAGGCGTTGCGGCAGGAGAGCCAACTCTTCTAGGGTTAAAAATTGCGCAGAGTGGCAATAAGAAATTAACTCCAGTCTTAACTCAAACCTATGATCAAAAAGATTCCTTTACCCTAGATGGCTATCGTAGAAATGGTGGCTATAAAGCTATTGAAAAGGCTCTCAATATGAGCCCAGATGAAGTGATTCAAGCTGTTAAAGATTCAGGTCTACGCGGAAGAGGCGGGGCAGGTTTTCCAACTGGTATGAAGTGGGGCTTTATCCCGCAAGGTGATAACAAAGAGCATTACTTTGTTGTTAATGCTGATGAATCAGAGCCAGGTACTTGTAAAGATACCCCGCTAATGCTTGCCAATCCTCATGTTTTAATTGAAGGAATAATCATTGGTTCTTATGCAATTAGAGCAAAACATGCATTTATTTATATTCGCGGCGAAGTCGCCCATGTAATTCGTAGAGTTCAACAAGCCATCGAAGATGCTTATAAAGCTGGGCTACTTGGAAAAAACATTTTAGGTAAAGGTTTTGATTTAGATCTAGTACTTCACGTCGGAGCTGGCGCATATATCTGTGGTGAAGAGACAGCTCTTCTTGATTCACTCGAAGGTTTCCGTGGCCAACCAAGGCTTCGTCCACCATTTCCAGCAATAGCAGGTTTATATGCCCGACCAACTGTTGTTAATAATGTTGAATCAGTTGCATCAGTTCCGGCAATTATCAATAACGGCGCGCAATGGTTTGCCTCCCTTGGAACAGAGAAGAGCAAGGGTTTTACTCTCTACTCACTTTCCGGACATGTTAAAAATCCTGGACAGTTCGAAGCTCCACTTGGCATAACGCTTCGTGAGTTAATTGACATGGCCGGGGGAATGCGTAATGGCAATAAGTTGAAGTTCTGGACTCCTGGTGGGTCATCAACTCCGATATTTACTGATGAACATCTAGATATCCCACTTGATTATGAAGGGGTTGCCGCAGCTGGCTCAATGCTTGGAACCAAGGCGCTACAAATATTTGATGAGACAACCAGCGTAGTTAGAGCGGTTCTTCGTTGGACTGAGTTTTATAAGCACGAATCATGCGGCAAGTGCACCCCTTGCCGTGAGGGCACCTGGTGGTTAGTTCAAATCCTTAAAGATCTTGATGCAGGAAAAGGTGAGCAAGCAGATCTTGAGAAATTACTTGATCTCTGCGACAACATTGCTGGTCGCTCATTCTGCGCGCTCGCTGATGGCGCAGCAAGTCCAATCATCTCCTCCATTAAATATTTCCGTGAAGAGTATTTAGAGCATTTAAGAATCGGTGGATCACCTTTTAACCCTGCTGCCTCATCTCTTCTTACACCAGATGGGGTGAAGGTATGAGTACTCAAGAACTCGCTACCGAGACAGCGGTAGAAATGATTACTTTAATTATCGATGGTTTTGAAGTTAGCGTTCCCAAGGGAACTCTAGTTATTAGAGCTGCAGAGAAATTAGGAATTCAGATTCCACGTTTCTGCGATCACCCACTCCTTGATCCGGTTGGAGCATGCCGCCAATGTTTAGTTGAGATTGAAGTTAATGGAAGAAAGTTTCCAAAACCACAAGCCTCTTGCACCATTCCAGTTGAGCCAGGAATGATTGTTAATACACAACTTACATCAGCTGTTGCTGATAAGGCGCAACAAGGCGTTATGGAGTTATTACTGATTAACCACCCACTTGATTGTCCAGTTTGCGATAAGGGCGGCGAGTGTCCATTGCAGAATCAAGCGATGAGTAATGGCCGCGAAGAATCAAGGTTTGAGGGAACAAAGAGAACCTTTGAAAAGCCAATCAATATTTCCTCGCAAGTTCTTCTCGATCGTGAACGCTGCATTCTCTGCGCTCGCTGCACTAGGTTTTCTGAACAGATTGCGGGAGATCCATTCATTACTCTCAATGAGCGAGGCGCCCTTCAACAAGTTGGCATCTATGAGAAAGAACCATTTGAGTCTTACTTTTCAGGAAATACAGTTCAAATCTGCCCTGTGGGAGCGCTCACCGGAGCCTCATATCGCTTCCGAGCCCGTCCATTTGATCTGATCTCAACCCCTTCTGCCTGCGAACACTGCGCATCAGGATGCGATATGAGAACTGATGTGCGTCGCGGGAAAACACTTCGCCGCCTGGCAGGAGATGATGCTGCTGTAAATGAAGAGTGGAACTGCGATAAAGGTCGTTGGGCATTTAAATACGTAAACGCTAAAGATCGCATTACTACTCCTTTGATTAGGGATGAGAGTGGGCAATTAAGAGAGGCTTCATGGCCGGAGGCTTTAGCGCTTGCGGCAAAGGGATTAAAAGGAAATCGCTCTGCGGTATTAGTTGGAGGAAGAGCAACTCTTGAGGATGCCTATGGATATTCCAAGTTTGCTCGCATCGCCCTAAAGACAAACGATATAGATTTTCGCTCTCGAGTAACATCAAAGGAAGAGAAGAATTTCTTAGCTTCACATGTTGTGGGAACTCAAGTTAATTACAAAGACCTTGATAGAGCAGATCATGTTGTTCTTCTTGGTTTTGAAGCTGAAGAAGAATCACCAATTGTCTTCCTTCGCCTCTATAAGCAGGTCAAAAAGCGTGAATTGAAAATTACAGCTGTTGCTCCTTTTGCATCTCGTGGAAATAAGAAGTTGAAAGCAGAACTAATCTCAACCCCAGCTGGCAGCGAAGCTTCAGTAATTTCAAAAATCTCAAATCTTTCTAATAAATCAGTAATCCTTATTGGAGAGCGTCTCTCTGAGAGCTCTGGTGCAATTTCTGCTGCAGTGGCTCTTGCTGCAAATAGCGGTGCAAAGCTGGCCTGGATACCAAGAAGAGCCGGCGAGCGAGGAGCACTTGAAGCTGGAGCAATATCTAATCTTCTTCCAGGAGCAAGACCGGTAAGCGATAGCGCTGCAAGGGTTGATCTTCAAGCTGCATGGGGTGTTTCAAGTCTTCCAAGTAACCCTGGTCTTGATAGCGATGAAATCGTAAAAGAGGTAGAGAAAGGCAATATTGGCGCCCTTTTGGTTGGCGGCGTTGATCCCCTTGATATCTCACCTGATTACCACGCAATTATGGAGAAGGCTTTTATCGTTTCACTTGAGATTCGCCAGAGCGCGGTAACCCAGATTGCAGATGTTGTCCTTCCAGTTGCGGCAGTTGTCGAAAAGAGCGGAACCTTTATTAATTGGGAATCCAGAGCAAGATTCTTTGAAGCAGCTGTACCTGATTCTCTAACTAGAAGTGATGTGAGAATCCTTTCAATGCTTGCAGATGAGATGGGATCTAGCATCAATCTTCCAACCGTTAGCTCTGCAAGAGATGAATTTAACTCACTCGGTACTTGGCATAACCGTGAGAGCTTTACTCCGGTAAATGGTGAAGCAACAAAAATTTCAAACGGAAAAGCAAATCTATGCTCCTGGAGATTGCTTCTTGATTCTGGATCTATGCAAGATGGAGAAAATAATTTAGCGGGAACAGCCCATCCATCAGTTGCGATTATTTCTAAGAATCGCGCAGATTCTTTGGGTGTTTCAAATGGAGATCAAATAAAGATTTCAACGCCAAGAGGTGAGATAACACTTGCCTGCCAGATTGATTCAATTGACGAGGATTCTGTCTGGGTGCCTCGCAACAGTACTAATAGCAAAATAATTGAAAGCCTTGGTATAACGTCTGGTGAAGTATCGGTGGTGAGAGCATGAATAATGCATCGATAATTCTAGATGATCCAACCTGGGTAATAGTTGCCAAAGGCGTTCTTGTATTTGCTCTCTGTGTCGTTCTAACACTTCTCTCGGTTTGGGGCGAGAGACGCATTGTTGCTCGCATGCAGATGCGTATGGGACCAAACCGAGTTGGTCCATTTGGTTTAATTCAAGCCTTAGCAGATGGCGTAAAACTAGCTTTGAAAGAGGACATAATTCCGGCAGCAGCAGATCGCGCGGTATTTGTCATAGCTCCAATAATCAGCGTCACTACTTGCTTTATGGCCTTTGCTGTTATTCCCCTGACTGGCGAAGTTAATTTCTTTGGCGAGCAGACAATCATGCAATTAACTGATCTGCCAGTTGGAGTCTTATATGTTCTAGCAACAGCATCAATTGGGGTTTATGGAATCGTTCTAGCTGGTTGGTCATCAGGCTCGACATATCCACTACTTGGAGGTCTGCGCTCTAGTGCTCAAGTTATTTCCTATGAAATTGCTATGGGACTTTCATTTGTTGGTGTATTTATCTATGCCGGATCCATGTCAACTGGAGACATAATTGCTGCGCAATCAACTTGGTGGAATGTTGTTGTTCTTTTCCCTTCATTTGCAATTTATGTCATTTCTATGGTGGGTGAGACAAATCGCGCGCCATTTGATTTAGCCGAAGCAGAAGGCGAATTAGTTGGCGGATTCCATACTGAGTACTCCTCACTTAAGTTTGCGCTTTTCTTCTTAGCTGAATATGTAAACATCATTGCAGTCTCTGCTCTTGCAACTACCTTATTTTTGGGAGGACCAAGTGCTCCTCCAGGACTTGGCTTCACCTCAGCTTGGCTCGGTGGTTGGTTTAGCTTCATCTGGTTCTTCCTAAAAGTTCTTGCATTCTTCTTCTTCTTTGTCTGGCTGCGAGGGACGCTACCAAGATTGCGCTATGACCAATTTATGAAATTTGGTTGGAAAGTATTAATTCCAGTAAATGTTGCTTGGATTTTAGTTGTTGCCACACTTCGCCTTCTAACTCAGCAAGGAGCTTCACAATTTGTTATTGCAGGATTTACCGGAGCTGTTGTTTTAGCAGTTCTCGGGGCAATGACTATTTATGATCGTTCAAAAATCAAGGCTGAAGAGTTAGCAAATCAAGTTGGTCCAATGCCTGAGCCATCATTTCCAGTTCCAGCCCTTCCGACATCTCTAGCTTTAAAAGAAAAGGAGGGCAATTAAATGAGTGAATTTCACTTAGAACCAAAGCCTTCAGGGGCGATCCAAAAGGCCGCCGAACAATCAGTTCCTGTCACTGGAACTGAGCCCTCTGGCTTTTTCACCCAATTAAAAGGCTTCTGGGTCACCTTCAGCACCATGTTTAAGAAACCCAACACCATTGAATACCCTGAAGTTAAACCGGAAGTTGCGCCACGCTTTCATGGTCGCCATCAACTAAATCGCTATGAAGATGGTCTTGAAAAGTGCATTGGTTGTGAGCTCTGTGCTTGGGCCTGTCCTGCAGATGCAATCTATGTTGAAGGCGAAAATAACACTGAAGGTAATCAAATCTCCCCTGGCGAGCGACATGCCAAGGTTTATCAGATTAATTACCTGCGTTGTATTTTCTGTGGTCTATGTATAGAAGCTTGTCCAACAAGAGCCCTGACTATGACAAATGAATATGAAATCGCTGATGACACACGCCAGAAATTAATCTGGGAGAAAGAAGATTTACTCGCTCCACTTCGTGCTGGAATGTTGATTCCACCACATCCGATGTATCCAGAGTCTGATCATCACAATTACTATCGAAATGAAATTAAAGAGTCACACCCATCCCAAGATACAAAGGCGGGTGGGCAGAAGTAATGAGCGGTGAATCAGCTTTATTCTGGGTACTAGCACCTCTTGCTGTTCTGGCATCGGTTGCTATGTTATTTATGAAAAAAGCTGTTCACTCCGCAATTCTGCTTGCTTGGGTGATGATTACCTTAGCGATTTTCTATATTGCTCTTGAAGCACCATTTCTTGGAATTGTTCAAATTGTGGTCTATACCGGAGCAGTAATGATGCTCTTCCTTTTTATCTTAATGTTAGTTGGAGTGGATTCATCAGATTCATTAGTTGAAAAGATCAAAGGGATTCGCTCAGTTGCAATCTTTACAGCTCTAGCCTTTTCGCTAACACTAATTACCTTCATCGCTCGCGCAGAGCTTGGAAGGCCGAGCGTTGGCTTAGATGAAGCCAATAGCGGTGGAAATGTCGAGGGCTTGGCTCAATACCTATTTAGCGATTATGTCTGGGCTTTTGAGGTCATTTCAGCGCTTCTCATTACCGCAGCTCTTGGCGCTATGGTTCTTGCTCACTCAGAAAAGAGCGATGTTGCTAGAACTTCTCAAAAATCAAGATCTATTGCGCGCTTTCGTGGAAAATCAATTGCAACTGCAGCAGGCCTACCAGGCTCTGGCGTTTATGCCAGAAATAACGCGCTAGATCTTCCGGCCTTATTGCCGGATGGAAAACCATCTGATCTTTCAATCGCAGAAGTTCTCCATCGCAGAGGTGATGTAGCTGAATCTAAGAGCTATGAATTAGAGGGATTGCCAAAGATTGATGATGAGGGCAACAAGTAATGAATCCAACAAATTATCTCTATCTCTCAGCAATCCTGTTTTCAATAGGTGCTGTTGGAGTTATTGTTCGAAAGAATGCAATCGTTGTTTTCATGTGTATTGAACTTATGCTCAATGCTGCCAATCTAGCTTTTGTTACTTTCGCTAAAATTAATGGAAATCTAGAAGGTCAAGTTATGGCCTTTTTCACCATGGTTGTCGCAGCATGTGAAGTTGTAGTTGGTCTTGCAATTATTGTCACTATCTTCCGCTCTCGTCGATCTGCATCAGTTGATGATGCAAGTTTGTTGAGTCGATAAATGACTTCAGAGAACTTAGTTTATTTAATCGCTCTGCCGCTTTTTAGCTCAGCGCTTTTGATGCTTCTTGGTCGGAAGGCTGATAAATGGGGGCATGTATTTGCAACCTTGATCTCTGCAAGCACTTTTGTAGTTGGTGCAATGGAATTCTTTGCAATGATAGATCGCCCAGAGGCATCACGGGCTGTGACCCAGAAGCTATTTACTTGGATTTCGGTTGGTACATTTAATGTGGATGCTGGGCTCTTGCTTGATCAGTTATCCATAGCCTTTGTTCTACTTATTACCGGAGTTGGAACTCTCATTCACGTTTACTCCATTGCCTATATGTCCCATGACAGGGACAGAAGGCGTTTTTTCGCATATTTAAACTTCTTTATCGCAGCAATGCTCTTACTAGTTCTTGGGGATTCCTACCTAAATCTCTATGTGGGCTGGGAGGGCGTTGGTCTTGCTTCATACCTTCTTATTGGCTTCTGGAATCAGAAACCTGAATATGCAACTGCTGCCAAGAAAGCATTTGTGGCTAACCGTGTTGGTGACTTTGGATTATCAGTTGCGGTAATGATTGCTTTTGCTAACTTTGGAGCAGTTTCATTTATTGGAATTGAAGAAAAAGTTAGTGGAGCTAGTGAAACCGCTCTTACCGCAATGGGTCTGATGCTATTGCTAGCAGCAGCGGGCAAGTCAGCTCAATTCCCACTTCAAGCCTGGCTTGGAGATGCGATGGCTGGCCCAACCCCCGTTTCAGCTTTAATCCATGCAGCAACAATGGTAACTGCTGGAGTTTATTTAATTACTCGATCTAATTTTGTATTTGATAATGCACCAACTGCGCAACTAGCAGTTGTATTAGTTGGGACTATCACTCTGCTCTTTGGCGCAATCATCGGTATGGCAAAAGATGACATTAAGAAGGCACTTGCTGCCTCAACCATGTCACAAATTGGATACATGATTATGGCCTCAGGCTTTGGTCCTGCTGGATATGCATTTGCAATTATGCATCTTCTAACTCATGGTTTCTTTAAAGCTGGAATGTTCTTAGGTGCAGGCTCAGTTATGCATGGCATGAATGATGAAGTAAATATGCGACGCTATGGTGGACTTGCTAAATTAATGCCAATTACATCAATTACTTTTGGTCTTGGATACCTAGCAATTATTGGAGTCCCACCATTTGCAGGGTTTTATTCAAAAGATAAAATAATTGAAACTGCATTTAATGCAGGAGGCGTGCAAGGCGTTCTCTTCGGCTCCGCAGCGCTATTAGGGGCAGTCATCACAGCCTTTTATATGACTCGCCTAATGCTCATGACCTTCTTTGGAAATAAGCGCTGGGCAGAGGGAAGCGAGCCTCACGAATCACCATTTTTGATGTGGGCTCCAATGGCAGTTTTGGCTGTTGGCTCAGTCGCCTCTGGCTACCTTCTCTATAGCGGCAAAGCCATTGTTAAGTGGCTGGCGCCAGTTGTTGATAAGGATCATCATGAACATGCAGAGTTTCTACCTCCCATTGTTGTCACAACCCTTGCCGTAGTTGCTGTGATAATTGGAGTTTCAATTGCCTTTATTAAGTATCGCGGAGAGTTATCAGAGAGAGCACCAAGTGAGGTAAGTATCTTCACCCGCGTTACTCGCAGAGATCTTCTCCAAGATGATGCAAATGAATTCCTATTTATGCGCCCTGGTCAGAAATTAACTCAGCTACTAGTCAAGACCGATGAAAGCGTTATCGATGGAGCAGTTCGGGCAGTTGGCACCAGCGCGCTAGGAAGTGCTAGAGGAATGCGTAAGCTTCAAACTGGATATGTAAGAAATTATGCTCTACTAATTCTTATTGGAGCACTTGTTGCTCTCTTTGCTGCTCTGGTGGTAACGCTATGAACCTTTTAACAAGTATGGGAATACTACCTTTAATTGGCGCTGGATTAATTGCTCTTCTTCCTGTAAGTAATGCAAGGCTAGTTAAGCAAAGCGCTCTGCTGGTATCGCTTTTGGTTGCAGCTCTTGGAATTACAATGACATTTGGCTTTGATCGAGGCGCTACAGGCTTTCAATATGTTGAGAGATATTCCTGGATTCCATCTCTTGGTATTAGTTATCAACTTGGAGTCGATGGAATATCCCTAATCCTTATTCTCTTATCAGTTCTATTAGTTCCAATTGTGATTCTAGCGGGATGGAATGAGTCAGAGGGTGGTCGATTTGGCGTTAAGACTTTCTATATCCTGATACTCGTTCTTGAAACGATGATGATTGGTGTCTTTGCAGCAACAGATCTCTTCCTCTTTTATGTTTTCTTTGAAGCGATGCTAGTCCCGGTCTACTTCCTAATAGGTGGTTATGGCAGCGGGGCAAGACAAGCAGCAGCAGTGAAGTTCTTGTTATATAGCCTCTTTGGCGGCCTATTAATGCTTGCTTCAATCATTGGAATATTTGTGATTTCCGGAAATCAAATTGGTAGAACTTTTGATATCACCGCACTCTCAACTCTTGAGATAGATACAACGACCCAAAACTTCTTATTCCTAGGATTCTTTATTGCCTTTGCCATTAAAGCACCGCTCTGGCCACTTCATACCTGGCTTCCAGATGCAGCAAAGTCAGCAACTCCGGGAACTTCAGTACTCCTACTTGGTGTGCTGGATAAAGTTGGAACGTTTGGAATGATTCGCTACTGCGTTGAGCTATTCCCAGACGCCTCTAGGACTTTTACGCCTTTAATAATTACTCTAGCTGTGATTTCAATACTCTATGGAGCATTTCTTGCAATTGGTCAGAAGGATATTAAGTCGCTCATTGCCTTTACATCTATCTCGCACTTTGGCTTTATAACTCTAGGTATTTTTGCAATG
>Ga0255188_1000700_pt1 | contig 10671 bp, 7 predicted proteins | sample Miss_Cont_RepB_8_FD_188427 | JGI IMG/M metagenome (GOLD analysis project Ga0255188, IMG submission 188427) | Freshwater microbial communities from Mississippi River, Louisiana, United States - Miss_Cont_RepB_8h | ecosystem: Environmental > Aquatic > Freshwater > River | place: USA: Louisiana... | reverse complement strand
ATGGGGGACAAGGACGCTTACTACTCGTCCCACTTGCTGATTGAACGGGCGTTTGCCAAAGAAGGCATTCCCTTCGTTGGTCTAGTGGATCGCGGGGCGGGCCACAGCATCACGGCGAAGGTTTATCAGGAGCAGCTCCGGCTGCTGGGGGCACACGCGGCGAAAGGGGTTAATCCGTTCCCCAAGCAGCTTCGCTTCGTGACCTGGACGCTGAAGTATGCCCGCTGCCACTGGTTTGAAGTGCTGGGGCTCGGAGAGCACTACCAGCGGGCCGAAGTTGAGGCGCACATTGCCGACGACGGCGCGATCACCATCAAGGAACCGCGCAACATCACCCGGTTTGCGCTGCACGCACCGGCGCTCACGGCCACGGTCCAAGCCATCAGTGTCGGCGGGACCAAGGTTCCCCTGCCCTCCCAGCCGGTTGGCCGGCTGGACTCCCTCGTCTTCGACAAACGCAGCGGCCAGTGGGAATGCCTCGGTCCAATGACCTCGGTGTCGCTCTCTGGCAAACGCCCTGGTCTTCAAGGCCCCATCGACGATGCCTTCGCGCGTCCGTTTCTGTGCGTCCGAGGCACAGGCAAGCCGTGGAATCCGGCGGTGGGCGCGTGGGCGGATGCCAGTCTGAGGCGTTTCGCGGATGAATGGCGGCGGCACTATCGCGGCTACCTGCCGGTGAAGGACGACACTGAAGTGACGGAAGCTGATGTGCGCGACAAGAACCTTATCCTCTTCGGCGACCCGGGCAGCAACCGCTGGATCAGCCAGATCCTGCCGCAGCTCCCGATCGAATGGACGCGCGACACGCTGCAACTGGGCACTGAACGCCACCCGGCGGCCAGCCACGGTCCACAGATCATCTGCCCCAACCCATTGCCCGGTGCCGCTGGCCGCTACGTGGTGCTCAACAGCGGCCACACCTACCACGACGCGGAGCTGCGGTTCAGCTACATGGTATTTCCCCGCCTGGGTGACTGGGCGATCGTGAAAGCCGGCGACAACCCACCGAACGCACCTGCCCCGCAGGTGGCGGAAAGCATCGTGACTTCGGGCTTCTTCAATGAAGCATGGGCGGCTCCGATCATTCGCTGAACTCACGCGCGGTTTCCAACTCCACTTCGCGTTCGTCTTAAAACCATTTGTGAAACTACCTTTGCCACTGACCCTGCTGCTCGTTGCCGGCCTCCTCCCGGCTGGGGCAGCCGAAGTCCTCTCCAACGGCATCGTGCTTTCCAGCCCGTGGCCACCGCCGCGCACCGCCAGACAGATGACTTCCGGCGAGCCCATGCCCGTGCCTTACCTCACGCAGCCACCGGCGGTGATTCCCGTGGATGTGGGCCGCCAGTTGTTCGTGGACGATTTTCTGATCGAGTCCACCACGCTGCGCCGCCGGTTTCACCGGCCGGAATATCACGCCCGCTCGCCGGTGCTGCGGCCGGAGATGATTTGGGAAAAGAGCACTTTGTTCGCCTTCGCCGCCCCGTTCAGCGACGGCGTCTGGTATGAGCCGAAGGACAGCACCTTCATGATGTGGTATCGCTCCGCTTCGGTGCGCACCTGTCTGGCGCTCTCCAAGGACGGGCTGAACTGGACTCGCCCGGCGCTCGATCTGCTGGGCACCAATGTCGTCCTCAAGTCCAACCGCGACGCCACCACGGTCTGGCTGGACCACGACGACGCCAACCCGGCGGAGCGGTTCAAGCTCTTCGAGGCCCGCACCCAGAAGTCGCCGTTCCACGTGGCCCTGCGCACTTCGCCCGACGGCCGCCAATGGTCGGAGGAGCTCGTGGTCTCCGGCCCGTCCTGGGATCGGACCACATTCTTCTGGAATCCATTCCGCCGCGTGTGGGTCGCGAGTGTGCGCGGGCACGATCACACTGCGCCCGAGCCGGTGCACCGGTTGCGGAATTACTTCGAGGGCAAGACCGCCGCCGCTGCACTGGCCTGGACGCAGCACACGGATCAAGTCGCCCGGGGCAATGGGCTGCCCAACGATCTCCAGCCTTGGGTGGGTGCGGACCGCCTTGATCCCCGCCATCCCGATCCGCGCTTCAGCAAGCTGCCGCCGCAGCTCTACAATTTGGATGTGTTCCCCTACGAGAGCCTGCTGGTGGGGCTCTTCACCATCTGGCAAGGACCGGACAACGAGACGTGCAAGACGCTGAACCTCCACAAGCGCAACGAGGTGCTGGCCGGCTTCACCCGTGACGGTTTTCACTGGGACCGCGCCAATCGCACACCGTTTCTCCCGGTCAGCGAAGATCCCAAGGCGTGGAACGCGGGCAACGTCCAGTCCGTGGGCGGCGGTTGTCTGGTCGTCGGTGATCGCCTGTATTTCTACTGCTCCGGCCGGACGATGCATCCCACGGATGTCGGAGCCACTGGACTGGCGACCTTGCGTCGCGACGGCTTTGCGTCGCTGGATGCCGGCGCAACCCCAGCCGCGCTGACCACCCGGCCAGTTCGGTTCACCGGCCGGCACCTGTTCGTGAACGTCGCCGCAGCGCAGGGCGAACTGCGCGGGGAAGTGCTGGACTCCGCTGGACGGGTGATCGCTCCGTTCAGCCAGGAAAACTGCACCCCGCTCAAGACGGACCAAACCCTCGTGGAGCTGAAATGGCGCGGAGCCGCTGACTTGACGAAACTGGCGGGCCAGCCGGTGCGGCTGCGGTTCCACCTCACCAACGGCTCGCTCTATTCCTTCTGGGTAAGCCCGGACGCCAACGGTTCCAGCCAGGGCTACATCGCCGCTGGTGGACCGGGTTTTACCAACAACGTGGACACCGTCGGCGCGGCTGCTCTGGCCGCCGCGCGCAACCTGCCGGCCAGCTCAGGCCCGCAGGCCAAGTAATCACGTTGCGACAACAACGCCCCGCAAATGGAGCGAGGATCCGGCTGTGTGGTCCGGTTGCTGAAGTCCGGTCAGCTCAGCCTCCGATTCGCGAACTGACAGAAAAATTGGGGACAGGAAGAAGGTTGGCTTGCCTGAACTGCACTCAACCGTAAATCCTCCCCCATGCACATGCCACGCGCCGCTTCCGTCCTGCACATCCTCGCGCTCGCCGCGACCTTCGCCGCCGCCACCGCCTCCGCGCAGAAAGCGCCTTACGATGTCTTCCCGCCCGCCGAGGCGCCCTACTTCCGCGTGCGCTACGAAGCACCTGCGGAGCCGAAGGCAGGCGAGCTGATTTTTCCCGTCAACTACACCATCTGGATTCCGCCCGGCGTGAAGACGATGCGCGGCGTCATTGTGCATCAGCACGGCTGCGGCGAAGGCTCCTGCAAGTCCGGCCTCACCGGCGCGTTCGACCTGCATTGGCAGGCGCTCGCGAAGAAGCACGACTGCGCGCTGCTCTCGCCTTCCTATGAGCAGCCGGACAAGGCCGACTGCCAGATGTGGTGCGACCCGCGCAACGGCTCCGGTGCCGCCTTCCAGAAGGGCCTTGCCGACCTCGGCGCGAAGTCCGGCCATCCCGAACTGGCGCGCGTGCCGTGGGCGCTGTGGGGGCACAGCGGCGGTGGACACTGGGCGGGTGGCATGACGTTGTTGCACCCGGAACGCGTCGCCGCCGCGTGGCTGCGCTCCGGCGTGCCGTTGCTCAAGGAAGATCCCAAACGCACCGGCATCAAAGCCCACACGCTGCCCGACGCCGCGCTGCGCGTGCCCATCATGTGCAATCCCGGCACCAAGGAAGGCGTGACCGACAAGACCAACCGCTTCGCCGGCGTGTGGCCCGCGAACGAGGCCTTCTTCACCGAGGTGCGCGGCAAAGGCGGACTCGTCGGCGTGGCCGTGGACCCGCTCACGAGCCACGAGTGCGGCAACCAGCGTTACATGGCCATCGCATGGATCGACGCGTGCCTCGCCGTGCGTTTGCCGAAGCAAGCTGGCGCGCCGTTGAACCCGATGCCCACAGACAAAGCGTGGCTTGCACCGTTGCTCGCGAAGGAGTCCGTGGCAGCGTCGAAGTTTTCCGGCGAACCGAACAAGGCCGTTTGGCTCCCGAATGAAACCGTTGCCAAAGCTTGGATGGCCTACGTGAAGGACACCGCGCTGCCCGACACCACGCCGCCGCCCGCGCCCACGAACCTGCGCGTGACCGGCAACCAGCTCGCGTGGCAGGCCGAGGCGGATTTGGAGAGCGGCCTCGCGGGCTTCATCATCGAGCGGGACGGAAAGGAAATCGCCAAGCTGCCCGAGCAGCCGAAGAACCCGTTCGGCCGCCCGATTTTCCAAGGCCTGCAATACAGCGACACCCCTGCCCTGCCCCTCGTGCCGATGAGTTACACGGACAAAACCGCCGAGCCGGGCAAGACGCACACCTACCGCGTCATCGCGGTGAACACGGTGGGGCTGAAGTCGAAGTAGTGCAGAGCGGCGACCCGAACTTTGGGCTAAAGACACCCCAAGGCCGCCGGGTTGAAGACTGCGCCTGCGGGCCCCGACAGAAACATTGAGGACAGAAAAATCCGCCTTCATTTTTCCGTCCCAAATTTTTCTGTCAGACCTTTGGGATCTCGCCTCCGCATCCAACTACCGCTTCGGCGAGCCGCCGGGCGAAACCGCCTCCGGCTGCTTCGCGAGCAGTGCGCGGAGTTGGGTGACGACGGCGGGTTGCGACGCGGCGAGGTTCTTCGTCTCGCGCGGGTCTGCCTCGTAGTCGTATAGCTCAAACTCCGCCGTGTCCACCGGAGCACCGGGCTTCTTCCACTCGACCAACCGGTATCGCTCGGTGCGAATCGCGCGGCCTATGCGCTCGCCGCGCGGGTAGCAATGCGTCGCGTGGTCGCACACGCGGGCGGACGGGTCGCGCAGCACGGGCACGAGGCTCACGCCGTCCATCGGCTGCGGGCCGGCGGGCTTGGGCAGGCCGGCGAGTTCGGCGAGCGTGGGGAACACGTCCACGCTCTCGGCGAGTTGCTTCGTGGCCGCGCCCGCCTTCGCCACACCGGGCGCGACGATGACCAGCGGGATGCGGTTGGCCTGCTCGTAGTTCGTGTGCTTGGTCCAATAACCGTGGTCGCCGAGGTGCCAGCCGTGGTCACCCCACAGGACGATGAGTGTGTTCTGCGCGAGGCCGAGTCGGTCCAACTCGTCGAGCACGCGGCCAAGCTGCGCGTCCATGTAGCTGACGCAGGCGTAGTAGGCATGGATGAGGTCGCGCTGGGTCCTTTCCTCGCGGAGATTTTCCACCGAAAGCGGGTCGTAGTTCACAATCTCGCCGCCGACCTTGCCCGCGAACTTCGGAGCGCCCTCGGGGTCGCGCTGGTCCGGGGCGAGGGAAAACTTCTTCGGGTCGTGCAGGTCAAAATACTTCTTCGGTGCGGTGAGCGGCAGGTGCGGCTTCACGAAGCCGAGGGCGAGAAAGAACGGCGTGCCGCGTTCCTTCGCGGCGCGGAGGCGTTGGATGCCCTCATCGGCGATGCGGCCGTCGGCGTAGGCGCTGTCGGGCACGTCAGTGGTCTCGATGGCCGCGCCGCGCGGGAGCGATTTGATTTCGCCGAGCTTTTGGTTGGTGAAGTAAGCCTCCTCGCGCGTGAGCTGGCCGCCGGCGGAATTCTTCGGGTCGAGATACTCGACAACTTTCTCAATGCGCGTCGGGACACTCCACGACGCGGCGTCATCGCGGTTGCCGTGGCCGGTGTGGAGGATTTTCCCGACGGCCTCAGCGCGGTAGCCGTGCCGCATGAAGTGTTGCGTCATTGTCACCGCGTCGGGGACAGCGGTGCGGAAGTTGCGGTCCAAGCCGTAGATGCCGAGCGAAGTCGAGCGCGAGCCAAGGAGCAGGTTGTTGCGCGACGGCGCGCAGACGGACTGGTTGCAATACGCGAGGTCGAAGCGCACGCCGCGCGCCGCCAGCCGGTCAATGTTCGGCGAGAGCGCGAGCTTGTCGCCGTAGCAACCGAGCGCGGGCTTGAGGTCGTCAACGCAGAGCAAGAGGACGTTGGGCTTCGGGGTGGCGAAGAGATTCAACGCAGAGGCGCAGAGGGTGCAGAGAAGCGCGGAGAAATCGAGAGCGTGTCGGCAGAAGGAGGACGGTCGAATCATTTGGTGGCCTTCTTCTTTCCGTTTCCTTTGGGTGCGGGAGCTTGCGCGCCGAGTTCGGGTCCGTTGTCCGGCGGCATGGACTGGTGCCAGGCGAGCAGCGATTTCGTGAGGCGCGCGACGATGTCCGGGTGCTGCGCGACGAGGTTCTTTGTTTCCGCGCGGTCGGCGGCGAGATTGTAGAGCTGCGGCTGGGAGCCGTCGTAGTCGCACAGGAGTTTCCAATCGCCGTCGCGCACGGCGAGGTCGGGGAGCGGGCCGGAGCCGTAGGCGGTCTTGCGGTCGGGCGGACGCCGCCAGAAGAGCGGCGCGGTGCGGGAGGCGGCGCTTTTGCCGAGCAACACGGGCGCGAGGTTTTCGCCATCGAACTTCACCTCCGCCGGCGCGGTGATGCCCGCGATGCCGAGCAGCGACGGCGCGAGGTCGAATGCGGCGAACACCGAAGAAGTGTTCTTCGTTCCAGCCTTTTCCTTCGCCAGCAGGCCCGGCCCCCACACGATGAGCGGAGAACGAACGCCGCCTTCGTAGAGTGTTGCCTTGCTGCCGCAGAACGGCGCGGAGCCTGCGCCTGGCTCGTGGCCGTTGTCGGAGCAGACGAGGATGAGCGTGTTCTCGCGCAGCGCAGGCGTGGCGCGGATGTGGTCGAAGAGCTTGCCGAGCTGGCGGTCCAGCTCCTCCAGCACGGCAAGGTAGAGGCCGCGCTTGCCGTCGCGCCACTTGTCCACGGGCGGCCAAAAGGGACTGTGGACATCGTCGGGCCAGAGGTTGAGGTAAAATGGCTTCTGCTCGCGCACCGACTTTTCGGCGAACGCGATGGCGGCATCCACAAACCCCGTGGTGATTTCAGAGCGCTGCATCCACTTCACGGGCTGGCCGAGGCGCTCGGCGTCCTGCCAGATGCGGCCGGGCTGTGCCTCGCCGGGCTTGAGCGTGAGCGGCAACAGCTTCGCACCCATGCCCTCGAAGTTGGTGAGCGACTCGTCGAAGCCGTAATCGGTGATGGGCGGCGCATCGGCCACGTCGCGCTGCCCGCCGAGATGCCACTTGCCGAAATGGCCGGTCGCGTAGCCGTGCTGTTTGAGGATGCGAGCGAGCGTCGGGGCTTTCGGGTCAAGCCACTGCGCGACGCCGCGCCGTTCGTTGTCCGCGCGGTTGTTGAGGAACGACGTGATACGCCAGCGTTGGGGATACTGCCCGGTCACGAGCGCGCACCGCGACGGCGAGCAGATGGGCGCGTTGACGTAGAATTGCTCGAAGCGGATGCCCTCGGCGGCGAGGCGGTCCACGTTCGGCGTCTTCGCGTCCTTGTTTCCGAAACACGAGAAGTCGCCCCAGCCCATGTCATCAATGAACACCATGACGATGTTCGGGCGCAGCGCGGCCTGGCCGGGAACGGGCAGAAGGTTGAGGCAAACGAGGAGGGAGGCGAATAGGAGCCGCATGGATGGCAGGCGAATGGGGACAAACGAATGGGAAGCTGAAATGGCCTTCATTCGCTTGTCCCCACTCGCTTGCCATCCCCCGTCAAGGTGATGAGCTGGATTTGGTGGTGGCAAAGATTCATCCACTGCATCCCGCGCAGGCCGGTCAGTTTGAGCAGCCGTTGTAGGTGTGACTGGTAGGCGGGCAAGTCCTTCGTCACGGCGGAGACAAGGAAACAGAGTTCGGGTGCGTGCTGCTGAATGCGGTGCGTCCCGATGGCGCTTCCATCACGCGTGAGATCGATGCGCCGCACACAGGCCATCTCCCCGCCGAAGAAGTGAACGAGCGCCTCCTCGTAAAGTCGGTAGTCGAGGAAGGCACCCCAGTCGGCGAGGAGTTCAGCAAAGCGCTGGCGGAGGGGGAGGCAGTGGTCCGAGAGCGGCTGCCAAAGTGAGGCGCCGGTCTCGAAACACAGCCGTTTCGCGGTGGTCAGGGCATTAAATTGCAGCCGGCCCTGCACCTTGGCCGGACGGAAATTGAGGAGCTTCACATGGCGCACATCCAGCAGCATGGCGTAGTGCAACACCTGCGCGTCATGCTCTCCGGTCAGTGCCAGCACGGCCTTCGCGTCGTAGATGCCGTGGTTGCAGACAAGGTCAACCCGATAGGTCTTGGCGAAGTTTTCGTGGGCGACATGAAGTGGCACCCGCGTATGCACCTCGCAACCGGCTTCGTGCAAGCGGAGGGCGAGGTCGTTCTCATACGCACGCTCGTCGCACAACCGGCCAAGCTCGTTCTGACAGTCGTAGGCGTGCCGCATCACCACGGAGTCCACCGCGTCGAACTCGGCGGGCGTCAGGTCACGAATGGCGATGGGGCAGGTGATCGGCATGGCAGAATGTCAAACGAATGGGGACAAGCGAATAGGGATTGGAAAGGTCTTCATTCGTTTGTCCCCATTCGCTTGATGTATTTCACTGCTTTCATGTGTGGGAAAGTTTCCCGCAGGTTGAGTGCAGCGTCCAGTGCGGCGTCAGGCATGGGAAGGACTTCCGGGCATCAGCATTCCACCGCGCCGCGCGCTAGTTCCGGACCAGATCATTGTCCCGGACGGCACGCAGCTTGGCGGCGAGCTTGGCCTTGAATTCCGTCACGACGCCCGCGAACTCGGGCTTGCTGGCGAGATTCGTGAACTGCTTCGGGTCTTTGGCCGTGTCGAAGAGTTCAACGCCCAGCGAGGCGTCCTCCGCGTATTGCAGGTAAGCCCACTTGTCCTCGCGCAGGAGGAAGCCCTTGCTGGACGGCGCGACGCTGAAAGCGGCTTCGCGCACGGTGCGCTTCGGGTCATCGAACACACGGGCGATGTTTTTGCCCTGAAGGCCCGTGGGCACTTCGAGGCCGCAAAGGCTCGCAACGGTCGGATACAGATCGAGCAGTTCGACGAGCGAATGGCACACGGCGGGTTGCTTCCCCGGCACCTTGATGATGAGCGGCACCATCGCGGACTCGTCGCGCAGGCTGACCTTGGCCCAAAAGTCGTGCTCGCCGAGGTGATAGCCGTGGTCGCTGGTGAAGATGACGATGGTGTTGTCCGCCTGGCCGGACTGCTCCAGCGCGGCGAGCACCTTGCCCACTTGCGCGTCCATGTAGGCGACGGCCGCGTAGTAACCACCGACGGCCTTGCGCTGGCGGCGCTCGTCCATCTTCATGTTCAGGCTGGTCTTGTAGTTGATGCCGGCCTTGGGGATGTCGTCCCAGTCGCCGGGAAATTTCGGCGGCAACGGCATTTTCTCGAACGGCTTGAACGGCTCGAAATACTTCGCCGGCGCGACGAACGGCACATGCGGTCGCACGAAACCGACCGCGAGAAAGAACGGCTTGCCGGCGTGTTGCTGAATCAACTCCACCGCCTTCGCTGCCGTCCGGCCATCCGAATGCGCCAGGTCATCGCCCTCGGCCTCGACCACCACGAACGTGTTGCCGCCCAGGACGGGGCGCTTGCCTTCGGGGTTGCCTTCGAGCGTTTCGCCGACGCCCTTGGCCTTCCACTCGGGGCCGGGGCTGTTGAACTTCTCCGTCCACGAGGCGGGGTCGTCCGCGCCGTCGCCGCCCTCCTCAATGCCGCCGGGCACGCCCATGTGGTAAATCTTGCTGACGCGCGCGGTGTAATAACCGGCGTTCTTGAAGTGCTGTGCCCACGTCGCGCGCTCGCCGATGGCCGGCCGCGGGCTGGTGTAGCCAAGCACGCCCGTCGCGTGCGGGTAGTAGCCGGACATGAACGACGCCCGCGACGGCCCGCAGTAAGTCCCCTGGCACAGCGCCCGCGTGAACCGCGTGCCTTGGGCGGCGAGCCGGTCAATGTTGGGAGTCTTGGAAATGGTGTTGCCGTAGCACGAGAGCGCAGTGGCCGTGAGGTCGTCGGAGATGATGAAGAGGACGTTGGGTTTGGCGGCAGCAAGCGCACCCGGGACGACCTGCATCAGGAGTGCCAGCAGGGTCGGGAGGCGGAATAGGGTGCGCATCCCCGGTCCAGACGCATTGCCGAGGAACAAAGGTTGCGGCCACCGGCCATTTCCAGCCCTTCGATGGCCAAAGTGAGGGGGCAACCGCGAGCATCCCATGGCGAAAATGGAGTATTGCCGGGAGTTAGCAGATGAGATTGGATACCCGACGGTCGGGCTCCGTCAGGTCGCCCGGCTCCATTTTAACATGAAAACCATACCGGGCGTTCTGCTGCTCTCCATCTGGCTGGGGTGTTGCACCTGCGAAGCCATGACGTTGCGGCAATCCTTGGCCATGTTTGAGTCGGGAGCGACCACCTTGCGGCGCAGCGCGGCAGATGCCTTGCGCGGGGGCAGCGGCGAGATCAGCCGGTTCCAAATCATGCCCGAGGTCTGGCGCCGTTACACTCGCTCCCGTGACTACGAAAACCCTGAGGTGGCCTGGTCGGTCACGCAACGCATCCTGGCGGACCGGGCGGCCCAGTTTCGGAAGGAAACCGGCCGGGAACCCAATTCGCTTGAGCTTTACCTGCTCTGGAACAAACCGGGGCATTTCGCGGAGTGTGGCTATGTCGCCAGCCGGGTGAAGGCCGACCACCGACAACGCGCCCAGCGTTTTGCCAACCTGCAGTCCCTTCGGTAAGCCATGTAACCCGGCCGCCAGACCGGGCGTCCTTGGCAGGAAATCGGCCTGGCAAACGA
>Ga0255188_1000699_pt1 | contig 10673 bp, 10 predicted proteins | sample Miss_Cont_RepB_8_FD_188427 | JGI IMG/M metagenome (GOLD analysis project Ga0255188, IMG submission 188427) | Freshwater microbial communities from Mississippi River, Louisiana, United States - Miss_Cont_RepB_8h | ecosystem: Environmental > Aquatic > Freshwater > River | place: USA: Louisiana... | reverse complement strand
GCGCGCGCCGCACGTTGCTCGACCGCCGGTTGATGCAGTAGTGGCAGTCATAAAGGCAGGCGTTGGTGAGCAGCACCTTCAGCAATGATATGCAGCGGCCGTCCGGAGCATAGGAGTGGCAGATGCCAGCTCCACCGGTGGAGCCCACCCCCGCACTGCCGCGGGAATCCTTGCGTCCCGCACCGCTGCTGGCGCAGGAGGCATCATACTTAGCCGCGTCGGCCAGGATTTCGAGTTTTTGCCGCAGCTCCATGTCCCGGGAGGAGGTCTAAACTGAGGTCAGAGTCGACCAGGGATTCACCGTGACGAACGAGACCCACGAGATGAACACCGGGTCGAGCAACCGTTGCGGGGCGGGCAAACGCTGGGGGTTGATCGGTGGTGTGGCGATGGAAACTGGCAGCATCCCGCAAATCATAGAGCTAAATCGACGGGAGACCAAATCTGCATGAATCGCTCATCGGCCGGAACTTCCCGGCTGTCGTCCCGGATGCTACCGGCCGGGACTTCGGCTAACACCCGTCTTCTACCCATAACTTCCCGGAAGCAATGGACGGTTCAATGGTTCGCGTTGAGCACCATGCTCATCTGCACAGGAGCCTTCTGCCGTGCGGGGCTGCATGTCGTTTTAAAGTGACCCATCTTGGTTCCAAGTGCGCGAAACCGACCCCACAACATGAAACCCGCCCGCCCTCAACGGCACTGTGGCGGCGAGCTGGAGGTGACCAACATCATTCTGGCATAGCTGCGGGTGCCGAGGATGCAGTGCATGCAGGCATCGAGGCTTAGGGTATGCTCGCTAGGCCCTCACTTTTCGGCCTGCAGCAGCAATTAGGGCAGCGCACGGATCGGCCAGGGTGTGTTCAGCGTGGAGGGTTTTCATGCGCGCGAAGCGTTCGCCGATGCTTCGGAAAAGTGCCCGACGTTTCATGCCGCGGATGCTTGCGACTCAACGCCTCGTTCTCGCCGTGCAGCGCCTGGCCCCGGAGGCTGCGCCGCCGCGAACGTTCCCACGTGCTGTTCCGCAACGCTTCGGATCGCCCGCCTTTTCTGCGCCGGGCCTGCCACTTTTTGCGCTCACCTCTTTGAGGATTTGCAACTGCACCATCTGATCGGCCACCAGCCGCTTGAGCCGCCCGTTCTCTTCCTTCAGCGAGCGCAGCCGCCCCGCACCGCTCACCTCCAGACCACCATACTTCTGCTTCCACCCGTAGAACATCGCCTTCGACACAGTGTGCCACGCGCACACCGCGTCCAGCGTCCCACCGCCTTCGGCCTCGGCAGGATGTGGATGATCTGGTCTTCACCGAATCGACTTTTTCCCAGGTTCTGCTGCTCGCTTTCTTCGCAGCACAACTCCAAGAAGGTCACGTCAAGTTTTCGCGGTCAGATTATGCTCATGGAGCTTGGTTTTGCCGGTTTCAGGCCGCGCTCCGGTCGCCAAACTCCAGCGATGTTGCTGGCCGTCACGAAGTAGGGGCCGTTGTCGTTCACGCCCGATTCATTGCAGGACGATTGTTCCAACGATGATCTTGCCGGCGCTGCCCAACTGATTCGCTAGGGACTGGGAGCCCATTGCAGGTCAAACGCCGGCACTCCACGAAGTGGGGCATCGTCCATGAGACGTCGGTCCACGACCGTGCAATGGTGCAGCAGACCGGCCGACGTGATTCCGAGAGAAAGCTGGTGCGACTCGGGCACCGGCTCAGAGACCAAGCGAGCCGCTGCGGCATACAACTCATCCACCGTTCGGGCCGGCGCGCCTTGCTGACCGTGAGTGCCGACTTGACTACCTGTTTCGACCCACTTGGGCATCGGCCCAACGGCAGTGCCCCCGGCAGAGGGGGCGGCTGACCGGTTAAACTCCTCATAGCGCCGCTCCACCACGCGGTTCTCCCGGACGATAATCGTCGTGAGGTGGCCGAAGCCGAAGGCAGACGACCAACGCACCGTGTAGGAGTAGTTCCCCCCGTGCGCCTTCCGCAACTGCTCCCATTTCAGACGGCTGGCCATGAGCCGTTCAACTTCAACACTGTTCTGCCGTGCCGGTGCGCGAGTGGGGTTGAAGGGTTCCGGCAATTCCGTCCGACTTGACGCATTCGACGGACCAGGCAGGGCAGGGTGATCACCCCAGGTGGTGCTCACCAACAAAGCCAGGAGAAGCCCAGCCGTCGATTGAATGGTTTTCATTTTGTGCAGGATGCTGCGAGGGATGCAACTTGGCGGCAAGTCTGGTCATTCCAAGCGGACCGGTTCCCGAATGGTCGAACTCCGATCTTGAGCCGATTCATTGCAGGACACTCGTTCCAAAGACGAGCTGGCACCGCAGGCAATTTCAGGACTACAAACCAAGGCCAGCCATTCCACTCGGGTGAGACAGCCGATGTCCGAGCGCCGATGCGAGGATGTCGGGCATGAATAGAAACCTGTTTTGCAACCTTCAAGCTTGCCATCTCGTCAAGGTCGTCTCAGCCAAGGAGCGCGATCCGTTCGGACTTTGAGCATAGAATTCCTTCCCCTCCGCAGCGCAACCGCTAACCTCGCTCCGACACCCCATGTGGCTCTTCACAACCATCGGCTTCTTCAGCGCCGTCTGGAAGGACGGCGAGCAACACCTGACCGTTCGGGCCCGTTCCTCCGCTGATCTCGACCGGCTGACCCCATGACGCTGCTCTCAAAATCCACCTACCTGATGGGGTTGCAGTGCCCGAAGCTGCTCTGGCACCGCTACAACGCGATGGAACTGCTGGAGCAACCCAGCCCGCTGGCCCAGGCCATCTTCGATCAGGGGCACGAGGTGGGAACCTGGGCGAAACGGTTGTTCCCGGACGGCATCGAGATTGCCCCAGGCATCACCGACTTCGACCTCGTCTGTGCTGAAACCCAGCGGCAGCTCGGCACCCGCCAGCCGCTCTTCGAGCCCGCCTTCCGAGCGGCGGGTGGTTACGCCCGCATCGATATCCTCAACCCGGTTGATGGAGACGCTTGGGACCTCATCGAGGTGAAGAGCTCGACCAGTGTGAAGGACGTGTATTTGGAGGATGTGGCCTTTCAAGCCTATGTCTGCACCGCCGCCGGTTTAGCCATCCGGCGGTGCTGCGTGCTTCACATGAACTCCAGCTACGTGCGGCAGGGCGACGTGGATCCCCACAAGCTGTTCACTCAGGTGGACGTAACGCGGAAGGTTTCAGCATCGAGTGCCAAGCTTGAGGATGTGGTCAACGCCTTCGCCAGGGTGATCGGGGCGGCTGAACATCCGGCGGTGAACATAGGCCCGCACTGCAACAGCCCTTACGCGTGTCCGTTGACTCGCCGTTGCTGGGTGTTCCTGCCCGAGCACAACGTCATGACGCTCTCCCGGGGCACCAAGAAAGGCTTTCAGCTGCTCTCGCAGGGGATCCACGCCATCACCGACCTTCCCGATGCGGCGAGACTCAGCCGGGTGCAGAGCATCCAAAAGCGAGCCGTCGAAACCATGGAGCCCCAAATCGATGGGGCGCAGATCAAGGCCTTTCTCGGCCGGCTGAAATACCCGCTGCACTATCTCGACTTCGAGACCATGGGTTCAGCCGTGCCGCTGTTCGTTGGTTCCCGGCCGTTCGAGCAGATCCCGTTTCAGTTCTCGCTGCATATCGTGCGCCAGCCGGGCGCCGAGCCAGAACACCGTTCCTTCCTCGCGGAGGGCCGTAAAGATCCCCGCCCGGGTTTCATGGCCGCCTTGCTCAGCGTGATCGAACCAACCGGAAGTATCATCGCCTACAATGCGCCGTTCGAGTGGGGGGTGTTGACGGGGTGTGCGAACCTGCTGCCCCAGCACGCCGTCTGGGTGAAGTCGCTAAAACCCCGGATCATCGACTTGCTGGAACCGTTCCGGAAGTTTCACTGCTACCATCCGGCCCAGCATGGTTCGGCTTCCATCAAGGCGGTATTGCCGGCGTTCACCGGGAAGGATTACAGCCAACTGGCCATCGGCGAGGGCGGGACAGCCAGCTTGGAATTTGTCCGGGTGACGTTTTCTGAGGTGAGCGCCGAGGAGCGGGCCAGGGTGCGCAGGCAGTTGGAAGAATACTGTCACTTGGACACGCTGGCGATGGTGTGGCTGGTCGAGAAGCTGCACGAACTGGCGGACTGAAGATGGAAGCTAAAGCCCATACACTAGGTGAGATGGCGGCGAGTCTGAACCGCTCGCCGCTCTACGTCTCCAGCCTGCAAAAGCGCTTTGAGCTCCCCGTGTTCAGTGGGGCCGCTTATTCCCCCGCCTATCTCGCCTTTCTGCGCGGGCGGGTCTTCGGCGAGGGTCTCTCACGGTGCCTGGTGGCGGTGAACCACAACTCCAAGCATGCCAGCCTCGACCCGGCGCAGTTGGAGCACATCCGTGCCGATGTGCGGGCCGACCTTAAGTCTATCGGGCGATCGCACATCCCGGTCGAGTTGATCAATCTGGTCGGTCAGGCCGAGCACCGCGAATCTCTGGCCGGTTTTCATTCGCTCGATGACAAAGAGCACTTCCATTCTTGTCGGGTGCATTGGTTCAGTTATCCGGCGACGCATTCCGGCCGCCGTGTTGAAAGAGCGCACACAATTTTGCTCTCCTCCAAAAAATCATCGCTCCAGAATCCGGTAGAATTTTCGTGACCCGGCACTCGCTGCCGAGTCCGAGAATTGGACCGCACCATTCGTGAACAGCAACCCGCTGACATTGGTCGTCCACGTAATGGGCGCGCGAAGGTTCGCGGTCGAATGCACTTCCAAACGCGCCAAGTCGGTTGGCAGGCCCGCGTCATCATCGCGGAACAATAGCCGGACAGAACCATCAGCCAGTCGTTGCACGGTCTGAACGCGCTGGGGAACGATCACATGGAGTGTGGCATTCGTGGTGACGCTGCCCCCGGGCCCGGTGACGGTGACGGAATAGACCCCGTTGTTGACGCGGCGGGCATTGGGGATCAGCAGCGTCGGGCCGGTTTCGCCGGGGATGATGGTGCTGGCGAAGTTCCACTGGTAGCTCGTGGCATTGGCCGCGCTCACGGTGAAGGACGCAGGGTAAGTGCTTCCGGCGTTCGTGCGGAGGACGATCTGATTGATCGCCGGGGAGATGCCCGAAATCACGGGTGCCCCGACGGTCTGCAATTGCAGGTTCACCCGCAACTGTCGGCCCCGGTCCGCACTGCTCAAGGCGAAACCCACCCCCGCCACGTCGAGAATCACGGCGTTCGTGTTGTCCACCTTCGCCCCTCGCCCGAAGGTGGCGGAACTGGTGGGCAACGGCAGCGCGGTGGCGGGACTTGCTGTCAGTCCCGCTGCCAGCGTCTCGAATGGCACCTCCAGCACGTAGAGGAACTGCCCGCCCACGTTCGTGATGGGTGCGGACACCGTAAGCGTGTTCGCCCCATTGGTGAAGGTGAACGCCACGGTGCCGCTCGTCATTCCCACGCCCGTTGCGTTGTTCGTCACTGAGCCGTAGAGGATGATGCTCGGCTCCGGCAAACCTTGGGCCAGCGCAGTGATACCTCCGAGCAGCAGCGCGATGCAAAGCACGCGCCGCAAAGCCGTTGTGAACCAGCCCGGTCGTTTCGTTGTGTTCGGATGAGAACTCATCGGCACTTGGTTCGCTCGCCTCACGGGGCAATCAACCGGTAAAAGTAAGTCGTTGTGTTCACCACGTTCGTGTCCCAGTAAACATTCACCGGGCTGGTCGCGGGCGGAAACTGGCGGACCACCTCTTGCTCCTCTACGGGCGTTGCCACGCCGGTGGAGCGCAGGAGGTAGTAGGACCGGTTTGTCGGTGCGCCCAGCCACTCCAGTTGGTAACCCCCGTCCGGATGCGGGCCGACATAGACAAACTGGAACGCCGAGTTTGGACCACCGGCTGAGACCAATGTGTTCGTCCGCCCAGCCGAGGTCCCACTTCCCCCGTAAGCGGTCACTCCGAGGGCACTCACCGTCAGGTTCACTTCACGGGTCTGGCCACGGTTAGCAGCGCTATGGGTGGTGCTCAGGTTGGGGACGCCTTGGATATTTGCAGTGAACCGGTTGGTGCCGGACGCGAGCTGAACCGCGGTATTCGCATAGCTGGTGCCGGACGCACGCAGGGCGAAGGCGCTGGCCGACTTGGTGTTGCCGCCTACTTCCGATTCAAACGGCACGCGGAAGCGGAACGACCAGCGGTTGCTGATGTTTTGGAGCGGCGTGACGATGGCCAGCGCGCTGCCGCCGGCCTCCTGCACGGTCCAGATGAGCTGGTTCGTCGGGTTCGTCACCAGTGCGTTGCCGTTGGCGGAGTTGGTGATAGCCCCGTAGTAGAGGATACCCGGTTCGGGGATGCCGTCGGCGTGGGCGGTGGCGGCGAGCACGGTGGCCAGTGCGAGGGTGAGGATGATGTGTTTCATAGTTCCTTCATGGTTGAATCAACGCGGCGAAAGTCTGAGGGGGGGAAGCAATCGGGAGAGTGGACTTGTCTGGTAAGCCACGGTAGCCTCCCAGCATGACTGCGCTTGTGACCGCCGATGGCCAACTGACCCTTCCGCGTGAAGTGTTTGAGCGGCTGGGCCTGGTCGCCGGCCAGACCCTTGAAGTGCAAACCGAGGGTGACCTGCTCGTGGCGTGGAAGAAGTCGGATGCCGACCCGTTTGAGAAATGGCGCGGGCGGGGCCAGTTGCCGGCGGGGCAAACCGCTGAGGAATACCTCCGCCTAGTCCGCGATGGTGACAGCCGTTGATACCTCGGTGCTGCTCGACGTGCTGCTGAACGACCCGCAGCACGCTGCGGCTTCCCTCGCGGCGCTGCACCGTGCGGCGGCTGAAGGTTCCCTCGTCATCGGCGAGACTGCCCTCGCAGAGATTGTCCCCGTCCTCAAGCCCGGCGACCTGCCGCAGTTCATGGCGGATTGGAAGCTCACGTTCGTCCCTTCCACGCAGGCGGTCGCCATGCTCGCGGGGGAGATGTTCCGCACCTACCTCGACCGGGGCGGGAAACGCGGGCGCGTGGTGCCGGACTTCCTCATCGCCGCACACGCGCAACTGCTGGCCGGGCGTCTGTTGGCCCGCGACCGCGGCTACTGCCGGGATTACTTCACTCAGCTCTTGCTCTGGGACCCGTCCGCCAAGTGACGGGCTGCAGGAATTGGACGACAGCGTCAGTAAGTTCAGGATCCTTTGGAACAACCCGTGGTAGGTAGGACGCAATGTCCTCACCGCGCCGGTGGGGAGAGCGCACGGGGCGGCGGAGCGCTGGGGACAGGCGCGCCCTACCACACGGCGGAGTAGGTGCGGGATGCTGGGGAGCAGGCATCCGGGAATCCCAAAGGGATTCAGGCGCAAAGCCCAGGGTTGCGAGGAACGAGCTACTCTGGGAACAAGGGTCAACCAACAACAACCCCAACGGGGTTGCGTCATCGCACGAACATTCAGCCGCAACCCCGTTGGGGTTGGGGTGGTTTCTGGCGCGGGTTCCCAGGGTAGGCGCGGGGCGCCAACCCTGGGCTGGAGGACGGAATCCCGTTGGGATTCGCCGAGGGGAGCGCGGCGTTCACGCCGCAGGAGGGTGGGGCGGTGGAGGATGTCCGAGAGCCATTGGTGCCAGGTGCGTTTCTGCGGGCTGAAGCCCGCGCTCCCCATGACGGAAGGAGCGCGGCCTTCAGGCCGCTGGGGCGTGGGATGGGACAGGAGCGCACGGGAGGACTGGACGGCTGGGAGCAGCCAATGTTTCTGCGGGCTGAAGCCCGCGCTCCGGGGCGCGGTGGACGCGGGCGGAGGGGAGGCGGGTGGGTGGGCGGACGCGCCGGGGCCAAACGCGAGGGCGCGGTGGGCGGCACCCGGGGCGGGTGCGCTCCCCATGAAGGAAGGAGCGGGGCGCGCGGGGCGGGGGGCGGCTGCGGGCGGTTGGGGTGGGCGCGCGGACAACCGAGCACCGGTAACTGCGCCTGCCGTCCTGCTTCGCTTTTTTAGGTTTCGGTTCACTCTAGTTGCGGTCATCACTCATGCAGCGTGTCTTGGACTGCTTGGCTGATCTGGTTAGCCACGTCCTTCTGTGCGGAGGCTTCAAGATTCATTCCAACTTTCATTATAACCGCCCCAACAATGGCTAAAGGAGGGTCAAGCGTGACTACTCCCGCCGCTGTGATAGCAGCACCAACAGCTGCCAGAGCTCGTCCACCGAAGGCTTTTGCAGCTACATTGTCGACTTCGTCTAATCCTGTCGGGTCAGTGTAGCGGAGCGGGTTATTGCGGCAAAATGCGTGGGTATTGAGCTTCTGCGGTAGCCGAATATTAGAGGTAGGTAGCGTGTTGGTTGTGGTGTTGTCTACGCCTGACATCAAAACAACTTGGGACATTAGGCCAAGAGTTTTTGTTGCGTTGGTCATGCTTCTCGCATCAAGCGTCATCGCCGAGATAGGATCAACAGAGCAAAATCGGCTTAACGAGGTCGCTACCGCACGGGCTTCAAAACAGTGTAGGAATGTCTCCGTGTCTCTTTCCTTCTGCGTGAACCCGTAAGGCTCGCGGAGGTTGCGGGGGAGGAATTCGTTGCGGGCGAAGCCGAAGGCGTAGTTGGCGGTCTCGCTCACCAGCGCGCCGGCGGCGTCGGTCAGCACGCTGCTGCTGCCCAGGTGGTCCTGGTGGTAGTAGCGCACGGCCAAGGCGCTCTCCGGCACCGTGAGCGTGCTCACCACCTCGGGCCGCGCAAACACGGCGTCACCGGGCGCGAGCATCGCCGGCACGTCGGAGAGGGTTTGCAGTTCGCCGGTCAGGCGCTTGCGCCAGGCCTTGGTCTGGTTGTTGTAGGCCCAGAGGGAGGTAGAGGAGAGAGAAGAGAAGCTAGAAGATAGAGGGAGCGGTTGGAGGCCCCAGCCGGCGATGAAGGTTGCGCCGGGTTGGAGGGTCTGGTTGGCCGGCTCGGCGTAGGTGCCGGTGAGGGAGAGGGTGGTGTTCGTGCTCATCCGCAGCCAGAGCACGGTGCCGGCCGGCAGCGCGTCGTTCGTCGTCACCGTCACCCACGCGAAGCCGGCGGAGTTCCAGCGCTGGACGCTCTGCACGGTAGCCGCCGAGGTGACGAGGCTCTGGTCAGACAGGATGAGCCTCCTCACGTCGGCTGCTACCAGGCTCACGGCGAGGGAGACCATGTTGAAGCCGGGATAGACGCGCAGGCGCTGGGTGCGCTGGCTAGTGGTGAGCGAGCTGGTGACGCGGGCGACGCGGGTATTGCCGTTCCAGACGTATTTCACCGGGGCGTCGGCCTCCCGGACCTCAAAATACTTGTCCGGGTAGAGCACGGAGTTGTTGGTCAGGCCGGTGAGATTGTTCGTGGAGGAGGTCTTCCATGTGACCCGCTTGGCCACGCGGCGGTCGGTGTAGTCGTAGGTGTAGCGAGCCACCATGTTGGTGTCCTCGACCTTGATGAGGCGGTCCTTGAAGTCCCAGGTGTTGGTGAGTCCGTCTATCACGGTCATGTTGCCGTTCAGGTCGTAGGGGAAGGTGCGGAGAGAGGATTGAGGAGAGAGGATAGAAGATAGCGCGTGCGGGCCGGGTTCCGCCGTCGTGCGGCCGATGCGGTTCTGGCGTCCGCCTGTCCCGCCGTAGGACATGTTGCCGAGGTCGGTGACGCTGACCCCCTGGTCGTTGTGAACGATGTCGGAGGATTGGTTCATCATGTTGCCGATGCGGTCGTAGCGGTAGGTGATGGAGCCGTTGTTCGCGTCCGCCGCGCCGGGCAGGGCGAAGGAGTATTGGGCGCGGGTGATGCGGTAGAGGTCGTCGTATTGGAAGAGCTGGGTGTTGCGGCGCTTGTCCCCGCCGGGCACCGCCGCGCCGGGCCGCTGGTCGCGGATGGCCTTGATGTTCGAGACGCCGTCGAACTCGTAGCTGAAGTTGAGGAGTTCGGTTCCTTGTTCTTGGTTCCTGGTCCTGAGTTGGTTCAGGCGCAGGCGGGGGTCGTAGTCGTAGGTGGTGCGGACGTTGTTGCCGTAGTCAATCTGCGTGAGCTGGTCGGAGGCGCGGTAGGCGATGTTCGTGATGATGCTGCCACTGGGGCCGCCGGTGATGCGGGTGAGGAGGTTGCGGGCGTTGTAGAGGTAGCCCACCACGTCGCTGTCCGGGTAGGAGAGCGAGGTGACGCGGTCGAGGGAGTCGTAGGCGAACGCGGTGCGGTAGGAGACGAGGGGAGTTGAGAGTTGAGGGTTGAGAGTGGAGAGGAACTGCGGGTCGGGGAGGCGCTTGATGACGTGCTCGACGCGGCCCCGGGCGTCGTAGCTGGTGTGTTCCTCGCCGCTCAAGTCCTGCACGTAGGCGAGCATGCCCTTGGCGTTGCGCGCCGTGGCGGTGGAGCCGTCGCCGACGGGGATGTTGGCGAGCGGGGTGTCGTAGAAGTAGGCGACGCTGTTGGTTGAGAGTTGAGGGTTGAGAGTTGAGCGGAAGGAGGGGAGGGGCTGGCCGTTCTGGTAGTTCTCGGAGAGGAGGCGGTTCACGCCATCGTAGGTGTAGGTGATGGCCTGGGCCTTGGCGTCGAGGGTGGAGGCGAGGTTCGAGGCGTCGTCGTAGGTGTAGGTCATCACGCCCCGGTCGGGGTCGTTCATGAAGAGCTTCCGCTTGAGGCCGTCGTAGCGGAACCACTTCTGGTTGCCCTGGCTGTCCGTGATGTGAGTGAGGTTGTCGTTGAGGTCGTAGGCGTAGCGGGTG
>Ga0255188_1000698_pt1 | contig 10676 bp, 10 predicted proteins | sample Miss_Cont_RepB_8_FD_188427 | JGI IMG/M metagenome (GOLD analysis project Ga0255188, IMG submission 188427) | Freshwater microbial communities from Mississippi River, Louisiana, United States - Miss_Cont_RepB_8h | ecosystem: Environmental > Aquatic > Freshwater > River | place: USA: Louisiana... | reverse complement strand
CATGCCCCTGCCGGGCACACGAGCGCGGGTCTGCGACCCGCAGCAACTCCCGTAGCCCGCTGCCGTTCGAGCCGGCCAGCGCGGCGGAGGGGTCGGTCGTTACTGCGGGTCGCAGACCCGCGCTCCGTCGGCTTTCTGGAGGGCAGCGCCAAGTTGCGCCTCCGCTATCGGGCTTGGAAAAGAATTCTCGCCCGGGTCCGCCTCCCTGCTACCTTCTGCCCCGCCCGTTGCGCCGTGAGCGTCGCGGATCAGATCATCAACCCATGCAAACCGCCGTTGAAACCCCCGCCGTGGAAGAGAAAATCCGTGAGCTCTGCCAGTCCATCCTGGACCGCCCAGACTTCACCGACCTCCGCCGCCGCATCGACGCCTTCATGATCGACGAGAAGGCCAAGTATGAATACCAGATGCTCAACGACTCGGGCGCGCTCCTCCAGCAGAAGCAGCAGCACGGCGTGCAGATCTCCGACGAGGAAATCGGCCGCTTCGAGGCTTTGCGCGACAGCTTCATGGGCAACCCCGTCGCCACCGAGTTCATGACCGCACAGCAGGAAGTCTCCCGCCTGCAGGACAACATCCTCAAGCATGTGCAGAAGACCTTCGAGCTCGGCCGCGTGCCGACGGTCGAGGACATGAACGACGGCAGTTGCTGCTCCGACCACGGCTGCGGCTGCGCCTGACGGCGCTGCGGCCTTGGCTACCGCTTGAAGTGCTTGTCGGCGAAGCGGAGGTATTGCTCCCAATCGTAGGCGGTCACGTCGTGCTTGCCGCTCCGGACGTGGTAGCCCACGAACTCGCCCACCGGCTGGTTCACCGCCGGCCATTCCGCGACGCCCGTGCCTTTATTCCCAAAGAGCGCATACACCGGCTCGGCCAGCTTGCCGGCCAGGAACTCACCTTTCGGATCCGCCCAAGTGTCCTCCTGCGCGCTGGCGATGTAGAGCGGGCGCGGCGCGGCCAGCGCGGCGAGCTCGTGCATGTCCACCGGGAGATTCTCCGGGTGACCGGTGTATTGCTTGTAGTTCCCGCAGAACCAGTGCGGGAAATTCTTGTTCAGCACCGCGATGGTCTCGCCGAAGTCGCGCCGCGAGATGGAGGCGCCGCCTTCGCCTGAGTTGTTGGAGATCACCATGGCGAACCGCTCATCGCTCGCGCCCGCCCAAAGAGAAGTCTTGCCCAGCCGCGAATGTCCGATGACCGCCACCTTCTTCGCGTCAATCGCCTTGTCCTTTTCCAGGTAATCCAGCCCCCGGCTCAGGCCCCACGCCCACGAGCCAATCGCGCCCCATGCGTCGGGTGCGAACTGCGTGTTCGCCCCGTCCTTGGACATCGCGGCGCGCAGGCCGTCCTTCCAGCCCTCGGCGTGGTCCGGCTCCACGTCGCCGTAGTAGTAGGTCGCCAGCGCGTAACCCTTCGCGATGATCATCTCCACCTGCCAGCGGCTGGCCTCGGAGCCGCGCGAGGCGTCGGTGGCGCGGTTGTTCACCACATTCTTGCTGTCGCGGGCCGTGCGCATCCAACGTGGGTTGAGCGTGATGCTCGGATCGGCGTGGACAGCGTGGTTGCCGTTGAAGTTGCAGCCGAGGAACGCAGGCACCGGCCCCTTCGCGCCGTTGGGCACGAAGAGCTGCAAATCCAGCCGCGGTCCGTCCTTTTTGCCCAGGAGGTAGATGGCGACTTCCTTGCGGGTGGCCTTGCCGCCCAGCGCCTGCGGGTCCGTCTTGGTAACCTCATAGACCAAGTTTGCAGGCGGTGCCGGACTGCGACCATACACGTGCGTCTGGAACAACCCGAAAACCTCCGCGCGCCGTTTGGTCTGCCACGTCTTCGCATCCGTGACTTTGGTGCCGTCCGCGCAGATCAGCGGGTCGGGCAGCGGGAGATTGCCGACCTTGCTTTCGTCGTAGTTGGCGGGCTTGGGCTGCTGGGCAATGGCGCTAAGACTGGCCGCCAAAAACAGAGCGCTGGCAAGAGACTTGGTGAAGTGCATGCCCCGGAGCGTAGCAGTCCGGCCAACGGGGACAAGTGCGGCGGCAGGGCAGCCAGCTTACTTCGCCGCCGGGATGACGCGGGAGAGTTTCGCCCATGCCAGCACGCCAGCGAGCAGCGACACTCCGGCGCAGGCGAGGTAGGGCCAGGACGGGTGCAGATGGAAGAGGCTGCCAGCGAAGATCGGACCCGCAATCCGCGCCAGACTGCCAAAACTCTGCGCGACGCCTATGGTTTCGCCCTGCTCATGCGCAGGGGTGAGGATGGACAGCAGGCCAAAGATCGGCGCGCGGGCCAGGCTGGAGCCGATGGCCAGCAGCGCCAAGACTCCCAGCAGCGCACCCCAGCTCGTCACATACGGCAGCGGTGCCAGACTGGCCGCCGTGAAGAACAGGCTTACCGCGATGAGCTTGGGCTCGCCGAGCTTCTTCACCGCACGGCCGATGGCCCCACCCTGAACCAGCGCGCCGATGAGGCCGCAGTAGGCAAAGAGGTAGCCAATCGCCTTCGCATCCTCAGGCTTGCGGGCGTCGAGCTTGAAGGTCTGGCTGACGAGCAGGCCCAGCGTGGTTTCGAAACAGGTGAACGCGAAGGTGGCGAGGAAGAACAGCCAGACGAGCAGGCCCACCTGCGGGCGTCCAAGCGTGTGCGACCAAAGGCTGAGACGGGGGCGCTCCGGCGCGTGCTCGGAACTGGGCTGCCGGCTTTCCGGCAGGATGGCGCAGGTCAGCAGGAAATTGCCGAAGCACATGGCCGCCGCGACCCAGCCCGGTCCCGTCCGGCCAAAGCCGCTCAAGCTCAACGCCCCCAGCGCCGGCCCGAGAATGAAGCCCAGCCCAAAGGCCATGCCGATCAAGCCCATGCGTCGCGAGCGATCCTCGGGTGGCGTGATGTCCGCAATGTAGGCTTGAGCCACGGAGATGTTTGCGCCGCAGATGCCGGCGAAGATGCGCGAGGCCAGCAGCGTCCAGAGCGCGGCATTGCCCTCCAGCCCGGAGGCCAGCCCGAAGAGCGCGTAAGAAACCGACGAGCCGAAATTGCTGATCAGCAACACGGGACGGCGGCCCACCTTGTCCGACCACCGGCCCCACATCGGGGCGAAGAGAAATTGCATGGCGGAGAAGGACGCCATGATGACCCCGACCAGAAAACCACTCGCGCCGAAGTTCTCGCTGTAAACCGGCAGCAACGGCAGCACGATGCCGAACCCGACGAGGTCCAGAAACACGGTGAGGAAAATCACCAGCAGAGATGGCTTCTTCATTTCAATTCAGGGCGCGGACGGTAACGGGTCGATGTCGCCCCTACAACCCCGCAGGCAAGACGTCGGGGCGGGAGTTGGCACTCCGGCGTGGCAGCTTGATGGACCGCGCCCGAGTCAGCGCGGCGGCGATTCAGAAATCCGTGCTGGGATCCTTGAGATCAAGTTCCTTGATCCACGTGTTGCGGTAGCGCACGTCGTGGCCTTCGCACTGGAGCTTGAGGCCCTGCGGGGTGTCGGTGATGCCCTGCCCCTTGTTGTCGCCGCCGTCCACCCCGGAATTGGCACCGCCCCAGACTTGGTTGATCTCCACGTTCTTATGCACCTTCTGGCCGTTGAAATACATGGAGACCATCGCCTTCTCGACGCGCTGGCCGTCCTTGAACCGCGCCGCGCGGAAGACGATGTCGTAGCTGTTCCACTTCCCCAACCCGGCAAACGCGTGGTAGGGCGACTCGGTCTCGTTGATGACCGCACCCATGCCGTGCTTGGTTTTGTCGCCCTCCATGATCTGGATCTCGTAGCGGTTCTGGAGATACACGCCGCTGTTGCCGCGCGGGTTCATGACGCAAAACTCGATGTGCAGGCGGAAGTCGCGGTAGGCCTTCTTGGTCACGATGTCCGCCGTGCCGTATTTGCCGCCGAGAGCAACGGGGTCGTCGGTCATCACCACGGTGCCGCCTTTGTCCACCGGGTCTTCGACGATCTTCCACTTGATCGGGAGCGAGGAGGCGAAGCGTGGTCCCTGCCAGTAAGTCCACTTCTCATCGAGCATCTTGCGGGAGCCATCAATGATCACCTCCGCGCCCGCGACTGGTTTGGCCCCCACGCCGATGGACGAATCCGCGGCGAGCAGCGTGGTGGCGTGCAGTGACAGGACTAGAAGGGAACAAGCAGACCAGGAGATGCGATGGGCAAACATGGCCGGAGGATGGCGAAGGCCGGTGGCGGTTTCAAGTGTCGTTGGTGCCAGCGCGCCCGTGAGGGATTGCAGCCGGCGCAGGTTTTGCAGCGCCGGGTTGCCGCCTCGTGGTGCCGATCTGGCTCGCCTACGGTAAAACCGGCGATCATTCACCCGCCGCCGCCACGATCTACAGCGACGATCACGAGAGGGTATTCGGGGGACTTAGCCAACGATGCAGTTGGAGCGCGGCATTCATGCCGCAGAAACATGGAATGCAAAGAGGCTGACGAAGTTCCGCCCTCTCCGCGCGAACGAACTAAACGGTTCGGACGGCAGTCAACGCAGAGGCCAACGTAAGCCAGCGTGAGGGCGGGCGTCCCTGCGGCATGAATGCCGCGCTCCTGTTGCCACCCACGGCATCGGTCCGGCTAGGCCTCTGTGAAGACGCGTCGAATGCCGGTGGCTTTCAGCGCTGGAACTGGCTGGCGGAAGTCACCGGAGGAACCGGCATCGCGTTAATCCAATTTCGGAGCAGGGTAATTTCCTCCTTCGTGACGCGGGGCGTCTCCTTCTTCGGCGGCATCTCGTTGTAGTGAAGCAGCTCGATGAGCAGGCTTTTCTGGGCGTTGCCCGGCTTGAGTGCGGGACCGGACACGCCGCCCGCGAGCATTGCCTCCACCGTTCGCATATCCAGTTTGCCGTCGCGGCGTTTCGCGCCGTGGCAGCGGAGGCACTTCGCCTCGAAGATGGGTAGCACGTCCCGCTGGAAGTCCGGCCCCGCTTCCCGCTTGTCGTTGGCCTCGGCGTTGGCCGCAGCCAGACCGCAGGTCACCAGCCCAACGAGCCAGGTGTGAAGTCGGAGCTGCATCGCCCGGCCCACGGCAGGCTACGCTTGGCCGACCACGTTCACGAAGCAGTGGACGTGCGGGAGCACCCGGTAGTTCCAGATGAAACCCGGGCCTTCGATCCGCCATGCGTCCCAGCGGTCATTTCCCTTGTCCGCGTTGTCTTTGTAGAACGCGAGGCGCAGTTGCTCCATGCCCCCATTCGTTTTGATGAGCTGCATGACCTCGTCGCCGTCTTCCTGGCGGAATGGGCTGAGCAACGTCCGCATGACGCCCGCCACCAAGGCTCGTTGTGACGCATCCAGATCCGCGTAACCGATGCCGGCGGGCGATTTCGCCACCAGCCGGGGTTTGAGCGCCACCGCGCCATCACCGGGATCGCCCACCACCACCGCCTGCTGACGCTGCGGCCCGTTGAGCATGTCAAACACGCTCATCACGTGCTTGGTCTGGTAGTTGTAAACATTCGTCTCACTGTGCCCGTTGGCGGAGTGTCCGTAATACATCGGCCCGCCAAACGCGGTGTTGGGCTGCGAATTGCCGTCGCACCGGAGCGTGAGATGGTGTCCGGCGAAGACCCAGGAAAACGGCTCCTTGCCCGTGGGGTCGCCGAAGATGGCGACGCCGTTGCCTTCGAAAGCGCCCGCGTTGTCCCACTTGCCGCGCCGGCTGATCCGCTCGTAGGCCTCCTCGCCGGAGAGGATCGCCTGGAAGGTCATGCGGATCAAATCCTGTTGCGGCTTCGTGAACTGCTCGCCCAGCTTCTTGCCCAGCGGGGCCGCGTTGTGTGTCTTGAGGCGTGTGGGCAGGCCGCCCTTTTCGCTGCCGTGCGCCCACGGCAGCACCATCGCAGTCTTTTGTTCGGGTGTCAGCGAGGCATGGAATTCACGGACCAGCGCTTCGGCAGGCTTGGTCACGCGCGGCTTGTCTGCGGGAGCCGCTTGGGCCGCACCCGGCGGAAGCAGCGACGCCCCACCGATTACCCCCACGGCTCCGCCGGCCACGACCCGCATGAAATCGCGCCTTCCGAGCGCGCTTCCGGGCGTGCCGGTCGCGGAGCATTCAGGGCAGCTTTGGCGAGCCGGGGGTGGGCTCGCAAGCAGTGGAGATTGGATGGATGGGCGGTTTCTGGAAGGGTGATCTGGCTGCGGGTTCATTGCCGACCACCATACGCCTTGAAGGGCGCGGTCCAAGCTCATTTTTTGACGCTGATCGCCGCGCCCAACGCGGGGAGCCTCCCCCCCCCTCGCCGGGCAGGGCCAAACCGCACGAGCAGGTTACTTGGACCCTTTCGGACGATTCAGCACATCATCGCGGGTGCTGGCGGCGATGGTCATGACCTGCTTGATCAGCTCGGGCTTGATTTTCAGATCCTCGAGAGTTTTTTGCAGATTTTCGGCGACTGCATTGAAGTGCGTCTCATTCAGGCCGGGCAGATTGGCGTGCGCCGTGCGCATGTCCTTGCCCGCCCACGGCGTGGGCCCGCCGAACGCGGCGGACAGGAACTCCTTCTGCTTCCGGCGTTGCTTGGACATGTTGATGTCGGAGAAGAAGTGCTTGATGCGGTTGTCCGCCAGGACCTTGACGTAGAACGCCTCCACGGCGGCATCAATGGCCGGCTGGCCGCCGAGCTTGTGATACAGACTGTTCTCGCGCGCGGTGCGCCATTTGGTCCGGCAGGCGTCCTCGGCAAAGGCATAGGTCTTGCCTTCGTAAACCATCGTGATCTTGGGGTTCACCGGCTTGCCGCTGATGGGGCAGACTTGGTTGATTTCTGCGGCGGCGGCTTTGCCACCCGGCTCGGCGGCCGTGGCAAGGTTGGCGACGACAACGAGGGCGAACGAGGCGATAAGGCTGAGGGTTGATTTCATGATGGCTACGGCACCGGATTGAATGGTCCGAACCGGACTGCAAGGCGCACATTGTTGCAACCGGCAGAAGAACATGTATTTGCAATACCTCTTTAAGGCAAGCAGGTTTCTGTGAAGAATTCCCCGCTTAGTAATCACGCACGCCATCACCGCCACCCGCCATGAAACTCAGCCTCTTCAGCGATTATGCGCTGCGCATCCTCATGTTTGCGGCCTTGCGAGGTGAGTCGTTCCGGGTGGATGAAGTCACCGCCGCGTATGGCATTTCCCGCAACCATGTGGCCAAGGTGATCCACACCCTCGCACAGATGGGCTATCTCGAAACCCATCGCGGCCGGGGAGGAGGCATTCAGCTCGCGCGGCCAGCCGGTGAAATTCACATCGGCAAGCTGGTGCGGCAGACGGAGGACCAACCAGTCTTTGTGGAATGCTTCGACCCCGCCACCAACACCTGTCCCATCAGCGGGAGCTGTCGCCTGAAAGGGGTGCTGGGGGAAGCTGTGAATGCCTTTTACGCGACGCTCGACCGCCACACCTTACAGGAACTTGTGAGTGGCCCCGTGGGGATCCGCATGGCCGGGGTGCTCTTGCGACCGGCCACGCGTCGGACTGGCAAACCGACGGCCTAGCTGCGGCACCTCCGCCATGGAACAACCGCAGCGATCCGTTGTCTTGCCTCCATGAGCCCACCCGGGGCAGTCCGCCTTCCGCCGCAGCCGTCTGCGGGAGATTCCCGGAGTTCAGACACCGATGGCAAAACCGTTGACCCCCATTTCGGTTGCCAGCATATTCCACCCGGCGTTTCGGCCAGGGGGAAACCAGAGCCCGCAGCAGGTTGAAACTCCACCTGAGCAGACTTGAACTGAATTTGACCATGAAACTCGACGAACTGTATTCCTCGCTCACCATCAAGACCGGTGCCAAGCTCGCCCTCATCGTGCTCGACGGCCTCGGTGACATCGCCACCGCCGCCACCGGCAACATGACCCCGCTGGAAGCCGCCTCCACCCCGAATCTGGATGCGCTCGTGAAATCCGGCTGCGCCCAGGGCCGCATGATTCCGGTCGCCCCTGGCATCACCCCCGGCAGCGGCCCCGGCCATCTCGGCCTGTTCGGCTATGACCCCTTGGAGTTCGAGGTCGGCCGCGGCGTCATCGAGGCGCTCGGCCTGGGCATGGAGTTGAAGGCCGGCGATGTCGCTGCGCGCGCGAACTTCTGCACGCTCGACAAGAAGGGCATCGTCACCGACCGCCGCGCGGGCCGCATCGCGACCGAAGTCTGCGAAGAGCTGTGCGACTTGCTCACAAAGAAGATCAAGAAGATCGGGGACACGCAGGTCATCGTCAAAGCAGGCAAAGAACACCGCTTCGTGGTCATCTTCCGGGGCAAGGGCCTTGAGGGACCGATCAGTTCGACTGATCCGAACCGCGAGGGCCTGAAGCTCGTGGAAGCGAAGCCCGAGGATCCCAAGAACGCGAAGCAGAAGAAGACGGCGAAGCTCATCGCCGAGTTTTACAAGAAGGCGCTCCCCGTCCTGGCCAGCCATCCCAAGGCCAACGGCTTCCTCATGCGCGGCATCGCGCACCAGCCGGAGATTCCGAGCTTCGAGCAACGCTACCAGCTCAAGCCCGCCGCTCTTGCTGTCTATCCCATGTATAAGGGCCTCGCCCAGCTCGTGGGCATGACCAAGGTCGAGGGGCCGCAGACCATCGCCGAGCAGTGCCAGCGCTACGTGGCGGAATACGACAACTACGACTACTTCTTCCTCCACTACAAATACACCGACAAATACGGCGAGGACGGCAACTTCGAGGCCAAGAAGCAGGCCATCGAGGACTTCGACGCCGCGCTGCCAATCCTGCTCGCGAAGAAGCCCGACGTGCTGGTCATCACCGGCGACCACTCGACGCCCTGTGCGATGAAGGGCCACTCCTGGCATCCACAGCCCGTGCTGCTCCACAGCGCGTGCAGCGGCTCGGACAAGCTCGACCGCTTCACGGAAACCGGCGCCAACAAGGGCTCGCTCGGCGTCTTCGAGGCGAAGTATCTCATGCGCCTCATGCAGGCCAACGCCAAGATGTTCGACAAGTTCGGGGCCTAACCAGTCCCGGCCGCGAACGCGCGGATCACGGCCAGTTCCGCCTCGCCCGCGATGGTGTGCTCCTTGGCGAACTCACGCCACTCGATCTGCAAACCCGCCCCGCGCAGGAGTTGCACTTGGGCGCGTGTCCGGCTGATCGGAATCAGCGGATCGTAGGTTCCGTGCGTCAGCAGCACCCGTTGCTGCGTGGCCCCCGGAGGCATCTCGCGCAACAGCCGCTCGGGGTCATGCACGTAGCCGCTCACGCCGATCAGGCCGGCCAGGCGATGCGGATAGCGCAGGCCAGTTTCCAGCGTCATCAGGCACCCTTGGGAAAACCCGAACAGCAGCGTCTGCTCCGTCGGGAAGCCGCGTTCCCGGAGCGAGTCCAGCAGCTCAAAGAGCAGCTTTCTGCTTCGCACCACGCCCGGCGCGGCGTCGCCCGGCAGGTCATACCACGACCAGCCGCCGTAGTATTCGTCCGGGGCGTTCACCAGCAGGTAGTTCAACGCGTCCAGACGCAGCGCCTCCGGGAGCCAGCGATAACCATCCATGCTGTCGCCCAGCCCATGCAGCACGACCATCAGTCGGCGGGAATCCTTCTGCGCGGCGGGAATCAGTTCAGTCGTCAGCATGGCGCTGGTGTAACCCGCCGCGCGCGGACCTGAAAGCGGAAGTTCACCCGGCAAGCCGGCCGGCCTTCATGCGCTCAACACGCTTTGCAGCCGGCCGAGGAACTCCAGCTCCCGTTGCTTGACGGAGATGACGGAGTTGTCCTGATGCCGCTGGTCGCGGCCGCCACCATGGAGCTCCTGCACGCGCGCCGCGAAGAAGGGCTTGGGACTGGCCGCCGAGAGCATTTCCGTCTTGAGCACCTCCTGCCAGTGCGGGATGCGCGCGAGCAGATCGGCGGCGTCCTTGGGCTGATAGGTCTCCATCAGCTTGAGCAGCGCGAGCAGGTCGTCACGGCGGTAAAAATCCTCGCTCGTCGCCACCAGCAGATAGCGGAAAAGGACCGCCCGCCGGGGCTCCTTGCTCCAGATGCCGCGTCGGGCCAGGGCCTTGAGCAGCACGCGATCCTCCGCTGGTGGCAGGGACGAAAGCAGCTTGCCGAGCGGATCGGGCAGCGCCACATCCAGATTCAGCCGCGTGACAAAACGCTCCACCGTGACCTCGCGCAGGCGCAACGCATGCGGCACCCCGTCCTCCGTCACCAGCCGCGCCACCGTGGGCCGCGCCACCAGCAGCCGGACGAGTGCCGGCCACTCGGCAGCCGGCAACGTCTGGCGGTCGAGCAGCTCTGAAAAGACCGCCTGCTGGGCCAGGGCCGGCGTGAACTGCGCCGAAAACATCAGATCAATCTCGTAGTCCTCCAGCGCGTCCAGCTCACGGCTGAAAAAATCGCCCAGCGCATCACGGCTCACCGAGCAATGGGACGCCAGATAATCCACCACCTGTTTGAGTAGCGGTTGCGGCCTTTCCAACTCCGCCGCCACGGCGTCCACGAATGCTTGCATGCGGCGAGTATGCGGGGCGGCAATGCCATTGCAACCGTGCAGGGAGCTTCGCAGCCCGCTGCGGGGGAGCAGCTTGCCACTGCCCCGATCGGGTCGGGTGCCGGGGATTGCGCCCCGGCACCCTCCCACACCACCGGACGTGCGGTTTTCCGCATCCGGCGGTTGAACGCAGCGGCCCGCTACACGGGGGCCGCAAAATCCGATGGCAT
>Ga0255188_1000697_pt1 | contig 10692 bp, 6 predicted proteins | sample Miss_Cont_RepB_8_FD_188427 | JGI IMG/M metagenome (GOLD analysis project Ga0255188, IMG submission 188427) | Freshwater microbial communities from Mississippi River, Louisiana, United States - Miss_Cont_RepB_8h | ecosystem: Environmental > Aquatic > Freshwater > River | place: USA: Louisiana... | reverse complement strand
CCGCCTATCAGGGCCTGCTGCGGATGCAGGCGAGGGAGACGGCGGTGACGCGGCGCGGCCGGCAGGGTGGGGGTGGGGGCGGCCAGGGTAACCAGCGGCAGATCGACCAGCTCGAGCTGCAGCAGTCGGAGAACCGCTACGAGACCCAGCGGGTGGCGCGGGCCCCGCAGAACCAGGAACGGCGGGAGCAGCTCGCGGTGATGAACCGGCTGCAGGAGCTGGCGCGGCGCCAGAAGGACATCACCGACCGCCTGAAGGAATTGCAGACCGCGCTGCAGGAGGCGCGGACGGAGACCCAGCGCGAGGAGATCCGCAAGCGGCTGAAGCGGCTCGAGGAGGAGCAGCGCCAGCTGCTGGCCGACGCCGATGAGGTGCGGCAGCGCATGGAGCGGGCCGAAAACCAGGCGGGGATGTCGCAGCAGCGGCAACAACTCGACCAGACGCGAGAGGATATCCAGCGCGCCGCCGACGCGGCGGCCGAGGGATCAGTCTCGCAGGCGGTGGCTTCCGGCACCCGCGCGCAGCGCCAGCTGCAGGAGATGCGGGACGAGATGCGGAAGCAGAACGCCGGGGAGTTCGCCGAGGAACTCCGGGAGATGCGCACCGAGGCGCGCGACCTCGCGCAACGCCAGGAACAGGCAGGCCGCAAACTCGACGAACTTGCCGCGGGCGGGCAGCCGAAGCGCAAGGCGCTGGGCGACACGGGCGAACGCCAGCAGCTCGCCGAGGAACTGGCCGCCCAGAAGGAACGACTCAATCGCCTGGTGGATCGCGCCACCCGGCTCTCCGAGCAGGCCGAAAGCACCGAGCCTTTGCTCTCCCGACAGCTTTACGACAGCATCCGCAAGGCGAGCCAGGAGGACGGCAGCGCCGTGAAGCAGGTGCGGTCCGAACTCCTCAATTCGGGTAATCTGAGCCGAGACCTGAACAATCGCCTCCAGCGCGCCCAGGAGCGCGAGGAGGGCGGGCGCGCGCTCGACGCCACGCGTGAGCTCCTGCGCGACGATCTGCTACCCCAGGCGCGGCAGGTCGGACGTCGCGCGCAGGCCCAGGTGGAGGAGCTCCGCCGCGGGGTGGAACGCGCCGCCGAGAGCGTGCTGGGTGACGAGGCGGAGCAGCTGAAGCTGGCCCGCTCCGAGCTGGATTCCCTCACGGATCAATTACAGCGGGAGAGCAGCCAAGGCGGCCGCGGAGAGGACCAGCGGCAAGCGGGCCAGGAGCGGCGTCCGGGCGAGGGCGGGAAGGCGGACGAAACTTCCCCGCCGGGCACCGGACAATCGGCCGGCGAACGAGGCGAACGCGCCGGACGCGAGGGTCAGCCCGGCGAGGCGCTAGCCGAGGCGGGACGCCAGCCCGGGGAAGGACAACCGCGGCCGGGCGAGCCCGGGTCCCCGGATCAGCCCCGGCAGGCATCCAAGGGAGGGCAGCAGCCGGGAGGCGGGGCCGGATCAGGGCAGTCCGGACGGGAACCGGGGCTGCCCGGCGAGGCGCGCCGGGGAGAGCTGGCGGATGCGCGCACCAGTCGTGAGATCCAGACGGGTGGGGGCGGACGCGACCGTACCGGCGGACTCTCGGTGGATCTTCTGACCCGGGGCGGCGACCAGCGGGGCGGGGGCCTCGGTGGCGGCGAGTTCGGCCCGGTCTACCGCGGGCCCCTGACGGGCGACGAGTTTGACCGCTGGACGGAAAGACTGCGTGACGTGGAGGAACTGGTCGACACGCCCGAATGGCGCAACGCGCTGGCCACGGCCCGGGAACGTGCGCGGCAGATCCGGCGCGACTGGCGCGTTGAGATGAAGAAGCCGGATTGGGCGGTGGTCGACCTGCAGATCGTGAAGCCGCTGGTCGAGGTGCGGAACCGGCTCGCCGAGGAGCTCGCTCGCCGAGAATCCAAGGACTCGCTGGCGCCGATCGACCGCGACCCCGTGCCGACGCGTTACACGGAGACGGTACGTCGGTACTACGAGGAGCTCGGCAAAGACAAATGACGCCGTCGCTCACGTTTTCGGGCGCGGGCCTGCTATGGCCGGTGATTGGTTTCGTGGCGGTGGCCGGCGCGGCGCTGTTCTGGGGATACCGGAGTGCGCGCGGACATCCCTTGCGATGGCCGCTGGCCGCCCTCAAGGCCGCCGGGGTGACGTTGCTGGCGGTCTGCGTGCTCGAACCGCTTTGGCTGGGTCAACGCGCAAAGCCCGGCGCCAACCTGATCGCCGTCGCCGTTGACAACAGCCAGGGACTACGGATCCGCGACACCGGTGAGCAGCGCACCCGCGGCGAGCAGCTGGTCTCACTGCTGGATTCGCAGGCGGCCGGGTGGCAGAGCACGCTCGCCGCGACTTTCGACGTGCGCCGCTACACCTTTGACACGCGCCTGCAGTCGGTCCGCGACTTTTCCGGGCTCGATTTCGATGGTCGCGCCACCGGGCTCGGTTCCGCCCTGCGCGCCATCGGCGCTAGGTTTCAGGGGCGACCGCTCGCGGGCGTGCTGCTTTTCACCGACGGCAACGCGACGGATCTTCCCGGGGGAATGCCTCCCGACCTGACCGGCCTCCCGCCCGTTTATCCCATCGTCATCGGAGGGCGCACCTCGGCTCCTGATATCTCGGTTCAACAGGTCACCGTCGGGCAGACTTCGTTCGAGGACGCGCCGGTGTCGGTGCAGGCGGACGTGGCCACCGTCGGGTTCCGAGGGCGTTCCGTCACCGCGCGGCTCACCGATCGCACCGGGCGCGTCGTCGAGGAGCAGCAGGCCACGGCCCGCGGCGACAACGAATCTCTCGCGTTCCGCTTCCGGGTGAAGCCGGATCAGCCCGGAGTTTCCTTCTACCAGTTCAGCGTGGCGGCGGCGAACGAGGCGCCGGCCGCGGCGGGGGCGACCGAACCGAAGCGGACAGAGGAAGCCACGCTCGCTAACAACGCCCGCGTAGTCGCGGTCGACCGCGGACAGGGTCCGTTCCGGGTTCTTTACGTCTCGGGTCGGCCGAACTGGGAGTACAAGTTCCTGAACCGGGCCGTGCAGGGTGACGAGCAGGTGCAGCTGGTCGGGCTCATTCGCGTCGCGAAACGCGAGCCCAAGTTCGATTTCCGGGGCCGCGAGGGTGAGACCAGCAATCCGCTCTTCCGTGGTTTTGGCAGCCAGGCGTCCGACGAGGTACAGCGCTATGACCAGCCGGTCCTCGTGCGGTTGAACACCCGCGACGAGCTTGAGCTGAGGGCCGGTTTCCCGCGCACGCCCGAGGAGCTGTTCGGCTTCCACGCCGTCATCCTCGATGACCTTGAGGCCGAATTCTTCACGCGCGACCAGGCGGTGCTGCTGCAGAAGTTCGTTTCCGAGCGCGGTGGCGGCCTGCTGATGCTCGGGGGCATGGAGAGCTTCCACGAGGGCCGCTATCTGCGCACGCCGATCGGGGAGATGCTGCCCGTGTACCTGGATCTCGACGAGGGCGGGGCGGCGCCGCCGGGCAAGGTCAGCTTCCAGCTCACCCGCGAGGGTTGGCTGCAACCGTGGGCGCGGTTGCGGGACAATGAGGGCGACGAGCGCGCGCGGCTCGACGCGATGCCGCCGTTCGAGGTGCTCAACCGCGTGCGCGCGCTCAAGCCGGGGGCGAGCGTCATCGCCTCAGTGCGCGACGACAAGGGAGGGGAGTATCCGGCGCTGGCCGTGCAGCGTTTCGGCCGCGGCCGCACCGGAGCCCTGATGGTCGGCGATTTCTGGCGCTGGGGCATGCGTGATCCCGCTTCGCGCGAGGATCTGGAGCGTGCGTGGCGGCAGCTCGTCCGCTGGCTGATCACCGACGTGCCTCTGCGCGTGCAGGCCACGTCGGAACCGGTGGCGGCCGACGCCAACGGCGCCGTGCGGGTGCAGGTGCGTGTGCGCGACGAGAAATTCCAGCCGGTCGACGACGCCTTGGTGGCGGTCTCGGTGGAGCCCGTGGCGATGGCGGGGGCTGCCGGCGCCGCGGCCGTGCGTCTGGAAGCGGAACCTGATCCCGCGGAGCCCGGTCTGTACCAGGTGACCTACGTCCCGCGTCAGGACGGCGGCTTCCGCGCCACCGCCCAAGTGCGGAATCACGCGGGGGCCGAGCTGGGCCGGGCTGAGACCGGCTGGAGCTCCGATCTGGCGGCCGAGGAATTCCGTTCGTTGACCCCGAACGTCTCCCTGCTCGAGGCGATCGCCCGTCGCACGGGGGGCGAGGTTGTGCGGGCGGCGGACCTCGAGGCGTTCGTGCGCCGTCTGCCGGACCTGCGCGCTCCCGTCATGGAAACCTGGTCGCAGCCGGCGTGGCATACGCCTTGGGTTTTCGCCCTCGCCGTGGCGTGTCTGCTCGCCGAATGGGGACTCCGACGCTGGAGGGGAATGCCATGATGCGAAAGTTTCTGCTTCCGCTTTGCGCGCTCAATGCGCCGATGATCGCCGCGGAATCCGCCCCGGTGGCCTCCGGACCGCGCGTCATCCTCGTGGCGGGCGCGGTGGGCGATCCGGAGTTCGCGCCTGACTTTGACGCCCAGCTTACCGCTTGGACTCGGACCGGCCGGGAGGCGGTGGCCCGGTTTTCCGTGATCGGTCGCGAGGGCGAGGGGACGGCGCCGGACGATCGTGAACGCTTGCGCGACGTGCTGTCGGCCGAACCCAAGGACGGAGTCGAGGAGCTGTGGATCGTGCTGGTGGGACACGGCACGTTTGACGGGCGGGAAGCCAAGCTGAACCTGCGCGGGCCCGATGTCGCCGCGGCCGAACTCGCGGACTGGTTGAAGCCCTTCACGCGGCCGGTGGCGGTGGTGCACACCACGTCGTCAAGCGCTCCGTTCATCGCGAAGCTCGCCGCGCCGGGACGCGTCATCGTCAGCGCGACGCGCAGCGGCAACGAGCAGAATTACGCGCGTTTCGGAAAGTATTTCGCCGAGGCGCTGGCCGACCGGGCGAGCGACCTCGACCGGGACGGCCAGATCTCGCTCCTCGAGTCTTTCCTCAGCGCGGCGAACCGCACGGCCGAGTTCTACAAGACCGAGGGTCGCCTCGCCACCGAGCACCCTCTGATCGAGGACAACGGCGACGGGATGGGCACGCCGCCGGATTGGTTCCGCGGTGTGCTGGCGGTGAAACGCGCGGCCGACGGCGCTCCGGCGGATGGCACGCGGGCGCACCAACTGCATCTTGTGCGGAGTGCCGCCGAGCAGGCGCTTTCCGCGGAGGCGCGGTCGCGCCGCGACGACCTGGAGCGGCGTCTCTCCGCGCTTCGAACCCGGAAGGACAAGCTTCCCGAGGTGGACTACCTGAGGGAACTCGAGAGCATTCTGCTCGCGCTGGCCGACGTGTACCAGGGGCGGTAGGCGGACGAGGGCGTCTCGTCGGGCCGCTGGAAGAATTCCCGGACCAGAGCGACGAACTGCCGGTCGCTCATTTTATCGGCCGACTTGACGGCCCGCACGCGTCCCGCCCAACCGGTCGATTGCAGGTGCTTGCGAAAATCAGTCTTGGCCCGGCCGGGCCCGAGCAGCAGCAGGTCGCCCGCCCCGGGAAGTTCGCGGAGAATCCGGTCGTAGAAAACCCGGAGATCGCGCGCATGCGTGCGGCTCCGGGTGGCGTCGGCCGGGATATGGTGGGCGTCAAACCGCTTTCCGGCCGGCGTGTCGCTCGCGCGTCGGGGCTGGCTCGTCACCTGCGAGGTGAGGGACTTCACCTTTTCGTTCCCGCCGTTGAGGGCGACGATGATCGCGCGTCCCTGATCGATCCAAAGGCCGGTTCGTGTGTTCATGGCTTGGGTGCTCCGCCCCGGAGGAAGGGAGCGAAAATTTCCAACGGAATGGGAAGGAAGGTGGTCGTGTTCTGCTCGCTCGAGATCTCCCGCATGGTCTGGAGATAGCGTAACTGCAGCGCGATGGGCTCGCGGCTGATCATCGCCGCGGCCTGGACCATCCGTTCGGCGGCCTGGAACTCTCCTTCCGCGTGGATGATCTTCGAGCGGCGCTCCCGTTCGCTTTCCGCCTGTCGCGCCATCGTGCGCTTCATGTCGTCGGGCAGGGTCACATCCCTCACCTCAACTGCGGTCACCTTCACGCCCCATGGGTCCGTGTGCCGGTCGATGATCTCTTGGAGCGTCTGGTTGATCTTGTCGCGGCGCGCGAGCAGGTCGTCCAGTTCGGCCTGCCCGATCACGCTGCGCAAGGTGGTCTGCGCGATGAGGGAGCTGGCCTTGAGGTAGTGTTCGACCTTCACGACGGCCGCCTCCGGGTCGACGACGCGGAAATAGATCACGGCATCCACGGTCACGGGCACGTTGTCGCGGGTCATCATCTCCTGTTTGGGCACGTCGACCGTCACGACCCTCAGGTCCATCCGGACCATCCGGTCGACAACCGGGATCAGCAAAACGATCCCGGGGCCCTTCGCGCGAAGCAGCTTGCCGAGTCGGAAAATCACCCCGCGCTCATATTCGCGCAGGATACGGATGGCCGAGGGCAGCACGACGACCGCGATCACGGTCACCGGCAGCACCCAGGCGAGGATATCTAGCCAGACCTTGGTATTCATGGAACCTCCGTAGTTACGGGTTTGACGCGGAGAAGGAGTCCCTCGACGGCCACCACGATCACCTCCTGGCCGCGCTCGACGGTGTCGCCGCTCCGCGCATGCCAGGTCTCGCCGTCGAGCAGCACCCAGCCGGAATCGGGTCCGACCCGGGTCAGCGCCTCGCCGGTGGTGCCGGGTAGCGCTTCACGGCCCACGCGGGCGGGCAGACGCTGGGCGCGGAGGCCCGCGCCGAGCACAAACACGAAGAACAGGGCGGTCACCGCGGCCGCCGGCAGCACCATCGTCAGCGGCAGACGGAAAGCGGGCCCGGCATCCTCGAAGAGGAGCAAGGCGCCGAGTACGAAGGAAATGATTCCGCCGACCGTGAGCACGCCGTGGGTGGGCGCGAAGAGGTCGGCCACGAACAACAACACCGCGAGTGCGAGCAGGCTGAGGCCGGCGGTGCTCAAGGGCAGAATCGAGGCCATGTAGAACGCGAGAATGAGGGCGATCGCGCCGGCGACTCCCGGCAGGATGGCGCCTGGGTTACTCAGCTCGCCGATGATCCCGTAGATCGCGATCAGCATCAGGACGAACATCACCTCGGGTCGCCAGAGGGACTGCAGCACGCGTTCCCGGGCGAGCCGGGGAATTTCGACGATCCGCACCGATGCGGTGCGGAGCACGACCCCACCGGCTTCGCGTCCCTCCAGTTGGGCGAGCAGGGAGGGCAGGTCGGGCGCGATGAGATCGATCACCTTCAGGCCCAGTGCCTTTTCCGCCGTCACGCTCGCGCTGTCGCGCACCGCGGCCGCGGCCCACTCCACGTTGCGCCCGCGCTTGGCGGCGATCGCCTCGACGTAGCTCACGGTGAAGTTCTCCAACTTCTTCGTCATGATGCTGTCCGACTTCCCCTCGCCGGATCCGCCCAGTTCGACCGGGTGGGCGGCGCCGATACTGGTGTGGGGCGCCATGGCGGCCACGTCCGCCGCGAGCGCGATGATGCAGCCCGCGCTGGTCGCGTGCGCTCCGGTCGGCGCCACGTACGCCACGACGGGCACGCCCGAGCCGTAGAACGACTGCACGATCGCCTTGGTGGAATCCAGCAGTCCGCCGGGCGTGTCGATCCGCACCACCAGGCAGCGGGCTCCTCCCTCCGTCGCGTGTCGCACGGCCCGCTCGACGTAGCTGGCTGTCGCGGGCCCGATCGCCCCTTCGATATGGATCAGGTGCACCTCTCCCGGGCCGGAGGGGGAATCCGCTTCCGGAGCGGCGGTACCGGCCGCTCCCGCTGCGGCAAGCAGAAGCGCCACACTGCGCGCCAAGCTCGCGTTCGATAAAAACGCTTTCACCCCGCAATCTCGCACTTCCGGCGCCGGGCGCCATCGGTCGGTCTGCCGGCGGGGCGGACTTGACCCGGCTTGAAGTTAAAAGGTGACGCGTGCTCCGACGTTCGCAGGCTCCAGCCATGCGCCGTTCATTTCCGCTCCGGCTCGCGACCCTTTTCATCGCCACGGCAGTTGTCGCCGCTTCCGCGGTCAAACGTCCCGACATCGTGGTATTCCTGACCGACGATCACGGCGTCCTGGACTCTTCCGCCTACGGCTCCCGTGAGGTTAGGACCCCCAACATGGAGCGCCTGGCGGCCGACGGGCTCACCTTTGATCGCGCTTTCGTGGCGTCACCCAGTTGCGCGCCCAGTCGCGCCGCGCTGCTGACCGGCCTCATGCCGGCGCGAAACGGTGCGGAGGCTAACCACTCGAAACCTCGCCCCGAGATCCGGAAACTGCCCGCCTACCTGAAGGAACTGGGTTATGAGGTCGTCTCCTTCGGCAAGGTGTCGCACTACCAGCATACCGGTGACTACGGCTTCGATCACTTTGCACATGACAAGTTTCACGAGCATGTCGCCGTGCCGGCCGCCCTCGCTTGGCTGAGGGCCCGCCGAGACCCGCGCCCCCTTTGTCTGTTCGTGGGATCGAATTGGCCGCATGTTCCCTGGCCCGCGTCCGGAGAGGGCTACACCCCGGAGACCGTCACGGTGCCGGCCAATCACGTGGACACTCCGCGCACGCGCGAGGCTCGCGCGCTTTACTACGCCGCGGTCGGCCGGATGGACCGTGAACTCGGCGAGGTCTACGACGCGGCCCGCGAGGTGCTCGGCGCCGGCACTTTTTTTCTCACGAGCTCGGACCACGGGGCGCAGTGGCCTTTCGGCAAGTGGACTCTCTACGACGGAGGTATCCGCACCCCGCTGATCGCCGTGTGGCCGGGTCGTACGCCCGCGGGGCGTCGCACCGACGCAATGGTGAGTTGGATCGACTTGCTGCCGACGCTCGTCGAAGTGGCCGGAGGTCGTCCACCCGAGGGCATCGACGGACGCTCTTTCGCGCCGGTGCTTCGGGGTGAGAGCGGCGCCCATCGGGACCGGATCTTCACGACCCACAGCGCCGACGGGCGCTTCAACATCTACCCCATCCGCAGCGTGCGGACCGCGGATTGGAAATACATCCGCAACCTGAGGCCGGATTTCTACTTCTCGACCCACGTGGACCTCGGGCAGGCACGCGATGGTCCGGGGTATTTCGGCAGTTGGCAGGACGCGGCCCGCGGGAGTCCGGTCGCGGCCGCCGTGGTGAGTCGCTACCACGAGCGCCCGGCGGAGGAGCTATACGACCTGCGTTCAGACCCGCTGGAGATGCGGAATCTCGCGCCCGAACCGGCGCAGGCCGCGCGCCTGGCCGAACTCCGCGGCGAGGTCACCGCGTGGATGAAGGCGAACGGCGACGAGGGTCGGGTGTTTGGCGAACCGCGCCTCCGGTCTGACCCGCGTCGGGCGGACCCGCCGCCAAAGGCCGCGAAAAAGAAGCAGTGAACCTTTCTTCCGCCCCATGAAAAAGATCCCCTGTCTTGCGGTTTTCGCATTCGCCGTGCTGGGCGCCGTGCGCGCCGCCGATCCGCGCCCCAATGTGATTGTCATCCTGAGCGACGACGTGGGCTACTCCGATCTCGGCTGCTTCGGCGGTGAGATCGCGACGCCTCATCTCGACTCGCTGGCTCAGGGCGGCCTGCGGTTCACGCAATTCTACAACACCGCCCGCTGTTGCCCCACGCGCGCCTCGCTCCTCACCGGGCTCTATCCGCACCAGGCCGGGGTGGGTTACATGACCGACCGTGCGCCCTACAGCGCGACCGCGATGATCAACGAGTGGTACGCCGGCGACCTGCGTGCCGATACCGTCACGATCGCGGAGGTGCTACGCGGGGCGGGGTACCGCAACTATGCGGTGGGGAAGTGGCATGTGACGAAGGACATCGAGGAGGATGCTTCGCGGCACAACTGGCCGCTCCAGCGCGGGTTTGACCGCTATTATGGCATACTTCGCGGAGCCTCGAGTTTCTTCAATCCGCCGGAGATCACCCGCGACAACCAGCGGGTTCGCTTCGACGCCGATCCGGAGTATCCCGCGAACGACTTTTATCTCACCGACGCGTTCAGTGACCACGCGGTCCGCTTCGTCAACGACCACGCGCGCACCACGCCCGGTCGCCCGTTTTTCCTGTATCTAGCCTACACCGCCCCGCACTGGCCGATGCATGCCCGGCCGGCCGACATCGCCAAGTACGCCGGCAAGTACGATGGCGGTTACGAGCCCATCGCGCGCGCGCGCCTCGAGCGGATGCGGAAACTCGGCCTGATCGACCCGCGCTGGGATATCCCGCCGCTGGTCGGAGACTGGAGCAAAGTGGAGCGCAAGGAGTGGGAGGCGCGCTGCATGGAGGTTTACGCCGCAATGATGGATAACATGGACCAGGGCATCGGGCGTCTCATCGCCGCCCTCCGGGCGAACGGTCAGTTCGAGAACACGTTGATCGTCTACCTGCAGGACAACGGCGCGTGCGCGGAGCCCTACGGCCGGGGTGGCGGAGCGGGCAAGGCCAAGGCCAAAGGCCCGCTACCGATGCCGGGACCGGCGGAGAGCAACGTCGGCTACGGCGAAGCGTGGGCGAACGTCTCCAACACGCCATTCCGGCTCTACAAACACTGGGTTCATGAGGGCGGCATCAGCACGCCGCTGATCGCGCACTGGCCCCGCGGCATCAAGCGAAGGGGTGAACTTGAGCCCACGCCCGGGCATCTGATCGACATCATGGCCACGTGCGCCGAGATCGCCGGGGCA
>Ga0255188_1000694_pt1 | contig 10722 bp, 6 predicted proteins | sample Miss_Cont_RepB_8_FD_188427 | JGI IMG/M metagenome (GOLD analysis project Ga0255188, IMG submission 188427) | Freshwater microbial communities from Mississippi River, Louisiana, United States - Miss_Cont_RepB_8h | ecosystem: Environmental > Aquatic > Freshwater > River | place: USA: Louisiana... | reverse complement strand
GGCGACGAGCGCCACCGCGTTTTCCCCACCGCCCCGCCCATGAAATCCGACCGTCGTTCGTTCCTCACCGCCTCCGCCGCGGCCGCCGCCGCCAGTCTGCTGGGCGGCGCCGGCGCCGTCGCCGCCACACCCGCGCCCGCACGCCGCGGCCGCACGAAGCTCGCCGTCGCCACCTATTCCTACTGGCACTTCAAGACCACGAAGGTGCCGGTTGAGACCGTGATGGATCGCGCCGCCGAACTCGGCGCCGAGGGCGTCGACATCCTGCATCGCCAGATGGACATCGGGGAGCGCGCGCCGCTCGACGCCGCGGGCCGCGCCTACCTGCGCCGGCTGAAGCGCCATGCGTTCAGCCGCGGGCTTTCGATCTGTTGCCTATCGACCCACCAGAGCTTCGTGAAGGCCGACCGCGCGGAACTGGCGAAGGAGGTCGAGCACACGCGCAAATGCATCGAGCTCGCGTACGAGCTCGGCTGTCCGTCGATCCGCATCAATACCGGCCGCTGGGGCACGACGCGCAGCTTCGACGCGTTGATGGCCAACCGCGGCATCGAGCCGGTGCTGCCGGGGCACACGGAGGACGAGGGTTTCAAATGGTGCATCGACGGCATCACCCAATGCCTCGCGAAGGCCGAGGAATGCGGCGTGGTGCTCGCCCTGGAGAACCACTGGGGGCTGGCCCGCACCGCCGCGGGGCTCCTGCGCATCCTCGACGCGATCAAGTCGCCGTGGCTCGGGGCGTTGATGGACACCGGGAACTTCCTCGAGGACCCCTATCCGCAACTGGAGGCGATGGCCCCGCGGACCGTCTACGTGCAGGCCAAGACCTACCACGGCGGCGGCGAGTGGTACACGCTCGACCTCGATTATCCGCGCATCGCCGGAATCCTGGCGCGCGCCGGCTACACGGGATGGGTCGGGCTCGAGATGGAGGGCAAGGAGGACGCCGCCACCGCGGTGCCCAAGAGTCTCGCCACCCTGCGGGCGGCTTTCGGCTGAGGAGGAGGGCGGAATGCTCCGGCGCTAAGAGTGACCCGCTTCGGCGCGATGAAGCCCGGACTCTTCCTTTTCCTCATCACCGTGCTCGGCGGCACCCTGTCCGCCCGGGCTGCCGATTGGCGTCCAGTGAACGTGCCCGGGCCGCGCTCCGATGACGAACGCACCGCGGTCACGGCTGCGGGAGGTTTCGCCTGGTACCGCACGTGGGTGAAGGTGGACCCGTCGTTTTTCACCCGCCATGAGCGCAACCTGTACGAGGAATCCGTCGGCATCCACTTCCGCGATCTCACGGGTGCGCACGAGGTCTGGGTGAACGGCGCGCGGCTTGGGATTGGTGGGGCGTTTCCTCCGGACTACCGCAGCGGCCGCGCCGCTTTTCACCGCCACAAGGTCCCCGTGGGCACGCTGCGCAAAGGCGAGTGGAACGAGATCGCGCTGCGGGTCTACACCCCGCCGATGCCGGAACCCCACGGGTTTCTCGGCGACGCGCCGTTCATCATGAACTATTTCATGGAATGCGTGCTCGCCGGGCCATGGGAATTCCTCCCGGGCGCCGACTACTCCCCCGGGGCCGCGCGGCCAGACCGGCCGTCCGCAACGGCCTTCGACACGTTCCGTGAATCCAACCGCACCCTCGGCCGCGCCGTGCAAGTCCCGGGCGCGCGATTGACCCCAACGGAATCCGCCGCCCGCCTCGCCGCGGCTCCCGGTCTCCGCGCGGAATTGCTGCTGCACGAACCGCAGGTCGCCCAGCCGTTCCACTTCAGCTTCGACGAACGTGGGCGGCTCTGGGTCACCCACTCTCGGCAATACCCCTACCCCGCCGGTGTTACCATGGTGAGCCGCGACAAATATTACCGCTCCCACTACGACAAGGTGCCGCCCGCCCCACCGAACCACGACCGGGGGGCCGATGTCATCTCGATCCACGAGTCATCCCGGAGCGACGGCGTCCTCGACCGCCACACGGTGTTCGCCGACGGCCTCAATATGGCCAACGCCGCCCTGCGCGGCCACGGCGGCGTGTGGGTCATGCACACCCCGCACCTGCTCTTCTATCCCGACGCCGACGGCGACGACATCCCCGACGGCCCTCCGGAAACACGGCTGACCGGCTTCGGGCTCGAGGACACCCACTCCATCGCGAACGGCCTGGTTTGGGGACCGGACGGCTGGCTCTATGGCGCGCAAGGGAGCACCACCTCGAGCCGGGTCACGCGTCCCGGCCTCGATCCCGCCGATGCGCCGGGCGTGCATTTCGAAGGCTGCATGGTCTGGCGGTACCATCCGCGCTCCCGCGCCTACGAAATTTTCGCGGAGGGCGGCGGCAACACCTTCGGCCTCGAGTTCGACGCGCACGGCCGCCTCTACTCCGGTCACAACGGCGGCGGCACCCGCGGTTGGCACTTTGTGCAGGGCGGTTTCTATCTGATGCAGGGCGTCGATCCCGGGAAATTCGGACCGCCCCGCAACCCCTACGCCTTCGGCGACCTGCCGATGATGGCGACGAAGGACCCTGTGGCGCGGTTCACGCATTTCGGGGCTTTCGCCGAGGGCACAGCTCTTCCCGCGCCGTGGGCCGGGCGACTCTTCGCCCTCGCCCCCTGCACAACACCATTCTCACCAGCGAGCGGCTCCCGCGCGGCGCGACGTTCACCACGGCCGATCGCGGCGCCGCGCTCACGAGCACCGATCCGGCGTTTCGTCCGGTCTACATCGCCAACGCACCCGACGGATCACTCGTCGTGGCCGACATGTACGACTTCTACGTCGCCCACGGCCAACATTACCAAAACCAGATCGATACCTCGACCGGTCGAATCTACCGCATCCGCGCGAAAAACGCCCCGCTGGAGCGGGACGTGAATCTCGCCGCCAAGAACGCCGCGGAACTCGTCGCTCTTCTCTCGCATCCCAACAAGTGGCACCGGCACACGTCGGTACGCCTGCTCGGCGAACGTCGCGACCCCTCCGCCACACCGCTTCTGCGCGCGCTGCTGGGTACCGACTCCGACGTGGGCGCCCTCCACGCGCTCTGGGCGCTGCACCAATCCGCCGGACTTTCGGAAAGTGACGCCCTTTCCGGCCTCCGCCACAGAAACACCGTCGTCCGCGCCTGGACCGCCCGCCTGCTGGGCGACGAATGGGGGCGACACCGGAATCTCGGCGCGGGACGACACTCATCCGCCGGACGCGCGTTGGTGCCTGTCTCCCTATTCAAGGCGCTGCTGACGCAGGCGTCCGTCGAGCCTGATGCCGAAACGCTCGCGCAATTCGCGAGCACCGCCCGACGCCTGGATCCGCCGCAGGCGCTGCCCCTCGCCGTCGCCCTGCTGGCGCGCCGCGAAGTGGCGCAGGACCCCTACATCCCGCTGCTGGTCTGGTGGGTGTTCGAAGCCCATCTTCCCGCGTCGACGGAAAAGATCCTGGAACTTTTCCTCACTCCCGGGCTTTGGGATGAACCCATGGCCCGGGAGCACGTGTTACCGCGGCTCGCGCGCCGGCTCGCCGTCGATGGTCGCCGTTCGGAGCTCAAACTGCTCAGCCGTCTTTTCGCCCAAGCGCCTTCACGCAGCCATGCGGCCCCCCTACTCGCGGGTCTGGAGGAAGCCTACCGCGGCCGCGCGATGAACGATCTGCCGGAGGACCTCGTCGCGCGCCTGCGCAGCCAGGGACAGGTTCCGCTCGCACTGCGCCTGCGTCAGGGCGAAGCCGCCGCGATCACCGAGGCGATAGCACTCCTCGCCAACCCGAAGACCCGCCCGGAGGAACAACTGCGACTCACTCGCGCGTTGGGGGAAACACGCGCGGCATCCGCCGCCCCCGCCTTGCTGAACGTCGCCACGCAGGGTCGAACCGACGCCCTCCGCGCCGCGGCTCTCTCAGCGCTCACCGCGTTTCCCAACGACGACCTCGGCGCGAAAATCGCCGCAGCCCTCCCGGCGATGAAGGGTTCGGTGCGCGAAACGGCGGTCAGCGCGCTTGCCAGCCGCCCCGCGTGGGGACGTTCCCTGCTCAACGCGTTGGAAAGCGGAACGCTGCCAGCGGGCGCGATCCCCGCCGAAGCCGCGGACCGGTTGCGCTTGAACCGCGATGCCAACATCGCCGCCCGCGCCGCACGCCTGCTTCCCGCGCGAGGCCCGGCGGGGAACTTTCAGGCCCGCATCGACGCAGTGACGACGGCCCTGAGGGCCGCGCCCGGCAATCCGTACGCCGGCGAGGCGACTTTCACCGCCCGCTGCGCCAGCTGCCACAAGCTGTTCTTCAAAGGCGGCAACCTCGGCCCCGACCTCACCGCCTACCAGCGCGACAACCTCGGCACGATGCTCCTCAGCATTATCAACCCCGACGCGGAGATCCGCGAAGGCTACCAATACCAGGTGGTCGAGACGAACGAAGGCCGCTCGCTCGGCGGCTTCATCGTCGAACGCGACAACCAAGTGACCGTGCTGCGCGGGCTCGGCGGCGAAAACATCACCCTGCGCGCCGACGAGATCCGCGAGGTGCAACCGATGGGCCGCAGCCTGATGCCCGCCGGTCTGCTCGACGGACTGGGCGACCAAGAATTACGCGACCTCTTCGCCTACCTGCGCATTTCCCAGCCGATCACGCGGTGAACCTCTACGCCGGCGCGGGCGCGGCTTGGAACCGCGCGACGCTGACCGCCGGATCGAACGGACGGCCGGCGACGAGGTGCTCGCGCCACTGCCGTGCGAGCCACGGCGACCACAGGGCTCCCCTCGCGCCCAGTCCACCAAAGATCCCGATCCGCGTGAGCCTGGGGTGAACACCCGCGACCGGACGCCGATCCGGCAAGGTCACGCGCACGCCGGAGCGGTGGACGCGGACTGTGAACTCCCGCGCGCCCAGCATCCCGCGTATTCCAGCGATCAGCCGCTCACGCGCCACGGGATCGGGTCGTGAATCCGTGAGGCCCGGCTCGTTGGTCGCACCGGCAAGCGCGATCCCCTCGCCGGCCGGGGCCACCCACAAGCGACGGTTGAGAATCACGTCGGGATCGAGGCCCTCGACGCCGATCTCCAGCGTGTCGCCCTTCGAAAACTCCCAGGGCACAAAGTCGAACGCACCGTGCGAGGCACCCGCGGCGCCTGTGCAATCGATCACCATGCGGTGTCGTTCGGCTGCAGCGGCGAGATCGGGAACGGTGTCCTCCCGGAGCCGTCCCTGCATCCGCCAACGACGGCGCGCCGCGGCCATGGCGGCGGCGAGATCGACCCGTGCCGCGCCAACGATCCAAAACCCGTTGTCGAAAGGCGCGCCGGCGTAAGGTGAAAGCTCACCGGTCGCCGCCTTCCGTTCCCACGTGTTCCGCTCCTCGTCGTCGGCGAACTCGCGCCGCACCCGCATCTCGCGCCACAGCCGCACCCCGAGCGCGTCGCCTAAATCGCGCCACACCTCCGCCGCCAGCGGACGCAACACGTCGAACCGCCAGGTCTTCACCAAACGCCGGCCCGTGATGGGATTGATGATCCCCGCGGCTGCCGCGGTGGCCGTGCCCTCGTGGCCGGGATCCCGGATGAGGAAAGGAATTCCCGCCTGCTCGAGTTCCCAGGCCAGCAAGGTGCCCGCCACCCCCTGACCCGCGATCAGGATCTCGGGGCGCATGGGCGGAACGCGCGACGACCGCTCAGCCCGCCTGCGCGCCGCGGAGCGCGGCGCCGACGATCCCGGCCTCGTTACGAAAACGCGCCGGCATCAACCGCGCCCGGCACCGGATGAAGCGGAAGAACCTCGCGTGCTCCGTGCTCACGCCGCCGCCCATGATGATGCGCTCCGGCCAGAGCAGGCGCTCAAGTTCGAGCACGTAGGCGTTGAGGCGGCCGCCCCACACTTTCCACGAAAGCCCCTCGCGGTCTTTCACGCTGCTCGCGACGTGCTTTTCCGCGCCCTCACCGTTCTTCCACGGGAAGTGACCTAGCTCGAGGGGGATCACGACCCCGTCCTGCGCGAGACAGGTGCCCACGCCCGTACCGAGCGTGAGGAGCAGCGTCTTGCCGTTGAAGCCCCGTCCGGCACCGAACTTCATCTCGGCCCGCCCGGCAGCCGCCGCGTCATTGATCAAAGCGACCGGGCAGCCGCTCGCTTTTCCAAACAGCCGCGAGCCATCGGCGTCGACGAATCCGGGATGCAAGTTGGCCGACGTGCGGATGTGCCCGCCCTCGATCGCGCCCGGGAAACCGACCCCGATGGGGCCGCTCCACGAGAAATGCTCCGCGATCGCGGCCACGACCTTGGCGCCCTCCTTGGGCGAAAGGTCGCGGTGAATGGGAATGCGGTGCGGAGGCGAGAGGAGGCGTCCGGTGCGGGTGTCCACGGGCGCGCCTTTCATGGCGGAACCGCCGATATCAATGCCGAGGGCTTTCATGGGGAAGCGCGCGACGCAAAGGATCGCCGCGCGCCGCGTCAAACCGCGAAAGCCGCGGCGCCGGCTTACCAGTACTCCTCGACGTGCAGGGTGCCCGACTGCTTGCCGTGGTCGGGCGTGAATCCCCGGGCGGCGAGGAATGCCTTAACCGCCGAGATCATGTCGGGATTGCCGCAGAGGAACACGTCACACTCCGCGGGATCCAGCTTCACGCCGGAGATCCGCTCGATCACGCCGTCCTCGATCAGCTTAGGGAGCCGTCCCACTTGTCCGCTGAAATGCGGGTCCTGCTCGGCCCGCGTGATTGAGGGGATGTAGGTGAAGTTCGGCCGGATCCGGGCGAGGCTCTCCAGTTCGCCGCGGTAACCGAGATCCCAGCTGTAGCGCGATCCGTGGAGCACGACGAACTTCCGGGTGGCGTCGTTGATCAGCATCGTGCGCAGCATCGAGATGTAGGGCGCGAGGCCGGTGCCGGTCGCGACCAGGACGACGGGCTTCCCGGGCGCCACGCGGTCGAGCGTGAAGAGCCCGCTGGCCTTCGGCCCGAGGAAGATCCGCGCACCGTGCTTCAGCGCGAAAAGCCGCGGCGTGAGTTCACCGGAAGTGACGAGAGTGAGGTAGAATTCGACGTAGGCCTTCTCCAGATTCGTGGAGGAGATGCTGTACGCGCGCCGGATGAGTTTTTCGGGCTCGGCCGGCTTGGCATCAGGATCCGCCTCCGGCACGCGCGGCTCCTTGCCTTGCAATCCCAGCACGCCGAACTGGCCCGGTGTGAAGTTGAACTCCCCCGCATCGGCCCGCACGCGCAGGATCATGAGCTGCGGATTGATGGCCTCACGGCCGACGACGGTGGCATTGTAGGGACTGGCGGGCGCGGTGCTCATGCGAGGAGTCGGCGGGATGCTGCGCCAGCCCCCGAACCCGGTGCAACGCCGGAGAGTCCGTTGTCACCGCTTGCACCGCTGCACGCGGGATGACACTCCCTCGCACACCCACCCCATGAACGTCACCCGTCGTTCCCTGCTACGCGCGAGCGCCGCCGCCGCACTTTTGTCCGCCACCGGCCGCCGTTCCGCCGCCTCCAGCCTCGTCGGCCGCTCCAAGGACGAGCTGCCCACCCCGGCGCTGGTCGTCGACCTGGACCAGCTCGAGGGCAACATCGCGCGCCTCGCGGCCCACGCAAGGTCCGCCGGCATCGCGTTGCGACCGCATGCCAAGACCCACAAATGCGCCGCGATCGCGCGCCTGCAGGTTTCCGCCGGCGCCCTCGGGGTCTGCGTCGCTACGCTGCGCGAGGCCGAGGCGATGGCCGAAGGCGGGGTCGGCGGCCTGCTCATCACCTCCGAGATGGTCGGCGCCGTGAAGATACGCCGGTTGGTTGAGCTTACCCGCCGGCGGCCCGACACCCTTTCGGTCGTCGACCATCCGGAGCACGCCGCGGAACTCTCCGCGGCAGCGCGCGCGGCGGGGTTGACGCTCAACGTGCTCATCGACGTCGACCCGGGCAGCCGGCGCACCGGCATCGCTCCGGGTGAGAAGGCCGCCGCGCTCGCGCGCCGGATCACGGGGCTCCCGGGCCTGCGCCTCAGGGGCATCCACTGCTACTCCGGCTCGTCGGCCCACGTCACCGGCTTCGAGCAGAGGCGCGCGCACTCCGAGAAGGCGATGGCCCCGGCGATCGCCACCTTCCGCGAACTTCGCCGCGAGGGCTTGCCGATGGAGATCCTTTCGGGCGGCAGCACCGGCACCTACAACATCGACCCCGCGTTCGGCGCGATGACCGAGCTGCAGGCCGGTTCTTACGTGTTCATGGACGTCGACTACCGCCGCATCGGCGGAAAAAGCGGCCCGCTCTACGAGGACTTCGCGCCGTCGCTGGCGGTGATCGCCACCGTCATCAGCCGCCCCGAGCGCAACCGCGCCACCCTCGACGCCGGCCTGAAGGCCTTCGCGACTGACAAGAAATTCGGCCCCGAGCCCAAGGATCTCGCCGGCGCCACGTTCAGCTGGGGTGGCGACGAACACGGCATCCTGGATCTCACGAACGCCTCGCGCGAGCCGCGCCTCGGCGAACGCCTGGAGTTCATTGTGCCGCACTGCGATCCCACCGTTAACCTCCACGACCACATCCACGCTCTGCGCGGCGACCGCGTGGAAGCCGTGTGGCCGGTCGCCCGCGGCTACGGCTGAGGTGCCGCCCGCAGGTCCGCCGGCTGCGCGTCGGCGATGAAATCCTCCCCGACGCCCTCCGCCGCCGCGCGCACGCGCAGCGAAAACCACCAAGGCCGCGCGGCCTGCACGAGTTTCACCCGGATAAGATTCCAGCCGGCCGCGAGATCGGCCTCCGCAGAGGCGGTGCCCCTCCCGCCGGTCTCGACGGGATCAGTAAGCCGCGCCACCTCCGTGTCACCGACCCAAAGCTTCAGCGCCGCGTCATGCTGGAGCTCGATTTTCACCCGCCTCGCCTCCACCGACCAAATCCACGTGTGCGCGTAGGCCGCCCCCGACACGCCCGGACTCCCTCCGCGCATCTGCCGTGGATTGCGAGCATCGGCCGCGACGCGCATCAGCTCCCATTTCCCGAGACGAGCGCGACCGGCCGCGTCAACATAGGCGACCGCCGGCCCCTCGAGTTCATAAACGGTATCGAGGAGGTCCTTCGCCTCCCGGTCACTCACCTCGATGGTCGGACGTAACAACCAGGAGGTCACGTGCGCGGCCCGCGCCTCGACGGCGTCGATCGCGGAGGCGACTTCCTCCTTCGTCACGGCGCTCACCTCCATCGCCTGCACGCGCCGCAGAGCCGCAAGCGCCCGCCGGGCGTCAGGCAGCCGCGGGGCCATTCGAACGACAGCCGCGGCCGCGTCACCGGCCGAGGCCTCGTCGTCCAGCCAAAGGATCGCGAGCGCGAGTTCCTCGCGGGAGCGCCCCCCGGCGAGGGTGTTCAACACGAGTCGCCGTTGCGCGAGCGTCGGCCCGGCCGCGGCGACTTCCCGGAAAAAAGCGATGCGGTCGGCGAAAGCCACCCCGGATCCCTCGCGCGCAAACAGCCGCACTGCCGCCCGGGTGCCGGACTCCCGCGCCGCCTCGTCGACGCCGCGTACCGCCAGGTTGCGGGCATCAGGCAACAACGCGGGGTCGTTGGTTGTCCCGAGAGCGTTCAACGCCGCCATCCGCACTGCGGGCACCTCGTCGGAAACCGCCTGAAGCAGCATTGCCCGCACTTCGGGCACCACCAAGCCACCGCTCGCCGTGATGAAAGCCGCGCGCACCGCCGGCGGAGCGCCGTCCGTCGCCCGCATCACCGCCGCCAGCGTCGGGGAGCCACCCTTCGGCTGTAGCCTTCCCAGGGTGAGCGCCAGCGCGCGCCCGGCCTCGCTTCGCCGGCTATCATCCGGCGCCGACGACACCAACCCGACCAGTTCCGTCACATCCGCCTCGGAGATCAGGAGGGCGATCGACCGCAGCGCGGCGAGCCGCACCACGTCATCGGCGGAGCGCGCCAGCTCCAGTAGTTCCCTCGCCGCCGCGCGGTCGCCCCGCTCACCCAAGGCCCGGATCGCCTCGATGCGTCCGGCTCCATCCCCTTCGCGGGCCCGCCGCCGCAGTAAGTCGGTCACACCGACCGCCCGCAGGGTCGTCAGCGCCAGCCGGGCGACACGGCGCTCGGGCTCGGCGCCCGCGGCCAGATCGAGCAGGGAGTCGACGTCGGCCGCAGCGCCGACTTGTCCGAGCCCGCGGATCGCCGCCAATCGGGTTTCGACGGCCGGGCTGCCCAGCAAGGGCCGCACAGTCTCGCGTGACGGCGGATCCGTGCGGCGCAACCAACCCTCCAGAACGGACGACTGCACCGCCGGGGAAAGTTGCGGCAGCACTTCGCGCAAAAGGGCCCCGAGGCCGGGTTGGGGTAGATCCTCGATGACGCGCAACGCAGCCGCCCGCTCGGGCTCCACGGTGCCCGTCAGGCCCGCGCGCACCAATGCGAGCCCGACCGTACCGGCGGCACGGATCATACCCTCGTCGGCCGCGAGCCGGACCCGCGGATCGCGTTCGGAAGCGTGGATCGATCGAAACACACGGCCGGCCTCGCGGGCCTCGCCGGCTCCAAGCAGGCGCCACCCGTGGGCCAACAGCGCGTCGATGATCGCCATCCGAACGGAGCCGGCGGCATCGGGCCAAACGGCCTCGAGCGCGGCGAGCGCCGCGGCATCGGGGATGGCACCCAGCGCATGGGCAGCCGCCTCCGCGGCGCTGGGGTCGGCGGTATCACGTAGCAGTACCGCAAGCGCGGGGACCGCGGCGACCTCGCGCCGGGAGGCCAGGGAAGAGACGAGACC
>Ga0255188_1000693_pt1 | contig 10751 bp, 6 predicted proteins | sample Miss_Cont_RepB_8_FD_188427 | JGI IMG/M metagenome (GOLD analysis project Ga0255188, IMG submission 188427) | Freshwater microbial communities from Mississippi River, Louisiana, United States - Miss_Cont_RepB_8h | ecosystem: Environmental > Aquatic > Freshwater > River | place: USA: Louisiana... | reverse complement strand
AGGCGGGCTTTTTTCATGGCGGTGGCTCAGCGGATTTTCTGGTCGGGAAGTTCCTTCTTGATGCCGGCGTCGAGCGGCATGCGGTCGTTTTCCGGCGTGAGGCCCACCTCGCGCATGACCTTGAGCAGCTCGCGCTGCATCTCGGCGACGACCCCGGCGTAGCGCGGATGATCGATGAGATTGCGGCGCTCCTCGGGGTCGAACTCGATGTTGTAGAGCTCGGCCTGATGGCGGTCGGGGCCGCCGTCGCCGTGGGGCGAGCGCGAATATTTCCAGGATTCGGTGCGTACGGCGCGGACGTTGGGCGTGTAGGGGAACTGTTTCTCGTAGTTGTAGTGGTAGAGCCACGACTTGCGCCAGGACGGGTCGCCCCCGCGCACGAGGCGCTTCCAGGAACGGCCGTGGAGGCCGGTGAGCGCGGGTGCGCCGACGAGTTCCAGGAGGCTGGGCGCGACATCGACGGTGAGGACCTGCTCCTCGATCACCTTGGGGCGGTCGGGCGGGGTGAGTCCAGGGAAGCGCACGATCTGCAGGATACGGATGCTGGGTTCATGTGCGGTGCGCTTGTCGACCATGCCGTGCTCCCCGTTGAGGATGCCGTTGTCGCTCATGAACACGATGATCGTGTCGTCGAGTTCGCCGCGTTCGCGCAGCAGCGCGTGAAGCCGGCCGACGCTGTCGTCGACCGAGAGGATCGTGCCCCAGTAGGCGCGGGTCATGGCCTCGAAGTCCTTCACGGCGGCGGGGGAGTCGTCGGGAAACTTCTTCCGCCAGTCGAACAGGGGCCCGTAGATCCCGTGCCACGTGTGCAGGCGTTCGCGGATCCAAGCGGGTTTGTCTTCCAGCATGAAAGCCGTCTCCGGGTAAGGCACGGGTACCCGCGCGAAAGCCTGTTCGTATTTGGGCTCGGGGAAGTAGAAACTATGCGGCGCCTTGTGGCCGATCATGAGCAGCCACGGCTTGCCGTCGCGCGGCCGGCGCAGCCACTCCTCGGCCAGGTCGGTCACGACATGCGTGTAATAGCCCTTCACGACCTCGCGGCGGCGGCCGTTAAGGTTGAACTCGGTGTCGAAGTACTTCCCCTGGCCCTTGTGGGTGACGAACCAGTTGAAGCCGGGTCGGGGCTCGTCGTTCTCCTCGCCCATGTGCCATTTGCCGATGTACGCGGTGTCATAACCGGCGGCCTGGAGGACGCGCGGGAAGCTCTGGAGCGCGGCCGGGTACTCGGTGAAGTTGTTGGTGACGCCGTGCGCGTGGGCGTAGAGGCCGCTGAGGATGCTGGCGCGGCTGGGGGAGCACAGCGACGTGGTGCAGAAGGCGTTGCGGAAGTGCACGCCCTCGCGGCCGAGGCGGTCGATGTTGGGCGTGCGCAGGTGACGGTGCCCCGCGAGCGAAAGCGCGTCCCACCGCTGGTCGTCGGTGAGGATGAAGAGTATGTTGGGCCGCTTGGCGGGCGCGGCGAGGGCGAGGGCGGGCAGGGCGAGAAAGAGAAGGAGACGCTTCATCATGGGGCGGGGGGGCGGTTACGGAAAACGGCGCGCCGGCGGCTGGCAACCGCCGACGCGAGGGGAACGCTCGGGTGGGATGCCGGCTACCGGATGATGGCGTCGCCGCGGCGGACGACCTTGCCCTCCCACACGGCCTCGTCGGTCTTCGGGTCGTAGGTGAGGATGCGGTTGGCGCTGCCCGGCGCGGGCGGCCGGTCCACCTTCGGCAGCCATTTGCGATGCTCGGCCACGACCGCGGCGAACTCGGGACGACCGATCAGATTGTTCCACTCCCGCGGGTCGGATTCGTGATCGTAGAGTTCCTCGGACCCGTCGGCGTAGCGGATGTAACGCCAGCGTTCGCTGCGGATGCCGTGGTTGCCCTGGTTGTGGCTGGTGATGGCGGGGCGTTCGCGCTTGGCCGCGGCCTGGCGGAGCTGCGGCACGAGGCTCAGCCCCTCGAGGTCCTGGCGGGGCGTGAGACCGCACAGCTCCACCAGCGTCGGATAGATGTCCATCAGCTCCGCGGGCTGGCGCGACCGGCCGCCCGGGGTGACGCCCGGACCGGCGAAGATCAGCGGCACGCGCGTGCCGTTGTCCCACAGCGTGTTCTTTCCGGTGATGCCCTTTTCACCGAGGTGCCAGCCGTGGTCCCCCCAGAGCACGATGATCGTGTTTTGGGCGAGGCCGGTCTCCTCGAGCGCGGCCATGATGCGACCGACCTGAGCGTCGACAAAACTCGTGCACGCCAGGTAGGAGCGCACGAGGTTGCGCCACTGGTTGCTCTCACGGACCCATTTGAGGCGCGGCTCCGGCAGATTCCAGTGCAGGTACCACGAGAAGCGCGGCGTGTCGGCGCGGTCGTCCTCCAGGATCTTTGGCAGCACGCTGTCGTCGTCGGGATAAAGATCGAACCATTGCTGGGTCGCGTAGCTCGGCACGTGCGGAAGGAAGAAACCGGCGCTCAGGAAGAACGGCCGGTCCTTCGGGGCGGATTTGATCTGGTCGACGGCCCACGTCGCCACCTGGTAGTCGCCCTTGTCCTCATCCCGGTGGGGAAACACGCCCCAGTCCATCAGCGGGTGGTTCCCCATCGGGGTGGCGCCGATCAGCTTCTTCTCGGGGCGCACGCCGACGCCGGGATTGGGTCCGATGACCTCGAACTCCCGGGGGGCGTCGATCTCCGCGGCGATCTTGGCGTTCTTGCCCTTGGCCTTGCCACCCGCGCCGGGGGAGCCGGCGCCGCCGTGGTAGATCTTGCCGGCGCTGAGCGTGCGGTAGCCGTGCGCGGCGAAGTGCTGCGGGAGCGCGACGCGGTCCTTCCATTCGGGGAGGGCGCGGAACCAGGGCGCGAGGCCGTAGATGCCGGTGGTGGTGGGCCGCAGGCTGAGCATGAGGCTCGTGCGCGACGGGTTGCAGAGCGGGGAGTTGCAGTGCGCGTTCAGCATCGACGTCCCGCGGGCGGCGAGGCGGTCGATGTTGGGCGTCTTCGCGAGGGGGTGACCGCCCATGTGGCCGATCCAGTCGTTCTGGTCGTCGATCGCGATGAAGACGACGTTCGGGCGGCGCGGCTGGTCGGCGGCGGCGACCAGGGCCGGGGCGAATCCGGCGAGAAGGCAGAGGAGGAGTTTCCGCGGGGTGGTGGTCATGGATGAAGAATGGGCCGGCGTCACTTCGCGGCGGGCCGGTGGTTGGCGAGGTGCTCGGGGCGGGCCTTGGCGTAGCGATCGAGGACGGCCTGCAGCCGGCGCGCCTCCTCGGCCGCCACGCCGGCGAGGGCGGTGGCGCGGAGAGGTTTCTCCTCGAACGGATCGGAGACGAGGTCGTAGGCGGTGCCGTCGCGGTACAGTTTGATCCGTCGTCCCTGCGCGTACTCGAACGTGGCGTCGCGTCCGCCGTTCCTCGCATACCACAGGTAGTAGGAATCACGCGGTTTACCGGTGAGACCGAGCAGCTGCGGCAGGAAGCTTTGGCCGTCGATCGCCAGCTCCGCGGGCACCGTCGCGCCGGCGGCCTCGGAAATCGTGGGTAGGAAGTCGGCGCTGCAAACCAGGTCGGCGTTAACGCGGCCGGCCGGAATGCGACCGGGCCAGTTGGCGATCAGCGGCACGTGATTGCCGCGGGCGGTGCTGGTACCCTTGCCTCCCTTGTAATCGGCGCCCTTGAAGCGCGACGTCACCTGCGTGCCGGTGCCGTTGTCGCCGGTGAACAGGATGAGGGTGTTCTCGCGCAAGCCGAGTTCCTCGAGCTTCGCGACCAGCCGCCCGACCATCTTGTCCATGTACTCGGTCATGTCGGCGAAGTGCTTCACGTCGCGCTGCTGCTGCTCGCTCTTGAGCTTGGGATCCCACGCCTTGCTGTCCGGCGTCGCCTGGAACGGATCGTGGGTCAGGATCATCGGGTAGTAGAGGAGGAACGGCCGTGCGCGATGGCGCGTCACGAAATCGAGCGCGAAGTCGTTGATCAGCTTCGGGCCGTATTCGCCATTCGTGAAATCGATCTCCCGGCCGTCGTGCTCGAGTCCGGGGTTGGCGTAGCGCGGCGGCCGGCGGGTGTGCTGCCAGAGGTAGGACTCGTCGAAACCGAAGTGCTGCGGAAGTGCGGGGTCCTTGCCGAGCTGCCACTTGCCGCAGATGCCGGTCGTGTAACCGGCGCGCTTCAGCAGGTGGGCGAACGTGGTGGCCTTCGGGTCGAGGAGGCCGAACTCGACGTAGTTCCTGACGTTGTAGATGCCGGTCATCAGCTGCACGCGGGTAGGCGTGCAGAGCGGCTGCACGAAGCAGCGCTCGAAGCGCATCCCGGTGGCGGCGAGACGATCGAGGTTCGGCGTGCGGTACGACTCGCCCCCGTTGGCGGTGACGCACTCGTAGCCGAAGTCATCGGCCATGATCAGAATCACGTTGGGCTTCCGCTCGGCGGCGGCGGGGAGAGGCGCGATGGCGCCGAGCGCGAGCAGGACTGCGGCGAACCGCACGGAGCGCGGGTTTTTCATGGGGCGGCGACGATCGGGGCCCAGAGACCCTCGGTGACGACAGGGGGCGTGCCGGACGCCGGATGAGCGGCCCGGGCAGCCTCGCGCAGTCGGCGGGAAAGTTCGGCCACGGTGGCGGCGTGAGCTGGGCTGTCCGCGAGATTGGTGATTTCCCGCGGATCCTGGTCGTGATCGTAGAGTTCGCGGCCGCGCCGTCCCTCGTCCCACTCGGTGTAGCGCCAGCGCGGGGTGCGCAGGCTGTAACCGGGGAACCGGTTGCCCGCCGAAGAGTCGGCCTTGGCCGCGGGCGCCGCGGCGGGAGTCGCGGCCGCCGCCTTGGCGCGACGCTTGCCGCCCCCGGGGGCGGCCGCGGCCGCCGCGCCGGCGCCGCGCATGACCTGCGTGAGCGCCCAGCCGCGGCCGATCGCGCCGGGATCACGCAACAGTGGCGTCAGGTCCTGCCCCTGCAGATTGGAGGGTGCCGGCACGCCGGCCAGCGAGGTCAGGGTGGGATAGAGATCGATGTGGCCGACCGGCGAACCCGCGGCCCCGCCGGCCTTGGCGACACCCGGGGCCACGATCAGCAGCGGGACGCGCGCGCTTTCCTCGAAAAGGCTCTGTTTCTGCCAGAGACCGTGCTCGCCCGTGTGGTAACCGTGGTCGCTGGTGAAAACGACGATCGTCTTCCGCGCCAGATCGAGCCGGTCGAGCGCGTCGATCACGCGCCCCACCTGGGTATCGAGAAAGCTGATGCTCGCGTAATAGGCTTGGAGCGCCTGCCGGCGCAGGTCGTCGGTAAGCGCGTCCTGCTCCCGCTTGTAGCTCATCAGGCCCGGAGCGGGAATGTCGGCCTGGTCCTCCTTAACTCCCTGGACAATCCGCATCTTTTCCAACGGGTAGAGGTCGAAGTACGGCTTGGGCGCGACATAGGGCGTGTGCGGCCGGAAGAAACCGACCGTGAGGAAAAACGGCCGTTCGGGCTGGCGGGCGCAGCGTTCGAGCACCCATTCGGCGTCGGTCGCCATGAGGCCGTCCGTGTGCAGCAGGTCGCCCTTGGGCGAAGCGTACCAGCTGAGGGTGCCGCCGAATTGGCCCGGGGTGAGGCTGAAGATTTTCGGATGCTCCTCCAGGCGGTCGACGCCGGCGGGATTGAGGCCGAGCTCCCACGAGGCGGGATCGTCGTGCCCGACGGTCCCGATCGAGTTCGGCACGTTGTAGTGGTAGGCTTTGCCGATGCGCGCCGCGAACCAGCCTTGCTGGCGGAAAGCCTGCGGCAGGCTGGGCTGCGCCGGGATGGTCTGCCGGAAAATCTGCGAATTTTGGTAAATGCCCGTGCTGTCGGGGTAGAGCCCCGTGAGCATGGAATTGCGGCTCGGCCCGCAGAGCGGGAAGGCGCAATAGGCGCGATCGAAGCGCACGCCGCGCGCCGCCAGGCGGTCGAGGTTCGGCGTGCGGGCGACCGGGTCACCGTAACAACCGAGCAGGTTGTTCAGGTCGTCGGCGATGAGGAAGAGGACGTTCCTCCTCTCGGGTGCGGCGCCGGAAACGGCGGATGCGGTGACGGATAACAGGAGCGCGAGGAGCGCGGGCGTTCTCATGGGGGTCGAGGGGCGAGTGATTCGCACTCCCCGCGAGACGCCGAAGCAAGCCTCTAAGCTACGCGCCGCCGCGGGAAAACGCGCGGCGGCCCGCTGGGTCAGGGCTTGATCGTGACTTTACGGATGATGACCGGAGTGACGGGGCTGCTGCGCGCGCCATCCATGCCCGGGTTCATCGGCAGTTCGGCGATGGCGTCCACCACCTCGAATCCGCGCACGACCTTCGCGAAGATCACGTAGGCGGGCGGCAGGCGGTAGTCCTGGTGCATGATGAAGAACTGGCTGGTGTTGGTGTTCGGGCCGCGGTTGGCCATCGCCACGATGCCGCGACGGTAACCCGCCTTGTAGAGGGGGGAGTCGGGCTTGATCTCGTCGGGAAAGGTCCCGCCCCACGCGCTTTGCCCGCCGCGGCCGTCCCCGAGAGGGTCGCCGCCCTGCAGCATGAAGCCCTTCACCACGCGGTGAAAGGTCAGGCCGTCGTAGTAGCCGTGTTCGGCGAGCAGCCGGAAGTTCTCCACCGCCTTGGGCGCGGCGTCCGGCAGGAGCTCCAACTCGATCTCCCCCTGGTCGAGCTTCAGGACGGCGTGGCGGCCGCCCGAGCTCTTCGCGCCGGCCGGCACCTTGGGGTTGGTCGCCGCCGCGGCGCCCGGGGCTTCACCGCCCGGGGGTTTGCAGCCGGAGGCGCCGAGGAGGGCGGCGAGGACGAGTAGGGAGAGGAGCGCGCGGACGGTGCGTGGCATGAGCCCAGTTTGATCACGACGACGGCGAGTCAAGTCGCGCGCCGCGGGACGCCGTCACGGCTTCGGCGGGACCGGAGGCGCGGCGGGCTCCGGGGCCGGCGGTCGTCGCTCCGCCGGCGTCTCCGTGATCGAACGGAGCAGGTTGGTCGGGCCCATCACGAGCGCCCAGGCGGGTTTCTCGAGCGTGCCGGTAAGCTTCACCTCGAGGGCGGCGGAGAGCGGGGTGAGGACGGCGCCGACCACGGATTTGATCACGTTGCCGCTCTCCTGGAAGGGGAACACCTTGGCGTTGAAGTTGAGCTCGTTGCGCCCGAGCGTGAAGTCGCCGTACGCGTCGATCGCCGAGTTGGCGCCGCGCAGCTCGACCTTCGGGAACTGGAGCCGTTGCCCGTCGATGCGGAAATTGCCGCGCGCCTCGGTGAAACGCAGCGAGGTAAAGGTGAAGAGTTCCGAGAGCAGCCCCAGCAGCGGCACCTCGCCGAGGCCCGCGCCGCGCAGCACGGCGTTGCCATCGCCCTTGTAACTGAACGGGTCATCCGGGCGGCCCTCGCCGGAGGCGGCGACATCGAGCCGGACGTTCGCCCGCTCCTGCACGAAGCGGTCGGGGCGGGGCGGCGGCTCGCCGCGGCGGCGGGCGAGAAAAGCCTGCAGCGTGCCGGCCGCGCGGCCGAGCGCCGCCTCCTCGATCGCGACGTTGAAGCCGAGCCGCCGGGCCTCGCCGTTACCCCACAAGCGGGCGTTGCCGGTCGCCGTGCCACCCGCGAAGTCGGCCCCGAAGCGTTCCACCGCGATCTCCTCGCCGCGCATCCGAGCGGTGAAGGTGGCGTCCTCCAGCGGAAAATCGTGGAAGCTGAAGGCGCCCGTCGTCTCCACCGCGAGATCCAGCCGGTTGGGGCCGCGTGGGGCGGCCGCCGGGCCGTGGAAATACCCGCCGGCCCGGATCCGGGGGGGATTCGCCACGCGGAAGGGAGCGAGTGGCGCGCGGCCGATTTCGCCCAGCAGGCCCGCCACCGCCGGCAGCCCGAGCGTGGAGTCCGCTTGGAACTCGAGCGATGACCAGTCCGCTCCGGGCACCGAACGGAAGGTGAATGTGCCCTTCACCGCCCCGTCACCCTCGGCCCCGAAAAGCTCGAGGCCGTCGACGAAGCCGGGACGGATCAGCAGCCGGGTCCGCACGCGGTCGAAATTCACCCCCCGCACGACCGGTAGGTCGGACTCGGCGGTCACGAAGACGCGCGCGAGGCGTCCCTCCCGCCAGCGCCCGGCCACCTCCACGCTCGCCTCGGGAGGGGCGGAGGGGAAATCGAGTTGCCGGAAGAACGCGGGCCACCACGGACCGAACCAGCGGCCGATGTCGAGCGGTCGGAGCCTGCCCTCCAGCAGGAAGCGGAAGTCCCGCGTGCGCAGGTCGTGCTCGTAACTGCCCCGCGCGAAGTTGTCCCCGACGCGCGCGTAGGCCTCAGGCGCGTGGAAACGGCCGGGTTCCAGTTCCACGCGCGCCCGCCCGTCCTCCATGATCACGCCGTAGGAGTCCATGCGCGGCACCTCCACCCCGGCCGTCAGCCGCTCAAATTTCCAGCCGGGGCCGAAGCGCGCCTCCGCGGCTTCCACGTGCAGCGCGTCGAACGAGTAAAACCGCCGCACGTCGACGCCCACCCGGCGGCTGATCACGTCCAGCACGCGCGGCGAGATCGAGCCGGAGAATCCGGCAGCCGCGCGGCCCGTCGACGGGTCGACGCGGCCGTCGGCGAACAGCGGCTCGTCCAGCAGGCGCCCGGTGGTCCGGATGGAAAGCTCGGGCCATGACGTGCCACGGACCCACGCCGAGATGGCTTCCGCGCCGACGTCCTCCACCTGCAGCCGGTCCAGCGTGACCCACGCCTGCTCCGGCCGGCGAGCGAGGGAGAGGGCGCCCGGCAGGTCCACCCGCACGCGCCCGGCGCGAACCCCGCCGGGAAGCAGCACTTCCGCGGTCGCGAGGCGGACCGCTTCGACGGGTTGCTCCCGGGGGAAAGTCATCGTCGCCCTCGCCTCGAGGTCGCGCACCGTCCCCCCGGACGGAGCGGGAAGCGCGGCCTCGCGGGCGAGCGCGTGCACGCCGATCGCGACGCCGCCGCCAGCCGCCGGCGCGAGGTCGAGGTCAAGCCGCGGCTCGCGGAGCCGCGCGAGTTCACCCTGCCATTCGAGTCCGCGCCGGCAGATCTCGGGAAAACGGTCCACCACCAGTTCCGACCACGGCAGACGACGCGTCCGGTCGGCGGGCGGTAGCGGGAGAACGCCGTGCGCCGTGAAGGTGAGCCCGGCGCTGCGGCCCGTGAGCCGGTCGATCCGCAGTTCCTGGCGCCCGGGAGTGAGCACAATGTCGAGGTCGGAAAGCAATTCCTCGCTGCGTCCGGAACGCGTGAGCTGCCCCGGGGCCTCGAGCGCCGCGCCGGTGATGCGGATCTCCACCGGTTCCACCTCGCCCGCGAGCAGGGACGTCCGGTCGAGGCGGAGGTAAAGCGCCCCAATGCGCAGCACCGGATCGGCGAAGGCGGGAAGATGGAGCCGGGCGTTTTCCACGAGGATCCGGCCGGTGGGATCGAACGTGGTGGCTCCGACCGTGAGGCGCAGCCCTGATGCGGCGATGCGGTCCTCCAGACGGCGCAGGATGAAGCCGGGGAGCGCGAGTTGCCGGGAAGTGGCGACCCAGGCCTGCGCGGCGATCAGCAGGGCGAGCGCCAGCCAGACGCTCCAGAGCGTGAACGAACCCGCGCCGGAAAAAAGCGCGCGGACAGCCTGCACGCACAGCTTGAGCCAGGCGGGCATCGGCTCCTCCCGTCAGGGTTTCCGCTCCGGCGGGGGCCCGGGATCGCGCGGCCCGTGGGTGAGCGTCCAGAGGGCGTCGATCAGGGCCTGCTCGGGGACGAAGATCGTGTCGAGTTCCCGGCTGCCGGCGAACTGCTGGTTTCCGCCGGTGCGCTCGGTGAGCAGGAGCGTGGTGACGCTGGACTGCTCCGCGCCGCCGCCGCCCGGCACCGCCACGGTGGCCTGGAGTTGATAGCGCCACGGCCGGTCGTCGCCGGCGGCGGTCACCTGCGCGGTGAAGGGACCCGGCAGGTAACGGCTGGCGCGCAGCGCGCGGAACGCGGCGGCCACGGCCTTGAGGGCGGCCGGGTCGCCGCGCGGGGACACGGGTTCGCCGTCGGCCCCGAACTCCGCCTCGGCGAGGGGCTGTTCGGAGCCGGTCTCGGTGAGTCGAAGGCGGCTCACGCGGGCGTTGGCGGCCAACGGGTCGATCACGGCCCGGTGGCGCCAGGCGGAGGGCGCGAGCGGTAGCTCGTCGATGATCTCGCGGCCGACCGCGTAGATGGAGTTCCCGGGCTCGTTGGCCGTGCCGAGACGGGCGTAGACGTTGCGCCTCACATCCGTGCCCAGCCGGAGCACAACCGGGGCCGGTTCGCCGGCGACGGTGAGCGTGACCTCGCGCAGCGGGCGGTTAAACCCCCATTCCTCCAGGTCGGCGCTGGTGGGGGCGTCGCTCTGGAATTTCTGCGCCCGCAGCCCGGTGAGCTGGCCCACGAGCCGCGCCAGGGCGGCCGGATCGGCCGGCAGGGTGCGCGGGCCGGCCGGACCGTCGCCGCGCTGGACCACCTGCCAGTCCCGCTGGGTCTCGCGCCCGCTTCCGGCCGGCGCGTCGACGAGCCGGCGGAGGTCGCAGGGAACCGCGTTCGGCTGCACAGGGGAGGCGAGGGAAATCGCGGTGATCTTCGCCGGATCCAGATCCACCAGCAGGCGCTTTTCCCGCAAGCTCTCCTGGGCGGTGCGGAGCGTCTCGAGCAGCGTCGCCGGCACCTCGACCGTGAAGAGTGCGTTGCGTCCCTCCAGCTGGGCGAAGAATTCGGTGGCGGCGCGCGGTCCGGGGCGGGTGCCCGCGGGCGTGTTCACCGGGTCGCCGAGGAAGAGCGTCTCCAGA
>Ga0255188_1000691_pt1 | contig 10760 bp, 10 predicted proteins | sample Miss_Cont_RepB_8_FD_188427 | JGI IMG/M metagenome (GOLD analysis project Ga0255188, IMG submission 188427) | Freshwater microbial communities from Mississippi River, Louisiana, United States - Miss_Cont_RepB_8h | ecosystem: Environmental > Aquatic > Freshwater > River | place: USA: Louisiana... | reverse complement strand
CAATTTTAGATGATCTTAATTTTCCAGATACTGATCCAGCGCTAAGAGAGAAGATTGCTAAGCAAGGGCAAGAGTTAGGTCAGGATGTTATGCATCAAAGGCTTGCTAAGTTAGATCCAGCAGCAGCTGCTGCAATTCCTAAGGAGAATTTAAGAAGAGTTGTTCGAGCACTTGAAGTAATTGAATTAACTGGCAAGCCCTACACCGCAAATCTGCCGAGAGTTGGAAGTAGTAAATATCCAGGCGCGAAACAATTTGGCCTTGTTATGGAGCGCTCAACTCTTGCATCTCGCATTGATGCTCGAGTTGAAAAGATGTGGAATGAAGGGCTAGTCGATGAAGTAAAAGGCCTTATTTCTCAAGGGTTATTGGAGGCAAGAACAGCTCAAGCAGCCCTTGGTTATGCCCAGGTAATTAAGTTTGCCAAAGGCGAGTTAAGTGAGAGTGAAGCTAAAGAGGAAACAAAACGGGCAACTAGGCAATATGCCAGAAGGCAGGAGACTTGGTTTTCAAGAGATGAGCGAATTACTTGGATTAAAGGTGGTTCAAGGCAGCAAATGCTCGAGGAAATCATCTCCTCTACTATTAGCCCCAGATGAAAGCTTCACTTACCGCCACCTATGGCCATGGCACTGAGAATGACTTTGTAATCCTCTTTGATCCAGATGATAAGAATAATCTCTCTTCAAAACAGACTGCAGCGATCTGCAATAGGCAAAGCGGAATTGGGGCAGATGGGCTAATAAGAATAATAAAGCGTGATGGTAAATGGTTTATGGATTATCGGAATGCAGATGGCTCCCTTGCTGAAATGTGTGGCAATGGAATCAGAGTTATGGCTCGGTATCTAGTAGATAGAGGCCATCAAGGTGCAGGGATTTTTTCAATACTAACTCGCGATGGAGCTAAGTATTTAAGCGCTGATGTGGCAGGAGATATCAGTGTAAATATGGGACAGGTTGAAGTAATCGATGGCCCAATTACAGCTGCCAATAATGGCAAAGTCTGGAGCGGTTATAACTTAAATATCGGAAATCCCCATGCCGTGGTCTTTGTTGATTCCCTTGATGATGTCGGTGATTTAAAAGACCCACCAGTGGTTCGCCCGAAAGAGGAGTATCCAGAGGGTGTTAACGTTGAATTTGTTCAATTTCTTGAAAATGGCGAACTTGCAATGAGAGTTCACGAGCGGGGAAGTGGTGAGACCAGATCTTGCGGAACTGGAACCTGCGCAGTTGCTCTTGCTGCAACTCTAAAGAAAGGCATGAAATTGCCAGCTAAATGGGTGATTAACCCACCAGGTGGAAGGTTGGTTGTAGAAATTGATCCACACTCCAATGCCACCTTAACTGGCCCTGCGGTATTAATAAAAGACTTTGATCTGGAGCCCTATCTTGGCTAAGAAAAAAGAGCTGCCAGAGATCGAGGATTTAATCTCTGAAAGCCAGCAGGTGGCAGCAGAGTTTGACTCTGAGATATTTATCCCTGATTCATTTCAATCAACGCAGCAAGATCTAAGCGATAGACAGGCGCTGCGAAGAGTTATTGGCCTCTCAACTGAGTTAAGTGATATCTCTGAGGCCGAATATCGCCAGTTAAGACTTGAGCGAGTAATACTGGTTGGAGTCTGGACTGAGGGAAGTGTTAAGGATGCAGAGAATTCTATGGAAGAGCTAGCTGCGCTAGCTGAAACGGCCGGATCAACAGTATTGGATGCCCTTATTCAACGCCGTGATAAACCTGATCCAGCAACCTTTATTGGCTCTGGAAAAGTTAGCGAGTTAAAGGCAATTGTTAAATCAACTGGCGCCGATACCGTTGTCTGTGATGGCGAGTTAAGTCCCTCTCAATTAAGAAATTTAGAAGATAAGGTGAAAGTCAAAGTAGTTGATCGAACTGCGCTGATATTGGATATTTTCGCTCAACATGCCAAGAGCAAAGAGGGTAAGGCTCAAGTTGAGTTAGCTCAGATGAGTTATATGTTGCCCCGACTTCGCGGTTGGGGTGATTCACTATCTCGCCAGGCAGGTGGAATTGGTGGGCGCGGACCTGGTGAAACTAAGATAGAGGTTGATCGCCGCAGAATCCGCGACAAGATGTCAAAGCTTCGCAGGGAGATTGGCGATATGAAAGTCGCCCGGGATACCAAGAGACAAGAGCGAAAGAGAAATTCAATTCCCTCTGTTGCAATTGCGGGATATACAAACGCTGGTAAATCATCGCTATTAAATCGTTTAACCAATGCTGGAGTTTTAGTGCAGAACGCTCTCTTTGCAACTCTTGATCCAACGGTTCGACGCTCAGAGACAAGTGATGGTCGCACCTACACGCTAACTGACACTGTGGGATTTGTTAAACACCTGCCCCATGACTTAATTGATGCCTTCAAATCAACGCTGGAGGAGGTCTCAGGAGCTGATGTAATCGTTCATGTAGTTGATGGCTCACATCCAGATCCTCTAGGTCAGATAAAGGCAGTTAGAGGGGTAATAGCTGATATTGGGGGAGCAAAAATTCCAGAAATTATCGCTTTAAATAAGGCAGATATCGCAGATCCAGAAGTGATTGCTCAGGTATTGATTCAAGAACCTGATGCTTATCTAATCTCAGTTCATAGCGGAGTTGGTATTGAAAAACTCATCCGCGCTATTGAGTCATCTCTTCCAAGGCCAAGGATTGAGATCAGAACTGTGCTTCCATATGACAGAGGGGATTTAGTTAGTCAGATCCATGAACATGGCGAGATATTAAGTCAAGAGTATTTACCTGAAGGAACATCGCTTCATGCCATGGTTGATGGATCTTTAGCGCACGCCCTTGAGAAGTACTCCGTTAATTAATATTTAGAGCGAGCGAAGAACAGCTGTTACCACACCAAGAATCTCTGCCTGATTTCCATCAATAGGTTGGTAGCTATCATTAGCTGGCAGTAACCAGATTTGACCGTTCTTTTTACTTAAAGTCTTAACCGTTGCCTCGCCATCTATCATTGCTGCAACAATTTCACCTTTATTAGCATCTTTCTGAGAGCGAATAACTACATAATCTCCATCGCATATTGCAGCATCAATCATTGAATCACCAACAACTTTAAGCATGAATAGTTCGCCCTCGCCAACAAGTGATGCAGGAAGAGGAAAGAGCTCTTCAACATTTTGCTCTGCAAGAATTGGGCCACCAGCTGCAATTCGACCAACTAATGGGACGTTATGAGTTCTCTCTGGCTTAATATCTTCAAATCTCTCATCACCTGGGGTGAGAACTTCTAGAGCTCTTCCGCGAGATGGGTCGCGACGGATCCAACCTTTTGATTCAAGTGCCTCTAATTGATATTTAACACTTGATGGGGAGGAGAGCCCTGCGGCTTCACCGATCTCACGCATTGAAGGGGGATAGCCATTAGTCTCCATCGCCTCCTTTATTGCTAGCAGGATCTTGGTCTGCCTTGGGGTGAGGCCATTTTCATCAACGGGGCCATCAGGCATTTCAGTCAGCTTTGAAGGGTTTTTGCTCATGGGTTAAGTTTAGAACAAAGTTGCGAAGAAATCAAACAAATGTTCTAAAAAAACTTGCCGATGTCGGTGGGTAGGTGTACCTTTGCTCTTAGAACAGACGTTCGAAGAGTATCCCCACTCTCTGATTAGCTCGGTTCTAGAAGTATCTGGAGAGAGAAGATGACGACGATCGCCATCAATCCGTTCCTTGCTAAAGATGCCAGGCGCGTGAAAACCCCTATAAATCAAGGCCCAGCAGCTCTGCGACTAACCCCCCGTGGTCGAGGGCTAGCAAGGTTGGCAGTCATCTCTTCACTCTCCATACTGCTTCTCTCTGGCTTTGCCGCCTTTAATGGCGCAACGGCAGGATCTAATAGCGAGTCAATCTCAAGTCCTTATGTGAAGATCAGCGTTAAGCCAGGAGATACGCTCTGGTCAATTGCTGAGGGGATCGCACCGCAGGCCGATAGACGAGCCTTGGTTGCCGATATTGTTGAAGTCAATAACTTGAAATCACCAAATCTCCAGGCTGGCCAGAAGATCTATATCCCGACACGCCCGTAGAGGCTCATACTCTTTATAAGTTGCGGAACTCTCAACCGTTGCTTTACTCTTACCCCTAGATATTGGGGTTGTTTTAGGATATGCTTCCATAAGTAGTGGTTAGCACCTAAGGCTCCAATACACCCGATTTCAGGAAATACCCAGGATTGAGAGGACGACACGCCGTGATCTGCCCCTTCTGTCGTTTTGAGGATTCTCGAGTCATTGACTCGCGTCCAAGTGATGAAGGCAGCTCAATTCGTCGCAGGAGAGAGTGCACCCAATGCGGTTCACGTTTCTCAACTTCTGAAACAGCAGTTCTCTCGATTATCAAACGTAGTGGAGCAACAGAGCCCTTTAGCCGTGAGAAAGTTATTAACGGTGTTCGTAAGGCCTGCCAGAACCGGCCAGTTGATGATGATGATCTAGCGCTTCTTGCAATGAGGGTTGAAGAGGCGCTTCGCTCCACAGGACAGGCAGAGATCGAAGCTCAAGAGGTTGGCATGGCTATCTTGCCGCCACTTCGCGAATTAGATGAGGTCGCCTACCTGCGATATGCCTCGGTATACCGTAACTTCTCCTCCCTTGAAGATTTCGAAGGCGAGATCGCTCTTCTCCGGGCCCTGCCGATCGAAAAGTCAGAACTAGAGAGCGAATCTCAAGTTGCCTCCCCGCAACTTAAATGAAAAGTCCGATAAGTAGATAGCAGAGAAAAAATTAAATAAAAAAAGATAGAAAAGTTTTAAAAACAAAATTAAAAATTCAAGAAGAAACTGGAGAAATTAGAAATGTCGGACACAGTAATCAATCGCCCATCGGGGAAAGCCAAGTCAGAAAAAGGCTTAAGTATGGAGCGGATTTACACCACAGCTGGTCAGCACCCATATGAAGGTGTTAATTGGGAGAGACGCGATGTGGTGCAGACCAACTGGAAGAGCGGCGAAGTTGTCTTTGAGCAACGCGGCGTTGAGTATCCAGATTTCTGGTCAGTTAATGCCTCAACCATTGTTACAACAAAGTATTTCCGCGGCGCAGTGGGAGCTGAAAATAGAGAGCACTCATTAAAGCAAGTTATCGATCGCGTTGTTCTTACCTACACCAAAGCTGGAAAAGAACATGGTTATTTTGCAACTCCAGAAGATGCTGAAATTTTTGAACATGAATTAACTTATATGCTCCTGCACCAGGTATTTTCCTTTAACTCTCCAGTCTGGTTTAACGTAGGAACATCAGCTCCACAGCAAGTATCTGCCTGTTTCATCCTCTCAGTTGATGACACGATGGAATCGATCCTTAACTGGTATCGCGAAGAGGGCATGATCTTCAAAGGTGGATCGGGAGCTGGTTTAAATCTCTCTCGGATTCGCTCCTCTAAAGAGCTATTGAAATCAGGTGGCACTGCCTCTGGTCCAGTTTCATTTATGCGCGGGGCTGATTCCTCTGCTGGAACAATCAAATCAGGTGGCGCCACTAGAAGAGCTGCCAAGATGGTTGTTCTAGATATCGATCATCCAGATATTGAAGAATTTATCGAAACTAAGGTAAGAGAAGAAGACAAGATTCGCGCCCTTCGCGATGCTGGCTTTGATATGGATCTTGGTGGCAAAGACATCATCTCTGTGCAATACCAGAATGCCAACAACTCAGTTCGCGTAACAGATGAATTTATGCGCGCTTATGAAAGCGGCGCCAAGTTTGGTCTAACAGCTCGCGCAACTGGTGAGGTAATGGAAGAGGTTGATTCTCGTCAACTATTCCGCAAGATGGCAGAGGCTGCCTGGGCTTGCGCAGATCCTGGAATTCAATATGACACCACAATCAATGATTGGCACACCAGCCCTGAGACCGGACGCATCAATGCCTCCAATCCTTGCTCGGAATATATGTCACTTGATAACTCTTCCTGCAACCTAGCTTCTTTAAATCTTATGAAGTTTTTAAAGAGCGATGGATCATTTGATGCCAAGAACTTTGTTAAGGCAGTTGAGATGATAATTACTGCAATGGATATTTCAATTTGTTTTGCAGATTTCCCAACCGAGGCAATTGGTGTAACAACAAGGGCTTATCGCCAACTAGGAATTGGTTATGCAAACCTTGGCGCCCTTCTTATGGCATCAGGACTTGCATATGATTCAGAGGGCGGAAGAGCCCTAGCTGGGGCAATTACCTCACTTATGACTGGAACTTCATATCGCAGATCTGCTGAGATGGCTGGAATTGTTGGCCCATATGAGGGCTATGCCAGAAATGCAGCTCCTCACACTCGGGTAATGAAGAAACACCAGGCGGCATCACTTTCTGCTAAATCAGTTTCAACTCTTGATAGAGATGTTTTAGCTGAGGCTAATAAGCAATGGGATAGCTGTATTGCACTTGGCGAGAAGAATGGCTGGAGAAATGCTCAAGCATCCGTTCTTGCACCTACCGGAACTATCGGCTTGATGATGGATTGCGATACCACTGGTATTGAGCCAGATTTCTCACTCGTTAAGTTTAAGAAGATGGTTGGTGGCGGATCCCTCCAGATCGTTAACCAAACTGTCCCACAGGCTCTAAAGAAGCTGGGCTATACCGATGAGACCATTGAAGCGATTGTGGAATATATCGCCGCTAATGGCCATGTAGTTGATGCCCCAGGGCTAAAGGTCGAACATTACGATGTCTTTGATTGCGCGCTTGGAACAAGATCTATCGCTCCTATGGGCCATGTCAGAATGATGGCTGCCTGCCAACCATTCCTTTCAGGGGCTATCTCAAAGACGGTAAATCTTCCTGCAGATGCAAGCGTTGAAGATGTCGAAGAGGTTTATTACGAAGGATGGAAGCTAGGGCTTAAGGCTCTTGCTGTTTACCGCGATAGTTGCAAAGTTGGTCAGCCACTCTCTGATGCAAAGTCAAAGAACAATGGCAAAGATGATCAGGTAAGCGCAGCTCCTGCTCCTGCAACTCGTAAGCGCCTTCCAAAGTCACGTCCTTCAAGAACGACTTCGTTCTCAGTTGGCGGGGCAGAGGGCTATATGAATGCTGGAACATATGAAGATGGCCAGCTAGGTGAGATCTTCTTAAAACTTGGTAAGCAAGGTTCTACTCTTGCAGGTGTTATGGATGCATTCTCAATTGCAGTTTCAATCGGTCTGCAATATGGAGTGCCGCTAGAGACCTATGTTTCTAAGTTCACAAACTCACGTTTTGAGCCAGCAGGAATAACTGACGATCCAGATATTCGTATGGCCCAATCAATGATGGATTACATCTTCCGTCGCCTGGCACTTGATTACTTGCCATATGAAGAGCGCGCAGCATTTGGAATCTATACCGCAGCAGAGCGAGCAGCAGCCCTTGAAACCGGTGAGTATGCTCAAATTGTTGAGGCAAAGCCAGAAGTAGTTGAAGAGAAGAAGGCCAGCGCGCCAGCTGCAAAGCCTGCAAAGGCGGATACTTCGCTCCACCAGATTGGTTCTTCAACAGAGCTTCTGGAGAAGATCGCTGGCGTTAAATCAGATGCACCACTTTGTGTTACCTGTGGAGTCAAGATGAGAGCATCAGGTGCTTGCTATGTCTGTGAAGGTTGTGGCAACACTTCAGGATGTAGCTAGAAAAGTAATTACAGGAGAGCTTGCCTCTCCTTTAATCCTTAACCCCTCGAAGAAATTTCGGGGGGTTAAATCATTTAACGCTATTTATTTAGAGTAAAAGTAAGTAATTTCTAATCAATGAATGTGAATTCAGAATAAGGTTGCCACTATGAGCGCAGAGTCGGTTAGAAAGGCGCTAGCAGCAGCAGTTGAGGCAATTGGGGGAAGCCAGAGAGCTGGCCAGATTGCAATGGCAGAGGCGGTGGCAAACGCCCTTGAAGATCGCCATCACCTCCTAGTTCAAGCAGGAACTGGGACAGGAAAGTCACTAGCTTATTTAGTGCCAGCTCTAGTTCATGGCAAGCGAGTCCTTGTTGCAACAGCAACTCTTGCGCTGCAGCGACAATTAATTGAGCGAGATCTTCCTAAGGTTCAAAAGGCTTTAGAGAAGGAATTGGGAAGAAGTATCTCCTTTGCTGTTTATAAAGGGGTTGGGAATTATCTCTGCCTGCAAAAGATGAATGCTGATGACTCTGGCGTTGATAGCCAGGTTTTAGTGGAGATTTCATCACTTGAATCAGATGCTCGTCGCCTCCGCCAGTGGGCGAGTAGAGATGGCATCTCGGGCGACCGCGATGATGCCCCTGAGGTTGATAGACGAGTCTGGCTAGCTAATTCAACTTCTGGAAGAGAATGTGTGGGAGCCGATGAGTGTCGCTTTGGAGCGCAATGTTTTGCAGTGAAGGCAAAAACTAAAGCCCAGAGCGCAGATATCGTAGTTACTAATCACACCTTACTTGCAATTGAAATCGTTGACTCTCATCCGATATTGCCAGAGCGAGATGCAGTGATTTTAGATGAGGCTCATGAGTTTATGGATCGCACTACTCAGGCAGTAACAGAGGAGCTAACTGCAGCAAGGGCTAGTAGAGCAGCAAATATGCTGCGAAAACATCTTCCAGGAAAAGCTGCTGAAGCGCTGGGCAAAGCTTGCGATGGGTTTACTAAAGCACTTGATGAGTATGGCCAGGAGTTTAGAATTAAAAGTAGCGATGAGCGAAAACTTCAAGAACTACCACTGCTTCTAGCCCCTTGGGTGAGAAAGATTAAAGAGGCAGCAGAGAGCGCTATTGCGCTAATTAATGCCGATTCACTAATTGTAGATCCAGATGCTTTAGCTGAGCGGGCTCGAGTAAAGGGAGCGGTCAATGAAATCAAAGTCACTGCAGCAAAGATGCTTAAGATTGGCAGTAATCAAGTGCTCTGGTTTGAACCAACATTTTCCACTCTCTATCTTGCTCCACTAGAAGTTTCACATCTATTGCGCGAGAACTTATTTACTAAAACTCCCGTTATTGCAACAAGTGCAACCTTGAGCGTTGGAAATAGTTTTGCTGCAATTGCTAAGAGCTTTGGCATTGATCCACTAGAGGCTATCCAAGATGAAAGTAGTGATAGCGGGGGAGATATTGATCCAGAGAATTTAGTATCACTCGATGTTGGTTCACCTTTTGATTTTGCCAGCCAAGGAGCGCTCTATCTTCCAAGAGATTTACCGGAGCCAACAAGAGATGGGCCAAGCGCCCAAGCTCTGGTTGAGCTAGGTGAGTTAATTGATGCTGCCGGGGGAAGAACTCTTGCACTATTTTCATCATGGCGCGGCGTTGAGATGGCTGATGAACATCTAAGGCGAGTTTTAGCAGAGCTTCCAATAAAGATTATTACTCAAAGACGGGGCGATAGCGTTGGAGTCTTAGTTGAAAAATTTGCAAGTGATCCCACTTCAATTTTGCTTGGAACAATGAGCCTTTGGCAGGGAGTTGATGTGCCGGGGCCATCTTGTATTTTGGTAGCAATTGATCGAATACCTTTTCCAAGACCAGATGATCCAGTGATGTCGGCAAGGGCTGCCCAGATAGATGCATCTGGTGGTTCTGGTTTTATGCAAGTCTCACTTCCAAGGGCTGCCCTACTTCTTGCGCAGGGAACAGGAAGGCTAATTCGATCCATTGATGATCGCGGGGTAGTGGCAATTCTTGATTCAAGAATTGTTAATAAACGCTATGGGTCAGTGCTTCTAAACTCTATGCCGCCGCTCTGGAGAAGTAGCGATGGGGCTGTTATCAAAGAATCTCTCAAAAGACTTTCTAGCCAATACAACTCCACAGGGCAGTGATATCCCCAAAGTCTTAGTTTTTCCAATTTACATTTGAAATCAAGAAGGCATCATCTGCTGGATGCGGATCACTCTTGTTGCAATGTTAATTATCTTTTCATCTATGAATGCTGCCTATGGAGCTTGTGAAGGTGAAACATGTATTGATGTAAAAGCTAATCAAGAAAGCAATGAAGTTGTAATCACAGTTAAGAAGGGTAAGGCGGGCAGTCAGGTATCAACCACGCCAAAGCCAAGACCAACCTCAACTACAAAGCGGACTTGGATTCCCTGGCTTCCAAAGCCACCTGCTGCAAGTAAGCCAGTTGCGCTAGGTCCAAAGCCATCACCAAAACCAAGAGTGAAGAGAATCTCCGGCTCTCAAATTAGCGATCAAGTTAAGAGTTTGATTCCAAGGGGAGCGATAATCACACAACCGCTAGATAACATCTTGGTAAATCAGAGCGTTAACTTCTTAACTAATACTCCCATGCACTTCACAACCGTCCTTGTAGTTCTTGGCACGCCTATAACGATTCACTTGACTCCGGAGTTTTTATGGGAGTTTGGAGATGGCAATAGCCAGAGCACCAGGCTTGCCGGAGCCCCATACCCACTGATGCTTATTGAAAATACTTACAAGAGCTCAGGCCAGAAGAGAGTTGAGTTAACAACAACTTGGAGCGGTTTCTGGCGAGCGGGGTCTATAGGTGCGCCAATTGATGGAGCAATTGTGCAGAGGGTCAGTCGGCAAATAGATGTTAGGCCAGCCAGAGGTATCTACAGGGGTTAGTTATCAACATTTCTGCGGCTTGAAAAAAACTTCAATTTCTCTATCCCAAGATGCTTTGCCCATGACGACACTTACAACACCTAAAGACCTTCTTGCCGCAGTTCCATTTCTAATTGGGTTTAATCCAGATAATTCAATAGTTCTTTTGAGCCTAAAAAATGATGCAATAGCCATGGCAATTCGCATCGATTTTCCCG
>Ga0255188_1000688_pt1 | contig 10770 bp, 10 predicted proteins | sample Miss_Cont_RepB_8_FD_188427 | JGI IMG/M metagenome (GOLD analysis project Ga0255188, IMG submission 188427) | Freshwater microbial communities from Mississippi River, Louisiana, United States - Miss_Cont_RepB_8h | ecosystem: Environmental > Aquatic > Freshwater > River | place: USA: Louisiana... | reverse complement strand
GCCTGCGCCGGGTGCAACGCGGGGATCCGTTCATCCTTTCCGCGTTGCGACTCAACGCCATGACGACGCTGCACTTGCCCGCGGAACCCTTCATCGAGTTCCAGTTGGAGGCCCAAGCGATCCGCGGGGCGGAGCCCGTGGCCGTGGCCGCCTACGGCGACGCCGGTCCGTGGTATATTCCCACCCGCGCTGAATTTCCCGCCGGTGGTTATGAGGTCGATTATGCGTTTCTTGCGCCGGGGACCGCTGATCAGATACGCGAGGCCTTGAACGGAATGTTGGCTTGATGCGGCCGGCGTTCCGAAACGCCCCGGCGCGGCAGGTATCCGTTCCGGATTTGCGCTTGCGGGAGCGTGGAAACGTCCGCAACTGTCTCCACGTCCGAGCCCAAGCGGGCGTAGTTCATCGGTAGAACGTGTGCTTCCCAAGCATGAGAGGCGGGTTCGATTCCCGCCGCCCGCACCAAAGCTGTCAGTACCAACCAAAAACACCCAAAACACACCCATGAAGTCCATCACCACGTTCATCGCCGCCTCCCTGTTCGCCGTCGGCGTCGCGTTCGCCGCCGCCGAGAGCAAGCCCGGCAAGTGCTGCGTCGCGGCCCAGAAGAATGGCAAGAAGTGCGACCACAAGTGCTGCGTCGAGGCCGCCAAGGCCGGTGACAACTGCACCAAGTGCGGCGGCGCCGGGAAGATCGCTCCCGCCACGAAGTAAGTTTCCGGTCTTTTTAGATCTTCAAGCCGCGACGGTTAGCCGTCGCGGCTTTTTTATGTCGCGACGCCGGACTCCACGGCCGGACGGCGCAGCGAATTCCAGCGAACGAGCACGCGGGCGCGGATCTCCTGAGGGGAAAGCCCGTGCTTGGCGCGCAGGATCTCCACGTTGGAACCGTGTTCGATGAAATCGTCCGGCCAACCGATGCGCTCCACGGCGGTCGGTCGCCCGGCCGCCTGCAGGGTCTCCAGCACGGCGCTGCCGAAGCCGCCGGCCAGCACATGGTCCTCCATCGTTACGATCAGCGGGACGGCCGCGGCATGTTCGAGGAGCAACGACTCGTCGAGCGGCTTAACGTAGCGCGCGTTGACGACTCCGACGGAGAGCCCCTCCGTCGCGGCGAGTTCATCGGCGAGGGCGAGGGCGTCCTGCACCATCGTCCCCAGCGCCCAGATCATGACGTCGGAACCGCCTCGGAGGGGCTCGGCACGGCCGATCGGCAGCGCGGCGGGCTGATCCTTGATCCGGACCCCGGTGCCGGCGCCGCGGGGGTAGCGGATGAACCCCGGGCCCTCGAGCCGAAGGCTGGTGTGCAGCATGTCGACGAGCTCATCCTCGTTGCGCGGCTGCATGATGACGGCGTTCGGCACGCAGCGCAGGTAGGACAGGTCGAAGAGGCCGTGATGCGTGGGACCGTCGTTCGGGGACAACCCGGCGCGGTCCATGCAGAAGGTCACAGGAAGATTCTGCAGCGCGACATCGTGGATCACCTGGTCGTACGCGCGCTGGAGGAACGTCGAGTAGATGGCGCACACGGGCCGAAAGCCCTTGGTGGCCATGCCGGCGGCGAAAAGCACGGCGTGTTCCTCGGCGATCCCGACGTCGAAGAACTGGCGCGGAACCGCCGCGGCCAGATGGGATAGGCCGGTGCCGCTGGGCATGGCACCGGTGATTCCCACGACGCGAGGATCCTGGCGGGCGAACCGCACGAGGGCCTCGCCCAGCACATCCTGGTAGTTCGGGGCCGCACCGGGCGCGGGCTTCCGGCCCTCACCGGTCACGGGGTCGTACGGACCGGAGCCATGGAACCGTTCCGGATGCGCGATGGCGGCCTCCAGTCCGCGGCCCTTCTTGGTGAGGACGTGGATAATGACCGGAACGTCGCAGTTCTTCGCGAACTCGAGGTTCTTGTGGAGCGCCTCGTAATCGTGCCCGTCGACGGGGCCGAGGTAGCGCAGTCCGAATTTTTCGAACAGCGAGGACTCCATGAAGAAGTCCTTCGTCTCCCGCTTCCACCGGTGGTACACGCGGTTCATCTCCACCCCCGTTGGAAAGCTGCGGAAGAACGCCTCGATGTCGTGGTGGAGGCGGTTGTAGGTGGGGCTCGTGCTGATGCGGTTCAGGTAGCGCGAGATGGCGCCGACGTTCTTCGCGATCGACCACTCGTTGTCGTTGAGGATCACGATCAGGCGTTTCGTGGCGCTGACGACGTTGTTCAGCGCCTCAAGGGTCACGCCGCAGGTGAACGCGGCGTCGCCGCATACCGCGACGACATGCTCCGCCGAGCCGCGCAGGTCCCGCGCCGTGGCCATGCCGAGGGCCGCGGAGAGTGCGGTGCCCGCATGGCCGGCGCCGAAGGCGTCGTGCGGGCTCTCGCCGCGGCAGAGGAAGCCGCTGGCGCCATCGGTCTGGCGCAGGCGTCGGAAAAACTCCCCGCCTCGTCCGGTGAGCAGCTTGTGCACGTAGCCCTGGTGGGCGACGTCGAAGACAAATTGATCGGACGGTGTCTCGAAAACCCGGTGCAACGCGATCGTGAGCTCCACCACACCCAGGTTGGGTCCGATGTGCCCGCCATTGCGGGCGGTGACCGCGATGAGTTCCTCGCGGATCTCCTGGGCGAGTCGGGACAGGTCGCCGGGCGCGAGCGCCTTCACGTCGGCGGGGCCTCGGATCGAGTCGAGCAATCGGGAGGAAGAGGAGGGACTGGCAGCGTTCATCGTGGCGTGGATCGGGCGTGGCGGGTTGCGGGGCCTCACGCCTCGCGTTCCGTGTCGAATTTCTCGAACACCACCGCCCCGTCCTTGGTCTTCTTGAGTTGCTCGATCCGCAATTCGGCCTCCTTCAGGCGCGACTCGCACACCTGCAGCAACTTGGTGCCCTGCTCGAAGCGGGCGATCAGATCGGCCAAGGGAACCTCGCCGGACTCCATCGACTCCACGATCGCCTCCAGCTTTGTCAGGGCCTCCTCGAAGGACGGTTGTTCTTTCTTTGATTCCACGGAAGGGACAACCGTTGCCGTCCGTTCCGGGCATTTCAACCCAGTTTCCTTTCCGGGCGCGGAATCACGGTCTGTGTCCGAATTTGGGTATGAAGCGGGCATCTTTGAACTGGCGGCGGCGTTCGAATAGGGTCCATTGGCCGCATGTCCCCGTTTCTTTGGATTGCGATCGGACTCTTGCTGCTACGCCTCGCGGCCTCGCTCGGATTGTCGGCGCTTAACCGCGCCTCCGTGCGCCGCCATGAGGGGCGCCCGCCCGAGTCGGTGGCGGCCATCATGGACGCGGAGACCTACGCCAAGGCGGGACGCTACACGCTCGCCAAGTCGCGTTTCGGAGATGTGGGCGAGATCTTCGACACGCTTGTCCTCGTGCTGGTTCTGGTGGGCGGCGTGCTCCCGGCGCTGTTCGACGAGACGGCGGTCTGGGGCGGGCCGGAGTCGGTGTGGAACCACGCGGCGTTCATCGTCCTCGCCGGTCTCCTGTTGTCGGTGCCCTCCCTGCCGTTCGACTGGTGGGAGCAGTTCGGCTTGGAGCAGCGATTCGGCTTCAATCGCAGCACGCCGCGGCTCTGGGTGCTCGACAAGATCAAGGGTACCCTGCTGGGAGTCGCGCTCGGTTTCCCCTTGTTGTGGGCGCTGCTCTCGCTGGTGCGTCTCGCGGGACCGCTGTGGTGGGTCTGGGGTTTTGTGCTGCTGTTCAGCTTCCAGTTGCTGATGATGATTCTTTACCCCAAGCTGATCGTCCCGCTGTTCAACAAGCTCACGCCGCTGCCCGCGGGCGAACTGCGGGACCGGCTCATGGCGCTGGGGGAGCGGACCGGCTTCCGGGCGAGCACGATCGAGGTGATCGACGGCTCAAAACGGTCCGGGCACTCCAACGCCTACTTCACCGGGTTCGGGCGATTCCGCCGGATCGTGCTGTTCGACACGCTGGTCACGCAGCTCACGCCGCAGGAACTGGAGGCGGTCCTGGCGCATGAAATCGGCCATTACCGCCGCGGCCATATCCCCCGCCTGCTCGCGCTTTCGGCCGGGATGATGTTCGCGGGCTTCGCCGCGATCGCGTGGCTTGCCGACAGCTCGTGGTTCAATCCTGCCTTCGGTTTTCCGCCCGCGCAGCTGGCGCCCTCCTTCCTGCTGTTCGGCCTGCTCAGCGGGAGCGTGATCTTCTGGTTCTCACCGCTGGGAAACCTCTTGTCACGACGGCACGAATACGAGGCGGACGCCTTCGCGCGCGACGCGATGGGCGGCCCGGCGTCCCTGGTTTCGGCTTTGCGCAAGCTGGCGCAGAAAAATCTGACGAATCTCACGCCGCATCCGTGGTTCAGCGGCTTCCATTACTCCCACCCGACCCTCGCCGAGCGCGAGGCGGCGCTCCAGCGCGCCTGAGGGCGGTGTCATGCGGCCGGGGTCAAGGGAGCGGCTGCTGCTTGCTTTAGCCGCGGCGTTCGCCGCCGCGCTTCCTTCGCCGGCCGCGCGGGAGGCCCTGCGGATCGCAACCTACAACGTCGAGAATTACCTGCCGGCCGACCGTATGACGGCGGCTGGGTTCCGTCCGGTTTACCCTAAACCGGAGCGAGAGAAGGCTGCCTTGCGTGCAGTCATCCGGGAGATCGCGGCCGATGTGCTCGTGATGCAGGAGATGGGCCCGCGCGCCTACCTGGAGGAACTGCGGCGGGATCTGCGGGCCGAGGGGACGGACTACCCTTATACCGCTTGGGGCAGGGGAGCGGACGCGGAGCGGCATCTGGCGATCCTTTCGCGTCTGCCGCTGGAGACGGTGCGGATGCATGATGACCTGGCCTTTCCCTATCTGGGCGCTCGCGAGAGCGTGAAGCGCGGCTTGCTCGAGGCTTCCGTGGAGACCGCTGCCGGACCCGTTACGATTTTCACGGTGCATCTCAAAAGCCGTCTGACCGAAAGTGACGGCGATCCCGCCTCCGCCATCCGGCGCGCGGCCGAGGCGGTTGCGATTCGGGACCGTGTGCTCGCGCGTTTCCCGGATCCGGCGGCGGCGCGCTTTGTCTTGCTGGGCGATTGCAACGATGGTCGGAACAGCCGTGCGGTGGCCGCCCTGCAAAAACGCGGCCGGGTTGAGATCGCGACCCTGCTGCCGGCGGCGGACTCACGCGGGGAATCCTGGACGCACGCATGGCGACGCGAGGACTCCTACAGCCGGGTGGACCTGATCCTGGTCTCCGGCGGACTACTGCCGTCGGTGTCCGATGGTGTGTCGCGGATTCACGACAGCACCTATGTCAGGTCCGCCAGTGACCACCGCCCGGTCTACATCGACATCAAGGCGCGCTAGGCGCCTTTGACCCGCTTCGTTCTTAGCGCGGGGAGATGGTCACCGGGACGGTGACTTCGCCGGCGCCAAAACCCTTGAGGTAGAGCGTTCCGTTGCCCGGTTTTCCGCCCTCGACTGTGACTGAAACACTGGTCTGGCCTTGGGGGACGATGACCTCCGGCATGATGATGCTTTCGGGGACGTCGGTGGCTACGTCGAGCAAGGTGCCGCCCGGAGGGGCCGGGTTCGGCAGAGAAAAGGTCAATGTGGTACGGTCTCCGGTGCGCAGCGAAAGCGAGGTCGGCGCCACGCTGATGGTGCTGGCGTCGATGCGGAATGTGCCCACGGGTGAAGTCCCGGCGGCGCTGCTCAGGGACACCTGGTAGTTGGCGTTCGCCGGCAGGGCCGGGACGAAGAAGCTCAGGGAGTTGGCGGACTCGAAGTTGGTGCGAGCCGGGCTGCTATTGAAGAGGATCCGGTCCTGCGGGGTGAAGCCGCGGCCGAGGACGCTGATGCGGGCGCCGACCGGCCCGCGGTTGACCTCGAGGGAGAGGACGTACCGGCGCACGATCTGAACGGTCTCGACCTGGGTGTAGGCCTCGCCCGGCGTCTGGACGTTGTTCCCCTCGACGAAGTAGTTTACCAGGAAGTAGTAGGCGACGCGGTCGCGGCCAGCGGGCAGCTGGTACTCGAACTCATAGAGGCCTTCGCCAACCGTGCCGGAGCGCATCGGAAAGCTGCGCCCGTCGATCACGATCGTCGGGGAGATCCCGGTAATGGTGTTGGAGCGCTTGGCCACCCGGAGGGTGAAAGTGTAGATCTGGGAGGGGTTCTCGGCGACCGAACGCGGGGTCAGGTCGGTGAGCGTGACGCTGTCGCATCCCACAAGCAGCAGGAGGGAGCAGACGGCGAGGGCGCGCAGGAGGATTTTCCTCGCGGCGGAAATTCGAGTGGTGTGCATTGGGCGGAGAATGATCGGGCGAACCGACGGAGGAATTTGAGTAATGACCGGGCGTGAGGCAGGGCAAGCCAAAGCTGGGTCGTCGGGGCTCCCGTCGCCACCGCTTTCGCTCGGGGTTTACGTCCACGTACCGTTTTGCGCGTCAACCTGTGATTTCTGCGCGTTTTATCAAGAGGCCCCCACGGCGGGGGACGTCGCGCGATATCTTGAGGGGGTGCGGCTTGAGCTGTCGCAAGTCGCACCGGAACGACCGGTCGACACGGTTTTCTGGGGCGGGGGCACTCCGGGGCTGCTTGCGGCGCGGGATCTCCGCGAGCTCGGGCGGATCGTTCGCGAGGCCTGCGTGGGGGATCCCGTCGAGTGGACGATCGAACTGGCGCCAGGTTCCGTGACGGATGAACGGCTGGAAGCGCTCCGGGAGGTGGGAGTGACCCGTGTTTCACTCGGAGTGCAGAGCTTTCAGCCGGCGCTGCTGGAGGCGTTGGGCCGGCGCCATTCCAGGGAGCAGGTTTTGCGGGCGCACCAGCGGGTTCGCGCCGCGGGTTTCGCGAGCGTCAACCTGGACCTGATGTTCGCTTTGCCGGGGCAGGCTGATGAGTCGTGGGAGGCCGATCTGGGGGAGGCGTTGGCATTGGGCCCCGATCATCTTTCAACCTACTGCCTCACCTTCGAGGAGGATACGCGCCTTTGGGTTAAGCTGTCTCGGGGACAGGTCCGCCGTGACGCGGAAGCCGAAGCGAGGCTCTACGAGGCCACGTGGCGCCGGCTGGAGGCGGCCGGCTACCCGCAATACGAGGTTTCGAACTTCGCGCGTCCCGGCCATGCGTGCCGGCACAATGTGAACACCTGGCGGATGGGTGAGTGGATCGGCGTCGGTCCATCCGCCGCCTCGCAACATCGTGGCTGGCGTGGGGCCAACGTCGCCGACCTTTCCCGCTGGCTCGAAGGCCTCGATCGCGGGGAGCGGATGACCGAGGATCGTCGTGCCGTTACGCCGGCCTTGTTGGCCGAGGATGCCCTCGTGTTCGGTTTGCGCATGAACGAGGGCGTCGATCTCGGCTATTGGCGGGAGCGCGCCCCCGGCCTCCCGTGGTCTCCGGTGCTGGAAACATTGACCGCGTTGGAAGAGGCCGGACGGCTGGAGTCCCGGGGCAACCTGTTCCGTCTCACGCCCACGGGCCGGCTGGTGGCCGACGCGATCGGCGCCGAAATCATATCCGCGTTTTCCCCGGAGGCGGTGGAGGCATGAGTCCGTTCCGGGTTTTCTGTCCGCTGGTCGTCCTGCTGATCTTTCTCACCGGCTGCGCCACACCGGTGCAGCCAGGCAGTAGCGCCGGAAGGGTCGCGCGCTTTTTCCTGGAAAGCGGCGACGGTGAGGGGGAACCGGCGGTGCTGCCGAGCAGCGGAGTCGCTTTGCGGCTCAATCCGAAACCGGTGATCACCGAGTCGGACATCACGGGCGTGGACGTCGCCGAGGTTGATCTCGGGCGCTGCGTGCTTTTCCAACTTGCACCCGCGGCGGCGCGGGATCTCTACCGGTTATCGGTCGTGCATCAGGGGAGGCGGCTCGTGCTGCAGGTGGACGGGGTGTTTCTCGGCGCAAGGCGGATCGACGGACCATTGGCCGACGGGCGGGTATTTACGTTTATCGAGATCCCTGATGAATCGCTTCCGCGGCTCGTGGAGGGCATCAAGATCAGTTCGGCCGCGGCACGGAAAAAAGAGTTTAAATGAACCGGAGCCCTTGGAGCAGGAGCATCCTGATGTTGCTGTTGGTCTCTGCGATGAGCACCGCCGCGGCGGGCGCCGAGGGCAAATTGCGGCTGGTCTGGCCGACGCCGCACCAAGGCTGGGCCGAGGGTGCACCGCCCTCGCAATGGCTGCAGCACGCGGGATCGGGTGATCCGGCGAGCGGGGGCTTCGGCGGGGTGAGAAGCGGGGGAACACGGTTTCACGAAGGGATCGACATCCGCCCCGTCGGCCGGGGACGCAACGGGGAGGCCACCGATCCGGTTTTTGCGGCGATGGCGGGCACGGTGAGGCACGTGGTCACATCCCCGGGACAGAGTGGCTATGGCCGACACGTGGTCATCGAGCACACGGGCCTCGCTCCTGCCATCTATACTCTTTACGCGCATCTTGCGCGCGTCGAGCCGGGCATCCGACCTGGCGTCCAGGTGATCGCCGTGCAGACGCTCGGGTTGATGGGGCACAGTTCCGGCGGGTACATGATCCCTCCGTCCCGCGCGCACCTGCATTTTGAGGTCGGCCTGGCGATCACCAGTGATTTCCAGACGTGGTATGACCGCCGGCGGTTCGGATCACGCAACGAGCACGGCATGTGGAACGGCATGAATCTCATCGGGGTCGATCCGCTCGCGTTCTACGGCGCCTGGCGCGCAGGACAGCTGACCTCCGTGCGCGATTTCCTTTTCGCGCAACCCACTGCGGTGCGGCTGCGGATCGCGACCTTTCGTACGCCGGATTTTGTGACGCGCTACCCTGCGCTGCTCACCAAGCCGCTCCCGCTGGGACCGGTGGCGGGATGGGAGATCCGCTTCGCGTGGACGGGTCTGCCTTTCGCGTGGACACCACTTACTTCCGCCGAGGTGGCCGGTTTGCCCCCGGGACAGCCGCACTTTGTGGAGGTCGATGCCGCGATCGAGCGCCGCGAGCGCAGCAAGAGCCTCGCGGTGGCCCGGCGGGGAGGGTGGAGTTCCGGCAAGGATCTCGAGACGGTGCTGCAGCAGCTCTTCGGCATCCGCTGAAGTTTCCTTCGAAAGCCCTCGGGCTCTCCACTGCAGATGGCGCGGATTCTCCAGCGCGTCTCCACGGCGGCAACCGAAGCGTCCTTCAGGCTGCGCCGCGCTGAGAGGGACGCGTGAGAGCGAGGTAGAATGGGGCAGTCGGCGGACAGCGTGTCCGAAGATCCGAGGGAGCCGGTGTTCGCCGAGCCTTCGGCTGATCAGCACCCTCGGCTAATGCGCACGCGCTTCTTGGAGGTGGTCGGTGCGGTTTTTCCGGACGAAAGGCATCGCGTGTAGCCGCGGCTGCTGTCGTGGAGAGTCTCGACGCAGATGATGCCGAATGCGTTTCCGCGGAACCTCAGTTGGAGGGAAACAAAAAGGCCGCCACGGTGAAGTGGCGGCCTCGGTAAAAGGGAGGAGAGTGCTAGCTTACTTCTTCAGGCTGGCGCGGAGGTCGTTCAGCTGGCCGGCGCTGCCGAGCAGCTGGTTGCGGCTGGCGATGAACTTCGCGTACTCCTCCATGAAGACCTTGCCCGGCGGGCGGAAGTCGAACTCGGCGGGCTTGTCCCGGAAGAACTCGCGGTGCACGCGGGTCCAGACCAGGCGGCCGTCGGTGTCGATGTTGATCTTGGTGACGCCGAGCTTGGCCGCGGGGAGGTACTCGTTGACGTCGACGCCGACTGCGCTGCCCAGCTGGCCGCCGGCGGCGTTGATGCGCTTCACTTCGTCCTGCGGGACCGAGGACGAGCCGTGCATGACGAGCGGGAATCCCGGCATCCGGCGCTGGATCTCGCGCAGCACGTCGAAGTGGAGGGATTGCCGGCCCTTGAATTTGTAGGCGCCGTGGCTGGTGCCGATGGCGGCGGCGAGGCTGTCACAACCGGTCTTGCGGACAAAATCCTCGGCCTCGGCCGGATTGGTGAGGGTGGCGTGGCCGTCCTCCACCTTGATGTCCTCCTCGACGCCACCGAGCATGCCGAGCTCGGCCTCGACGGAGATGCCCTTGGCGTGCGCGGCTACGACAACCCGCTTGGAGATCTCGACGTTCTTGTCGTAGGGCTCGTGGGAGGCGTCGATCATCACGGAGCTGAAAAAGCCCGAGTTGATGCACTCGTAGCACGTCTCCTCATCGCCGTGGTCGAGGTGCACCGCGAAGATGGCCTCGGGGAAGATGTCACCGGCGGAGCGGATGATCGCCTCAAGCATGCGCTTGTCGGTGTATTTCCGGGCACCCTTCGAGATCTGGATGATGAAGGGGGCCTGAGACTGGATGCAGCCCCGGAACAGGCCCATTGCCTGTTCGGCGTTGTTGATGTTGTAGGCGCCGACGGCGTACTTGCCGTAAGCGTGCCGGAACAACTGCGCGGTGGTTACGATCATGGTGTTGAGGGGAAAGAGGGAGCAGGTTCCGTTCCGTCGCGGGAGCCCGCAAGGGTTTTCTCCAAACGACGATCCGCTTGGTTCAGCGCCGTGGAGCGGGAGCTGGAGAGACGGTCATCGTGGATCCCTCCCGATTGGCGGAGGAGAGACTCTCGCGCACGATCTGTTGTACCTGTTGCTGGGCTTGTTGCTGGCGTTGCAATTCCTTCAGGGCGGAGATTTGCGGCGCTGAAAGCACCGCTTGCGCCTGCACCAGCGCCGCGTCGCTGATGACTGCTCCCCCGCCGGGCATTGGTGCGAACATCGACGCGGCGATGGCGGGCGCGGAGACGCCTCCCACCAAGCCGGCGAGAACGGGGCCCAGATCCGGCCCGCGCAGGAACGGGTTCGCGCCGTCGGT
>Ga0255188_1000687_pt1 | contig 10771 bp, 8 predicted proteins | sample Miss_Cont_RepB_8_FD_188427 | JGI IMG/M metagenome (GOLD analysis project Ga0255188, IMG submission 188427) | Freshwater microbial communities from Mississippi River, Louisiana, United States - Miss_Cont_RepB_8h | ecosystem: Environmental > Aquatic > Freshwater > River | place: USA: Louisiana... | reverse complement strand
CTGTTTTTACAGCACTAGATTTGGCTCCCCGACCTGGGCTCGAACCAGGGACCTACGGATTAACAGTCCGGCGCTCTACCGACTGAGCTATCGGGGAATTGCCTTTCAGCAAAGCCTTCGATTATAGATGGCTACGCGCGCGCCGGCAAGCCAAGGTCTGCCGGCGCGCGGCGATTCCTAGTGCGTGACGACGTCCGACCCGCCCTTGCCCTTCTCCGCCTCGGGCGGCACCGCCGCAGCGGCGGGTTCATCGTCGGGCAACGGCTCCGGCATACGTTCCAGCGCCAGTTCAAGCACCCGATCGATCCATTTGACGGGAACGATCTCAAGCCTGTTCTTCACGTTGTCCGGAATGTCGGCAAGATCCTTTACATTCTCTTCAGGGATGAGAACGGTCTTGATCCCGCCGCGGTGTGCCGCAAGCAGCTTTTCTTTCAGCCCGCCAATGGCGAGCACTTCACCACGAAGCGTCACCTCGCCGGTCATCGCCACATCGGCACGAACCGGAATATCGGTGAGCACCGACACCAGCGCGGTGGTCATCGCAATGCCGGCGCTCGGCCCATCCTTGGGCGTTGCGCCTTCGGGAACGTGAATGTGAATGTCCCGCTTCTCGTGAAAGCCTGGCTTGATGCCAAGGCGACGGGCACGGCGCCGGACCACTGTCATGGCGGCCTTGATCGACTCCTGCATCACATCACCCAGCTTGCCGGTGAAGGTGGCGGTTCCCTTGCCGTCTACAGCGACCGCCTCGATCGTGAGCAGCTCGCCACCCACTTCGGTCCAGGCCAGACCGGTGACCTGCCCAACCTGGTTTTCCTTCTCTGCAACGCCGAAGCTGAAGCGCCGAACCCCACAGAACTTGTCCAGATTCTTGCCCGTGACCTGAACCTTGCGCTCCTGCTTCTTGAGAAGCAGCATCTTGACGACCTTGCGGCAGATCTTGCTGATCTCGCGCTCGAGCGACCGCACACCCGCCTCGCGTGTGTAATAGCGAATGATGTCCCGGATAGCGCTTTCGCTCACCACGATTTCGGTGGCCTTCAGCCCGGTGTTCTTCATCTGCTTGGGCAGCAGATAGCGCTGGGCAATGCTCACCTTCTCGTCTTCGGTGTAGCCAGACAGGCGGATCACTTCAAGTCGGTCGAGAAGTGCCGGCGGAATGTTGAGACTGTTGGCCGTTGCCACAAACATGACATCCGACAGGTCGTACTCGACCTCCACATAGTGATCAACGAACGTGGAGTTCTGCTCGGGATCAAGCACCTCCAGCAGCGCCGATGCGGGATCACCTCGGAAATCCATTCCCATCTTGTCGACTTCATCAAGCAAAAAGAGCGGATTGCGCACGCCCACCCTGCCGAGGCTCTGCAAAATCTTGCCCGGCATGGAGCCGATATAGGTGCGCCGATGGCCGCGGATCTCGGCCTCGTCACGTACCCCTCCCAACGCCATCCGGATGAATTTGCGGTTGGTTGCCCGGGCAATTGACTGCCCGAGCGAAGTCTTGCCCACGCCGGGGGGCCCGACCAGGCAAAGGATGGGCGCCTTCAGGCGATCGACCCGCTGCTGAACAGCAAGGTATTCGAGAATGCGCTCCTTGACCTTGTCGAGACCGAAATGGTCGTCGTCAAGCACCTTTTGCGCGTTGCTCAGGTCATTGTTGATCTTGCTCTTCTTGCGCCAGGGGAGATTCACCAGCGTATCGATGTAGTTGCGCACCACGGTCGCCTCGGCCGACATGGGCGACATGAGCTTCAGTTTCCGGAACTCGGTTTCGGCTTTTTTCAGTGCCTCCTTGGGCATCTTGGCAGCACGGATTTTCTTGTCGAGTTCCTCGAGGTCGGCGCCCTCTTCACCTTCGCCAAGTTCCTTCTGAATGGCCTTCACCTGCTCGTTGAGGTAGTACTCGCGCTGGCTTTTTTCCATCTGACGCTTCACGCGTCCACGGATGCGCTTTTCCACCTGCAGGATGTCGAGCTCGGTTTCGATCTGCGCGAGCAGTTTTTCCAGGCGCTCAGGCACGCCGATGATCTCGAGAATGCCCTGCTTCTGCTCGATCTTGATGGGCAGGTGGGCTGCGATGGTGTCCGCCAGACGGCCCGGATCATCGATACCGGACAGCGACGCCAGAATTTCAGGCGGAACCTTTTTGTTCAGCTTCACGTACTGGTCGAACTGCGCAAGGATCGCGCGACGCAAGGCCTCCACCTCGGGAGCAGGACCGGATGGTTGCTCAATGGGGGTGACCTCACACACGAAGTGCGCGCCGTTGTCCTGCACCGACTCGATACGACCGCGCCGCGTGCCCTCGACCAGCACCTTGACCGTGCCATCAGGCAGCTTGAGCATCTGAAGGATGCCCGACAGACAGCCGATCTGATGAATGTCGGTGGCCGTGGGCTCGTCCTTCGAGGCGTTTTTCTGGGCAACCAGCATGATGCTCTTGCCGCCTTCCATGGCCGCCTCGAGCGCCTTGATCGACTTGGGCCGCCCCACAAACAGCGGAATCACCATGTGAGGAAAGACCACCACGTCGCGCAGGGGCAGCAGCGGCAGCACCTGGGCGATAGACGGCTGAGGATCAGACATGGCGGACTCCAGTTAGGCCTGAGGTTGGCAGATGCGTGCGACCTGGCCTGATTTCAAGCCGGGCGCGCACATCTGCGCGATGAATGGTGAGTGGGGCGGGGATCCTCCCCCGCGCGGCGCCCGGAGACGAGCATACCGCGAATGACACCGCTCGCGCGGCAATCAGCTTGCAGCGACTCGGGCGGCATCCGAGTAAATGAGCAACGGCTTGCCTTCTCCGTTGATCGAAGTGTCGTCGACCACGACCTTCTGCACGTTCTGCGCGCCAGGCAACTCGAACATGGTGTCAAGCAGTACATGCTCGAGGATGGAACGGAGACCGCGTGCACCGGTTTTTCTGAGCAGCGCCTTCTGTGCGATGGCGGCCAGCGCGGAGGGTCGTACCTCAAGGTCGACCCCTTCCATTTCGAAGAGCCGCTGGTATTGCTTGATGAGCGCGTTGCGCGGCTGAACCAGGATGTCGATGAGCGCAGCCTCGCCGAGTTCGTCGAGCGTGGCCACCACCGGCAGGCGGCCCACCAGTTCGGGGATAAGCCCGAACTTGATGAGGTCTTCGGGCTCGACTTCGCGAAGCACATCGCCTACCGAGCGCTCGCTCGCACTGCGCACTTCGGCGCCGAAGCCGATGCCACTGCGCTCGGAGCGGTTGCGGATGACCTTTTCCAGGCCGTCGAACGCGCCGCCGCAGATGAACAGGATGTTGGTGGTGTCGATCTGGACGAAGTCCTGATTGGGGTGCTTGCGCCCCCCCTGGGGCGGCACCGACGCCACCGTGCCCTCGACCAGTTTAAGGAGCGCCTGCTGGACGCCCTCGCCCGAGACGTCCCGGGTGATGGACGGGTTGTCGGACTTGCGGGAGATCTTGTCGATTTCGTCGATGTAGACGATGCCGTTCTGGGCTTTCTCGACGTCGTAGTTGCAGTTCTGCAGGAGCTTCTGGATGATGTTCTCGACATCTTCGCCGACGTAGCCCGCCTCGGTGAGCGTGGTGGCATCGGCGATGACGAAAGGAACATTGAGAAGCCGCGCAAGGGTTTGCGCGAGCAGCGTCTTGCCTGAGCCGGTGGGGCCTACCAGCAGGATGTTGCTCTTGGAGAGCTCGATCTCGTCTTTCTTGCCCTTGTGCCGCAAACGCTTGTAGTGGTTGTAGACCGCCACGGCGAGAATGCGCTTGGCCTTCTGCTGGCCAATGACGTATTGGTCGAGAATGGACGCGATTTCCGAAGGCGTGGGCAAGCCGCTGCGGGCCACGCCCTCAGCAGGCGTGTCGGCCTGGACCTCGTCGCGAATGATGTCGTTGCAGAGTTCGATGCACTCGTCGCAGATGAAAACCGACGGACCGGCGATCAGCTTGCGGACTTCGTGCTGGCTCTTGCCGCAGAAAGAGCAGTAGAGCGGCTTTTCGCCTGAGGCCTTCTTTTCGGACATTGCTACCCCGAGTGGGCGCCGGGCACCGGCTCAAGCGGCTTCGGCACGGCTCGACAGAACCTTGTCAATCAACCCGTAGCTTACCGCATCTTCCGCAGACATGAAGGTGTCGCGGTCGGTGTCACGTTCGATACGGTCAAGCGGCTGGCCGGTTTTCTCGGCCAGGATGCCGTTCAGACGCTGGCGCAGGTACAGGATTTCCTTTGCCTGGATCTCGATGTCGCTCGCCTGCCCCTGCGCACCGCCCGAGGGCTGGTGGATCATGACCCGCGCATTGGGTAGGGCAAACCGCTTGCCCTTTGCGCCCGCGGCCAGCAGAAACGCGCCCATGCTGGCAGCGATTCCCATGCAGAGGGTGGACACCGCGGGCTTGATGAACTGCATGGTGTCGTAGATGGCGAGCCCCGCCGACACCGACCCTCCCGGCGAGTTGATGTAGAACGAGATGTCCTTGTCGGGATTCTCCGACTCGAGAAACAGCATCTGCGCCACCACCAGATTCGCGGTGCTGTCCATGACGGGGCCCACCAGGAACACCACCCGCTCGCGAAGCAGCCGCGAATAGATGTCGTAGGCACGTTCGCCGCGACCGCTGGTCTCGATCACGATGGGGACGAGACCCAGGCCCTGCGGTTCCTGGCGCTGGGCAAGGTGTGCGTTGACGAGGTCTTCGACGAGCGTGTTACGAACCATGGCAAAAATGCTCCGGGAAAAAAGGTCAGCCCTGCTGCGACATCAGTTCGTCAAATGCAATCGGTTGATCCTGGACTTTTGCCTTCTCGAGCAGCCAGTCGACCACGTTCTGCTCGACCACCAGCGACTCGACCTGCGCGAGCAGATCCCGGTTGCTGAAATAGTGACGGACCACCTCGGGCGGGTTCTCGTAGGCGCGCGAGAGCTCCTCGATGTGCTTGCGGATCTGATCCGGTTTGGCCTGGAGCTTTTCGCGCCGTACGATTTCGGCCACCAGCAGGCCCAGACGTACCCGCTTTTCAGCCTGGTCGCGGAAAGCCTCGGGCGGAACGGGAATATTGCGGACATCCATCCCGCGCGCCTTCAGGTCGGCCTTCATGCGCTCTGCGAGCGCGCCGCTTTCAGATTCGACCAGGGATTTGGGAAGCTCGAAGCTGGCCAGTGCGGGCAGTGCTTCCATCACGCCGGTTTTGTTGCGAACCCGCAGACGCTCTGCGACTTCGCGCTCGAGGTTGGCCCGCAATTCGGCACGCATGCGCGCCACGTCACCGTCGGCGATGCCCAGCTGGCGGGCGAACTCGGCATCGACCTCGGGGAGCTGGGGTGACTCGAGCTTCTTGAGCGTGACAGAGAACTCGGCCGTCTTGCCGGCAAGGTCTTTCGATCCATAATCATCCGGGAACTTGACCGGGAACTGACGGGTTTCACCCACCCCGAGACCCCGCACACCGGCCTCGAAGTCGGGGAGCATCCGGCCTTCGCCCACCACGAACGGGAAGTCGGACGCCGTTCCGCCGTCAAAAGCCACGCCGTCAAGTGTGCCGGCGAAATCGATGGTGGCGCGCAGACCGTCGGCAGCCGCACCCGATGCTTCATTCCAGGTCGCACGCTGCTTGCGCAGAATGTCGACGGTCTTGTCGACCTCGGCGTCGGTGACCTCGCAGCCGTAGCGGGGAACTTCGCAGGTGGCCGCATCAGCCACCTCGAAGTCGGGGTACACCTCAAAGGTGGCGGTGAACGACAGGGAGCCCTCGGCAGCCGCTTGTGCAGGCTCGATGCGGGGCTCGCCCGCCACGCGCAGCTTGTGTTCGGTAACCGCCGCATTGAAAGCCTTGCCGACCAGGTCACCCAGCACCTCGGCCTGTACCGACGCGCCGTACGAGCGCTCAACCACGCTCATCGGCACCTTGCCCGGCCGAAAGCCTGACATCTTGACGGTCTTGGACAACTGGCGAAGGCGGTCGCCGACCTGCTTGGCCAGGTCGGCGCTGGCTACATCCATCTTGAGGCGGCGCTCGAGAGCGCCTGTGTTTTCAATCACGGTTGTCATGAAAAGTTTCCGGAAATAAACAGCCTGCGGGCTGCAAACCAAAGCAGCGGATCACGAGACTGGTGCGGCCGAAAGGACTCGAACCTTCACGCCTCGCAGCGCCAGGACCTAAACCTGGTGCGTCTACCAATTCCGCCACGGCCGCGTCAAAAGCTCGTGATTCTATCCGATCAACCGCAACCCCCTTCCATTGCCTCTACAATCGACCGCCATGCACCCTCCAGCCTGGTCGTCGGTCGACCACTATGAGAACTTCCCGGTGGCATCGGTCCTGATGCCGGCACCCATTCGTCCGGCGGTTATCGCGCTCTACCGGTTCGCCCGATTCGCCGACGACCTGGCCGATGAAGGCACGCTTGCCGACCACGAACGGCTGGCCGCGCTCGCTCAGCTTGACCATGCACTTTGCGAGCCATCGCCTCAGGCTCCCGAGGTGGTTCTGCGCCTCTACCCGCTGATCGAACGCCACATGCTTCCGGTAGATCAGCTGCGCGCACTGCTCGACGCCTTCGCACAGGACGTTCGCGTTCACCGCTATCACGACCGGGAGCAGCTCCTCGACTACTGCCGCAGGTCGGCCAACCCGGTGGGCAGGCTTGTCCTGCGGCTTTTCAATGCCGATAGCCCCGAGTGTGTTCAGCTCTCCGATCACATCTGCTCGGCGCTTCAGCTCGTCAATTTTTTGCAGGACGTGGCCATCGACTGGCGCAAGGGCCGCGTCTATCTGCCGCAGGAGGCGCTCCACCTCGCCGGTTGCGGCGACCACGACATCGACCAGGCCGCGGGCGGCGCGCCAATGTCGCCGGCACTGCGACGCGCGATGAGCGGCGAGCTCGAGTTCGCGCGGCACATGCTCGCTGCTGGCGCGCCCCTGGTTCGCCGCGTACCCTGGCGGCTGTCGCTGGAGCTGCGCGCGATCATCGCAGGCGGCCAGCGCATCATCGACCGGATAGCGCGTGCGCAACATGACGTGTTCCGCCACCGCCCCACACTCGGCTGGCGCGATGCACCCGCGCTGCTGGGCCTCGCGCTCGCGCCACCGCGCGCCCGCCGGTCGGAGCCAGTCGCCTCATGACTCCCGACGCCTATTGCCAGGAGCGCGCGTCACGGAGCGGATCGAGCTTTTACTACAGCTTCATGTTCCTGCCCCCAGAGCGGCGTCGCGCGATCACTGCGCTCTACGCTTTCTGTCGTGAAGTCGACGACGTCGTTGACGAGATTCGTGAAGCATCCGTGGCTCGTGCAAAGCTTGCCTGGTGGCGCGATGAAGTAAACCGGCTCGAGGCCGGTCACCCGCAGCATCCGGTCACGCTTGCGCTCGCCCCGCACATGCTGCCCTATTCGATGAGCTGCGCGAGGCTGCGCGACATCATCGACGGGATGCAGATGGATCTGGAGCAGAACCGCTATCTCGACTATGAGTCGCTTGGACTCTACTGCCATCGGGTGGCGGGGGTGGTGGGCATCCTGGCTGCGTCGATCTTCGGCGTGACGCACCCCGACACGCTGCGTTACGCGGCCCGGCTCGGCCTTGCGTTCCAGCTGACCAACATCATCCGCGATGTCCGTGAGGACGCGAAGATGGGCCGGATTTACCTGCCGCTCGCCGAATTGCAACGCTTCGGCGTGACGGTTGCCGATCTGCTGGCGGTCCGGCCGTCGGAGAACTTCACTGCGCTGATGCGTTTTCAGCATGCCCGTGCGATTGAAACCTATCGCGAAGCGCTCGCGCTTTTGCCTGAAGCCGACCGACGCAGCCAGCGCCCCGGGCTGGTGATGGCATCCATTTACGCCACACTGCTTGCGGAAATCGAACGCGATGGGCTGCGGGTTCTCACGCACCGCACGTCGCTTCCGCCTGTTCGCAAACTCTGGCTCGCGTGGCGCACCTGGCGCAGCGGACGGGTACGCGGCCTCTGAGGGCGGCCATGGCTCACGACCCGCAACGCTCAGCGGTGGATGTCTGTGTCATCGGCGGGGGGTGGGCCGGCATCGCCGCCGCCATCGAAGCCTGCGCGGCCGGATGCAGCGTGAGCCTCGTCGAAGCCGCGCCGCAACTCGGAGGACGTGCCCGTGCGGTCGAGATCGACATGGGCTTTGGCCCGGTACGACTCGACAACGGTCAGCACCTCATGATGGGCGCCTATCGCGAGACCCTCGGGCTGATGAATCGGGTCACCCCGGACGCGAGACAGCGATTGTGTCGCGAGCCGCTTGCCCTGCGCGATCCTGATGGCCTTTCCCTGGTCGCAGCGAGGCTGCCTGCACCGCTCCATCTGGCGGTGGCGTTTGCACGCGCCCGGGGCCTTGGACTTGCCGGACGCGTTGCATGCCTGCGCCTGATGCTGAACCTCTGGCGCCATCACTGGCAGGTGCCCGCAGGCGAGACGGTCGCACAGCTGCTCGAGCGTACCGGTCAACCACCCTGGCTCATCGAGCGGCTATGGGGCCCGCTTTGTGTATCGGCGCTCAATACGCCGGCCGACACCGCCTGCGCGCGCACGTTCGCCGCTGTGTTGCGCGACACGCTGGGCGGAGCGCGCGCAGCCAGCGACTTCATTTTGCCCGCCGACACGCTGGGCGCTTGCCTGCCTGATCCCGCCACCGCCTGGCTCACCGCGCGCGGCGCCCGGATCCTCCTCAGAACACCCGCCCGCTCGATGCGCCAATGTGGATCGGAATGGCACATCGCAGTGCCTGATGGCGGACTTCGCGCCCGGACTGTGGTGCTGGCCCTTCCTGCCACCAACAGCGCCCGACTGATGGGGTCAATTGCCGAATCCAGTATCGATCAAGGCATTCACGCGCTGCGCGAAGCCCTGTCGTTGTTTCAACCGATCCCGATCGCCACCACCTACCTCGCATGGCCTGAAGCCGGGGTCGGCCCCCTGCCCCGCTGGACGATGCTGGGGACGCGCCGGCCGCAGCCGGGTGACGCCCCCTCGGGCGACTGGCTCTTTGACCGGGGCGTCCAGCGCGGACATCGTATTGCCTCGGTCGTGGTGAGCAACGCCGCCACACCTGTGGGATCGCTGGCAGCGATGACCGCGGCCGTGAGCGCCGCGGCCGTGCACGCGCTGCAACTGCCCGCGCCCGCGCATGCCTTCACTGTCTTTGAACGCCGCGCCACCTTTGCCTGTGTTCCCGGTCGGCCCCGCATCGATCAGCCGATCGGCGGCAACCTGCCGGGGCTCTGGCTTGCGGGCGACTACACCGAGCGCGACTACCCCGCCACAATCGAATCGGCAGTGCGAAGCGGACTTCGGGCGGGCGCACTCGCGGCCCGGCTGATCGCGCAGACGCCGAAACAGCGGCCTTCTCAGGACCAGGCCACCGACAGCGCCTGATCGATCGACTCGACCCCGATCGGCTCCAGTCCCTCAAGCGGCCGCTTGGGCGCATTCGCCTGCGGAATGAGCATCCGCGGAAAGCCCAGCTTGCCCGCTTCGCGAAGCCGTTCCTGGCCGCGTGGCGCAGGTCGGATTTCACCCGCCAGACCCACTTCGCCGAACACCGCGAGATGCTCGGGCAGCGCCCGGTCGCGCAATGACGAGACGATTGCCAGCAGCACGGCCAGGTCGGCGGCCGGCTCAGAAATTCGAACACCACCCACCACATTGACGAATACGTCCTGGTCGTAGCAGGCGATACCTGCGTGTCGATGCAGGACCGCCAGCAGCATCGCCAGCCGGTTGCCTTCCAGGCCCACCGACAGCCGCCGCGGGTTGGGGACATGCGCCGTATCAACCAGGGCCTGCACCTCGACCAGCAGCGGCCGGCTGCCCTCCAGCGACACCAGCACACACGAGCCCGCCACCCGCCTGCTGCGCTGGGAAAGAAAAATGGCAGAGGGATTGGAGACCGCGCGCAGACCGCGATCGGTCATTGCGAAGACGCCCAGCTCGTTGACCGCACCGAACCGGTTCTTGAAGGCGCGCACCATCCGGTAGGTGGAATGCTGCTCGCCTTCAAAGTAAAGAACCGTATCGACGATATGCTCGAGCACCCGAGGCCCGGCGAGCGTGCCTTCCTTGGTTACGTGGCCGATCATCACCAGTGCAATGCCCAGTTGTTTCGCGAGGCGGGTCAGCTGCGCAGCGCACTCGCGCACCTGAGCAACCGACCCGGGAGCCGATTGCAGCTGGGTCGAGACCATGGTCTGGATCGAATCGATCACCACCACCGTGGGGCGGCTGCGCTCGATTTCGGTACAGATGCGCTCAAGCTCGATCTCGGCCAGCACTGGCAACGCCAGCTCGCCCAGCCCCAGACGGCGGGCCCGCAGCGCAATCTGCCCGACAGATTCCTCGCCACTTACATAGAGCGCGCTTGATTCCCCGCATACATGGGCCAGGGTCTGAAGCAGCAAGGTTGACTTGCCGATTCCCGGATCGCCACCGATCAGCACCACCGAGCCCGCCACCAGGCCGCCTCCCAGCACCCGATCGAATTCATCGCTGCCAGTGGGCAGCCGACGAACGGTTTCCAGTGGAACCGAATCAAGCCGCTGAACTGTCTGCGCCTCCACCAGCCCGCGGTGACGCCCTGCCGCGGCGGGTTCGGCCACGGTTTCCACCAGCGTATTCCAGCGCTCGCACTGCGGGCACTGGCCTGCCCATTTCGGGGTGCTGCCCCCGCATTCCGTGCAGAGGTAATGGGATTTAGCGCGCGCCATCACTGGTTACCTGGCGGAGGACTCTCGGTGCGATCGCGCAGGTGAGCTCGTAG
>Ga0255188_1000686_pt1 | contig 10774 bp, 10 predicted proteins | sample Miss_Cont_RepB_8_FD_188427 | JGI IMG/M metagenome (GOLD analysis project Ga0255188, IMG submission 188427) | Freshwater microbial communities from Mississippi River, Louisiana, United States - Miss_Cont_RepB_8h | ecosystem: Environmental > Aquatic > Freshwater > River | place: USA: Louisiana... | reverse complement strand
CGGTTTGTCACCGGCAGTCTCATTAGAGTGCCCTTTCGTAGCAACTAATGACAAGGGTTGCGCTCGTTGCGGGACTTAACCCAACATCTCACGACACGAGCTGACGACAGCCATGCAGCACCTGTGTGCCGGTTCTCTTTCGAGCACTCCCGCATCTCTGCAGGATTCCGACCATGTCAAGGGTAGGTAAGGTTTTTCGCGTTGCATCGAATTAATCCACATCATCCACCGCTTGTGCGGGTCCCCGTCAATTCCTTTGAGTTTTAATCTTGCGACCGTACTCCCCAGGCGGTCGATTTCACGCGTTAGCTTCGTTACTGATTCAATGAAGAACCAACAACTAATCGACATCGTTTAGGGCGTGGACTACCAGGGTATCTAATCCTGTTTGCTCCCCACGCTTTCGTGCATGAGCGTCAGTACTAGCCCAGGGGGCTGCCTTCGCCATCGGTGTTCCTCCTGATCTCTACGCATTTCACTGCTACACCAGGAATTCCACCCCCCTCTGCCGTACTCTAGCTCGCCAGTCACAATCGCAGTTCCCAGGTTAAGCCCGGGGATTTCACGACTGTCTTAGCGAACCGCCTGCGCACGCTTTACGCCCAGTAATTCCGATTAACGCTTGCACCCTACGTATTACCGCGGCTGCTGGCACGTAGTTAGCCGGTGCTTATTCTTCAGGTACCGTCATCCTTCCGGGGTATTAGCCCAAAAGATTTCTTCCCTGACAAAAGTGCTTTACAACCCGAAGGCCTTCTTCGCACACGCGGCATTGCTGGATCAGGGTTGCCCCCATTGTCCAAAATTCCCCACTGCTGCCTCCCGTAGGAGTCTGGGCCGTGTCTCAGTCCCAGTGTGGCTGATCGTCCTCTCAGACCAGCTACTGATCGTCGCCTTGGTGGGCTTTTACCCCGCCAACTAGCTAATCAGACATCGGCCGCTCCAATAGCGCGAGGCCTTACGGTCCCCCGCTTTCACCCGTAGGTCGTATGCGGTATTAGCGCACCTTTCGGTGCGTTATCCCCCACTACTGGGTACGTTCCGATGTATTACTCACCCGTTCGCCACTCGCCACCAGGAGCAAGCTCCCGTGCTGCCGTTCGACTTGCATGTGTAAGGCATGCCGCCAGCGTTCAATCTGAGCCAGGATCAAACTCTTCAGTTCAATCTCGTGGCGTCAAATAAATACTTCTGACGCAATATTTCTTTACTCAAAAAAATTACGAGGTATTTCTCTTGACAGACAAATACACACGTATATTTCTGTGAGCACTAAGTTTTTGAGCATTCAGCAATGTTTTGTCACGTGAGTTCAAAAACATGCTGTGCGCTGTTACCTCAGTGCCCACACTTATCGGCTGTTCATTGTTAAAGAGCGATTCGCTTGGCTTGCCCAATTTGCGGGAAAAAGAGGCCCTTGGTCTTGCTGGCACTCCGGAATTTTTGCACCGCGTCATTCGCAAGCAGCGAAGAAGCGGAATTATGGCTGGCCATAACGAGTATGTCAAACGCATGAAATGGGCTCCACACATCGTGTGCAAAACACTCCGCCCAGCGGTGGGGTCAGGGCGCGGGAATCAGGCTGGAAAAAACAGTGCTTTGAGCGCCGCGCCGGGGGAGGGCGCCCTCATGAAGGCCTCGCCCACCAGGAAAGTCTCAATGCCAGCGGCCTTCAGCATGGACACCTCGGTTGGCGTGTGGATGCCGCTCTCAGAGACCAGAATCCGGCCGGGAGGCAGCGCTCTGGCCAGCTCCAGGCTGGTTTCCAGGCGGGTCTCGAAGGTGCGGAGGTCGCGGTTATTGACGCCAATTAAGGCGGAGTCGCAGTACGCCAGGGCGCGATCCAGTTCGTCATGGTCATGGACCTCGATTAAGACATCCATTCCGAACGCAAACGCGGCCGACTCAAGCTCACCGAGCTGGGCGTCGGATAAGGCCGCCACGATGAGCAAGATGCAATCAGCCCCCCAATAACGCGCTTGCAGGACCTGATAAGGATCCAACATGAAGTCTTTGCGCAGCACGGGCAGGCCGCAGGCGGCCCTCGCGGCCTGCAGGTGCCCAGGATCCCCCTGGAAAAATTCTATGTCAGTAAGTACTGACAAGCAGCAGGCACCGCCCAGTTCGTAGTCCCGTGCAATCTCGGCGGGATTGTAGGGGTCTCGAATCACCCCCTTGCTCGGACTTGCCCGCTTCACTTCGCTGATCACCGCTGGCAGGCCCCCTCGGTGTTTGGCCTCAATGGCTGAGAGAAACCCCCGGGGCTGGTGGACGGCATCGGCTGCGAGCGCCAATAGCTGTTGCTGCAATACTGCCTCGGAGACTTGCCGGCGGGCCGCCTCGATCTCACGGCGCTTGACCGCGACAATCCGTTGCAAGATGTCGGACATCTAGGTTTGGGCAGACAGGGCCTGAGACAGGGCGATGAACTCGTCGAGTTTGGCTCGCGCAGCCCCCGAAGCAATGGTCCGCATGGCGAGGTCAACCGCCGACTGCCAGTCGGCTGCCACATTGGCGGCAAGCAACGCACCCGCTGCATTCAAACCAACAATATCGCGCACGGGCCCGAGTTCATTGCTGAGTGCCGCACGCAGTTTCGCCTCGGACTCCTCGGGGCTTAGAGCCCGCAGGGCGGCATCGCACTCTTGGACAGAATAATTTGGGAAACCGAACTGCTGCGCAGTGATGGCGTAGTGCTGCACATGGCCAAACTGCAGCTCTCCGATCATGGTCTCACCATGCAAAGCGATTTCATCCATGCCGCTTTTGGCGTGCACGATGAGCACGTGATTGCTGCCAAGCTTTCGCAGCACTTCTGACTGAATCGAGACCAGCTCCGGATGAAACACGCCCATGAGCTGATGGGCGGCACCGGCAGGATTGGTGAGCGGGCCCAGGATATTGAAAATCGTGCGCACACCGAGTTCTTTGCGAATGGGCGCAATGTGTTTCATCGCCGGGTGATAATCCGGCGCGAACATAAATCCAATGCCGCAGCCGCGAATACATTCGGCGACTTTGCTGGGCGAGAGGTGGATATTGGCGCCCAATCTCTCGAGGATGTCTGCGCTTCCGGTGGAAGAAGAGACGGAGCGGCCGCCGTGCTTGGCAACCTGGGCGCCGGCTGCTGCTGCTACAAACATGGCCGTGGTTGAGATATTGAACGACTGCGCGCCATCACCGCCGGTGCCGCACATGTCCACCAAATGCGGCGCCTGAACATGGACGCGACTCGCAAATTCACGCATCACCGTTGCGGCGGCAGCGACCTCGGTAGTGGTCTCTACTTTGACTCGCATCGCGGCCAACACCCCCGCAGTCTGCACAGGAGATGCCTGGCCCGACATGATGGCGCGCATGATGTCGATCATCTCTTCGTGGGTGAGATCTTGATGGGCCACCACTCGGTTGAGGGCTTGAGCAATTGTGAAGGCCATGATGATTTACCGTTGGTTAGTCAATGCCGGGATGATCCAGGAAATTTTTCAAGAGTGCATGTCCATAGTCGCTGAGAATCGATTCGGGATGAAACTGCACCCCATGCACCGCCAGGCGTCGGTGCTGCAGGCCCATAATTTCCCCGTCATCGGTCCAGCCCGTGACCACAAGGTCCTGGGGCAGCGCCTCTCGGCTGACCGCGAGGGAGTGATACCGAATCACGGTCATGGGACGGGCAAGCCCCCGAAATACGCCCTGGCCGGTGTGTTCAATGGCGGAGGTCTTCCCGTGCATGAGGGCCTTGGCCCGCACTACCTTGGCGCCGAAGGCTGCCCCGATTGCCTGATGGCCCAGACAGACGCCGAGCACGGGAATTTGGCCGGCGGCCTTCTGGATGAGCTCCACTGAGATGCCCGCTTGATCCGGACTGCAGGGTCCAGGAGAGATCACGATTCGGTCGGGCCGCTGGCTGGCAGGCCGGCCCAAGACTTGATCAGCCGAGACGACATCATTTCGGATCGTTTCCACCGTGGCGCCCAATTCACCCAAGTACTGCACCAGATTGAAGGTGAATGAGTCGTAGTTATCAATCATGAGCACGCGCATGCAAACAACCTTCTAACGGGGGCGAAGCCGCTGTGGTGTGACGACGGCAGCGGGATCGAGGCCTTGCTCCGCGAGTTCAGCGGCACGGATGACGGCCCTCGCTTTATTTTCCGTCTCGAGCCACTCACTTTCGGGAATCGAATCGGCCACGATGCCAGCGGCTGCTTGCACGTGCAGCAGCCCGTCTTTGAGCACACCCGTGCGAATGGTGATCGCAAGATCGAGCTCACCGGTGAAGGAGAGGTATCCGCAAGCGCCGCCATACAAGCCCCGCTTGGTGGGCTCAAGCTCATCAATGAGCTCCATCGCTCGAATCTTCGGTGCACCCGACAGGGTCCCTGCTGGAAAAGTGGCGCGCAATACATCGAGCGCGCTCAGGCCAGGCGTCAGCAGTCCCTCGACATTTGAAACGAGATGCATCACATGAGAATAGCGTTCCACTGTCATCTGCTCGGTGACTCTCACCGAACCAATTTGTGCAATACGACCGATATCGTTTCGAGCCAAGTCAATCAGCATGACATGCTCGGCACGCTCTTTTGGATCGCTACGAAGCTCTTGCTCTAGGGCCGCATCCTGCTCGGCCGTGGCTCCGCGTGGCCGAGTGCCAGCAATCGGACGGATCGTGATTCGTGTCTGCGGCGCGTTATCGATCTTGATCTGATCTTGGCGCACAAGGATCTCGGGTGATGCACCGATGACATGAAAATCCCCGAGATCGTAAAAATACATATAGGGCGATGGATTGATGGAGCGCAATGCGCGATACAGAGTGAGCGGTGCACCTTGGTAGGGCTTGCGCAAGACTTGCCCGATCTGGACCTGCATGACGTCGCCGGCTGCGATGTACTCTTTCGCGGCAGCCGCGGCTTTTAAGTAGTCTTCTTTTTTGAAATCTCGGGTGACTTCGGTCGGATCAAGGCGCTCTGCACGCGGCGCCACAACAGGTGCTACGAGCTTTGATTCCAATTGATCCAAGGCGGCCATCGCCTTGTCGTACGACTGATCCAGGGTCATGGCGGTGGCCGTCGGATCCGCGTACACCACAAGATATAAATGCCCGGCCAGATTATCGATCACTGCAAGCTGTTCGGTGAGCAATAAAACAATGTCAGGCACACCGATCGGATCCGGTTTCCGTTTTGCGCGCTCAGTAGCGAGCCGGGGTTCGATGTGTCGAACGGTGTCATAGCCGAAATAGCCTGCGAGGCCGCCGCAAAAACGCGGTAACTCTGGTGTGAGTGCCACTTTGAATCGGGCCAAATACTGCTCGGCGAAGGCCAGTGGATCGCCTTGGCTTGATTCGGCCGGCTCGCCTTCGGAAAAAACAGTAATTTGTCGATCCCGGGCCTCGATGCGGATTTTGGCAGGCAGGCCAATAAACGAGTAGCGGCCAAACCGTTCTCCGCCCACGACGGATTCCAGCAAAAAACTGTTCGGCTGATTGGCAAGCTTTAGATAAAGCGACAGCGGCGTGTCGAGATCGGCTTGCAGCATCCGCATCAGCGGAATGCGATTAAAGCCCTGCGCCGCGAGGGCTTTAAATTCAGCCCGGGTGGTCACTGCCGAATCGCTGACAGAGCAGAGCGGAATTGAGAAAACACGCCCTGGTAGCGGCCATCAGCATCGGGGGCTCCAAATATTGCCGACCCAGCTACAAATGTATCAGCGCCTGCTGCGGCCACTGTCGCCACGTTGTCCACTTTGATCCCGCCATCGACCTCGAGCAGGATAGGCTGGCCGCCCTCGCGGACATGCTGATCAATTTTTTTTCTCACCGCTTTGCATTTCTCGAGCGTTGAGGGAATAAAGGATTGGCCGCCAAAGCCCGGATTCACTGACATCAGCAGCACGATGTCTAATTTTTCCATGACCCAATCAAGATGCTCGACGGGAGAGCCCGGGTTCAGCACCAGGCCCGCCTTGCAGCCCTGATCGCGAATCAGGCTCAGGGTGCGATCGACATGCGGGGAGGCCTCGGGGTGAAAGGTAATGAGATCGGCACCGGCTTTGGCAAACTCAACAACAAGAGCATCCACCGGCGAAACCATCAGATGCACATCAATTGAGATCTGAACATGAGGCCGAATCGCCTTACAGACCATGGGTCCAATGGTGAGATTGGGGACGTAATGGTTATCCATCACGTCAAAATGAATAAAGTCAGCGCCAGCAGCCTGAACGTGCCGAACCTCTTCGCCAAGTCGGGCAAAATCTGCGGAAAGGATGCTCGGGGCAATCCGATAAGTCGTGGAGGCAGTCATGGTTTTGATTCTAGATCAGCGCTTGCCGCGCATGGTCCACCAGACGATAAAAAGCAGCAGTGCCAGTGCGACACCGGCTTCCAGAAAGATGAGCCACATGGATTCACGGTCATGGATAAGTTGGACAGATTGTACGGCGCATCGCACTGCGCCCCCATCGCGATTGTTCATTCTCTCACTCTGGATTTTTTGCCTATGTCTGCTGCCGGTGGGCTCGGCTGCGCAATCGGAGGCCCGGCTTCGGCCCATCCCGTTTTCCGAGTTGCCTGGCTGGCCGGAGGATGACTTGAAGGGCTTTTCTGCTGCGCTGAATACCAATTGCAGCGCGATGCGGGCCAAAGTGGCCGCCTGGGGCCGGCTTTGCCGGGAGGTCGAACAGATCAACGCTGCAGACGCCTCTGCCCTACGGCAATTCATAGAGTCGCAGTTTGTGCCGCACGAACTGTCGGACACGAAAGGCAGTCGCACCGGATTGATGACCGGATATTACGAGCCGCTACTCAAAGGATCTCGGACCCGCGGCGGCCCCTTTCAGATTCCGCTGTATCGAACACCGAAAGACTTGGTCAACGTGGATCTCTCCTCGATTTATCCCGAGATCAAATCGCTTAGGCTGCGGGGTCGGCTTGAAGGCAATCGCGTGGTGCCGTATCCCACTCGGGCCGAAATCGAACGCAAGGGCCTCTTGGTGGGCGAAGAGCTTCTTTGGGTCGACGATCCGGTAGAGGCCTTCTTCCTGCAAGTTCAGGGCTCGGGCCGAGTCCAGCTGCCCACCGGCGAAACGGTACGGGTGGGCTACGCCGAGCAAAACGGTTATCCATACCGCTCCATTGGGCGCTACCTTATCGATAAAGGCGAGCTCAAGCCCAACGACGCCTCGATGCAAAGTATCAAGGCGTGGGTTGCAGCCAATCCCCATCGTCGCGACGAAGTCCTGCACCAAAATCCTAGCGTGGTGTTTTTTCGAGAAATCACTGCATTACCAAGCGCGCAGGGTCCCCTGGGATCCATGGGACTTCCACTGACCGCTGGACGATCGCTAGCGATTGATCCGCGCTTTATCACCCCGGGCAGCGTGGTGTATCTCTCAACTCGGGTGCCCAAGCCCGGGGCGCCGCCACGGGATCCGGGGCTTTTGTTTCAGCGACTCATGATTGCGCAAGACACCGGCAGCGCAGTGCTGGGAGCCCATCGTGGCGATATCTTTTTCGGCACAGGCCCGGAGGCCGGCGAAGTTGCCGGACGAATGCGAGCCGACGGCAAAATGTTTGTGCTGCTTCCGAAATAAGTGTTTAAAAAAATCCTGCGCTTCATTTTGAATCGGCGAATAACTGCTCGAGCCGGTCCCGGCTGATGGCGCCGGTAAGCCGACGGCCATCGCCTAAAAAGGTGGTTGGCGTGCCCGACACTCCCAGGCTGCGGCCCAGCTCAACGAGCTTGGCTGTCGCAAACTTGCAATCTGCTGCGGCTTTGGGCGGCTCTTTTCCAAAGAGCATCCAATCATTCCATGCCTCTTCTCGATTTTTCGCACACCAGGCATTTCGTGAAATGGTCTCCGACTCGGCGCGCAGCGTTGGATAGAAGTAGGTGTAGATGGTGACGTTGTTTAACTCAGTCAGTGTTTTGCGATAAGTCCGACAAAAACTGCAGTAGGGGTCTTCGAAGACGGCCAACGTACGTTTGCCGTTGCCGCGGACTGTCTTCAATGCAAGATCTTTGGGCAGCTTTGCAAAATCAACTCGATTGATCTCTTCTAGCCGAGCGGCGGTAAGGTTTTCTCCTGTTTTGAGGTTTACCATCTGGCCCTCAACAATCGCGAACTGGCCTTTCTCATCCACATAGATCAGATCGGTACCAATTCGAACCTCCGCTATGCCGGGCATTGCAGTCCGGCTGACGCTGTCGACTTTGAAGCGGCCCTTTAACCAGGTCTCGACTGCGCCTTTCACGGCCGCTTCCACTGCGGGGCTGGCCCGTTCTTGAGCGAGCGCCGACGCGAGCGGCATGGTGCCGAGGATGGACAGCAGGCCAGCCGCAAGCATCCACCGCGAGATCACGCCGCGAAGGGGGCCCGACAGATTGATTAATTTCAACATGGTGTATTCCTTAGTGGGGGCCGAGCGCCTGTTTGATCAATAGCTGACGCAATAATCCCGTGTGGGCAACTACTCGCATCCCGATCTCTCGGGCACGCTGCCAAGTAGGATGGGTCTGAACCACCGATCGCTGCAAGAGATCGAGGCCCCATTGGATGCGCTTTAACTGCGGGGCGCGCTGTTTGCCGAAGGCCTGAAGCGCGATACGACTTCCAGGGTCAGCGCGATGGCGCTTCCAAATTGATTCAAGACACAGCAAATCTTGTATGCCGAGGTTCAGTCCGTAACCGGCCAGAGGATGAACGGTATGGGCAGCGTCTCCCACCAGAGCCACACGCATGGAAGTGAGTTGGTCCGTCAGCAACATGCGAAGGGGCGCTGCAGTGAGCGTCCCCTCAAGTTTAAGGCATCCAAAGCGCTGGCTGGTCCGATCCGTGACCTGCTGGGCCATGCCATCTGCCGCGAGAGCGAGCGCGTTTGAATCCATGGGCGAGCGTGACCACACCATCGAGACCCGATGCGGATCTGCAAGCGGCAAAAGCGCAAGAATGTCGCCATGATCAAACCACTGCGCGGCGACACCGCCGTGAGGAAACTCGGTTCGGAATGTGGCCACAATCGCACATTGCTCATAGTCTCGCTGGCCCCACAGCAGGCCCGCCTGGTTCCTGACCCAAGAGCGGGCGCCGTCTGCACCCAAAACGAGTCGCGCCTCAAACACGCTTTCTCCTAGGGAAAGCTGGGCATGATCAGCAAAAAAAGAAAGGCTACTGGGCCGCTCCGCGATGCGCGTGATCGGTGCGCAGAATTGCACCGCCTGCTCTAGGGAGCTGAGTAAATGTCCGTGGGTCACCATCGCCGCAAGAAATTCCGATCCGGAGTCTGAGGCTGTCAGATCCACTCGCGTTGATCCGGAAAAAACCTCCATCCGAGTCACCTTGCAGCTGAGTTCCTCGAGTGCGGGCCAGACGCCCAGTCGCTTAAGCAAATCCACCGAGGATGGCGAAAGGGCGTAGTTACGCGCCTGCGCCCCATCGATTCGATCGGACTCCGTGGGCCCAAACCACAGCACTCGCATTCCTAGCTGTGCCGCAGTAAGTGCCGAAAGGGCGCCCATCACGCCGCCGCCTACGACTGCGGCAGAAAATACGGATGATCCTGACTGGGGCGAAGTGAATGGACTCATAGATCCGAGAGGATCGCCCGAGAGGGCCCGGGCTGGCAAGTCGCACGCCTCGATCGGCTATACTTTTGCCTCTTTGTGGCGCTCTCAGTTTCGCGCCCGGCTGGCTCGGTAGCTCAGTTGGTAGAGCAGAGGACTGAAAATCCTTGTGTCGGTGGTTCGATTCCGCCCCGAGCCACCATTCTCAGAGCCTTTTATCGAACAGCCGCCTGGGGCTCGTTTTAATCGATTTCCCTGCCGTCCCAGAAGCCTCGTTCCACCAGTGTACGGATTGCTGTAGCGACTTTTTCTTCGCGACCCATGAACCCGTGTTGCGAAAAGGCTTGGCAAGGGTCGCCCCTAAATCCCGTACCGCCACTGACGGTAATGAGGCTAATTTTCCACTGCTCGGCTAATTTCTGGGCATCACGAAAATAGGTCACAGGACAAGGGTCATTTTTGTGGTGAAAAATAAACTGCGGCATGTTGAATGGACCAAAATCGAGTCCCTGATCTTTTGCTTTTCCATACGTTCCAGCAGTATGAATAATTCCCGAGTAAAGAGATCCGCCGTGCTTTAAAAGGCTCGCGGTTGTGATTACACCCCTGCTTGTTGATACGGCCCAGACCTGCTCTATGGAGGGCAAAAAGCGTTTAGCTTCCTCCACCAAGACGGCGATATCCGAAGCCCGACTAGCGGAAGCCTGATAATCATCGGGGCAAACTAAATCAAAATCCGAGCGACAATCAATCAACAAACTAGCAGTGCTTTCGGAAACTAGATAAAACCGCGATCGAACTAAAAAATTTCCATTCTGGCGCGTTTTTACGTTGCCCGCTGCATCAATTTGAGGGCGCGTCACGCCCGGATACCCTGAGATCACTACAATCAACTTGGTGGGAGCTTTCGCACTAGTAGCACTCGATAACAGCCCCGACTGCTCAAAACCATTATTCGTGTTGGTTCGGATGATTCTCTCTGCGATTCCAACTAAAGGATTTGCGCTTGCATTAACTAAACAACTCAGCAAAACAACACTTACCAGCAGTGCTTTCATCCGCTTACCCTTTCCTGGCAATTCTTTGTATCGGTAGGTCGATGTTACTTCGTGCCACGCTTGCATTAACAATTTGTTGGGAGGTAGCTGAAAGCGGCAATGGTAACGCTGAGTTTTACCTCGGTAAGCTATATGCAAAAGGAAAAGGCG
>Ga0255188_1000684_pt1 | contig 10788 bp, 11 predicted proteins | sample Miss_Cont_RepB_8_FD_188427 | JGI IMG/M metagenome (GOLD analysis project Ga0255188, IMG submission 188427) | Freshwater microbial communities from Mississippi River, Louisiana, United States - Miss_Cont_RepB_8h | ecosystem: Environmental > Aquatic > Freshwater > River | place: USA: Louisiana... | reverse complement strand
CGCATCTCCAGCCTCGAACACGCGCTTGAGCCCACCATCCACGAGATCAAGGTGAGTCGCGCCGATCTGCTGGGCGATCTGCGCCAACCGGGTAAACGCGGCGCCTACTTCGGGCTGGCGCAACGCGTCTGGTACGTGCTTGGCGAATCGGCCCAAGGCGAACCCATCGCTGATCCCGCAGAAATTCCGCCCGAGTGCGGGGTATTGCTCGTCCGCGGCGATGCGCTGAACATCGCGCGCCCAGCCCCGGCGCGCGATGCCCGCCCCATCGCGTTGCCCACCTGGCTTGCGCTTGCCCGGGCGCAGCCGCTCGACACCGAAGCCGCCAGCCCGCAGCACTGCCTTTGACGGCAGACAAGTCCGGTGCGCGCGGGAGCTTGGTTCAGTGAAAAAACCCGGGTGAAGTCAGCCCTTGCGCTGGCGTGATCACGCCCCGGCCTTATCCTCGACCTTCGCACTTTCCCTACGGACTCGCCATGGATCTGCTGCTGTCACCCGAAGCCTGGATCGCGTTTGCCACGCTTACCGCGCTCGAACTCGTCCTGGGCATCGACAACATCATTTTCATTTCGATTCTGGTGGACCGGCTACCCGCCCATCAGCGCGAACTCGCGCGCCGCATCGGCCTGTTCGCAGCCATGTTCATGCGCATCGGCCTGTTGCTGGTGTTGTCCTGGATCATCGGGCTGGTCGAGCCGCTGTTCAATGTCTTCAGCCAGCCGATTTCGGGACGCGACCTGATCCTGATCGCGGGGGGCCTCTTCCTCATCTGGAAGAGCACAAGCGAAATCCACCACGCAATCGAAGGAGGCGAAGGCGGGCGCACCAGCGCGGCGGCCAGCTTTGGCGCCATCATCGCCCAGATCATGATCATTGATCTGGTGTTCTCTCTCGACTCGATCATCACCGCAGTAGGCATGGTGGACCGGGTCGAGGTGATGATCGCCGCCGTGGTGGTGTCGGTTGCGCTCATGATGGTGTTTGCCCGGCCAATCGGAGAATTCGTCTCCCGGCACCCCACCATCAAGATGCTGGCCCTCAGCTTCCTGGTGGTGGTCGGCATGGTGCTGATCGCAGAGGGGTTCGATCACCATGTGCCCAAGGGTTACATCTATTTCGCGATGGCCTTCTCGGTGGTGGTGGAGTTGCTCAACATTCGCCTGCGCAGTCGCCAGCCGACAAAAAGTTGAAATCAGGCCCGGCACAGCACGCTGTGCAGCGGGGGCGACAGCATGCATACTCGGGGCACGCATCATGAGATCAACAACCCCAACGGAGACCGACATGCTTGCAGCAGACCTCTCGTCAGCCCCCCAGTCCCATCGCCTGCGCTGCGCCTGTGGCGAACCCCACGCAGGCCGTCGCCGCGCACTGGGCGGTCTGGCCGCTCTGGGCGGCCTATCGCTCGCTTCAGGCTGCGCCACGACGGGTGCCGGCGGGGCGGCTGCCCCGCGAATCGACGTTCATCACCATATCGTGCCCCCGGCATGGCTTGAGTCGCTTCGGCGCGCAAAGCTCGATTCGCCACCGGTGGTGAAGTGGACCGTTCAGCAGTCGCTGGAAGACATGGACCGCGGGGGTGTCACGACATCCATGACCTCGCCCACGCTTCCCGCCGTGAGCTTTCTGCCCGCCGCCGAGGCCGCGCGCGTGGCGCGCGAATCCAACGAGTGGACACGCAAGCTCGTGGACAGTTCCAAGGGGCGGTTCCGCATGTTTGCGCTGCTGCCCATGCCTCACGTTGACGAGACGCTGCGCGAAATCGCCTATGCGCTCGATGTCCTCAAAGCCGACGGCGTCGCCTTCATGACCAGCTACCAGGGGCGTTACCTGGGAGACAAGGCGTTTGCGCCGGTCATGGATGAACTGCATCGGCGAAAGGTCACCGCCTACACCCATCCCGACAATCCGGCCTGCTGCGAGAACGTGGCAAGCGGCGTGCCGCCTGTCATCATCGAGTACGGAACCGACACCACGCGCACCATCGCGAGCCTGGTTTTCTCGGGAACGGCGCAGCGCTGTCCGGACATCAACTTCATCTTCTCGCACGCGGGCGGCACCATCGCCGCACTCACCGACCGGTTCCTGGTCCAGATCGTGTCCATGCCCAACTACAAGCAGCGCGGCTTCACGAGTGAGCGCGTGCTGAAAGAGCTTCGCAGCTTCTACTACGACACTGCGCAGACCTCAAACCCGATGGCGATGGCTGCGCTCACGCGGCTGGTTCCGGTCTCCCAGATCGTATTCGGCAGCGATTACCCCTATCGTCGCGCCGATGAACACGTGGCCGGACTCGCACAGATTTTCAATGCTGATGAGCGGCGGGCGATTGATTCGGGTAATGCGCATCGCATCATGCCGCAGCTCGCACAGATTCAGGTCGCGAGCAGCTGAGCCCGCCGGGGCCGCGGGCAGTCCGCTCGCGGCCCACATCGTCTTTCAATTGCCTGCCTGCCATCATGACAACCGCCCCCGCCCGCATGCCCACCTGGTTCATTCCCCATGGTGGTGGACCCTGTTTCTTCATGGACTGGGACCCGCCACACGAATGGGACCGGATGGGCGCGTTCCTGCGCGGCCTCCGGGATGGCCTGCCCGCCCGTCCAAGAGCCATCGTCATGATCTCGGCGCACTGGCTTTCATCGGATGTGGCGGTCGCGGCAGTGAAAAGCCCGGAAATGATTTTTGATTACTACGGCTTTCCACCGCATACCTACCAGCTAAGTTATCCGGCGCCTGGCGATCCGGCGCTTGCCGCACGGATCCAGTCGCTGCTCGATTCGGCGGCGATCGCTTCGCATGCCGATGCCGGACGCGGCTTCGACCACGGGGTGTTCGTTCCGCTTCTACTCATGTTTCCCGAGGCGGACATCCCGGTCATTCCACTGTCGCTCCTTGACTCGCTCGACCCCGCTGCCCACCTGGCGGTGGGACGCGCGCTTGCGCCGCTGCGCGACGAAGGCGTGCTGATTGTGGGAAGCGGCATGAGCTTTCACAACATGCGCGGTTACCGAGACCCGCGCTATGCACCGATCTCCGACCGCTTTGACGCGTGGCTGGTCAGCGCAGTGGAATCGGCCCCCGGCGAGCGTGAACATGCCCTCACCCAATGGGATCAGGCCCCGGAGGCGAGGCACTGTCATCCGCCACGCGCCGAAGAGCATCTGCTGCCGCTCATGGTGGCCGCCGGCGCCGCGCAGGGCGACGCCGGTCGTTGCGTGTTCAGCGACCGCGTCATGCAGACCACGGTCTCGGCGTTTCGCTTCGGCTGACCCGCGGGCGATTATTTTTTCGTGAAGAGCGGACGGAACCGCGCCGCCACATCGGGGCTTTGCTTGGCGGCAGCGGCCCACGCCACTTCATAGGCGCGCTCCCGGAAGGCCCGGGCGGTGGCGTCGTCAAACCGGATTGTCTGGATACCCGCCTTCGCCTGACGCTCGGTCTCTTCCGCGGCGTACTGATTCCAGTAACTGTTGCCGGCCTCGAATTCAATGATGCTGCGCGTGAGCAGCGCGCGCTGGGCTGCATTCAGCCTGTTCCAGGATTGCAGGTTCATGATGATTGAAACTTCGGCGTCATAGAAGGCGGGCTCAACCCGGAACTTGGTCTTTTCGTGCCACGCCAGATCAAAAATGCCACCGATGGGCCAGCCATAGCCGTCCACAACCCCGCGTTCAAGCGCGGTATAGACCTCTCCCGGCGCGGTGGTGATGACCGTGGCGCCGAGCGCTTGAAAGAAGTCGCGGTAAACCGGCGTGATGCGGATTTTGAGACCGGTGAGATCGGGTTTGTCGATCCGCTTGGTGAGATAGATGTGAAACGGCTGGTTCTCCACGAAGCGGCCCAGATACTGCATGCCGCCCTTTTCGTTCCAGACCGCGTTGATCGCCTCGAACGCGCCGTTTTTGCGCTGCTCGGCAATCGGCATCTGCGTGAGTTTCAGGAAGTCGGACTCGACCATGACGTTGGTGTAGAACGCCCCCGTGTTGAGCGCCAGATCGATCACCCCAGAGCGCACCGATTTACCCACCTCGAAGGTTGGAATCGCCTTGGGTCCACCGATGAAATTGATCTGCAGCTGGCCCTTGCCATCGGCGTTGACCTTGGCGGCCCAATCGAGCAGGCGCTTCACATACATGGAGTTCTCGGCAAAACCGGTGCCGAGTTTCAAGGTGACCTCCTGGGCGATTGCAGCGCCCGAGGCAGCGGTGAAGGCAAGTGCAAGCGCTGCGGCGCGCAGCCATGAATGCGTTCTCATTGTGCGATGTCTCCTGAGCGGGATGGTTGTTATGGACGCTGCCTGACAGTTTGGAAGCCTCGGAAACGACTGTCAACGCACATCACTCGCCGCAGACCCCTCAGCCTCGATTTCAACGCGCCCATCATTTCGTGACATGGGACATCACGCTTTCCGCCCCCACCGGATCGGGTTAAAGTCGGGCGCCACCCCGGAGCCTGCCCATGTCGCCTGCCGTGTTTCGTCTGATTGAAGACGTGCTGCCGCCGTCTCTCGCACCGATCTACCTCCCCGCCACCACACGCGCCCTCTACGTGGTCGACGGGTCACTCACCGTCGAGTTCGAAGCAGGCGCTGCGCACCAGGCTGCCGACAGTGTCTGGATCGGAAGCGAGGCTGTGGCCTGCGTGGCTGGCGCCAAAGGTGCCCGGATCTGGCGCTGGGAACTCGTGGGCGAGCATCCTGCATCGGATGGTTTGCTGCGTTCAAACCCTGGTGCCCAATCCACGCTCAAGCTCGCAGCCCCGCTCGATCTCGATCCCGACCAACGCTGGCTGATTCGATGCGATCGCGTGAATTTCCCGGCCGGTGGCGTGGCGCTGACCCATGTTCATCAAGGGCCAGGCATCCGATGCTGTCTCAACGGCGAGATCACGATCGAGACCGGCGGCCACCGCGCAGCGTATGGGCCGGGTCAGGCCTGGCTTGAAATCGGTCACGAACCGGTGCTCGCTCCAACGACCGAGCGCGAGCCTACGTCCTTCATCCGCTGCTTCCTCTTGCCACGTGCCTGCAAGGGAAAGAGTTCAATCCGCTATGTGCGGCCCGAGGATGCATCCAAACCCAAATCGCAAACCTATGTGGTGTTTGGAGAGCGCTACATCGATCTGCCAGGTTGACGGTGCCGACGAACGCGGGCGCTGTGACGGCCGCTCACATCCCGCCAACCATCACGAACGGAGGCAGCGGCTCCGGGCGGCCACGCGGTCAGCCGGGGTCACCCATCGCCGCGGGCAGTGTCAGCGCCGCCGCCAGACCGCCGGTCGCAGACGTATCGAGCTGTAACGACCCACCATACAACGCCGCAAGATCGACCACGATCGGCAGCCCCAGCCCGCTGCCTGCCCGTGACTCGTCGAGCCTGGCGCCCCGTCGCAGCACAAAGGCCCGCTGATCAGGCTCGATCCCTGGTCCGTCGTCCTCGACGCGAATGCCTATGTTCGCACCGTCATGAAAAATGGCGATGCGCACCTCGGATCGGGCGCTCGCGCAAGCGTTGTCAATCAGATTGCCCAACATTTCCTGCAGATCCTGCTCCTCACCGGCAAACGCGGCATCGGCTCGCGTCGCCTCGACCACGATCGTGAGGGCCCGCTCGGCATGAATCTTCTTCATCACGCGAATCAACCTGTCGACCACCGGCCTTGCCAGCGTGCGTTGCCCTGGCACCCGGCCGCGTGCGGCGGCCTGTGCCCGAGACAGGTGCCACTGGATCTGCTGCTGCGCAAGCTCGACCTGTTCGGACACCAGCGCGGCCAGTTCGCTCTCGCCCGCCTGCGTTGACGCGTTTCTGATCACCGCAAGCGGCGTCTTCAGGCCATGGGCAAGATCGCCTGCCTGGGTTCGCGCCCGCTCCACCATGCCCGCGTTGTGGTCGAGTACCGTGTTCAGGTCATCGACCAGCGGCTGAACCTCGCTCGGGAACCGTCCCTCGAGGCGGGGGGTGGCGCCGGTGCGCAAACGCTGCAGCGACGCATGCAACGCTCTCAGCGGCGCAAGCCCCAGCCCCACCTGGGCGAGCGCCGCCAGACACAACAGCACACCGAGCCCACCCAGCGAGGCCAGCAGCACGCCGTCGAAATCGCGCAGCGCGGCCAGGGTATCGCGCGTGTCCCCCGCCACGAGCAGTCGCCACTCTGCAGGCGACGGACCAGCAATGCGGATCGAGCGCTCGAGCACCCGCAACCGCTCGCCCCTCGGTCCGTCCACATCATGCAAATGAAGATCGCCGCCGGGCGGGGCTTTGTGAATCGGACCAAGCTGCGCGTCCCAAAGCGAACGCGAGCGAAGCAGCGCAACGCGCCGGTTGCCGTCGACGGCCAGCCGGTCAAGCTGCCAGTAGAGGCCGGAGTAAGGACGCTCCCAGCGCGGATCGGAGAGCCGGCGGGTATCCACAACGGGATCTCCTGAATCGGTGAAATCGAGCCGCGCGGTGACCTGGTCCAGCTGCTGCGAAAGTGCCGTGTCGAGCTGACGTTGCAGTTCTGCGCTGAAGCGCCCGCTCAGCCACCAATAGGCGGCCGAGAGCGCGGCCACCACCGTCACCAGCGTGATGACCAGCAATCGAACGCGCAGGGAGCCAGGCCGTCGGCGCGGTTTCATGGCCGGTTAATGCGATAGCCGAGGCCGCGGACGGTTTCGATCAGGTCGGCAGAGAGCTTCTTGCGCAAGCGGGCAACGAACACTTCCACGGTGTTGGAGTCGCGGTCAAAGTCCTGCGCATAAACATGCGCGATCAGCTCGGCCCGGGAAACGACATCACCACAGCGATGCATCAGATACTCGAGCACCCGGTACTCATGGCTGGTGAGCGCCACGGCAACCCCCGCCTGGGTGACCTTGCCACTGCGGGTGTCCAGGCTCAGTTCACCACGGCGAAGCACCGGGTCGGCGAGCCCCACGGAGCGTCTGATGAGCGCTCGCAGGCGCGCGAGCAGCTCCTCCATGTGGAAGGGCTTCGTCAGGTAGTCATCAGCCCCGGCGTCGATACCGGCCACCTTTTCGGTCCAGTTGTCGCGCGCGGTGAGGATCAGGACAGGCACCGCACGTCCCGCCTCGCGCCAGCGTCTGAGAACGGTCAACCCGTCGAGAAGCGGCAGCCCGAGGTCGAGCACCACCGCATCGTAGGTCTCGGTATCGCCGAGAAAATGCGCATCACGGCCGTTGTCGCATTCATCCACCACATAGCCGGCAGCTTCGCCCGCCTCGCGCAGCTGGCGTCTCAGCGTGGGTTCATCCTCGACCACCAATATACGCATTGCACTGTGCCGTCTCAGCGTCGCGAGCGTTCGTCACGCCGCAGCACCTCACCTGAGCTCGCATCAATCTCGAGCTTGATCAGCTGGCGTCCGGTTTGCACCACCTTGAGCTCGTAGATCCAGCGACCGCCCTTTCGCTCGAGCTCGGCCTCAATCACCTGGCCTGGGTGATCACGCTCGATTCGCTCGAGGATGGTTCGAAGCGACAGCACTTCACCCGCCTGCAGGGCAGCACGGGCACGATCCTGATCCGACCCGGACGCCGCGGTCAGAAGCGGAGAAGCCGCCAAAGCGGCCAGCAGCAAGAGATGGGCAGTTTTCATTCGACCATCCTGGCAGCGTGAACCTGAACGGCAGCTGAACGCGCGGTTCAGGTCAGGTTCAAAGCCGAGCGCCGACACTGCGAGCCCGTTCAACATTTTGCAGATGAATTCATGAGACCAAGTTTACCGGCCCTTGCCAGGATCCTGCCCGCCGCGGCCCGAACGCTGAGCAACAGGCCTGATTCGCCCTTCAGCTCCGCCCAGGCGCCGACGGCCAGCCGACTGACCGTCGATGCGCCGATCCGCGTATTTCACTGGTTGTTCGCGCTGAGTCTGGTGGGCGCGTATCTGACCGGCGACAGCAAGTGGTGGCGTTCATCGCACATCGCGTTCGGGTACATGATGATTGCGCTGGTCGCTTTCCGCTTGGTTTACGGGCTGGTCGGCCCGCGCCATGTCCGCCTGAGCGCATTGCTGAGACGGGCAAGCGGCTGGTCGGAATGGCTACAGGCGCTCAAGCCCGGTCGGCGCACCCTGGGCCGCCCCGCGCCGCAACTGCAGCATCTGTTTACTGCAAGCGTGGTGCTGGTGTTGATGATGTGGATCGTGCCGGTGTTCGTGACCGGTTACGCCGCGCTGAACGAATGGGACAAACCGCTGGGTGGCGACATCCTTGAAACCCTGCATGAATTTTTCGCAAACGGATTCCTGCTGGTCATCGCACTCCATCTGGCTGGGCTTCTGCTCTTTAGCCTCGTCCGCCGCCGCAACCTGGCAGCGCCGATGCTCACGGGACACGCGCCCGGCAGCGGACCCGCAATCGTCAAACGAAACCGCGTATGGCTGGGCTGGCTCCTTGCCGCCGGCATACTCGCGTTCGGCGCGTGGGAGTGGGCGAACGCCGAGACAGTGACTGGCCGCACGGCGGGGCTCGGCGCCTCGCAGCATACGAGTATCATCTGGACTCTATTTTCTCCCCCCACCATCGCCCCATGACCAGACCGCCCGCTCGGTCACCACGTCCCACGACTCGCCCCGCCGCGCCGCGCGCGTCATCCTCGAGGCCTTCCGACCCACGCCCGTCCGCGCCACGTTCATCGGGCCCGCGCCCCGCAGGCGCGTATGCGGTCAAGAGCCCCCGGCCGCCGGCCACCCCGTCGCCAACACGCAGTGCCTCACCGCCCGCAAGCACCGATCTCCCGCGCCTGTCCAAGCGCATGAGCGAACTGGGCCTGTGCTCCCGGCGCGAAGCCGATGAATGGATTGAAAACGGCTGGGTGAAGGTCGACGGTCAGGTGGTCAACACCCTGGGCGCTCGCGTATCCCCTTCAGCCCGGATCGACATCAACCCGGCGGCCGCGCGTCACCAGAGTGAGCAGGTCACGATCCTGCTGAACAAGCCCATTGGCTATGTGTCGGGGCAGGCTGAGGACGGCTATCAGCCGGCGGTCGTCCTCATCCGTCCCGAGAACCGCTGGGAAGGCGACACTTCGCACATCACGTTCAAGCCTGGCCATCTTCGGGGGCTCGCGCCTGCAGGCAGGCTCGATATCGATTCAACCGGCCTGCTCGTGTTCACCCAGGACGGCCGGGTGGCCAAGCGCCTCATTGGCCAGGATTCCGAGGTTGAAAAAGAGTACCTGGTGCGGGTGGAAGGCACGTTGTCGGAAGAAAACATGAAGCGCCTTCAGCATGGGCTGGAACTCGATGGTGTTCGGCTCAAACCTGCGCGCGTGTCCTGGCAAAACGAACATCAGCTTCGCTTCGTTCTGCGCGAGGGCCGCAAGCGCCAGATTCGCCGCATGTGCGAACTGGTGGGGCTCACCGTGACCGGCCTCAAGCGCGTGCGAAGCGGCAGCGTGCCGCTCGGGCCCATGCCGCCTGGCAAGTGGCGCTATCTTCGATGGGACGAAAAATTTTGACTGCACCGACCTCGCTGGCACCGGAGGCCCTTCCATCGGTGGCCTGGGACGAAGCGGGCGAGGCCCGCACAGCCCGCTGGCAATCGGAGCGCGGCTCGCCGCCCCCGAAAAACGTCATCGCCACCGATGACCGCATCACCGCAAACGACGCCTACGGCCTCGCGTGTCAGGGCGTTGGAATGCTCTGGCGAAGCGACTTCCAGAACGCGCGCCAATTGCTCACCGCGCTCGCCAGCCGTGTCGACCGCAAGGCTGCGCAAAGTCGTGCGCCCGCCTCATCGGAAGCCATCACCGCAGACACGTTCAACCGGGTTCGGCAGGCGCGTTCGCAGCGCGCCCGCACGCTGGGCATGCTGCTGATTGAACTCGACGCCGATTACGGAATCGCGCTCCGCCGCGCTCCCGACGTGAAGGCTGCCTGCCGTCACGCCTGCGGACCGGCGACGGGCCCGATGGTGATCTCATTGCGTGAACTGCTGGGCGTGATTGGCGCCCATCAGTGGTTCCTGCGGGGTATCGAGATACCCGCCGCGGGCGGACACATTCATCCGCACTACGGCGTCTTCACCCCCACCCGCACCGACTATGTCGATCTGGTTGCGAAGGCCCCCTGGCCCGCCGGCACGGGCCGGCCCGGTCTTGCGTTTGATGTGGGAACCGGCACCGGCGTGCTGGCCGCCGTTCTGGCTCGACGTGGCGCGCTCCGGGTCGTGGCCACCGACAACGACCCGCGCGCGATTGCGTGCGCAACCGAAAACATCAACCGTCTCGGGCTGTCACAGCGCGTGCAGGTGGCGCAGACCGCGTTTTTTCCAGAGGGTCGTGCCGACCTCGTGATCTGCAATCCGCCGTGGGTGCCCGCACGCCCCGGTTCGCCGCTCGAGCGCGGCATTTACGACGAGAACGGCGGCATGCTGCAGGGCTTCCTGAGCGGCCTCGCCGCGCATCTCACACCAGAGGGCGAAGGCTGGTTGATCCTTTCAGACCTCGCCGAGCGCCTGGGTCTGCGAACCCGCGAGGCGCTGCTCGCTCAGATCAACGCCGCAGGATTGACGGTTGCTGCACGTCATGATGTCCGACCCCAGCACCCCCGATCGTTCGACGCGGGCGACCCGCTGCACGCCGCGCGCAGAGCCGAGGTCACCTCGTTATGGCGATTGAAGGTCGCACTTTCATAAAGGACTCCGCCATGGCCCTCTCCGCACCCGTAACCGACACCATCGAAGCGAGCGGCTTTCCAATCTGCTTCAAGGTCCTTCAAGGCGAAATCAGACCCGGGGTGCTGGGTCTCGCCGATTCACGCGACCGTTTCACCGTTCAGGCGCGAG
>Ga0255188_1000681_pt1 | contig 10805 bp, 5 predicted proteins | sample Miss_Cont_RepB_8_FD_188427 | JGI IMG/M metagenome (GOLD analysis project Ga0255188, IMG submission 188427) | Freshwater microbial communities from Mississippi River, Louisiana, United States - Miss_Cont_RepB_8h | ecosystem: Environmental > Aquatic > Freshwater > River | place: USA: Louisiana... | reverse complement strand
CTGGATAACTGACTTCTCCGAGCCAGGCACTGGCTCAAAGAGTGATCCGAAATTGAGCACCTTTCCGTTTTTTTTGTGTCGTGCAACAGCGTCAGTAAACGCATCTGTGCCGATCCCATTGATATCCTCTCCAAAAAATCGAGACCATATTGCCGGCGTCTCTTGGAGTGTTCGGAGAAAAACATTATAGAGACGTGGTTGTCCACTCACATCGGTGCCGAGACTGGTGGCATCCGTATTGATCACATTCGCGAGACGCTCCATCCCCTCCTCTAGTGTCCCTAGGGGAGATTCACTGAATTTCAACCATTGTTGGCTTTTTTTTTATCGTCCTCAACCACTTCTATGAGTGCGGTCTTGTACTCTTGAATTCCAGCACTCAGCTCTGCCACTATCATCTCACCCACATTAGGAACATACTTCTTGATCATCGCGTCGGATTCGTCGAACTTATACGCGCCGACTGCTTGGACGAACGCATCTTGCTCCGTCTCCGGAATCTGTGCCAGCATCTTGAGCATTATTCTCTTGAAAAGGATTTCACCGACAGACTCGATGACTAGATCCTGATCTTCCGCTGAGACGTGCTCCAGCCCGAGCTCTTTGACAATCTTCTCTCTATTTTCAGCAACGATTGTTTTGGGGTCCATAGGTGTGTGCATTGTACCGTAGCTGAGATTACGAGTAACAAAACGCGGTGGATAACATTAGCGTGACGGCGTCGTTATTACCGTTAGACTGCCGCTCGTTCTGACGATTTGATCGAGTGCGCGTGCAATGAGGTTAAACTGATCAGTGGTTATCGTCCTGTTTTGCCAAGTGTTATTGAGAATACTTATGACAGCATTGTGTCCTTGTGTCGATCTCAAAAAATCAAAGTTCATAGGAGTTCCATCCAGAATCCCGCGCACATCAGCTATACCGGACCCGAGTAACCGCGGATTGCTCCGGACCACAAGACCGATAGCGTGATTGAGCACGTCTTGCTCCGCCGGAGGCAGGCGAACTCCTGCTCGCACAGCAAGCGTCGTCACAGCATCCCAAGGATTCGGCGCTCCAAGACCCGTGTACAACTGAAGTGCCGAGATGGCAGCCGGCGGCAATCCACCGACTCGTCCGCGCAAAGCCTGAAGTTGCGCGAAAATTTCCTGAAATCCTCTGTTCTGCGAAACACGCAAATCGTTAAGCAATGCCTCTATTTGCTGAACATTCATTGCTCCCGGAGCGCGCGGATTAACGATACCCGCGACAGCAGCACCTATTTGCCGACGAAGATCGTCCCGAATCGTCGGGCCGAGCGCTGACACTTTACCGTCCAGCATGATGAGTTGTTCAAGCACATCATCAAATTTTCTATCGAGTGAAGTAACGGTATCAAGCATTTCCCCTATCACCGTGTCTTGAAAGTTCTGACGACTACGGACCATTTGCAGTGCTCTGATCATCTGATCCAGCTTCGCTGTCTGTGCGGCAGTATCTATCGCCTGTTCTGCTACGGCATTCTCCAGACCTGAAACTCGCACACTGAACGTGTCTAATCGGGCGTTCGTTTGTCGACTAAAAATCGAACTCAACCAATCGCCGAAACTTGATGCTTGTGTCGTAACGTACTCACGCATCGCCGGCCCCACCCCCGTCGCTTCAAAGGCAGCACCGCCCACGGTTCCTACAACACCGCCGAATGCTGTCCTGAACAGCGTCCGTCCACTTGCCGCCCAGTCATTCTTAAAGACGGGTGCACCAAGATTCTCGGCCGCTGCTATCTGACGCATGTGAGTACGTGCTCTCCGACGCTCCATCAAACTGCCGATATAGCCGCTCGCGAGCCCGCCGATAGTGCCTGCCGCCATCGCGGCTGGTACACCGATCTTGAACGCCGCATCTCCGACAACAAGCGGAATTGACCAGTTCGCGACAGCAGTGGGAAGCAGCCCCGCATACAAAGAACCGAGACCATTAACTAGGAATGGAAGCGAGCCTGGCAGCAACACTTGAGACGCTGCTACGGCGGTAATAGTGACAGCTCCTGTCGCGAGAGCCCATTTGAATTTCTTCCATCCACCGGCATTCCTATTGAGCGCATCGATGGCCTTACTCATGTGGACAATGTTCTGCTCTGGGACACCGCGGTACGCAGCCTCTTCCATTCGCGTGAGCACGCCACCCTTCGACAAAATTCTTCTGAGATTCTCACGTCCACTGCGCTCGGCAGCTGTCATGTTCCCTTCCTGAGATATATCCAAATCAGGCCTATTGAGAGGAGCCTGCGTAATGCCACGTGGCAGCGCGTTTTGAGGCGTTATCCCCTGCGGAAGCGGTACGGCATTGAGGCCATTGCCGGGGGCTGTGATTGGTGCATTCGGATCGAGCGGTCGCGGTTGAAGCACCGCCTTCCCCTCTTGAATATCCTTAACGCGCTGATCCAAAAGTGAGAGAAGTGCGCGCGTCTCAGTGTCGCGCGCAGTGAACGTGTCCTCCCAGGTCTTTCGTGCAAGTTTTCTCTGCTCGTTAATTCGTGTGAGCTCGGCCTCAACTTCTGCCGCTAATCGCTGAGCTGATTCCTTGTCAGGGAGCCGTTGAATTTCTGCAAGACGACGAGTTGCACCAATACTCTGTTCATCAAGCTGTCTGAGATCTGCCTGTGCGCGCTCCATTTCGGTCCCCAGCGCATTGATCCTCTCCCTCCGTCCATCGCGGATCTGTTCGAATGTGCCGGTAGGAGATACGACTGCATTCCCTAGTGTTGGCAAACCACCCAAAACAGCTCGCTGCAATCCCTCTCCCTGTGCGCCGCCGTCGGCTGCTGCAGTGTTCGTTAGTGACATGGCACTACCCAATCGCCTGTCCCCTGGAGAATATGCCCCTTCAAGAGGAGGTGACGCGCCGGCGCTTTCAAGTTGCTCTAATCTTGCGAGACGTGCTCTGTTGCCACGCATCGACTCATCACTCACCGGACGCTCAAGTGCTTCTAGTCGACGCAGACGCTCTCTCCTCGCGCGCCCGCCTGTTGCTTCTCCTAATGGACGAGCCATAATTACGCCATCACCGCATTATCTCTGGCTGCCCGCACGGCTTGTTCTTCTCTATCAATTTCCGCGCGCAGTCGCCTTATTTCTTCACGCCGCTCCGCGGGAGTCAATTGTTCTGGCGGGATCATTGTTATATCTCTGCCCAGTGTTTGTAAAGAGCCATCAGGAGAAGAAGTCGCAGACAGCAAATTACCCAAATTTTGAATTATATTTGGTACTCGCGCTCCTGACGGACTAGCGTATCGATGAACCTGAGACGCTATCAAATTGCGAAAATTCTCGTCCGCCTTAAGCTCCTGTGGAAGATTGTTCCGAGGAGGTGGTTCGTGTTCTATGTAATCGACAATTGCTTCGATTGAGCCGCCATTGGCCGCCACGCTTATAGATTCAGAAACTACTTCATGGATCGCATATTTACGTGAGCTCCTAGTCCAAGGAAGAACTCCAAGCCCTCGGACACGAGTAACACTTTTCATCACATTCGATACAATCCCCTCTATGAACTGTCCGTCCGCTTGGGCAATTGCTTGATCCAGTGAAATGCGCATGGATTCCATTAATCCAGGCAGATCGAAAGGTATCTGCGAAAGGACAGACTCAACCACAGGACCACCGCGACGCACAGCACTGCTCGCGAGAGCGACTAGGTTCAAAGTGTTCGTAATAGTATTTTTATCCTGAACCCCACTCCGCTGAAGCATAAGCCGTAAGGCTTCTTGCGCGAGGAATGGACTGTATTCGTCACGGAAAGTCTCGAAGAATGCTGTCACATCTCTTCCAGACTCTGCACCGGCAAAACGATCCATGCTTTGAAGCGAGGTCGCAGGTCTCGAACCGGAAACAACAAGTGCTCCTCTACGCGAGCGGGGCATAAGCGGCCCCGCGCTAGCAGGCGCTGTATTAGGCGCTGCTGACTGTTTCTCCGCAGCTCTGCGTAGCTCCTCTATGATCTGTCTCGCAGCATCAGGATTCAGTTCGGCATAAATTTGGAAATCACGATGCGACATTTCAGTGTCGCCCACGTGCTCCAAGTAGTACTCATTGAAGGCGGCTAACACGTACTGAAAATCCGCCGGCGTAAGTTGCTCAAGGGGATTCCCGGTAGTACCGTGCCGATTATTTAATTCCCGCAACGGATTCGGATCTGTTATACACGAACTTATTTCTCTCAACACAGAGTCGCGGGTGGTCCCCGCTGGAGGTGTCCAAGCAGGAGGAAAGACTTCGTTAGCGATCTTGGTCCTATAAAACCTGACATCATGCTGAGTTAGGAGTGGGCCTATACGGGCGACCGCCATTGAAATAATCTCGTTGAATATGTGGCGAGGAACTGCGGGAGCGACGGCCGCAGGAAGTGTTCGCATCTTACGAGCAAGCTCCTCGGCGACACCCATGTCTTCTGAGCTTGCGAACGGTTGCCCGGATACGACACGATCACCAAAAAGTGGGCTTGCGCTGCTAAACGTCGTCATTCCCGGAACGCTCTCGGATACTAAATTTTCTAAAACCTCTTTACGCTTAGAGTCGCTAACTTTCATTGTTTTCATGACCGCATCGAGGCTTGCTTCCTGCAAATCTATCGCAAGCCCGTGAAAACGCTGCGTATCCGGATCAGTATCAAGAAAAGGCGACATCGCCGTTAGATAAGCTGTCACATCTCTGATCTTGTTCCGCTCTTGTAGAAGTTTCCTCTGATTATCAATTCCCCCAGCTGCCATAGAGAAAGTATACGCGATTTTTTATTAATCCATGTCTTGCTATGTGCACAGCGCTACTGACGTTGAGCATAGGCTGATATCGCAGCGCGACGCCCCTCTTCCGAAAGAAAACCGTTATTTACTGATTCGTCCAACCTAGCCAACCGGCCCGGATCACTGCTGCGCAAGTGACGGAGCCCTCTTTCATAGGGATTCCCCTGTCGTTCTGCTCGTAATGGTGAAAGGATATTCTGCACTCGCGAAATAGATCCTTCATCGTCTCCTGAAAGTATACCGAGACCTCTGCTTAATCTCACGCGCTCTGTTGAATTTATTGCGTCGCCCATTCCCGCATATGCACGATAGAACGCTTCTGCGTCTCTAGGAAGAAGTCTGTTTGCTTCAACTGCCCTTTCGATCAGATCATATTCCGCTTTCTCATCAGCGTTCCCATCTCGAAGCATTTCTCTTCCTCGTCCCGCCAGCTTCGCCTGCTCAGCATCCCGCCGTTCCGATTTCTTCCGTGCCACGAATGCCTCAATCACATTTACGGTGTGGGGCTTGTCTTTACTCGAAAAGCGGAAATAACTTGAAAGTGTTTTTGCTTGCATTTCCGCCCCCTTCCACGCATAAAAATCATTCACATCTTCTATTGTTATTTCTGGCCGCCCCGAATTCAACTCGGCTTCGATAATGCCGAACGCATCTGAATCCTGTTCACGGAGACGATGTATACCAGCTTCAATTAGACGCGGTCGAACTTCCGCATCTTCACGTTGGCGCCGTTCCTTCTCTTTGTCTACGCGCAGATTTTCCAGTGCTCTCTGTACTTTTCCATCTATCTCTTTCTGACGCGGGGTCATATCAACGAAAGGTCTGCGTAGGTAAGTGCTTACCTCATCGTGAAGCGCATAATAATCGCTCACCTCATCCTCTGTAAGAGTTCCTCGCTTAAGTAATTCCCACAACTCAAGTGAAACCTCTTTTCCCATATCACGGAACGCGCGACCCTCTCGATACACTTTAAGGCGGGCAGCTGCACGTTCACTTTGCAATGCCTTACGCCGACCTGCCTGCTCTTTTCTCGTCCGTCTGTTGGAGCGCCAGACAGGTGTCCCCGGGACAAATGACATGATCCAAGAAGTCAAAGGTACTCTTTCTTTCCGTAACGGATTCGGTACAGCTCGACTATACGTACAGGGTTTACCATCTTGCCCTGTCAAACCCACCTGTTCAATCAGCGCGAGTACAGCTTCACTTAAAGAAACTCCGGGAAATTCCGCGTCTTGCGTTGAAGGTTCGTCTTCATTGGCGTTCTGCCTCATGTCTCGCGGTACTTGTATCGTCACTTTAGGAGTCCCATCGCCGTCAAGCGTCTGTGTGTACGTAAGCACGTCTCCTGAGTCGAACATGACAGTTCCCGTTTTTTGTCGTTCAAGGCGCATATATCGTTGCGTCTCTGATGCGGCATTACGGATGTATCCTCTATATTCGTTTTCCGTGAGCGGATGCGGCGGATTGATGATGCCTGCGTCTCGCGGAGCCTGAAGCATGCGATCCTGCAGAATCGCATTTATACGCTCAATGAGCATATCCAACTGATCCGACAGACCGTAATGGGTCAGTGCTTGCATCAGATATGCGTCAAATATCGGGGATTCGAATATACGCTCTCCGCTAAGAGGGTCTTGCTGGGAAAGCTCACGCCGAAGCACCGTACGCTCCCGCATCTCTGGTGACTCTGGACGCACTGGCCCGCGTTCGGCGCCGGCTGCGGTCCGCCCCTCTTGGCGCGCACTATACTCTGCGATAGCCGTTATGTTCTGAAATAATTCTCGCACTCTCTCTTTGTTTACTGTGTTCGGATCAATAGAATTTGCAACACGATCTACGTTGCCTGCAGTAACAGTCGCCGTCTCGATGATACGCTGGATGTAGTCGTTAGACATCGGATTATTTCCACGAATTAAGTCACTCAAATTGTCGATGTCAAAGGTCGCCGAAAACAGTACCGTATCTCTTTCCGGATTTTCAGGGTCTGTCTCTCTGAGGTACGCCGTTATCACGCTTAACATCGTTTGAATCGAACGATTATCGAAGTTATCGTTGCCTACTGGCGCTGGCAGCACAAGCCCGAGCTTCTGTGCCAAACCCACAAACGACAAGGCAATGGTGAATCTGGCGCTACTTGCGCTGCTCTTAAAATCTTCTACGCCGTTTTCCATGCCACGCGTACCCGGTCCTGTATCAGGAGCCTTCGGGGTGCTAACGGCCGCGATAGCTGCATCAATATCTCTACTGACATTATCGGAATATCTGAGCCAGTCCTCGTAGTTTACCTCCTCAGTCTGGTGACGTGCTCGCTCAATTGGTTTGAGATACTGAGAAAAATGCCACATAGCATCGGGAAGATGTTCGAATGCCTCTAAAGCGACCCCGCGCGCTCTTACGTCCGCTACTAGTTGACCCATCCACTCTTGTCCCTCCGCGGTATTCCAGCCTGTTTGACTATTATCTCCAAATACCGCCAGGGGTGGTGGTCTGAACGCCAAGGCTCGTGCCAAGGCATACATTTTTTCACGAAGTCTATCGATTGCAGCGCGCACTTGCGCCTCAAGCGACGCTCCCTGCTCATTCGATCCTGACGGTTGTGTTCCGGCGTCCTCTTCGGTCTCAGTTGCAGAAACAACGGGGAGACGACTATTGATCTCATCTAATTGACTCATTACCGTCTCTGCCGCCAACATCGCGTTGCGTATCGTATCCTGATCAGCGCTTCGATCACCCGCACGATACTGCGTCAAAAGTTCGTATGATCGCCGCGCGACTCGGACAATGACGGCATCCTGCCCTTCAGTTCTCTCCACAATTCTGTCGAGGGCATCCTGCGTCATTACGTCACCAGCTCCGATGTCTATATTTCCTTTTCCGGCAATCCGCCCAAGTCCTCCTGTGTAGTATTCGAGGGCTTCCCTTACATCTGCCTCAGAAATTTCCGGCTGTGCGACTGCTTCAGTTGCAGGCAATTCCGCTGCAGGAGGTCGCTGTCTCTCACTCGCAGCATTGCGAACATTCATAGCAAGAGCTCCTAAATCTGGTGGTTTTACACCTTCTGCCGACATGACAAAATCCTAGCACGATTATGATTCTGTCTTATCGGCACCATCACCATAAAGCTGGATAAGTCGTCTCAGGACCGCGGGGCGCAGGCTCTGTAAGAATTCGGGTGTTATCTCCTCGGGCGGCATCGCAAGAATTCGTTCGACCTCGACATCTGGCGAAATTTGCTCTGTTCGCGGCCTTCTTGGGGCGACGGGTTTGGGTTCGGGCGCCGTATCGAGACGATCTTGTAACCTTCGCACTTCTCCCAGGCGCTTCTCGACGGTCGACCTCCAGGTGGTGCCACAAAACTTTTTCACACTCGCTTTTATCCTTCCAAGCTCCTTTCTGAGCTCACGGCGAACATCAAGTTTCTTTTTATAATATCCCTCCATCTGTTTCAGATGCTCTTCAAAAGCCTCAATAAGCTCGGACGCCTCGTCTTCAGAGATGAATTCCTGCCGTCTCTTTTCTGGCACTATCGTCGAAGTGACTTGTTCTGCGGGCATTTCCCCTTCCTCATCAGGCACGTATTCCAGATCAATCGATCCTTGGGATACGTCAACCCCCTTCAGGCGAAACGAAAATTCCTGCCCACGCATCCGTAGCAGCTCGTCATTTTTCGGCGGCTTCCCTGCAAAGAGAGACAAATACGGTATGCGATACATGAAGCGATATGATCCTTCCGACGCAGGCACTCCGACAATGAGACTCTTAATATATTTCCTCTTTATGCGGCGTCCTTGTCGCTTGAATTCTCTCTCTTCGTAGAGCACGTCGCTCACGAAGCACGTCAACACTTCTCCGATCTTCGACTGCAGGAGTTCTGCGCCAAGCATACGCAGCGTCTGCTTCTCTCCCGCATCGATGCGCTTTTCTTGTTCATTGCCAAGATGAGCCGAAAGCTCGATCTCCTCTACGCTCGCCTCGTTAAGGAGTGATCGGGCTTTGTTCTTTCTTACTGACTCGACGAGAAGCTCCGTCGCATCGATGTCGGAATGTCTTCGGATCGGCGATGTAAACCACGCGTATTTTTTCGCGGCAAGACCCAGATGCATTCCCCCTTCAATGCTCATATACGCCTTCCTCATGAGTCCGCGCGCCGCAGAAATCACTGACTGTCCGTGCTGTTCACGTAGCTCTCTGATTTTTTCCTGTACGTATGTACGCACTTCCTTCTTTTGTTCCCTCCCGAAGAGGCGACGTGCTTTCGAGTACAGCCTATCAACCATTTCTTTTTGCACGACATCTTCATTGGCATATTCCTCGAACATATCCAGCACCGTAATCGCCAACGGTTTCTGCTTTCCTTTGTGGTCAACCGGCTCGTGTGGCTCCAGGTGGTCGTGCTCACGCAAAAAAGCCAGGATAGCGCTTGCCCCCACCTGCTCTGCCGCTCGCTCCATCTCATCGAGGGATGGCGGATCGTGTCTTCGCATAAGTGAAGGAAGCGCGCCTTTCGTCACCACGGAATGACGGTCGATCCTTTGGGCGCACTCCTCATTTGTTCTGACCATCCAGTCTTCGATCACTTTGTGCATCTCAAGTGGCATCTTTACATCGACTCGTTCGACGCTGTTTCCGCTGTACCGTATTTCCGGCTCACCTTTCCCCGTAAAACTGCGGGCACCTCGCTCCTTTTTTTCTTTCCTGAATACGTTTCCAATAGCACTGAGTTGATTGAGCATTTCTCTCTGGTCACGCTTCTCATCCGGCACTTCGCTTTCGGGGATCTCAGCGAGCAGTTCTGCCTCGTCGTACGTAAACCTCTTGTTCGAATGCATAGCGCCTCGCCCGACCCAAGTGTGAACGACCTTGTTCGCTTGCTTTGGGTCAATGAGGAATACCGTAGACATCGAAAGCCGATCCTTTCCCTCGACGAGACTACATAGTTGTTCTGACAGGATGCTCGGCAACATCGGACAGGTCATGTCTTTCCCTGCGTAGTAGCCAGTGAACTGACGGAACCACGCTGAGCGCCGCGTTGCATACCCCTGATTAGGGACTTCGCCGTCGCCGCGTATTACCGAAAGGAAGTGGGTAACGTCTGCTATATGCACGCCCACCTCAATGAGCCCATCATCGAGTTTTCGGTATGAGAGTGCATCGTCATAGTCTTTCGCTGTTGCCGGATCAATGGTTGCCGTGAGTACATTTCTGAAATCCATCCGCTGCGTGTCGATGTCATATGACTCAGACATCTGCTGCCACGCTGCGAGCGACTGTGGCGGAGGGAGCATTTCTTTAGCTCTAATCTCCTTCTCTATTGCTTGTTCACCCTCCATCTCCCACGCACGCGCTTCACGTTCAACGTCAGGATTGAAATTCCGACCCGTTCCGTTTCTATACGCAAGCTTCAGAACTTCCGCCTCAAACGAACCTTTCTCACCAAGATCATCTATGACTTCGTATTGCTCATCGCTGTCTCGCTTTTTCTGTATGACAATGTAGTTCCCTGACACCCGTCCCTGGAGTCCTGGTATCTGATCTTCATTAAGTGTTATTTTTTGCTCCTTGCTCTCAACGACAAACTGACGCAGAAACCCCTTTTCCGTCTCGCGTACCGTTACGAGTCCGATGAGCGTCTCCCAGTCGCTCTTACGCTTCTCTAATGCGGCATCGAGGCGAACCTCTCTTTCGGTGCGTTCAAAACGTGGACGTTGTCCTCCCTCTCCCATCGCCATCAGATCAGGCTGAGCCATATTTCTCTCATACTGTACCGCATGGTGAGCACATGTTTTGGCACAAAGGGTGTTCGTGGGGACGGGTCACTCAGTACTGTTTTTCTCACTTAGTCGCTCTGCGATGACGGAAAGCTTCTCCGCATATTTTGCAAAATCAGCTTCTTTAAAGCCCTGATCGGTAAGAGCGGACCAACGGAGCATGAACTGACGCATCGCATCGCGAGGATAGTTACCCTGACGATCCGCATACAAATCGTCACAGAGCATATGTGCACGCTCAATATCAGCAATCTCCT
>Ga0255188_1000680_pt1 | contig 10811 bp, 13 predicted proteins | sample Miss_Cont_RepB_8_FD_188427 | JGI IMG/M metagenome (GOLD analysis project Ga0255188, IMG submission 188427) | Freshwater microbial communities from Mississippi River, Louisiana, United States - Miss_Cont_RepB_8h | ecosystem: Environmental > Aquatic > Freshwater > River | place: USA: Louisiana... | reverse complement strand
TGAGCTGTCATGCCCGGTCATCGGGTTGAGCGTGGCGGCCATGCTGGCGCCGCGCTGGTTGTCAATCACGAACCCGATGGCCTCGAACGCCCAGAAGGGGATCGCGATGACGAAGCCCAGCAACACACCGATGACCGCCTCCTTGAAGACGAGCGCGAGAAGGGGCGCGCCCGAGGGCCAGGCATCGGTGCCCGCCGGGAGCACAGGAATGAGCACAAAGCCAATGCCCGCGCTCATCGCAAATCGGACCATCCGGGGAACCAGCGCCCGGTTCATGAATGGCATCAGGATGAACAGAGGCGAAACGCGCGCCGCGACGATGAAAAGGGAGAAGAGCATCCCCTTGAGTGATTCATAGCTGGGGATCTCGGAGGCCGGCACGCTGACGTTACCTTGTGAGGCGTGGGAACGAGTCAAATACGGAGAGGGTGTAATTGAGCAACTCGCCCCCAACCCATCCGGCGGTAAGAAAAAGCGTGACCCCCACAGCGATCAACTTGACCGCAAAGGAAAGCGTCTGTTCCTGAATCTGCGTGAGCGCCTGCAGAAGAGAAAAAAGCGTGCCGACGATGGCTGCGACCATGATTGCGGGAAGCGACAGCAGCATGGTGAGATAGAGCGCCCGCACGAGCGCGACAACGACTTCTGGCGCTCCCATGGCTTCCTCAGGTGTAGGTCAGAACCAGACCGCGAATCAGCCGCGACCAGCCATCGACCATGACGAACAAGAACAGCTTGAGCGGTAGCGAGATCATGACCGGCGATACCATCATCATGCCCATGGCGAGCAAAATGTTGGAGACGATCAGATCAATCACGACAAAGGGCAGAAACAGCAAAAACCCGATCTCGAATGCGGCGGTCAGCTCGCTCACCATGAAGGCAGGCACCAGCACCACAAAGTCACGCGGGCTCACCTCGGCAGCAAGTTCGGCGCCCCAGAGTTTCCTCGCGGTCTGCACGAAGAAGTCGGTGTGCTCGGAGGCGGTGTGGCGCACCATGAATTCTCTGAGCGGCTCGGCGCCCTTTTTCACCGCGCCGTACAGTCCTTCAACCGATCGGGTGGCGGCAGGGTCAGCCGCCACCTCGTCAAAGATGCGCTGGCCAACCGGGGCCATGATGTAAAAGGTCAGGATCAGCGCAAGCCCGTAAAGCGCGAGGTTGGGCGGAATTTGCTGAATTCCCAGGGCGTTTCTCACCAGCGACATCACCACCGCGATTTTCAGGAACGTGGTCGAAATCACCACAATGGTGGGCACAAGCGCGAGAAGCGCGAGTGCGAGCGCCAGGGTGATTGGATCGAATGCGTTCAGCTGCATGGGAGCAATGAGCGGATCAGGGGCGGCCGCCGGGTGCAGTGATTCGCGACACCGAAACGCCGAGCCGGCCATCAATTTCCACCAGTTGACCGCTGCCGATCACGGCGCCGTTGGCCCGGATCGTGAGGTACTCCCTGGCGGGCCGGTCCAGGGCAAATGTTGCTCCTGGCTGCAGCGACTGCAACTCGGCAAGGGTCAGCGTCTTGGTCCCTACATCAAAGCTCAGGCGGATCGGCAGTTGGTCGAGGGAAAGCGGCTCGTCACCGCTGGTATCGGAATCAGACATGTCGGTAGGTGTCCTTGCGACGGGCGCGGCGGTGACGGTGATCAGGTCGGCGTCGAGACGGGCAGCAATGAGGAACTGGGTCTGCCTGTCGCTATCGCCACAAACCAGGGTGACCGAGCCGTCGGCGCCGAGGAGCGGCTCGGTGATGAGAATGACATCGCCCTGTCTGATCGATTCAAGCCGGGAGAAGGGGAGCAGGGTCTCGCCGATCGACAGTCGAAAGGGAATCGGCAGGTTGGGCGCCACGACCGGATTGGCGGTTGAATCTGACCCCGCGGGTATCAGGCTCGCGCAGACCAGCAAGCCGAGTGTATCTGCGCGCAACATTCCCAATACCACAGCGCCCGACTCCGGCCACATGAGTCGCACGATCATTCGGTGGGGCCCTGCCGCTGGGGGGGACCCCTCCGGCAAAACGCCGATGATGGACGCGCGGCCGCGGCCAAGGTCAGACAATCCTTCACAGAGCCACTGTGACGCCTGCGCGAGCGCAGCATCACGCCAGGCGGCCGGCAGTTCCGCGAGGTCGCTGCCCAGCGACTCTGCAGCCCAATAATCCAGCGCGCGCCTGGGAAGCTCCAGCACAAACTGGGCGCCTGACCATTCAAGCTGGACCGCAACCGCATCAAAGATGTCGGGCGCACTGGCGTCGGGCGCCATGGTCATCAACGCAAGAAGCACCGTGCCTGACTCGCCAGGACCGGGGATGGACAATTCGCCCAGCCCGGACGCGATGGCGTTCAACGCCTGCGACTCGCTTGCCGACAATCGGGGCAGTACCAGGGTGCTCATTCGGTCAGCGTCCTTCCGGGCAAGGCCCGCGCCTCGACGGGATCAACGTCGGGCGGATTCATGGCGACCAGCCAGCAGGCAGGTGCGCGAAGCATGTCGGCAAGTTGCTGGGCCATGCTGCCCGCCTCGCCCGCAAGCACTTGAAACGAGGTCTGCACGGTACAGGTGAAGTCGGCGATCCATTCCCCGTGCGCGAGATACACCGATACCGTGACACCCGGCAGGGCGCTGTCGGTGAGCTCGACCCTGACTGCACGCTCGCCATTGCGTCCATCGCCGACCGCCATTCGGTCAGCCATGTCGGTCAGCGTCTGCAGCAGTTGCTCGCGGTGACCGCGATCGGATGGGGGCTGGTCACCAGTCCCTGTTTCGCCCGAGGCAGCAGGCGGTGCAATCAGGGGCAGGGCAGCGGGAAGGATCTCGACGGGGCGCGCAGCCTGCTCGCCCCGCGCATCGACCTCGAATGACCTTTGGCCATCACCCGGCGAGGCGGGGTCGGCCGACGCGGATTCGCCCAGCGTGCGCAACAGGCTGAACGGAGTGTCCACCCGCGTCTCCGATGCCGACTCCGATTCTGTGCCTGCACCAAGCATCGCAGCGGCGAACCGCTCTGCGAGCGCCTGATCGAACTCGTTGGGCGCCTCGCGCGCAGGTTGGCGGTCGCCCGGAAGGGTGCCACCGTCTCCGGCAAGCGTTCGGAGATCGAGCGAAACCGCGCGGTCAGACATCGGGCTCCTCCGACCACTGTTCACGCTCGCGCACGATTCCCGCCAGCTCCTCGAATTCAAGCTCCTCGCGTCGTTCGGCCTCTTTCGCAACGCCGGCGTGATGGCGGGTGACGAGTTCGGTGAATTTTTCACGCGTGGTGCGGGCTTCCCGGGCGGTGCCCTGCGCCTCGATGTGCCGCTTCTGCGCGTCCTCGCGAATGGACTTTGCCTTCTGAAGATCGGCCTCGTGTCGGGCTTCGGCGGCGCGCAGGATCGCGAGGTCTTCATGCAGCCTGAAAATATCGTTGACCTTGACCGGGCGGTTGATGACCTGGCGATAGAGCGTATCTTCCTCGATACGGGCATAGTCCCGGAACTCTGCAAGCGCGTGTTCACGCTGCTGCTCACCGCGATGGGCTTCCGACAACACCCCGCGCGCAACCTGCAGCCCAGCATCCGCCTGCTGCTCCCGAAAGCGCTTGATCGACAGGAGTTCGTCGAGCGGCTGCATCAGCCGACCCCCAACTCGGTGGCTGGAATCTGAACGCCGGTAAGCTCGCTCAAGCCCGCCTGAGCCGACGAAAATGGTGACCGGTCATCGGTGCGCTGCTTTAGAAAGTCACGGATGACCTCGATCTTGTCGATCGCCTCATCGGTGGTTGCATCACCGCCGCGTTTGTATTCGCCGATTTTCACCAGAAGCTCAACCTCGGCGTATTTCGCCATCAGCTCGCGAAGGCGTCCCGCGGCAGCACGATGCTCCCGGCTGACCACTGCATTCTGTACACGGCTGGTTGAGGCCAGGATGTCGATCGCCGGATAGTGATTGGCCGCAGCCAGATTCCGCGAAAGAATGATGTGCCCGTCGAGAATCGACCGGGTCTCGTCTGCAATCGGCTCGGTCATGTCGTCACCCTCCACCAGGACGGTGTAGAGGGCAGTGATTGAACCTCGGTCATTCATGCCGACGCGTTCCATAAGCTTGGGCAGCGTTGCAAACACCGAGGGCGGAAAGCCACGGCGGGTGGGCGGCTCGCCCGCTGCCAGCCCGATCTCGCGCTGCGCGCGGGCGAACCGCGTGACCGAGTCCATCAGAAACAGAACCTTACGGCCCTGGTCGCGGAAATATTCTGCGATGGCCGTGGCCACGTACGCAGCCTTGGCGCGTTCCATCGACGATTTGTCCGAGGTGGCGCATACGATTACCGAGCGGCGGCATCCCTCTTCACCCAGTTCGTTCTCAATGAACTCGCGAACCTCGCGGCCGCGCTCGCCGATCAGCGCGATGACGATGACATCAGCGGCGGCGCCCTTTACCAGCATGCCAAGCAGCGTGGATTTGCCGCCGCCTGCCGCTGCAAAAATTCCCATGCGCTGGCCTTCTCCGCAAGTGAGAAGGCCGTCGATTGCACGCACCCCAAGCGGCATCGGATCCTTGATGATGCGGCGTCTCATCGGGTCAGGCGCGTCGGCAAACACCGGGTAGAAGCGATCGGCTTGCAGCGGACCCGCGGTGTCAGCATCGAGAGGGCGCCCCAGCCCGTCGAGCACCCGCCCCAGGAGTCCGTCGCCGACCGGGACCATATGCGCGCGCCCGGTGGGCGTCACCTCGGTGTAGGCAGAGATGCCGTACATGTCGCCCAACGGTGTGAGAAGCGCCGCATCACGGGAAAAACCCACGACTTCCGCCTTCATTTCGAAGTCTTCGCCCGGATTGCGAAGAATGCAGACTTCGCCCACCTTCACCGCGGGAACGACGGCCTTGATGATGGTTCCCACCACCTGGATAACCCGTCCCTTGATCATGAGCGTGGGCGTGTCGTCGAGCGCCATTCGCATCATGTCGGTGAGGTAGTCAAAGCTCTTCACGGTTGGCCTGAATTGATTGCGCTCAGACTCTGCTGCCCAGAACCTTCTGGAAGCCCTGCTCGATCGCCTGCAGTTGCGACTCGATGCTGGCCTCGACCAGGCCGATCTCGCTCTCGAGAATGGTGGCGTCATGCTTCAGACGGGGGTCGGCAACAATGTCGAGGATGCCCACACCGGGGAACTGCTCCAGGAGCTCCGAGGCACGCGCACGGACGTGCTCAACATGATCAGGGGCGATCCGGAGCGTAAGCTGACGCTGGGTGCGAAGCACCGAGAGGGCGCTTCGAACCACTGCCATGACCCGCTCGGTATCGGAAAAATCTGCCATCAGTCGGCGCACGGCGTCCATGACCAGGCTCACCATGCGCTGCTCGATTGAAGCGAAGAGTTCGACTGTGCGCGACGCGGTTTCTATCATCCGTTCGGTGAGCTCAAGTCTTGCCTCGTCCAGCCCCTGCTGATAGCCACGGGCCCGCTCGGCCTCGAGCTGTTGACGGGCCGAGCCCAGCAACTGCGCCGCCTCTTCGCGTGCGTGGTCGAGGAGCTGGGTGGCGTCGAACCAGGCGGCCGCCTCGGCCGCAGGCAGTACCGGGTCCGACGGATCAACCGATCCGAGCGATTTCGAATTTGTCAGGCGGATAAACGTCATTGCATCCTCAGCCGCGTGTCGGCGCCGCCAACCCGGTGAGTGCGCTGTCCCAGCCGGGGAGCGCGGATTCGATCCAGGTGGAGTAACTCCGTATGACCAGGTTGACTTCGTCGGGATCGCCGGACTCGGGGGCCGAGCCTGTCGCCTCATCGAACAGCGGACATTTGAGCAGCAGCCGCAGACCCAACGCGCGCGGCAGCGCCTCGCTTGCACGCTCGATCAGGCGCCAGCCGCGCTGCTGCAACGCCTCGACCAGCGCGTCAATATCACCAACCTGACGCCGGTCAGTGACCGGATAGGCGAGCGGCGAATGGTAGATGCGGTGCCAGTCATCCGGAGTCACCCACTCGTCGAGCTTTGCCAGCTCGGTATTGCGAACCACCCGGCGCAAGGCCCACTCAAGCACATCGATCGCAATACGCCGGGCCAGGCCTGCAAGCTGGGGCTGCGGCAGCAGCGCCAGCCGATGCAGTGGCTGGGCCGGGTTGAGCTCAGCGTCTGCGGCCCCGAGCAATCCCGCAAGCGTGCGCGCGGGCCCTGGTTGTGAGGGATCGATCCCGGCAGGCACCCAGCGGGACAATCTGTCGGCGCTTGCGCCTCGAGCAGGGCTGTACAGGAAGTCGGTCACGCTCCGGGCCACGTCTGCCGGCAGCTGACCTAACACCTGTGAGGGGTTCATGGGGCGGGCGGCGCGCGATCGTCCGGCGCGGCTCCAATTCGTCCCGAGCGGCGCAGGAACCAGTACACCCCTGCGCCAGCGGCTGCGGCCGCGATCAGCACCAATACGATCAGGAGAGCAACCAGACTCCAGATGGAGCCCGCTTCCACGCGCACGCCCAGCACATTGGAGGGGCTATCAGACGGCTCGGGCAGTGCCACCGCGGAGGGCACCAGCACGGTTGAAACACGATCGCTGGTCAGTCCGGGAATGCTGTTGGTGACAAGGCGGCGGACCTGTGGCTGCAAGGCCTCGAGGTTGGCCTCGGATCGATGCTTGATGAACACGGCGGCCGATGCGGGCATTGGCGGTTCGCCCCCCGAACCCCGCTCAGGCAGCACCAGATGGACGCGCGCAAACAGCACGCCGTCAATGCGTGAGAGCGTCGCCGACAGGTCCTGCGACAAGGCATAGAGGTATCGTGCACGCTCTTCGACGGGCGATGAAATGAGACCGTCCTTGCGGAAGACCTCGCCCATGCCTGCGAAACGCTCGCGCGGCAGGCCCATGACGCGAAGGGTATCCACCGCGCGCGCTGACTGGTTTGCGGGCACGCGAACCCCGACCATTCCCTCCTTGCCGGAGACCTTGCTGGCGTCAATTCCCTGATTGATGAGCGCAGCAATCACCTCGTTGGCATCGGCTTCGGGCACCGAGGCAAGGAGCTCAACCCGCCCCGAACAGCCCGCGACGACCAAACCAAGCAGAAGCGCTCCGAGCAGCCGCCGGAGCGCATTCAGAGCGGGAAAAGAGAGGGTCTTCACTGGGTCTTCAGAATATTTTCAAGGCTTTGGGTGGACTTGCTGACCGCCTTGCCGACCAGTTCATACTGAACCGCCGACTGCAGCAACATGGTCTGCACGCGCAGCATGTCCGACACCGTGATGTCGGGCTTGTTCAAGACTTCGCCGGTCGCGCGCCAGGCGTTGGTGATGTCGTTTGAAGCCGACTGCAGTCCCTGAAGGATGGCGTCGCCCAGCGTTCGCGGCGCCGATGGGTCAGCCTGCGTGGATGCTGGCTGCGTGCCGACCACCACCGACGCGGGATCCTGCGACACAGCGCCAACGTCACCGGCCCCAGCCCCGGGGACGTCTGCGAGGGCGAGCTGAAAGCGCGTAACGTCTGGGGCGTTGGCGGTTGGAGAAACTGCAGGGAGGTCAACAGGCACTGCCTTCGCAAAAGCGCCAACGAGGTTCGCTGGATCGATCATTTTCAAGCCTCCTGCTGGTCGGGCAGCCCTAGCATACGCCGGGCGATGCGACCTGCATGGTCATCAGCAGGACGCTCGGTCAAGCCACGAAGTATCCTAAAACTTTCGGATGTTCGCCCGGATAGCTTCAGCGCCACGCCATGAAACGCGCGAATCAGCGCGGAATCGTCGCGCGGATCGGACATTTGCAGGGCGGTGTTTGCCGAATGCGGCGCAGAAACCAGCCCCTCTGCACGCTCGAGCACACGAATCGCTTCTTCAGGGCGACTGCTGTTCAGCAGAGCAAGCGCAAGCCCGATATGGGGCAATGAACTGGCAGGGGAAAGCTCGATCAGCGCGTTGAAGATTCTTGAAGCCTGGTCGAGCCAGCCCCGTCCCGCAGCCACCAGACCAATTTCGGCCATCATGCGGAACTCGTGCGGGGTGAGCGGGTCTGCCCATGATGCGGTGTCCAGCGTTGCCCCGCTTTCCATCAACTACCCTGGCTCAGCAACTCGCGAAGCGCCCGCGCGCGGGCCGCGATGGCGGCGTGCTGAGGATCGGCCGCCAGCGTTTCGGCCGCCTGAAGAAGGTCGGCTGCCATGGGGGCCTCCATGGCAATCAGGTCTTCGGCCATCGCCAGCACATGCGCAGGATTTTCCGGCTCGGCTGCGTAGGCGAGAGAGTGCATCATGGCGGCCTGCCCAACGTCGCCCAGCCCGAGCAGACTGTGGCCAAACCCTGACAACACCCGCGGCTCGGTGGGGCGCTGCGCAAACAGGAATGCGAATACCGAAAGCGCCTGCTCGAACTGTTCGGCGGCGAGCAACCGGAACCCGAATCCATACAGTCGCTCGAATGCGGCGGCGTTCAAAGCCGGACCGGTTTGTGCGGGCTGCTGCAGGTTGCGGAGGTTTCCGGCGAGGAGTTCGTTGCTCTGGCGAACCAGTTCTTCGAAGGGCATGTCCATCGTGGTGAGACTCCTCTGGGATTCAGATCCGGGCGATTGATTTGTTGGTCTCGGAACGCGAACGGTCGATCTCGGCGACCATGTCGAGCACCTTGTTGAACGCTTCGCGGGCGGTCTGTGCCTCTTCGTTCGAGGCCGAGTAGGCCGCTTCGGCCTTCTTGGCGTTGGCTTCGTGCTCCTGGGATTCAGCCTGAGTGCGGCTTGCTGCGCGGCTCGCGACCGCGCCAACTACCTTGGCGGTTCCGTCGATAAACTTTTCGCTGGTCTGGCTGAGCGTGTTCAGGAGTTGGCTGCGGGTGGTGAGGTATTGAAACTTCATTTCGTCTTGCTTGTCGATCGGCGCCCGCGCCAGGTTCTGTTCAAGCTTGGCGTTATCTTCGGCGCTGATCTCGGTGGCCTGGCGCGCCGCTTTGGTCTTGGCCGGGGGGCTTCCCTTGTCCTGCAACGGTTCAATCTCGTTGGCCTCATCGAGATAGTGCTTTTGCGCCGGGCCGCTCGCCCGGTTGCCCGCCTTTGCTTCGTCCAGGCTGACGGACTTGCTGGTTCGAGCCGAGCCGGAACTCGCCTTCTTCGCGCTGCCCGTTTCACTGACCTCAAGGGAGGAGGGCTTGATCGCGGGATCTTTGATGCTGGGCTCGATGGTCTTTTTCATGGACGCCATCACCTTGTACTGCACAACGCCAACAACGCCTTGCACCAGGCCACCCACGATCGATGCAATACCCTGAGCCAGTGCTGCGCTGAAAGTGGCTTCTGCTGCGTCGCGCGTTTTCTGAGCGGCACTGAGCAGTTCCTTCATCTGCCCCTCAAGCGATGACTGACGATCGAGCCGGGCGGCCTGCCTGTACGTAAGCATGAACTCAAGGAACATGGCGCTCACTTCGGCCAGGTTGAACGGGCGGGCAGCGGCCTCAGCCGCAGCCCGCGAATCGGAGCCTGCATCACCGGAACCGAGGCGTGTCTCCATTGGAGGCTTCATGCCGAGCAGAGTGAGTCGCTGCGCGTTCGGGGACGTGGCGACGCCTGAACCCTCAACGAAGGGGAGCGGATCAAAGCTCACCGCCTGGGCTTGCGCCCCGGTGTCGGCAGGCGAAGCGACCGGCTGGGTTCCAGAGGTGGGAACACCGCCGACGGTAGCGTGGATGGAAGTCATGAATCTCTCCGGGAGCGGTGCAATCGCGAGCGGTTGGATAACGATCTATCTGGCCCCCTGCCGGATGGCAAGGGTGTCCTGGGCGAGACTGGAAGTTTCGGCGACATGGTCAATGATCGCCTGCCAGCTTTTCTGCAGACCGTCGAGCAGGTTGCCATTCGCCTGCAGGTCGGTGAAGGCCTCCTGAAGCAGGTTCTGAATGAGCGGCACCAGTTGGCCGAGTCCGGCGGCTGCATCGCCGAGTTTCTTCGGATCGAGCCCCTGGCTGAACGCAGCCAGGATGTCTTTGAAGACGCCTTCGCCACCGGCCAGGATTTTATCGAGGCCGCCGTAGCTGAGAACGTCGGTACCGGAGGCAATCGATCCACCGATCAGGATCCCGAGCGACGCAAACCCCTTCACGGTATCGCTGATGGTGTTGACAGCCGAGCCGCGCATCTCGAAGGCGTCGGCAATTGCAGCCGCAAAGTCTGCCACCCGGTTGGCGTCAAAGGCGGAGACGTTGCGAGACACGACGGCCGTGCCGATACTGATCCCGAGGCTGATGGCTGAGCTTGCCAGACGCGCGGCCTTCCATGCGGATTTGTCGTCGACCCCCGCCATCTTCAACAACTGTTCGATGCCGTTCGCAAGCATCTTGTCGAGTTCGAAGCCGGCGTTGGCTGCAACCGCCGCAACAAAAGGCGCAGCGGCGGCAGATATGGTTGCAATGGCTGCAGGAATACCCGCGCCGCCGCTTGCGATCACCCCTGCAATGGATGTGACGGTTGTGACCACCAGACCGATTGCAGCGGCCGGATTGCTCGTGACCGTTTTGACCAAGCCGTCCCAAAGACGCGAGAAGAAATTATCTGGCGCCTTCTGGACGCTATCTGCCGCCTTCTGGACGGTCTGCTCGCGAACGGGAGCGTTCTGAACACGAAGCTGCTCAGCTGTTTCCATCCGGGTGGCCAGACTCTGGGTGCGGTTCTCGGACCACTTGGACGCGAGCGCCGCGTAGGCCTCCTGCGGTGAGAGACCTTCAAGCAGATCTTCCCGAACCTCCGGAAGCGCAGGGCGCGCCGCCGCGGGCAACCTTGGGACCTTTTCAGCCGGGGCGGCCGGCCCATCGACTTGCGCGCGGGACGTGCTTTCCCGCAGTGCAGAAGCGGCTGCAGGC
>Ga0255188_1000677_pt1 | contig 10836 bp, 10 predicted proteins | sample Miss_Cont_RepB_8_FD_188427 | JGI IMG/M metagenome (GOLD analysis project Ga0255188, IMG submission 188427) | Freshwater microbial communities from Mississippi River, Louisiana, United States - Miss_Cont_RepB_8h | ecosystem: Environmental > Aquatic > Freshwater > River | place: USA: Louisiana... | reverse complement strand
GACGCGCCTGGCACTATGTCGGCCTGGAGGTCGAGGTGCCCGAGCCCGGCACCTTCAAAACCACCTTCATCGGCGACACACCTGTTGTGCTGGCCCGCGCGGAAGACGGCAGCCTCCATGTGGTGGTGAATCGTTGCGCCCACCGTGGCAATCTGATCTGCCGTGAGCCCTTTGGGAAAGCTTCCAGGCTCTACTGTGTCTATCACGCCTGGAGCTACACACTTTCGGGCGATCTCAGCCACGCCGCCTTCAGCCAGGGGCTCCGTGGTGAAGGCGGTCTGCCTGCCGATTTCGACAAGGCAAAGCACGGACTGCGCAAGCTTCGGGTCGACACCCTGTGCGGGCTGGTGTTTGCGAGCTTTCACGACGACCTCGAACCGCTTGCCGATTGGCTGGGCGAAGTCACGCCAGGGATTCGCCGTGTGCTGAACCGTCCGCTTAAGGTGCTGGGCTACGACACGCAACGCATTCACGCAAACTGGAAGACGTATCACGAGAATCCGCGGGACTCCTACCACGCGAACATTCTGCACACCTTCTATGGCACGTTCGGTTTATCCCGGCAGTCGCAGGAATCGGCCATGACCCTTGATCGTTCAGGCCGCCACGTCTACTTCTACACCAAAGCCGGTACCGAAAAAAAATCGAGCGACTATGAGAGCACCGCAAGCCAGTTGCGCTCGCACAATGAGCAGATGAAACTGGAGGATCCCTCCATGCTTCGCTGGCACGACGAGTTTGGCGACGGCATCAGCGTGCAGATCCTCAATGCCTATCCTTCGTTCGTGCTGCACCAGATCGCCAACAGCCTCGCCACCCGGCAACTGATTCCGCGCGGTGTTCGGCAGTGCGATCTGGTCTGGACTTATCTCGGCTTTGCCGACGAGGACGAGGCGACTACGCGCGTCCGGCTCAATCAGACCAACCTGGCGGGCTCGGCAGGCCTGGTATCGGTGGAAGATGCTGCGGTCTGCGAGATGATGCAGCGGGCGTTTGCCGATGGCGAGGACGGCGCATCCTTCATCGAGATGGGCGGCAAGACACTCGAAAGCGGGGGCTCCAGCAAGCTCTCGGAACGCGCGATCCGGAATTTCTGGAACGTGTATCGACAGGACATGGGGCTTTGAAGATGGACCTTGCCCTGCACAGTACGCACATCAACACGGTGTCATGGCTGATCGCTGATTGGGCACATGCCATTGATGACGATCGCGTCGAGCGCATTGCTGAACTGATGCGCGAAGACGGTCGCTATACCGTCCGGTCGCGCTTCAACGCCGATCGCGGCCTGCCGCTTGCCATCATCGATACTCACAGCGCCGCCCAGCTGCGTGACCGTATCCGGTCGATGCGCATGGCCAACATCTACCAGCCCCAGCACTACCGACATGTGGTGTCAGCCATCCAGGTCGTTGGACAGACCGAGACTCGGCTCCTCCAGGTGCGGTCCTCTTTTGCAGTGTTCCGCACGCTGGTCACCACTGGCGACACCATCTTCTTTGCCGGTGGACGAAGCGACGATCTGATCGATGTCAACGGCCCCGAGCCGCGCTTTGCGCACCGGCTGATGACCTTCGATTCGCGCGCGGTTGAAACGCTGATGATCATTCCCATCTGACCCCCGATTCCGGAGAGGCCCATGTTCCGCACGTCTGCCGACCAACCGTCCAATCGTCCTGCTGCAAGGCCCATCCGGCTCGCCACGCTGTCGGGACTCGCTTGGGGCGTGTTCGCCCTGTTGCCCATGCTTGCCACCACCGCCGCCAGCGCCCAAAGCTGGCCCACCCGGCCGATCCGCCTGGTGGTTCCCAACCCGCCCGGGGGCGCCGCCGATGCGCTCCCCCGCATGCTTGCCGAAGCGCTGGTGTCGCGGCTGGGACAACCCGTGGTGGTTGAAAATCGCCCGGGCGCTGCCGGCAATATCGGCGCGGAACATGTGTTCAAGTCCGAGCCCGACGGCAGCGTATTTCTCGCGGCGCCTCCGCCCTCGCTCACAGTGAACCCCAGCCTGTACCCCAAGCTCAATCATGACCCCACCCGATTTGAGCCGGTCACAGTCATGGCCACCTCGTCCAACGCGCTCCTGGTGCATCCTTCGGTGCCCGCCACCACGCTGCGCGAGTTTCTAGACCATGTGAAAGCCAATCCCGACAAATTGAGTTACGCCTCCCAGGGAAATGGCTCCACAGCGCACCTCACCGCCGAACTGTTCAAGCTCAGAACCGGCCTCAAGATCACCCATGTCCCCTACAAGGGTGACGCGCCCGCGGTAACCGACCTCCTGGCCGGTCATGTGCAGGTCATGTTTGGCAACGTGCTGGCGGGTCAGAACCATGTTCGCCAGGGCAAGCTCCGCATGCTTGCGGTCACCAGCGAATCGCGCCTGCCCGGTCTGGCGGACATTCCGTCGCTCGCAGAGCAGGTGCCGGGGGTGGTTGCGGTCACGTGGTTCGGCATCGTGGCCCCGCCCAATACACCCGCCGCCATCACCGGCAAGCTGTCACAGACCATTGCCGACATCCTGAGGACGCCCGAAATGGCCAAGCGCTTCGCCGACGCCGGGGCAAATCCGGTCGGCAATACGCCTGCCGAAATGCGGGCTTGGATGAAAGACGACGCCGACCGCTGGGCTCAGGTCATTCGTGCCGCGCAGATCAAGATCGACTGAGGCCTAGCGCTGGCCGTCAATCAGCACAAAGCAGATTCGGGCGAAGTCATTGGACCGGTTGCTCCAGGCGTGGGCCGTGCCCCGCTGAATCAAGACATCGCCCGCCCGCATCAGTTTTTCTCCCTCTTCCATCACTGCATAGATCTCGCCCTTCAGCACGATGGCGTAGTCCACCGATTCGGTGGTGTGCATGCCGGGATGCACCGCATCGGGCGGCAGGTGCCGTCCGTCTGGGAAGAGTTTCGAGAACATCGCCTCGAACATGCGCTTGCGCTCCACCGGATCGGCAGGCTCGGGCGGGTAATCGATGATGCGGATGAGGCTGCCCCGGGGTGGCGGCGCGAGCCCTGCCACCTCGGCCACCCGGTCCGGGTCATTGATGGCGGCGGGTGAATCAAACAGCGCCCACAGATTGCTGACCCGATAGCCCGGCCGTTCTTCCACGGTTCTTACGCGATGCGGCGCGCCATCCGAGATGAAGGTGGAGCGCCCCTCGTCGGTATGGCCGGTGACAATGACGCGCGGCAGTGGCAATGAAGCAGGCATGACTCGGTCCTGTGAAGGCATAACGTGCGGTGGAATGGGATCAGAAAGCGTCAGTGAACGATCAGGAAATTCGGATCGGAAACGAAGGCGGCCGCGGCACATGCGGCGCCACGATGCGGTTGCGCAGCACGCCGAGTCCACTGACTTCGAGTTCAATGACATCACCGTGCTTCATGAACCGTCCGAGTTCATTGCCGCAGCCGCCGCCCACTGTGCCCGATCCCAGTACCTCGCCCGGATACACGGTTTCCTCGAGCGACGCATAGGCGAGCAGCTTCGCAAACGGGTGATGCATGGTGCCCGAGTGTCCGCGCGACCACTCCTCGCCATTGACCCGCGCGATCATGGTGAGGTTCTGGGGATCGACCTCGTCAGCGGTGGCAATCCAGGGTCCGAGCGCATTGCCGGTATCAAAATCCTTGCCCTTGGAGGGGCCCAGCGATCCTGGCATTTCCGCGTACTGAACGTCGCGCGCAGAAAAATCATTGAAGATGCAATAACCGAAGACATGCTGGGGTGCGGTGTCCGGGGTCAGATTTTTTCCTTGCCGCCCCACCACCAGCGCCACCTCCAGCTCATAGTCGACGGTGACCGAATAGGACGGCCAGTGAATGTCGGCCTCCGGTCCCACCACGCTGAAGCAATTGCTCTTGTAGTAGATGGGTCGCTCGTACCAGACCTTCGGGATCTGGATTTTCGCTGGATCCCGGGGTTCGGTTTCAATGCCGAACAGGTGGCGGTTGGCGCGCGACTGCCGGACATGCAGCTCGAAGCTGAGAAAGTCGCGAAACCGTCGCGGCACCGGAATGGGCGAAAGCAGCCGCACCTCGGGCATGGCAAGCGTCTGGCGCGCTGCGCGAACGAGACTTCGCGCCTGATCGAGCGCGGGCTCACCGCCATCGATCAGGCTCAGCATGTCGGCAAACAGGGGCGCCTGCGGTGTGGCCGCGGCCGCGGCGCTGAGGTCGATCACCCGCTCGTTGTGGTCGCCCACCACCGCGCCCACCCGTCGCGCACCGCCAGTGGTTTCAAAGGTCACCAGTTTCATGGTCAGTCGAGCTTGATGTTGGCTTTACGGATGGCGGCTCCCCAGCGGTCGAAGTCGGACTTGACCGTGGCGGCAAACTGCGAAGGCGTGTCTCCGATCGGCGTGAGGCCGATGTCGGTCAGGCGCTTGCGAACATCGGGCATCTCCAGCACCCTGGCGGTTTCCGCGGCCAGTCGCGATACCACCTCGGGCGGTGTCCCTGCCGGCGCGAGCAGGCCGTGCCAGGCATCACCCGAATAACCCGGAACGGTCTCGGCAATGGCCGGCACATTGGGAAGTGCGGCAAGCCGCTGCGGGAGCGTCACGCCCAGCGGCTTTCCCTTCCCGCTTGCCACGAGGGGCACCGCGGTGGTGGCGGGCACCATCGACAGATCCGATTCGCCAGTCACAACCGACAGCGCGCTGTCCCGATGCGGCACATGCACCATCCGCATGCCTGTCGCGTCGAGCAACATCTCCATCACAATATGATTGCCCGCACCGATTCCCGCTGAACCGAAGTTGAACTTGCCGGGCTGCGCCTTGGCCGCTGCGATCAGACCTGGAATGTCGTTGGCGGGGAAATCGGGCCGGGCGAGCAGCACATAGCCGAATCGCACGGTCATGGTGACCGGCACAAAGCTCTTGAGGCCGTCATAAGGCAGCCTGGAGTACAGATGCGGATTGGCGCAAATCACCGAGTTGACCGGATACAGCAGCGTGTAGCCGTCGGGCTGCGCCTTGGCAACCAGATCTGCGCCAATGATGCCCGCAGCGCCCGTTCGGTTCTCGATGATGACCGTTTGTCCAAGGCTGTCGGTGAGTTTGCCTGCAATGATGCGGGCCGTCACGTCGGGCGAACTGCCCGCAGGAAAGGGCACGACAAATCGGACCGTGCGCTGCGGCCAGGCCTGCGCGCGCGCAGGCGACGACCATCCGGTGATCCCGGCAGCAAGACCGAACAGGCTGGCGCTCAAGGCGCGACGCGAGGGTTTCATCGGCAACTCCGGCTCATGAGGTTGTGAAGATGGTACCCGCGGAATACCCTGGGCGCCCGACTTCGTTTCGAACCGCGTTCCGCCCCGCTCAGATCCCCTGTGCGTCGCGCGCTAGCGCACGCGGATGGTGCCTCGCATGCCTGCCTGGTAGTGGCCCGGCAGCAGGCAGGCAAATTCGAACTCTCCTGCGCGGTTGAAGGTCCAGATCAGGTCTGCCGACCGGCCTGGCTCCACATGGGCCATCCAGGGCTCGTCATGCTCCATGTTCGGGTGCTTGAGCATCAGTGCGGCGTGCGAATCGAGCTCGTCGCGGGTGCCAATCACCATTTCATGCATGAGCGCCCCGCGATTGCGGATGACAAGACGAACCGTCTCGCCGAGCCGGGCATCGAAGTGCGAGGGTTGAAAGCGCATATCGTCGCCCATGCTGATTTCGATGGTTCGCCGAACTGCCGACGCCACGCCCGCCACGCCCCATGGCTTCTGTTCGGCAGCGGCCGCGGGCCGGGCAGACTCGCCTTTACCGTGATGCCCGGGCCCATGGGCAAGGATCGGTCCTGCGGAGATCACCGATACGACACCCATCCAGACGTGGAAAAAACACTTGATCGGGTAACGGGACAGGCGCACGGCTTTCTCCTGGTTGCTTCCCTTCAAAGTTTACCGAGAAGTCATCATGCTGATCGATTAGCCGTGATTCGAACCCATGAATCGCATCATCCGCAGCGGTCGGGCCGATAATTGCAAGGATGACGAACTTCTCCTCAACCCCCCGGGTGCGCTGGCGCGGCAACCTCCTGCAACTCGACACGCCACACCAGGCAAGAATCCTCACCGACCAGGTCATCGAGGTGAACGCGGAAGGCACCGTGCATGCTGTCCGCGCTCCGCTCGCGGGCGAACAGGTGGAGCATGACCACCGGGGCAGGCTGATCGCACCCGGTTTCATCGACAGCCATGTTCACTTCCCGCAGCTGGATGTGATCGGTTCGCCCGCGGAAGGGTTGCTGCCCTGGCTGGAGAACCACACGTTTCCCGAGGAGGCTCGCTTCGCCGATCGTGATCATGCGAGCGAAGTGGCGCGGGTGTTTCTGGGCGAACTGCTGAGGCATGGCGTCACCACAGCGGCCGTCTACTGCACCGCTCATCCCGAATCGGTTGATGCGTTCATGCAGGCAAGCGATGAACGGGGCCTGGCCATGATCGCTGGCAAAGTGCTTCAGGACAGACACTCGCCGCCGGCCTTGCGTGACGATACCGAGCGATCGCTACTCGACTCGGCGGTATTGATCCACCGCTGGCACGGCCGCGGGCGGCTGCGCTACGCGATCACTCCGCGTTTTGCGCCCACCTCTACCGAACGGCAGCTCGCCGGTGCCGGCGAGCTTGCGCGGGCATTTCCCGACGTCACCGTGCAATCGCATGTCGCCGAGAATCTCGATGAAATTGCCTGGGTGGGAAGGCTCTTTCCCAACGACAGGAGTTATCTCTCGGTCTACGACCGCTTCGGCCTGGTCCGGCCGCGCTCGCTCTGGGGGCACTGCATTCATCTCGACCCGGATGACCGGGCCCTGCTTCGCGAACGCGAGGCAGTGGCCGCCGTGTGCCCCACCTCCAACATGTTCCTCGGCAGCGGGCTATTCAACTTTGCGGCGGCACATCATCCCTGGTCGCTTGCGAGTGACATTGGCGGAGGTTCCTCGCTTTCGCCCTTCCGGACCATGATGACCGCGTTCGAGGTGGCCCGACTGGGCGGGCATTACCTCTCGCCCTCCATGCTCTGGTGGCATGCCAGCACGGGCAGTGCCCATGCACTGGGCCTGGGCGATCGGCTGGGTCGCATCCAGCCTGGCTATGACGCCGACTGGATTGTGATCGATCCCCAGGCCAAACCGCTTCTGGCTCGCCGCTGGAACCAGGCGGAAACCGACGATGCCAAACTGTTCGCGCTGATCGTGCTGGGCGACGATCGCAACATCGCCAAGACGGTGGTGCGGGGTCGGGGCGTGCCCTTTCCCCTCGAACCGGGCGCCTGATGCATCAGGCGCAGGCAATCAACTCATCGAGCAAAGCGGCGACCAGACCCGCCTCATCGGCAAACGGTCGATAGCCCGGCACCTCGGGCGCGCCGTGAATTGCGAGGACCGGCTTTCCCCACTGGAGCGCAAGCGCCATTTCAGACGTGGTGCCCAACCCTCCCCCAATGGCCACCATGATCCGCGCTGCCCGAGCAATCAGTGCATTCCGGATAATGCCCAGCCCGGTGGGAACAGCAACCGTGAGATAGGGGTTGGCGAGCTGGGTGTCTTCTTCCGGCAGCAATCCCACCACGATTCCGCCGCACTCCGATACGCCTTGCGAGACCGCCGCCATGACACCGTTCTTGCCGCCGCACAACACCGGCACGCCCAGCAAGCCCAGCAACTGTCCTACCCGGCGCGCGCAGACGAGCTGGGCGTCGCTTGCTTCGCGAGGCCCCACCACCGATACCGGCTGACGCACAGCGCCCGGCCCCGACTGCCTGGCCAAAATGCTGGCAGCACGCTCATGGAGCGTTGTATCGGTCAGTAATACGCGCAGCGCCTCTGGCAGCGGAACAGCGTTTGAATTCATGTCGGTATCTTTCAGTGAGTGACCAGCAGACGGTCCCGGCCGCGCGTGGCCCATTCACCCACCGCAAGCACCAGCACACACATGCCGAGAAGCAGGAGCGACAGCGCGGCCGCCATCGGGAAATCGCCGCTGCCATCGGAAATTTTCAGGTAGATGAGCAAAGGCAGGATGTTGATCTGGGTTCCCGCTAGCGCCAACGCGGTTCCGTAGGTGCCCATTGCCACCGCAGCGATCAGACACCAGATCGCTGCAAAGGAAGGCGCGAGCTCCCGAAAATCGGTGTCCAGCCATGCCCGCCAGGGCGGCGCGCCCAGCGTGAGCGCTGCCTCATAAGGTCGGCGATCGAGGTTCGCAAACAGCGGCACCATGATGAGCGCCACCCGCGGAATCAGGTAATAGCCATAGGCAAAAGCAAGTCCGCCGGTTGAGTAGATCCATTTCCCCACCACTGCCGGATCGGCGCCCAGCATGGCGATCAGTTGCGTGATGAACCCGGCACGGCCAAAGGCAAGGATGAACCCGTAGGCGATCACCAGCCCTGAAAACGTGAGCGGCACGCCCAGCAGCACCAGCATCAGCTGTCGTCTGCCTTCGGATAGTCGTGCCACCGCGCGCGCAAGCGGCGCACCTGCAAGGAGCGACAGCGTGGCCGTACCCGCGCCCAGCAGGATCGTGTTCCAGGCTGCTGCCCCGAGCAGGGCATCGTCGCGCAGGCTCACCGACAGCGCGTCGGATTCGATCGCCACCTCAAGCAGCAACGAACCCAGCGGCAGCAGCAGAAACAGCATCAGCCATGCATAGGCAGGCAGCGCGCCCAGTCGCCTGACCGCGCCGCTGCCGAATGCCGAAGCCATGATGACTGCCCGCCGCCGATCCGCCAATCTGCCTGCGCGCGACTATTTCGCGAGGGCAGCGGCCGCCCAGTCGCGGTCGATCTCAGCCTTGCGCGCCGAAGCCTTGATGACATCAAGCGGTCGCAACTGCGGCGCATCGGGCATCTTGCTCCGAACATCGGCCGGCAACTGCACGCCCGGCACCGACGGGCGCACAAAGCCCTGGGCAAACAGCGTCTGCCCCATTTCGCTCATGGTGAAGTTGAGCCACAGCCGAGCCGAGTTGGGATTGGGCGCTCCCTTCACCAGGCTGATCGCATAGGGGGCTGATGCGCTCGCCTCCTTCGGAATGATGACCGCACAGGCATCGCCCATGCCGTCAACGAACTTGGCCTTGAGGCCGTCGTTTTCGTAGCTGATCCAGATCGGGATTTCGCCCTTCAGGAATTTGGCATAGGGCGTGGTGCCCTCCACCCGCTGCACGTTGCCGGCGGCGTGGAGCTTGCCAAAGAAATCGGTGCCGGGTTTGGTGTTGTCGATACTGCCGCCATTGCCATAGGCCGCTGCAATCACGCCCACCTGACCAACACCGGTTGAACGCGGATCGAGATAGGTCACGCTGTTCTTGTACTCGGGCTTGAGCAGGTCGGCCCAGCCCTGCGGAATATTCTTCACCAGCTTGGTGTTCACCAGGAAAGCGATGTTGAGCGTGTGGATGGTGAACCAGCGGCCCTCGGGCTCGCGAAACACGTCGGGGAGCTTGTCGAAGTTGATCGGTTTGAAGGGGGCCACCACGTCTTTCCTCGCCGCGTCCACGGCCGAGGCTGCGAAGTAGTAAGCCGTGTCGGCCTGCGGACGCCGGCGCGCCTTCTCAAGCGCCACAACAGTGGCCGCCGAGCCCAGATCGTTGTAGGTCATTTCCACTTCGGGGTAGCGCTTCTTGAATTCGCGAAACAGCACCTTCCAGTTGGCCCATTCGGGGCCGGTATCGAAGGACACGACCAGACCTTCTTTCGCGGCCTCGGCATAAAGCGCCTTTTCGCCCGGGTACAGCTCGGGGCCTTCAAATGCCTGAGCACCGGTGGCCGACAGCGCAGCCATGGCGCCCAACAGCACACGACGCTTGGCGTTGATTGGATGATCAGCATTCATGGGGAGCTCCTTTGGAATCAATGGCAGGGTTGAGTGATGAATCAAGGCGCCGGCGCCTCGCGATCGAGGACGACCAGCGCATCGGGAGAAAGCGAAACCGCTGCGGACGCCACCGCAGCCCCTTCGCAGAGGAGCGTGGGCCAAGGCTCGGCGGCCAGTTCCGATTGCGCCGCGACCGCCGACTGTGCGGCGGACGCCGGCAGAAAATCCCATCGGCAGGTGGCGCCCAAAAACCGTACCCGCCCGGCTACTCCCGCGATCCGGTTGGGGGTGTCAGGCGGGGGGTCAGGGTGGATCGATTCCGGACGGACCAGCACACAGATCTCGGCGCCTGCTGGACGACGCCCGGTATCAGCATGCAACACGCCCAGCACGGTCCGCACCCGGCCCGGTTCGAGCACCGTGCCAGCAAGCAGATTGGCATGCCCGACAAAGCGGGCCACCATCAGGTTGGCCGGACGCGCATAGAGCCCACGCGGCGAGTCGATCTGCTGCAGCCTGCCCTGGTGCAGGACGGCCACCCGGTCGGCCATCATCAGCGCTTCCTGCTGATCATGGGTGACAAAGAGCGTGGCTGCGCCGCTTGCGCGCTGAATATCGCGGATTTCGTCGCACAGCTGCGCGCGAATATGCGCATCGAGCGCAGCGAGCGGCTCATCCAGCAACAGCACCGATGGACGAAAAGCGAGCGCACGGGCAAGCGCAACCCGCTGCTGCTGGCCGCCCGAGAGTTGCGACGGACGGCGCGCCTCGAGCCCATTGAGTCCCACCGACTCAATCATCGCCTGGGCCTTGCGATGTCGCTCACCCGTGGCGACGCCCCGCATACGAAGTCCGTAGGCCACGTTCTCCAGCACCGACAGGTGCGGGAATAGCGCATAGCTCTGGAACACCATGCCGACGCTTCGCTCCCAGGGTGGCACCGTGGCAACATCGCGATCATCGATCAAGAGTCGGCCCGATTGCACCGGCAGAAGCCCTGCCACCAGCCTCAGCATG
>Ga0255188_1000674_pt1 | contig 10895 bp, 14 predicted proteins | sample Miss_Cont_RepB_8_FD_188427 | JGI IMG/M metagenome (GOLD analysis project Ga0255188, IMG submission 188427) | Freshwater microbial communities from Mississippi River, Louisiana, United States - Miss_Cont_RepB_8h | ecosystem: Environmental > Aquatic > Freshwater > River | place: USA: Louisiana... | reverse complement strand
CTTTGAGATGCGGGTGCTCTACCACAATCGCGCGCCAAGCCAAGACCCGGTTTCTGCCACCTGGGTCGAGAAAGCGCAGCTGCTTCGAGAGTCTGATTTTGTGATGCTGGTGGTGCCGTATTCGCCTGCGACACACCATTTGATCGGCGTTACTGAGCTCGCCCTCATGAAGCCTTCTGCGACCTTGATCAACATCGCACGCGGCGGCGTGGTCGATGATCAGGCCCTGATCGCTGCGCTAAAAGAAAAGCGGATTGCGGCGGCCGGCCTAGATGTCTTTGAAAATGAGCCAAAGTTTGATCCGGCGTTTCTGCAGTTCGAGAACGTCGTCATCACCCCCCATATTGCAAGCTCCTCCCGGGCGACCCGCGGCGCGATGATGCAGTTAGCCGCAGACAACCTGCTGGCCCACGCCCGAGGTCTGCCCCTGCTGACCCCGGTGGCCTGAGCCTATCGCTTGCCGTAAGTCCTTGTTTCTGTTAGCCTTTCGCCTCCCTTGCCACACGCCTTGAGCCCGAGAAAGAGGGCTCTGCCAGCCGGTGCTGTCCCAACTTTTGGGCGGTGGCTTTAACCAGAAGGAGAAATCGTGCGTCATTACGAGATTGTTTTTATTGTTCATCCTGACCAGAGCGAGCAGGTTCCTGCGATGGTCGAGCGCTACAGCAGCATCGTCACCGCCAAAGGCGGCAAGGTCCATCGGACCGAGGACTGGGGCCGTCGTCAGCTGGCCTACCCGATTGAGAAAGTCGCCAAAGCCCACTATGTTCTGATGAACATTGAGTGCGGGCAGTCGGAAATGGACGAGCTGGACCATGCATTCCGTTTCAACGACGCCGTGCTGCGGCACCTCGTGGTTGCGATGAAAAAAGCGGAGACCGGCCCTTCGCCCATGATCAAGGTGATTCAGCGCGAGGAGGCCCGCAAAGCAGCGGCCGAGATGCCCGCAGCCGCCTGATGGCTGGCCCGGCTGATCGACTGAATCAGGTTCGTCTTTCCGTATCGCTGAGCGAAAAAAAAGCGAGGCGTTTTACCCCCGGTGGCCTGCCGGTGCTCGAAGTGACCGTGTCACACAGCGGCGAGGTCCAAGAGGCAGGAAGCGGGCGACAGATTCAGCTGACAGCAAAAGCCAAGGCGGTAGGCCAGGTCGCTGAGCGCATCGATGCAATCCCGTTGGGAACTGAACTCCGCGCAATAGGCTTTCTGGCTCCCGCCCGACTCAATAGCAGGCAACTTATTTTTCACATTACTGATTTCGAACTGGAGTAAGAACATGGCGTTTAACAAGAAATTTGACAAAAACAAGCGGCCCCGCCGCCCGACCCAATCGGCCCTTTTCAAGCGGAAGCGGGTCTGCCGTTTTACTGCAGAAGGTGTTGATCAGATTGATTACAAAGACATCGATACCCTGCGTGATTTTGTTACCGAGACGGGCAAGATCATTCCGGCCCGCATTACCGGCACCAATGCCCGTTATCAGCGCCAGCTCACTACGGCGATTAAACGCGCCCGTTTTCTCGCCCTGCTGGCGTTTACCGATAACCATTAAACGACCGACATCGATCGAAGGAATCCCTTATGCAAGTCATTTTGTTAGAGAAAGTCGTAAACCTAGGCCAGCTCGGCGATGTGGTCCGAGTGAAAGATGGTTTCGCGCGTAATTTTCTGATTCCCCAGGGCATGGCCCGTCGCGCTACGGACACCGCGATTGCGGAGTTCGAGGCCCGTCGTGCAGAGCTTGAGAAGGTCCAGGCGGAAAAACTCGCTGCGGCCCAAGCACTCGGCCAGAAGATGTCGGGCCTGGTGCTGGAGATCACCCAGAAGGCGGGCGTGGATGGCCGGCTGTTTGGCTCAGTCACCAATTTTGATGTGGCCGAGGCCCTCAAAACCAAGGGCCTGGAAGTGGCTAAGGCCTGCGTTCGGATGCCTAACGGACCGTTAAAGACCGTGGGTGATCATTCCATTCAGGTTGCACCGCATACCGATGTGGTGGTGGATGTCTCGGTGCGCGTGATCGGCGAGGCTGCCTAATGACGATGCCCAGCATCGTGATGATGGCCAGCACGTAATGCCTTGGGGCCAGTGGAGCACCGTCTATGAATAAGCCGGCGGAGAACCAGGCCCTTGCATTGCGTGTACCGCCGCACTCGGTTGAAGCAGAGGCCTCCATTCTTGGGGGCCTTTTGCTTGATAACGCGGCATGGGAGCGTATCGCTGATGTGGTCCGTGCTGAAGATTTTTACCGGGCGGATCATCGCATCGTCTTTGAAGTGATTGCACGACTCATCGATGCCGGCAAACCGGCCGATGTCGTCACCGTATTTGAGGCCCTTGAGGGGCTGGGCCGTGCCAATGAAGTGGGCGGCATTGCCTATCTCAATACCTTGGCTCAGGAGACTCCTTCCGCTGCCAATATCATGCGCTATGCAGAGATCGTGCGGGATCGCGCGATTTTGCGGTTCTTGGTGTCGGTGAGCGATCAGATCGCGACCCAGGCTTTAAATCCCGCAGGTAAGGAAACCCGTCAGATTCTGGATGAGGCCGAAAGCCAGATCTTTCAAATTGGTGAGCAGGGCGCCCGCCGTTCGGCAGGTTTTCAGAATTTTCACGATGTCTTGGCCCGGGTGGTAGAGCGGGTCGATGACCTGTATCAAAATCCCAACCCTTCCGATGTCACCGGTGTGCCTTCAGGCTTTTTTGATCTTGATCAGAAGACTGCCGGCATGCATGCGGGCGATCTCCTCATCATTGCGGGCCGGCCCAGCATGGGCAAGACCTCTCTGGCACTGAATATCGCCGAGTACGTCGCGATTACCGAGAAATTGCCGGTCGCCATTTTCAGTATGGAGATGGGCGCAGAGCAGCTCGCGATGCGGGTACTGTGTTCGGTCGGCCGTCTTGATGCGCAGCGGGTCCGCACGGGCCGCCTTAACGAGGACGATTGGGGCCGCCTGACGCAGGCGATGGGATTGACTAAAGAAGCCCAGATCCATATTGATGAAACACCCGCATTAAATCCCTTGGAGCTGCGTTCGCGTGCCCGCCGGCTGTCGCGCCAATACGGCAAGCTTGGGCTGATTGTGGTGGACTATCTCCAGCTGATGAGCGCATCGAGCACCGGGGAGAATCGGACAACCGAGATCTCGGAGATCACACGATCACTCAAGGGCCTAGCGAAAGAACTCGGCTGCCCCGTGCTGGCCTTATCGCAGCTGAATCGAACGGTCGAGCAGCGCACCGACAAACGCCCCGTGATGAGTGATCTGCGCGAATCCGGCGCAATTGAGCAGGATGCCGACCTGATTCTGTTTATCTATCGCGATGAGGTCTATCGGCCGGACACGCCAGATAAGGGCGTTGCCGAGATCATTATTGCTAAGCAGCGTAATGGTCCGATTGGCACTGTGCGGCTGACCTTCTTGGGCCAGTTCACCAAGTTTGAAAATTTCGCAGCACCTGCCCCCACCGGTTTTTCCTCGGAGTACTAGACATGCAGCCCTTGCCAATTGTTGCGCCCGTTACCCTTCCGATTCAGGGCGCGGATCAGCGTTTTGCGGTCCATCGTGTGTATTGCGTTGGCCGCAACTATGCCGACCATGCCAAGGAGATGGGCGCCTCAGGCCGTGAGCCTCCGTTTTTTTTCTTCAAGCCTGCTGACGCACTCTTTGAGGTGGGCCAGGGTGCAAGCCGTGATTGGCCCTATCCGAGCCTGACCCAGGATCTCCACTATGAAGTGGAGCTGGTCGTTGCCATCGGTCATGGTGGAAAAAATATTGCGATGGATCAGGCCGCCCAGCATATCTGGGGATATGCCGTCGGCCTGGATATGACTCGCCGTGATCTGCAGGCCACAATGAAAAAGGAGTCAAAGCCCTGGTGTATCGGCAAGGGATTTGACTGGAGCGCGCCCATTGGGCCCATCGTTCCGATTGAGTCGACTGGAGAGCTATCGGCGGGTGAAATTACGCTCGCCGTGAATGGTGAAACTCGCCAGCGGGGGGATTTTTCTCACATGATTTGGAATGTCCGCGAAGTCATTGCCCATGTCTCGCAGGCCTGGGAGCTCAAAGCTGGGGATTTAATTTTCACGGGAACCCCCGCAGGAGTTGGCCAGGTGCGTCGCGGCGATGTGATGCGGGCCTCAGCAGAAGGCGTTGGCAGTTTTTCGGTCAACGTTGTGTAGTTGAAGCGCGTCGCCCTCTGGGTCGCATTGGCCCACGGTCTGGTGATTGCCGCGCTGCTGCAGGCGGTTCAGCATCAGATGGAGTCGCCACCGAGGCCACTGCCAATACAGCTGCAGCTGCAGTCGTCGGCTGCTCAGACGAATACGGCTAAGTCGGCCGCGCCGAGTAAGGTGGCTGTGGATCCCGCAGCACCGCAGCCGCGGCGTGATTTATCGACGCAGCAACCGAAGGACACAACTTCATCAACAACTGTGCCGATCGCCTCGGGGGGATCTTCTGCTCCGAGTACGGCCCCAATTCCGGCAAGCGCAGCTGCCTCAGTAGCTGAGCCGACAAGATCGTTGGTAGCGGAGGAGCGCCAGCCAACGGTAGATGCAAGTTTTCGCGGCAATCGAATTCCTGATTATCCGCAGATGTCGCGTCGACTCGGTGAGCAGGGCGCTGTCGTGCTGCGGGTCATGATTTCGCCAGATGGCCGGGCTGGAGAGATTCAGCTCTCAAAAAGCAGCGGCTATTCCCGGCTGGATCGTGCGGCAATCGAAGCGGTTCGGGAGTGGCGATTTGTGCCCGCTCTAAAAGGCGGTCGGCCAGTCGCCGCCTGGTATGAGTGGCGCTGGGAGTTTCGGCTGGAAAACTGAGCGGATTTTTGCCACATAATGATGCAAGCCTAGAGGATGATCTCACGATGAATGCCACTTCAAACCCGACATTGGGCCTGGCCCACATGCTGTCGAATGCCGATGCGGTGATTTGGCTCACAGGCATTGTGCTGCTGCTGATGTCGGTGATTTCATGGACGCTCATCATTGCAAAGGGCAGGGCATCACAGCGACTGCGCAAACAGATTGCAGCCGATGCCGAAACATTTTGGCAGGCATCGTCGCTCGAGAGCGGTCTGCAGCAGTTGCAGACGTCCGAAAGCGCGGCGGTGTTAGCGCCGATGGCACATGCGGCAGCCGAGATGCAGCGCGCAGGGCAGACCGCGAGCCTGGATGGCCAGTCCGACTGGGAGGATCGCGTAACACGTCGACTGCGATCGGCGTTGCATGCCTGCACTTCCCGACTCGAGACAGGCCTTGTCACGCTAGCGTCAATTGGTGCCACATCGCCCTTTGTGGGATTGTTCGGAACCGTCTGGAGTATTTATCAGGCCTTGATCAGTATTTCGGGAAGCGGTCAGATCATGATCGAGCAGGTCGCAGGCCCCGTCGGTGAGGCCCTGATCATGACGGCCTTCGGTCTCGCGGTCGCGATTCCTGCAGTGCTGGCTTACAACGCGCTGACTCGAAGCAACCGTATCACCCTGGCAGAGTTAGATGCTTTTGCCAATGATTTGCGGGCCTATTTGGTCAAGCGGCAGGGCCGCTCGGCATAAGGGGTTACTGGATATGGCAATGGGAAATTTTGAGCCGCCGGGCGGTGGTCAGCCACTCTCCGAGATCAACACGACGCCGCTTGTGGATGTAATGTTGGTGCTCTTGGTGATCTTCATTATTACCGCGCCACTCATGACCCGTGCGATTGATTTAGATTTACCTAAATCGGATGCACCGGCAGTCAGCAGCCCGAAAGACACCCTGAATATCAGTATCAATGCAAAGGGCGAACTCTTTCTTGATCGCAAGCCGATTACCCGTGAGGCGCTGAACACTACCCTTGAGCAGGCGGCCAATCGATCCCGCCAGACCCCAATTCATTTGCGTGCCGAGCGCGATACCCGTTATGAGTCCGTCGTCGAAGTGATGGCAATGGCCAACCGGCTGGGCTTAAGTCAGTTGGCGTTTGTGACGGACCTGCCGACCAAGTAGCGCTCCTTAGTGTTTGTGGCCGTGCCCGGCGCGGACCTTGACGACTTCCACCTCGACTTCAACCTCGCCGGCCTGCTGAAAAATCAGGATCATCGGAAACCGGTCTCCATCGGCCAGTGGCCGAGTCAGATTCATCAGCATCAGGTGGTAACCCTCTTTTGCACCGCGATCCATGGAGACGCGGCCCTTGGCCGGAATGTCGACGCCGGGAATCTCACGCATCCTCATGACACTCTGATCCATCACCATCTGGTGAACCTCAACCGATTTGGCGACCGCGGCGGCCCTACCGCCGACCAGACGGTCTGAGGTCGCCGCTTTATTTTTCACCTGTTTGATGAACACCGCACCGTGAGGCTGCCCGGGTGCGGTTGCTGAAGCATAGATGTGCTCAATTTCAAGCCCAGCTTTTCGAAATTCTTTTCCGTGGGCAAGGGCGGCGGGTCCCTGGTGGCCAAGCGCCAGGGCAGCGGCCAGGCTGAGTGCCGCAAACAATTTGGGGCGCATGTGGGGGGCGGTGAATGGATTCAAAAGTGAAGCTCCCTTTCAGTGAACGATGGATTGGCGATTTCTAAAGCGCATTTACCGGCGCGACTGCGCAGGCCGCGTCTGACGTGCTGGGCGGCAGCTTGGGCAGCGACCATAGAGAATGACTTCATGATCATCGACCGCGAAGCCTTTTGGGGCGAGCTGAGAAATGGCGCTTGAGCAGGCATGAATATCGAAGACCTTGTCGCATTCTCGACAGTGAAAGTGGTGATGGTGGTGGCCGGCGATTTCGAATCGGGTGGTTTGTCCCGGCAGGTGAACGGCGGCGACGCGTTGCTCTTGAATCAGCAGATTGAGATTGCGATAGATGGTGGCCAGATTCAGATTGGGCACGGATTGTTGAGCATCGGAGAGGATTTCCGCAGGCAATAGCGGCCGGGCCGCGAGGCGGAGGGCCTCGGCAATCGCAGCGCGCTGCTTGGTGTATCGGACCATGCCGGGATTCTAGGGCCACCCGGCCTGCCTTGCAATTGCAAATGCATTTGCAAAAATATAGACTTCCAAAAGCCACCGTTCGCCTAACCAGAGCCCCCGATAACACAGCCAAGTCCGCGATGCCCTTCCCGCACCTTCACTTACTCCGCGTTGCCGCCACAGTTGCCCTTAAAGCGGCACTGGCGCTGACATTCACCGCGCTAATTGTGCAGACCGCTCTCGCTGGCGATGATCATCGGCATTGGGAGTTTGGCCTAGTGCTGGACACCGCATATAGCGGGAAGACGATGGAGTTGGGGTATCGGGATCGGAATCTACAGCTGGGCCATGGCGACATCATGATCTCGGGACCGCTTGGTCGAGGACTCTATTTGGAAGCCATTGTCTCGGGCCACACGGCAGATGGGCGGCTGTTCACGCATACCGAGCGTTTATTGCTGACCCATGAACGACAAGATTCTGGATTCAGCCTAGGTCTAGGCCGATTTGCCTCGCAGGTCGGCGCAATTAACGCGCAGCATCCTCACGAGGATGATTTTTCTGAGCGGCCGTTACTCTATCGCGGTTTTTTGGGAAATCACTGGTTTGATGATGGACTTCGTCTGAATTGGTTGGCGCCCACACCCTTTTATCTGCGCCTTGGCGCCGAGGCATTCTCGGGCCGGCAGCTGATTGAGCAATCTCAGGCGACACCTGTGGTCGGTGCCGGTACGCTCTCGATCAAGACAGGTGCTGATATCGATCCAACCCGCAGCTGGGCATTTGGCGTATCGGTGCTGAATAATTTTCGTCAGGCCGCACCGCACGATCATGTGGCATCCAGCAGCACCCAATCTCATCTGCACGGCGCCAGTTTCAGCGGCCGACAGCTCTGGATGAGTGATCTGACGCTGCGTTGGTCGCCGCAAGGTCGCCCCGAGGAACAGGAGCTCAAGCTGACCTGGGAGTACGCAAGTGCGCGCCGAATTCACCCAGATGCCGGCGCTTTGATGCATACCGCCTCTGCGCTGGCAGCTGTCTGGCGGTTTCGGCGGAACTGGGAGATGGGAGCGAAGGCCGACTGGCTGCGTGTGCATCAGCCTAGCCTGCATGATGACGATTCGAATCCTGCGACCGCCGCCACCCTTGAATTTGGCGCGGCGCAGCTGCGTGAAAAGGCGTTGATGATTGCTTATCGACCCGATCATGGCCGAACCCTAAGGCTGCAATACAGCCGTCAGCAGGCGAGAGGCCCCGATGTCGCCGATGTATTTCCCCACCCGGTTCGCGAAGTCCTGATGCTACAGCTTGTGCTTGGCTTTGGCAGTGCTCGGCATCATCATCACGACTGAGATGAGAATGCGGGCTGCCTACCCAGTTGTTTTGCTGCTCTTTTCGGCCAGTGCCGTTGCCCACGGCCCTCATGTGCATGGCAAGGGCGAGCTCGAGATCACCATTCAAGGCGCTGCGATTCGGGGCGCCTTTCGTACGCCGATGGAAAGCCTGTTGGGCTTTGAGCATCTGCCGAAAAATGATGCCCAGCGAAAGGCTCTCGATGACCTGCGTCAACAGCTGAAAAGCCCTGCAACAATCGTGCTGCCAAACCGAGAAGCAGAGTGCTCGGCCCGGATGGCAGAGGCGACCTCATCACTGTTTACGGGCATGGCCAAAGGAGAGCACAGTGACCTTGAGTTTCGATTTTCTTTCGAATGTGGCGTGCCGGATCGACTCAACAGCCTTGAGTTGGTGGCCCTGAATCAGTTTCGCAGGCTATCTGAAGTCCGCACCTTGTTGGTTACAGCCAAGGGACAAAGGTCTTTCGCGGTCAAGAAAAAAGATCCGAAGATCTCAGTGGCGCCTTGATACCGTGCCGACTAGGCGCCGCGCGCAACAGGCCGTGCGCAGTCGCTGCACCACTCGCTCCATGAGCCCGCATACAGCGCACTGCCGGCAAGGCCTGCGATTTCCATTGCCAGAATATTGTGGCAGCCCGTCACGCCGGATCCACACATATGGACAACATCCATCGGATCTTGCTCACCAATTAACGCGAGAAATTCATCACGCAATTGCTGGGGCGATTTAAAGCAGCCTTTAGTGTCGAGATTTTCCGCGAAGGCGCGGTTTGTCGCGCCAGGGATGTGGCCAGCGATAGGATCCAGAGGCTCGATTTCACCGCGAAAGCGCTCGGGCGCTCGGGCATCAAGCAGTGTTGCAATCTCTCGTGCTGAGCCTGAGTCGATCCACGCCTGGACATGTTCGACAGTCCAGAGCGGCGCAAGTGAAGGCCGTACTGAAATCCGGCCTTTTGATTTCGCTTTGAAGGGATCGGTGGAGAGCGGGCCGTCATTGGCGATCCAATGCTGAATACCACCATCGAGCACGCCACACTTGAGATGACCGATCCATCGGCACATCCACCAGAGCCGGGAAGCAAACATCCCGCCGGACGCATCGTAAGCAATGATCAAGGTGTTCTCATTTGCACCCAGCGATGCCAGACAGGCCGCGAATGTTTCGGGCGAGGGCAGCGGATGCCGGCCGTTGGAGCCGTTTTTTTCTGCTGCGAGATCTTGATCAATGCTGAGAAACGCCGCCCCCGGAAGATGCCCCTCGCGGTAAGCCTGTGCGCCTGCATCGGGATTCATCAGGTCATGCCGGCAGTCTACGAGCAAGACGGGCTCGCGTAGCCCGACCAACTCTTTGACGGAAACAATCGGATTAATAGTGGACCTGCCGACGAAGATATTCGTGAAAGTGGAGCATGCCATCTTCCATCGGCGACTGATAGGGACCCACCTCGTTATCGCCGCGGATCATCAAGGCTTTGCGTCCACGATCCATGCGCTTTGCGATCTCGTCATCTTCAATCATGGTCTCGCGATAGGCCGCCTGGTGGGCTTCGACAAAATCGGGTTCAAAAAGCGCGATTTCCTCGGGGTAGTAAAACTCAATCACGTTGTTGGTGGATTGTGGCCCCTCGGGATGCAGAGTGCTGACCACCAGCACCTTGGGGTACCACTCCACCATGGTGTTGGGATAAATCGTCATCCAGATCGCGCCAAAGGGCGGCAGGCCTTCGGGGTGCATGCGCAAGACCTGCTCATGCCAGCGCTGATAGACCGGTGTTGACGGCTGCTTTAAATCGGTGATGCCTACCGCTTGCACTGAAAAATGTTCGCCGTAGTGCCAGTGCAGTTTAGTGCAGTCAACGAAATGACCGAGGCCCGGATGAAACGGCACCACATGGTAATCATCCAGGTAGACCTCGATAAAACTCTTCCAGTTGTAGTCGCAGGCATGCTCTTCGATGCGATTGAGCACATAGCCCGAAAAATCAAGCTGCTCCATAAATGGCGTGGTGTGCAGGTCCTGAACGATTTTGGGGGGCCCCTCAAAGAGCAGTCCGTTCCAGCGCGATAAACCGGTGGACTTTAAGTGTCGGCAGGGGTCCTCGGGGAAGTGGGGCGCACCAATTAATGCGCCGTTGAGGTCATAGGTCCAGCGGTGCAACGGACAGACAATCGAATCGGTCTGGCCCTGGCCCTCCAGCATGACTGCCTGGCGGTGGCGGCAGATGTTGGAGAGCAATTCGATTCCTCGGGAATTGCGCACCAGCACCCGGCCATGGTCCTCGTGGGCCAGCGTCGCGTAATGGCCGACCTCGGGCACCATGGCCTCATGGCCAACGTAGCCCGCGCCTAAACGAAAAAGGCTGGCGAGTTCCTGCTGCAAGACCGCAGTCTCAAAATACGAATGCACCGGCAACTGCGCCGCGCTAGGGGCGAGCCGAGAAAGGTTTCCGACATCCGACATCGAGGACCCTCCGAAAAACACTGGCCAAAAAAGAAGGGCGAGTATACCCCCGCCGAAGAGGCTAAGTTCTTGATTCGTTTCAATTAAAATGACCGCATGGAAAAAAAGCACACGGCCAAGGCGGCAT
>Ga0255188_1000671_pt1 | contig 10935 bp, 7 predicted proteins | sample Miss_Cont_RepB_8_FD_188427 | JGI IMG/M metagenome (GOLD analysis project Ga0255188, IMG submission 188427) | Freshwater microbial communities from Mississippi River, Louisiana, United States - Miss_Cont_RepB_8h | ecosystem: Environmental > Aquatic > Freshwater > River | place: USA: Louisiana... | reverse complement strand
TAATGCCGCCGGCCTCGCCGGAGGCCACACGCGTGCGGCGGATGTAGTCCAGCAGGGAGGTCTTGCCGTGGTCCACATGGCCCATCACCGTGACCACAGGGGCGCGCGGCACTTCCACGGCCTCGGTGGCGGCTTGCTCCTCCTCAAGGAAGGCCTCAGGATCATCGAGCTTGGCGGCATAGGCCTTGTGCCCCATCTCCTCGACGACGATCATCGCGGTCTCCTGATCAAGCTGCTGATTGATCGTGACCATCTGGCCCAACTTCATCAATTGCTTGATCACCTCGGCTGCCTTCACGCTCATCTTGTGTGCCAGATCGGCCACGCTGATGGTTTCCGGCACATGCACTTCCTGCACCGTGGCCTCGATGGGCATGGACTGAGACGGCATTTGGTCGCGATCACCACCCCGCCCTCTGCCCTTGGGCGCACGCCATCCGGCACGGGTACCGGCCGAGGTGTCGCCACGGGTCTTCAGAGCCCGCTTCTTGGCCGCATCGTCGGCCCAGCTGCTGGAAAGTTTCTCGCTCTTGACGGACTTCTTCTCGCCAGGCTTGGCCGCCGTACCAGCAGCCGCTGCCCCCGGCGCACCAGGTTTGGCTGCGGCCTTGTGGATGGTGCCCTTGATGGCGGTTTCGGCGGGCTTGGGCTCCTCCGGCTTCTTGGCCACCATGACCTTCTTGGGTGCACTCATCATGGCGCGGATCGCCGCCGCCTCGGACTCGGCAGCCTTGCGCCGCTTCTCCAGTTCAGACAAACGCTGGCGTTCAGCCGCATCGGCATCGACTGCCTTGACCACGCGGGCCACTGGCTTGGCCGGGGCTTCAGCGGGCGCTGGTGTTGCCGCCGGCTCGAGACCTACCCCGCCCTGGTCGGGAGAGGCTGCAACGGTCGCGTCGGTCTTGTCAGATGGACCACCAGCCGCGCGGGGCGCCGCCTCCAGTGCAGCAGCCTGCGCGGCAGCGGCTTCGCGTTCCGCCGCATCTGCCCGAGCGCGGGCCTCTTCGGCCTCGCGTTGTTCCTTTTCCTCGCGCTGTCGGCGCTTTTCGGAGAGCTCCTCCTCCTGGCGACGGAGCAATTCAGCTTGGCGGTTGGCCTCTTCCTCGCGGCGACGAAGTTCCTCATCGTCGAGGATGGGCGCGCCCGTGGACTCCACCACCCCGGCACCCTCATCGCGCTTGACGAACACGCGCTTCTTGCGAACCTCCACCTGGATCGTTCGTGCGCGGCCAGAGGCATCGGCCTGCTTGATCTCACTGGTGCTCTTGCGGGTGAGCGTGATCTTCTTTCGCTCGGCGCCGGCCGTGCCGTGCGAAGAGCGGAGGAAGGTCAGCAAGCGTTCCTTGTCACCTTCGGTGAGCACGTCCTCGGCAGACTGCTTGACGACCCCAGCGGACTGCAATTGTTCAAGCAGCGTCGCGGCCGGGCGGTTGAGCTCGGCGGCAAACTGTGCGACGGTGGTCACGGCCATTGTGGAATTCCTCGGGTGCGGTACTGCGCGGGGCGCGTTCGGGCGTGAAGGGTTCGGTTCTTATGATTCGCGTGGGCTATCAGGCAGTAAACCAATGCTCTCGGGCCTTCATGATCAGCGCCTTGGCCTGCTCCTCCGGCATGTCGGTGAGTTCAATGAGTTCGTCCACCGCCAAGTCGGCCAGATCGTCACGGTTGTGGATACCTCCATCGGCCAGGCGTGCGATCAAATCGGGCGTGAGACCCTCGAGGTCGCCCAGGCCCTGGGCCACGTCCTCGACGTTCTCCTCTCGCGCGATTTCCATGGTCAGCAGCGCATCCTTGGCACGGTTGCGCAACTCCGCGACGGTGTCCTCATCGAAGCCCTCGATGTCCAACATCTCCTGCATGGGCACATAAGCCACTTCTTCCAGGCTGGTAAAGCCCTCGGCGATGAGGATGTCGGCCACTTCCTCGTCGACGTCAAGCTTCTCCACAAAGAGTGCGCGTACGGTTTGCGATTCCTGGTCCTGCTTGGCCTGCGACTCTTCGGCGGTCATGATGTTGATGCGCCAACCAGTCAGCTCCGAAGCCAGGCGGACGTTTTGGCCGCCACGACCAATGGCGATGGCCAAGTTTTCGTCATCCACCACCACGTCCATCGCATGGCGCTCCTCATCCACCACGATGGACTGCACATTGGCCGGTGCCAAGGCACCGATGACAAACTGGGCCGGATCGTCAGACCACAGGACGATGTCCACGCGCTCGCCAGCCAATTCATTCGTGACGGCCGTGACGCGCGAGCCGCGCACGCCGACGCAAGTCCCGATGGGGTCGACACGCTTGTCATGAGAGATGACGGCTATCTTGGCGCGGGAGCCTGGATCTCGGGCGCAGCTCTTGATTTCAAGCAGTCCCTGCTCGATCTCCGGAACTTCCTGCGCAAACAGTTCCATCATGAATCCCGGCGCGCTGCGGGAGAGCATGATCTGCGGGCCCCGCACCGTGGAGTCGATGCCGCTGATGAAAGCTCGCACACGGTCGCCGCTGCGCAGGTTTTCCTTGGGGATCATCTCATTGCGCTTCAACCGACCCTCGACGCGGCCGCTTTCCACGATGAGGTCGCCCTTGTCCAGGCGCTTGACCGTGCCCACCATGATCCTTTCGCCGCGGGCGAGAAAATCGTTGAGCAGTTGCTCCCGCTCGGCATCTCGAATCTTCTGCAGGATCACCTGCTTGGCAGCCTGCGCACCGATGCGCCCGATAGTGACCGAGTCGATGGGCTCCTCGATGTAGTCGCCCTCCTCGATCTCGCCCACGCGGTCGATGGCGTCGGTCAAGAGCTCCTCGGCATCAGGATTTTGAAGGCCCGCGGAATCCGGAACCACCAGCCAGCGACGGAAGGTCTCGTAGTCACCGCTATCACGGTCCACGGAGACCCGAATGTCGACTTCGCCACCATGGAGGCGCTTGGTGGCCGAAGCCAACGCCGCTTCTACGGCGCCAAAGACAACCTCCCGGTCCACGCTCTTTTCGCGTGAGATCGCATCGACAAGCATGAGCATTTCGCGGTTCATGTTTTTTGCTCTCCATTGCGGGCGGCCTTCATGCGCCCCTTGAAATCCACCACCGGAACCAGGCGTGCTTCACGCACTTCATCGAGCGTGAAATCAAGCGCCTGTTCGGTCTTGCCTTCCTTGACGACCAGCCGAGGCTGGGGTTGGGCCTGCAGCAGCAGGCCCCTGAACTTTCGGCGCCCTTGGAAGGGTGCCTTGAACGTCACATCCACCTCGAGGCCACAAAAGCGGTCCCAGTCTTGCGCGTGGCGCAGCGGCCGGTCCAAGCCGGGCGAGGAAACCTCCAGCCGGTCGTAGTCAACGTTTTCGACCTCGAACACCAGTTGCAACTGGCGCGTCACGGTTTCGCAGTCGTCCACCGTCACGAATTCGGACTCCACCGGGTACGCACGACCTGGCACACGGTCGATGGAGACCCTCAGCAGGCCACGAGGCAGTCGCTCGACTTCCACCAGGTCGTAGCCCAGGCCCTGAACAGTCGCTTCCAACACCGACATCCATCCGGCCGACGAAGCCGCGCGATCAAAGGCCGCTTCCGGCGATGGGCTGCTGCGGGCAGGCGCGCGGCCGGATTGCCGCCCGCCCTTGGACGCCTTAGACGCCTTAGACGCATTCGACGCGTTCGACGCGCGCGCCGATCCGCCCCCGCCCGGCCGGGCGTTGGCATCTGGCTTGCCGCCGGAGAGGCGGCGTGAGCGGGGCTGTGCGGTCGAATTCATTCGGGACAAACAAAAAAGGGGCTGGAAGTTTCCGCCCCTCGGTTGCGCGCCCAATCTGCCTGCACCCTTGACAACCCCGGGGCGCGAACACCCCAAGCGCACAGGCACTTGGCCAACCGTCGGCGCGCAGCGCTGATCAGTCAACCAAGGATGATAGCGGATTTCCCTTATTTACGCAAGGCGCGTGCCACAATCGGCTTTCGCATTCCCAGCCCCCCAGAACGGAGAAGAAAACCATGGGTTTCCTCAGTGGCAAGCGTCTGCTGATCACCGGCGTGCTCTCCAACCGATCCATCGCCTACGGCATCGCTCGGGCCTGCCACCGCGAGGGCGCCGAACTCGCCTTCAGCTATGTGGGCGAACGCTTCAAGGATCGAATCACCGAATTTGCGGCCGAATTCGGGTCTGGCTTGGTGTTCGATTGCGATGTGGCTGAGGACGCTCAGATCGAGCAGCTGTTCTCGGACCTCAAGGCAGCCTGGCCTGAAGGCTTTGACGGACTGGTGCACTCGATCGGTTTCGCCCCGCGGGAAGCGATTGCCGGTGATTTTCTGGATGGCTTGTCTCGAGAGGCCTTCCGGATCGCACACGACATCTCCGCCTACAGTTTCCCGGCCATGGCCAAGGCAGCGGCGGCTCAACTGCGACCGGGAAGTGCCCTGCTGACACTGACCTATCTGGGCAGCGACAAGGTGGTACCGGCCTACAACACCATGGGGCTGGCCAAGGCTTCGCTGGAAGCCTCGGTCCGCTACACGGCCGCCAGTCTGGGCCCCAAAGGCATTCGGGTCAACGGCATTTCCGCCGGACCGATCAAGACGCTCGCGGCGTCCGGCATCAAGGGCTTCGGCAAGATCCTGAGCGTGGTTGAAGAGACGGCTCCCCTTCGACGCAACGTCACCATCGACGATGTCGGCAATGTGGCCGCCTTTCTGTTGTCCGACCTGGCGGCGGGCGTGACCGCCGAGATCACCTATGTCGACGGCGGCTTCAGCCGGATGGCGGGCATGCCGGCAGAGTGATGCCCCCGCCCGTGAGGGCGTCGGCATCGAGGATCTATTTCACGCAGTCGACGTAGTAGCGCACGGACCCGTCCTCGCGTGCTTCTTCCACCAGACCGTGCACATCGGTGTCGAAACCAGGGAATCGCTTGTTGAAATCCCGCGTGAAGCGCAGGTAGTCAACGATCTTCTTGTTGAACCGCTCGCCGGGCACCAGCAGCGGAATCCCCGGGGGATAAGGCGTCAGCAGTGAAGTGGTGATTCGGCCCTCGAGTTGTTCGATCTCCACCCGCTCGGTTTGCCGGTGGGCGATCTTCGCGTAGGCATCGCTGGGCGTCATGGCGGGCTGCAGGTCCGAAAGGTACATGTCCGTGGTCAGTCGGGCCACGTCATACTCGGCATAGGCTTGGTGGATGGACTGGCACAGATCCTTCAGGCCCATGCGCTCGTAACGAGGGTAGGCCTGACAGAACTCGGGCAGGATGCGCCACAGCGGTGCGTTCTTGTCGTAGTCGTCCTTGAACTGCTGCAGAGCCGTCAGCATCGTGTTCCAACGGCCTTTGGTGATCCCGATCGTGAACATGATGAAGAAGGAGTACAGGCCCGTCTTCTCCACCACCACACCATGCTCGACCAAAAACTTGGTGACGATGGAGGCCGGGATGCCCGTGGCATCGAACTTGCCATTGACATCCATACCCGGCGTGACGATGGTGCACTTGATGGGGTCGAGCATGTTGAAGCCGGGCGCCAAATCGCCGAAGCCGTGCCACTCCTCATGGGCCCGCAACATCCAGCGGTCGGCACGGCCCACGCCGTCTTCCGGTAGGTTCTCCGGACCCCAAACCTTGAACCACCAGTCGTGACCAAACTCCTCGTCCACCTTGCGCATGGCCCGGCGAAAGTCCATGGATTCGGCAATGCTCTCCTCCACCAGCGCCGTGCCCCCCGGAGGCTCCATCATGGCCGCAGCCACGTCGCAGGACGCGATGATGGCGTACTGCGGCGAGGTGGACGTGTGCATCAGGTAAGCCTCGTTGAAGAGGTGCCGGTCCAGTTTCACGCTCTGGGAGTCCTGTACCAGCACCTGTGAGGCCTGCGAGAGCCCGGCCAGGAGTTTGTGCGTGGACTGCGTGGCATAGACCACCGACGACTTGGGCCGCTCGCGGCGCTTGCCCATGGCGTGGTAGGGGCCGTAGAAGGGGTGGAAAGCCGCGTGCGGTAGCCAGGCCTCGTCAAAGTGCAGGGTATCGATCCACCCGTCGAGCTTGGCCTTGATGGTCTCGGTGTTGTAGAGCACGCCGTCGTAGGTGCTCTGCGTGAGCGTGAGGATGCGCGGCTTCACGCTGGCGGGATCCACATGCTTGAGCAGCGGATTGCCGGCGATCTTGCGGCGAATCGTCTCGGGCTCGAACTCGCTCTCGGGAATCGGACCAATGATGCCGTAATGGTTGCGCGTTGGGGTCAAGAACACCGGTACGGCCCCCGTCATGATGATCGAGTGCAGGATGCTCTTGTGGCAGTTGCGGTCCACCACCACCACGTCGCCGGGGGCCACCGTGTGGTGCCACACCATCTTGTTGGAGGTGGAGGTGCCGTTGGTGACGAAGAAGCAGTGGTCGGCGTTGAAGATGCGCGCGGCATTGCGTTCACTCGCGGCGACTGGACCGGTGTGGTCCAGCAGCTGGCCCAACTCCTCCACCGCGTTGCACACATCGGCTCGCAACATGTTCTCACCGAAGAACTGATGGAACATCTGCCCTACCGGGCTCTTGAGGAACGCCACGCCGCCAGAGTGGCCCGGGCAGTGCCAAGAATAGGAACCATCCTGCGCATAGTCCATCAGGGCCTTGAAGAACGGGGGGGCCAGTCCATCGAGGTAGCTGCGCGCCTCTCGGATGATGTGACGCGCCACAAACTCAGGCGTGTCCTCGAACATGTGGATGAAGCCATGAAGTTCCCGCAGGATGTCGTTCGGGATGTGCTGGGAGGTGCGCGTCTCCCCGTAGATGTAGATCGGAATGTCGGCGTTCTTCCAGCGGATTTCCTCGATGAACTTGCGCAGGTTCAACACGGCGGGATCCAGTTCGGGCCCGGGTGTGAACTCCTCGTCGTCGATGGACAGGATGAAGGCCGACGCACGGCTTTGCTGCTGAGCAAAAGACGAGAGATCGCCATAGGACGTCGTGCCCAGCACTTCCCAGCCCTCCTTCTCGATGGCCTGCGCCAGCGCACGGATGCCGATGCCCGATGTGTTTTCGGAACGGTAGTCTTCGTCGATGATGACGATGGGGAAATTGAAGCGCAGCATCGAAATCGCCCTCCGCGGGTCTGTGGCTCAGGGAAAACGCGCAAGTGTAGGGCCGTCGGCGCGAATGGAACGGGCGATACCTGGAGCGATACTTTGGTGGGGTTGAGCCAGGCCTCGACCCGCAGTGAAGGAGTGAACCATGTTGGATTCCTTTTCAACCTTCTGGTGGATCGTCGCCGGTGTCCTCGTAGCCATCGAATTGGCGACCGGCACCTTTTACCTGCTGATGTTGGCGCTCGGCGCGGTGGCGGCCGCACTGGCACAGTGGGCAGGTCTGGCGGTATCTGCCCAGATCGTGGCGGCTGCCGTCGTGGGCGGAGGCGCCACGGCTTTTTGGCACTTCCGCCGTGCGCATCACCCACTCTCGGCGCCCGCACAGTCCAATCCGGATGTACTCCTGGACATTGGGCAAACCGTGACGGTGACCGAGTGGCGAACGGACGGAACGGCTCGCGTCCAATACCGCGGCAGCGAATGGGATGCTCGATCGGCCTCAGACCGGCCACCGGCCGCCGGTGTTCACCGCATCGTGTCGGTTCAGGGCAATCGGCTGGAACTTGCGCCAGTGAACTGAGTCATCACAGCAGCGCCATACCGGTCATCGGGCCAAAGCGCTGAGCACCGGATCACCGTTGCTTCAAACAATCGGGAGTTCTTGCCATGGAAATCGCCATCATCCTGCTCGTCATTGCGGTCATTTTCATCGTCCGCACCTTCAAGATCGTGCCGCAGCAGGAGGCTTGGGTCGTGGAACGCCTGGGCAAATACGATCGAACGCTCACCCCCGGACTGAAGTTCCTCATCCCCTTCATTGAACGCGTGGCCTACAAGCACTCGCTCAAGGAGGTTCCGCTGGATGTTCCCAGCCAGGTGTGCATCACCAAGGACAACACCCAGCTGCAAGTGGACGGCATCCTTTACTTCCAGGTCACCGATCCGATGCGTGCCAGCTATGGATCGTCTGACTACATCATCGCCATCACGCAACTGGCGCAGACCACGCTTCGCAGCGTGATCGGCCGCATGGAATTGGACAAAACCTTCGAGGAACGCGATCTCATCAATGCAACCGTCGTAAATGCACTGGACGAGGCCGCGCTGAACTGGGGCGTCAAGGTGCTGCGATACGAGATCAAGGACCTCACCCCACCGGCCGAAATCCTGCGCTCGATGCAGGCACAGATCACGGCTGAGCGCGAAAAGCGAGCGCTGATCGCAGCTTCCGAGGGCAAGCGACAGGAGCAGATCAACCTCGCCGAAGGTGAGCGAGCCGCCTACATTGCCAAGAGCGAAGGTGAAAAGCAGGCCGAAATCAACAAGGCTGAGGGCGAAGCCGCTGCCATTGTGGCCGTGGCCTCGGCGACCGCACAGGCCATTCGCGAGGTGGCTGCGGCCATCCAGGCGCCTGGAGGCGACCAGGCGGTCCAACTGAAGGTCGCCGAGCGTGCGGTCGATGCCTACGCGCAGCTCGCGCAGAAGAACAACACCATGATCGTGCCGGGCCATATGGGCGAAGTCGCCGGGCTGATCGCTTCAGCCATGAGCCTGGCCCAACAGACCAAGGCCGCCCGATGACGCCACGCCCCGACTCGAATGGCGGCCGATCTGTTCGTCGGATGCCGTTTTGAACCGGACTCACCCCAACCGAAGGAGACCACTGCATGATCCAGTCCTCAAGGCGCCAGCTGCTCTTGCTGGCCGCAAGTGCCGCCTTGTGCACACCGGCCATCGCGCAAGACAAATACCCCAATCGTGCGGTCACGGTGGTCGTGCCGCAGGCTGCCGGCGGTGCGAACGATGCGATCGCACGCATCATGACGCAGAAGCTCTCGGAGCTCACCGGGCAGTCTTTCGTGGTGGAAAACCGCGTGGGCGCCGGCGGCAACATCGGAACGGCGCATGTCGCCAAGGCACGCCCGGACGGCTACACGCTCATGCTGACGGCCGACAGTTCCTATGTCATCAATCCCTCCTTGTACAAGAGCACGGGGTTCGATCCCCTCAAGGACTTTGATCCGGTCTCCACCGTCGCCACCGCAGGCTATGTGCTGGTGGCCAACAACAACTTCGCTCCCAACAACACGGCCGAGTTGATTGCACTGGCCAAGCAACAACCCGGTCGGATCATGATCGGCTCGGCCGGCAATGGCACAGTCAACCACCTGGTCGGTGAGATGCTCAACAAGGCTGCCGGCATTGACCTGGTTCATGTTCCCTACAAGGGCGCTGCCGCCGCAGTGACTGATCTGGTGGGTGGACAGGTGCAGGTCTCGGTCCAAAGCCTGCCTTCTTCCATCAGCTTCATTCGAAGCGGCCGGATCAAGGTGCTGGGTGTGGTCAACGAACGGCGCTTGGCCGCCCTGCCCAATGCGGTTCCCATTCAGGAAACACTCAATGGACTCGCGGTCACGCCCTGGTACGGTGTGTTTGCACCTGCCGGGACACCCAAGCCGGTCATCGCCCAGATGCAGGCACTCATCGCGCAGGCGCTCGATTCCAACGACGTGAAGGAGAAGTTGGCCAACGTCGGGGCTGAGCCCTACAGGCTCAGTGGAGACCCGTTTTCAGCCCTGATCCGCTCGGAACTGCCGCGTTGGGCCAAGGCTGTGAAGGACTCCGGTGCGACCATCGATTGAGTCTGCACCTCAGCACTGAGAGAGCCACTCGACCAAAGAAAATGCCCTGCACAGCAGGGCAATTCATTTGGCGGGGCCGGAGGGATTCGAACCCTCGATGCAGGTTTTGCCCGCATACTCCCTTAGCAGGGGAGCACCTTCGGCCTCTCGGTCACAGCCCCGTTCCGCGCGAGATTCTAGCCTGCCTTGACAAAGGGGCGGTCGCCCTGGGGGCGACCCTCGTCCCGTTGGCCTTATGCGGCAGCGGGTTGGTCCAGTTCAAACGCGCGGTGCAAAGCGCGTACGGCCAGTTCCATGTACTTCTCGTCAATCACCACCGAGGTCTTGATTTCGCTGGTGCTGATCATCTGGATGTTGATGCCTTCGTTGGACAAGGTCCTGAACATCTTGGCCGCCACACCGACATGGCTCTTCATCCCGATGCCCACGATGGACACCTTGCAGATGCGTGCGTCGCCCTCGACCTGCGCAGCACCCACGACAGGAGCCACCTCGCTCTTGAGAAGGTCCAGCACACGGGCGTGATCGTTGCGGTGCACGGTGAATGAAAAGTCCGTTTTGCCGTCGTGCGACACATTCTGGATGATCACATCGACGTCGATGTTCGCCTCGGCCACCGGGCCGAGGATCTGGAAAGCGATGCCGGGCCTGTCGGGTACGCCCAGAACAGTCACCTTGGCCTCATCGCGGTTGAAGGCTATGCCCGACACAACGGCTTGTTCCATCTTCTCGTCTTCCTCGAAAGTGATCAGGGTGCCCGAGCGGGCCTCTTCATCGATGTTGATGTCCCAGGGGGTGAAGCTCGACAGCACGCGCAGGGGCACGCGGTATTTGCCAGCAAACTCCACCGAACGGATCTGAAGCACCTTGGACCCCAAGCTGGCCATCTCCAGCATTTCCTCGAAGCTCACCGTCTTCAATCGGCGGGCTTCGGGCACCACGCGGGGGTCCGTGGTGTAGACCCCGTCCACATCCGTGTAGATCAGGCACTCATCGGCCTTCAGTGCAGCGGCCACTGCAACGGCCGAAGTGTCCGATCCGCCCCGGCCCAAGGTGGTGACATGACCCTGGGCGTCGATGCCCTGGAATCCCGTGATGATGACCACCCTGCCCTCAGCGAGATCGGCCGTCACACGGGCATGGTCAATGTTCTCGATGCGGGCCTTGGTGTAAGCGCTGTTGGTCTTGATGGGGACTTGCCAACCGTTGTAGCTGACCGCAGGCATGCCTTCAGCTACA
>Ga0255188_1000670_pt1 | contig 10935 bp, 8 predicted proteins | sample Miss_Cont_RepB_8_FD_188427 | JGI IMG/M metagenome (GOLD analysis project Ga0255188, IMG submission 188427) | Freshwater microbial communities from Mississippi River, Louisiana, United States - Miss_Cont_RepB_8h | ecosystem: Environmental > Aquatic > Freshwater > River | place: USA: Louisiana... | reverse complement strand
GCGCCAAAAGGGGAAATCGTAAGCCGTGATGCGGGCGGCATTCAGCCAGAAGTAGACGGGCCGCGGATCAATGGTCGTCACCAGCCGCAGGAGCGTCTCCGTCCCAGGCAGATCGCGCCGCTCCCATATCGTGTACATCCGGATCCACGCGAAATCCGCGACCAGGGCGCGGAATCCCCCGAGGATCGCGAGAGTTGCCCCCTGCCCCGCACCCGCCGCGTCGAGTCGCAACGCGGGCTGCCGCGCCCGCATGCCCTCGCGCACCGGGGCGATGAGAAAACTCAAGGTCGCCCCCGTCGCGGCCAGCCCCGAGACCATCATCGCGATGAGGATCCACCGCGTCGCCGCGAGCCGGCTCAACCGTTTCATCAGGCGGGAAATCACGGGAGCATGCGGGCCGAGGAGACCGACCGCGGGAACGGATGGCACCGGCCGGCATCAAGCGGACACGACACGGAACCGCCCGTGACCGGAGCCCATCCGTGTTTATCCGTGTTCATCCGTAGTTACCCGACCGGCCTTTGCTAAATCTCTCGCCGGCGGAAGCTCACCACGGCCAACCCGACCGCGACCGCCGCGTAGCCGAAGGCGTAGAGCGTGACGCGCACGACGTCCCCCGCCACCGGCAGATCAGCGGCGGAGAGCGAGTCGGCGATTTGGAAGACCTGAAAATCAGGAAAAACCGAGGAAATGAACCCACTGGCGATGAGACCCGCCGCCGAACCGGCCCGCGCGTAGGCGTCCTGCGCCAGATGCTGCAGGTGGCAGACCACGAGGATGAGAAATCCAGTGACGACCGAGAACAGCTGCGACTGCGCGAACGTCGCCACCAGCAGCGTGAAGGCCGCGAGGACCAGCAGCCGCAACCACTGCATCAGTCCGCCGAGCGCCACCATCGCGTGACTCACCCCGACCCCCGGGGCCGCCGCGTCGGGCAGCATCCGGGCGAGCTCGGCTTCGCGCCACGCCAAGGTCAGCGAGAGCAGTCCGGTCAGCAGCGCGCAGAAAACGGCGGAGAGCGCCGCGACTCCGAGGAGTTTTCCGAGGACGAACTCGGCCCGCCACACGGGTTTGGCCAGCAGGGTGAGCGCGGTGCGGTTCTCCACCTCGCTGAAAAAAAGCTGCGCGGTCGCGGCGATGGTGAGGGCCGCGCCGAGGAAAGCCATCGCTCCGAAACCGCAATCCGCGAGAAACTTCAACTCCGGCGCGCCGAAGTTGAAATCGCGCAACCAGCGCGCGCCGAGCGTGAGCGCGAAGGCGAGCAGCAGCAGAAACTGGAAAAACCGCTGGCGCGCCGCCTCGCGCAGCGTGTTGCCCGCGATCAACCACGTACGAACAGGGGAGAAACGCACCGCGTTCACCGGCCACCCCCCGTATCCCGCGGCCCGCGCCCGACGTGCGCGCGGAAGACCTCCTCCAGCCGTCGTCGCGCCGGAACCACCGCCTCCAGCTTGCGCCCGCGCGACTCCAGCCAAGCGCGGAGCGCTGCTATTTCCTCGGGCGGCAGCGCGTCGGTTTCAAAAGAAAGCCGCCCCTGCGCCCCGGCGAGGTCCGCCACGCGCCCTTCGGCCACCAGCCTTCCGCGGTCGAGGATCGCCACGCGATCGCAGAGCTCCTCGATCTGGCCGAGCAGATGCGAGGTGATGAGCACCGTCTTGCCGCGCGCCTTCAGCGCGAGGATCAGTTCCGCCATCTCGGCCGAACCGACCGGATCGACCCCGGCGGTCGGCTCGTCGAGGATCAGCAGCCGCGGATCGTGCACCAACGCCTGCGCCAGCCCGATGCGCTGCAGCATACCCTTGGAATAGGTTCCGACGCGACGGTCGGCCGCGCCGGCAAGACCCACGAGCGCAATCATCTCGTCGACTCGCTCCCGCAACGCCGCGCCGGCGAGGCCGCACATCCTGCCGTAAAACATGACCAGCTCGCGGCCGGTGAGAAACCGGTAGAAGTTGGGCGCCTCCGGGAGATAGCCGACGTCGCGCCGTGCCTCCACTTTACCGCTCGGAACACCGAAAATCGTGCATTCGCCCGCGGTGGGCTCCAGCAGCCCCAGCAGCAGTTTGATGGTGGTGCTTTTGCCGGATCCGTTGGGCCCCAGGAGGCCGAAGACCTCACCCGGTCGCACCGCGAGCGACACATGATCCACCGCCCGCAGCCGTAGTCCGCGCAGACCGACGGCGAAATCCTTCACCAGTCCCCGGATCTCGATCGCGGGAGGCCCTCCCGCCGCTCCGTCTGGCCCCGGTGCTCCCATCCTCAGCGGATTTCAAAGCCCCGGAAGACCGGTGCCCGCCGGGCCGTCGCACGCTCAACCTTGCGGATGTGACCGTGCATGCGCTCCTCGACCGCGCCCACGAAGGCGTCCACCTCCGCCTCGGTTCCCTCCGCCTCGAGCCGCACCCGTCCGTCGGCCAGATTCTGCACGTAGCCCGCCACCTCGTACTCCTGCGCGACCTGCCGCGTGGTGAAGCGGAAGCCAACCCCCTGCACGTGGCCGCTGAAGGTGACGGTGGCGTGATGAACCTCTGCCATGGCGCGGCACCCTACGCGCGCCCGCGGCACGTTCAACCGCCAATCGGACCGGATTTTTAATTGCATTCGGATGCACGCGGCCCTCAGTTGCCGTCAATCGATGAGCGACTTTGAACCGGACGGTGGTTCCGAAGGCCAGTGGGACGAGCAGGGCGAACTGGCGTGGACGGAATTCGACTGGGAGCGCTATCTGCGCGGTCAAGACGAGGCGATCGGCCGTTATCTGCGGCACTACGAGGCGGCCCGGGGGCAGCCGGATCGCATCGACGTGGTCGCGGAGAAAATGGGATGGGGAGGCGAAGGTTGGACGGAGGATGAGAACCGCGCCGCCGCCGAGGAGTCCGCATCGGCCGCCGCCGAGGACGACGTCTACACCTTACACAAAAACCCGGTCTACATTTCGACCAAGGCGATCTACGGAAGCCTTGAGCACGCGTGGATGACTCTCGCGGCCGATCCCGCGCGCGTGGCGCCAGCCGCCGCGCTGCGGCTCCTGCAAACCTTCCATCGCGGCGCCGGCCAAGCGACCGAGGCGGTGCACGCCCTCGACTTCGGCGACTACGCCATGGCGGTGAGCCTGTTCAAGCGGGCGCTGGGCGCGCTCAACGACTCGCTGGCGACCCTTTCCGACGAAGACACCTGCCGCCATCGGTCCGCGGTCGCCTGGGGCGAGGAGGCGCGGGCGCGGCTGTTCGACCTTCGCGAGATCTGGCTGCGGGTCATCACCGAGTGCCGCGACGAACTGGAGCGGCCCGACGAGGATGACGAGGACGACGAGGAGCAGAATTGAGGCGGAAATCCGCCTTGCACTTTGAGGTGCCGGCGTTTGGCTCCGCCGCACTGTCCGGAGAGGTGGCTGAGTGGCCGAAAGCGGCGCTTTGCTAAAGCGTTGTAGGCGTAAAAACCTACCGGGGGTTCGAATCCCCCCCTCTCCGCCAGCTTCCGCCAAGCCCGAGACTGGCAGGCTTGGCAAAAGCCGAATGCCATCCGCTGCCGGCGGGTTAACAGGCCACAAGGAGGCTTCCCACCATCGGCTCGGAGAAGGCGGCGGGTTGCCAACCTCGCCGCCCGCCGTCACCAAGTTCCGCGTCCCCCTACCCCTCGTGACTCCCGCTGCCCGTTTCTTCGGTTCGCTTCGCATTCTGTCGACGCTGCTTTGCGTCTTCCTCACTGCTTCCGATGGCGCCGCGCAATCTACGTCCGGCACCGTCCAGGGACGGGTCTTTAACCCCGCGTCCCGCGAGTACGTCGGCAACGCCGAGGTGCGGCTCGTCGGCACCGACCGTGTCGTCTTCACGGAAAGCGACGGTGCCTTCACCTTCACCGGCGTCGCCGCCGGCCCCGCCTCGATCACCGTGAATTTCTCGGGCTACACGCCGGCCACGGAGTCGTTCGCCGTCGTCGCCGGCCAGACCGCGGTCCGAGAGATCAACCTCACCAGCGCCGCCGCGACCCCGCCCCCGGTGAAGGACGGCAAGGTGCAGTTGCAGGCGTTCACCGTCTCCTCGGAACGCGAGGGCAACGCCAAGGCCGTGCAGGCCCAGCGTCGTAACATGGACATCACCACCTCGGTCTCGTCCGACGTGTTCGGCGACATCACCGACGGCAACATGGGCGAGTTCCTGAAGTACCTGCCCGGGGTCGACATCGACTACGTGGAGTCCGAGGCCCGCGGACCGCGGCTGGGCGGCATGGACGGACAGTACGTGGGCGTGACGGTCGACGGCATGCGCACCGCGAGCGCCGATTCCAACCGCGGCGGGGGTGACGCCTCGCGGGCGACGAGCTTCGAGAGCATCCTCATCACTGGCATCGAATCGATCGAGATCAGCCGCACCACCAGCGCGGAGTCCGACGCCGACTCGCCGTCCGGCACCATCAACATGAAGACGCGGCGCGCCTTCGACCGCCGCGGGCGCGTCCTCGGCTACAACTTCAGCCTGAACTTCAACGCCGAGGAGTTCACGCTCCGCAAGACGCCCGGCCCCGCGGAACGTGAGCGCTACAAGTGGCGCCCCAACGCCCAGCTGGAGTACTCCGACACCTTCCTCGACCGCCGCCTCGGTGTCATTCTCACGACCAGCCGCGCCAACTCCTATACCGAGCAATACTCCTTCTCGCAGGACTACAACCGCACCCCGACGGCCGCCGACCCGCGGCCGCTCGTGATCCGCCAGCTGGATTTCAAGGACGGCCCGAAGATGATCTGGAAGGACGCCTTCTCGATCGCCTCGGACTTCAAGGCCACGCCGCGCCTCGTGCTCTCGCTCAGCGCGATCTACACCTACGTCGAGGGCGAGTTCTGGAACCGCAACTTCACCTTCGTCGCCGCCAACTCCAACACGAACGTCAACAACGGCCGCGGCACCGTCGGCGGCGACGGCGTCCTCTCGCTCTCGACCCGCCGCACCGCGGCCAACACCATCCCCGCGATCAACAACGGCGGTGGCACCGCCGCGGCCGAGAACTACACCCGCACCGTCTCGCCCAAGTTCGAGTACAAGCTCGACGCCGTCACCGTCGACGGCGGGTTCAACTACTCCCGCGCCGTGAACAGCTACGTCTCGCTCGAGCGCGGCATCTCGCAATCGGAGACGCTCTCCCTACCGGCCGACTGGACGGCCACCCGGCCGCGCGCTGACTCCCACGAGTGGAGCATCCGGCAGACCTCGGGTCCCGACCCGTTCGACCTGTGGAACTGGACCGGTGGCACCCGGGTGCAAAGCGCCAACAGCCGCTGGATCACCGAGATCTACCTCGCCTCGGCCAACGCGAGGTGGACGTTCCCCTTGTTCGGACGCCTGCCGGCGGTGTTGAAGTTCGGCGGCAAGTGGACGGAGGAGAACCGCAAGAACAACAACTACGCCCCGTGGCAGCTCTGGCGCTATATCGGCCCGGGCGGCGACACGCTCACCGGCTACAACGCGACCACCGGCCTGCCCGTCATCACGACCAACGGCAACTGGGCCAATCTGGGTTTCCTCGCGTTCCATCCGTTCGAGACCGGCACCACCAACGCCCTCACCTTCACCAATCTGGCGGGGGTCACCGGCAACCTGCCACGCGCGGACCGCAAGCGCATCGGCGAACTCTTCCAGGCCAGGCCGCAGGACTTCGTCCGCGCCGCCACCGTCGACAACTACTACACGGCCTTCATCGGCAACCGCCGCAACTTCCGGCAGACGGTCACCGCCGGCTACGCCCAGCTCGACGTGAACCCGGTTTCCCGCCTGACGTTGCGCGGCGGAGTGCGCCTGGAGCGCACGCAGAACCGCTTCCTCGAGTACGATCCGCGCCTGCGCCGCGAGATCATCGCCGCGGGCTTTCCGGTCAACGCCGCCGGCCGCGCCACCACCATTCCCGGCATCGAGTACCAGTTCTTCAGCCAGCCGCGGGTCGCGCGCACGAGCGAATACCTCAACGCCTTTCCCTCGGTGCTGGGCAAGTACCGGTTCACGCCGAACCTCGAGCTCCAGGCGGGCTTCAACCAGGCGATCTCCCGGCCGCCCGTCGACTCGCTCACCGGCGTGTACAACGTGGTCGAGGACGCCCAGCGCGTCGACGCGCCCAACGCCGAACTCCAGCCCGAGTACTCCAAGAACTACCAGGCACGGCTCGCCTATTACTTCGGCAACCGCGCCCCGGGCCAGCTGACCCTGCAGGTTTCCCAGAACGACATCCGCAACCTGCGCGAAACCTTTGATTTCACCGCCTCGGAGTTCGGCGAGGAGGATCCCGATCTGCAGACGTACGTTTTTCGCACCACCCGGAACAGCGCCGAGACGCGCCGCTTCCGGAACCTGGAGCTTTCCTACCAGCAGACCCTCGGCTTCCTGCCGGATTTCCTGCGCGGCACCAGCGTGAACCTCTCCTACTCGCGCACCACCGCCAGCCAGCGGCGCAACGGTCTTGCGCCGCACCGCGTCTCCGGCCGTCTCGGCTACGCCTACCGGCGGTTCAACGGTTCGATCGGCGGCGTCTTCACGGACGAGCGTCCCGACGGCGTCTACGGCCGCTTCCGCGAAGCCGTCCTGCAATTCGACACGTCGCTCAACTGGCGGCTCACGCCGAAAATCTCGCTCTACGTCCAGGGCCGGAACATCACCCAGCAGCCGCTCCGCTGGTTCGACACCCCGCCCGGCGTCGCCGAGCGCCGCCAGCGCGTTCTCCGCCTCTACCAGGAGTACGGCGCGAACTGGAACTTCGGCATGAAGGGGACGTTTTAGCCTCGGGAAGCATCGAAGCGCGAAGAAGCCGGATTCGGCGCTGGCAAGGCCCGGCGCACCGCAGAGGCTTGGCGTCGGCCCTGGCCGCGCCCAGGCTGCCTGCTATGGAAATCGCGATCCTTGTGCTGGTAGCCGTGGCGGTGGGATTGCTCGTCGTTCTGGTGCGGCGGGGCGGAGGCGAAACGGCGGGCAACGCGCTCGCGCCCAAGCTGGAGGTGATTGAGCGTTTGCAGGAACGGGGGGAACGCACGCTCAAGGACGAGTTCGGGCTGAGCCGTCAGGCGACGGAAGAACAATCGCGCGGCCTGCGCGCCGAGCTTGGCGCCACGCTCGCACAGTCCCGGGATGCGGTGGAACGCCGGCTCAACGACAACGCGACCCAGCTTCAGCAGCAACTGGAAGCTTTCAGCCGCAGACTGGCGGATTTCGGCACCGCCGAGGCGGATTCGGCCCAGAAGACGCGCACGGAACTCTCACAAGCGTTCCGCGATCTCCGTGACTCGCTGCAAAAGCAAGCGGGCGAGTCGGCCGAGACCCAGCGGCGCCACCAGGAAACGGCCACCAACCAGGCGGGAGCGCTGTCGGACCGGCTCGACCGCAAGTTCGAGGAGCTGCGTCAGGCAGTGGAGGCCAAGCTCGGCCAGCTGCAGGCCGACAACACCGCGAAACTTGAGGAGATGCGCCGCACGGTGGATGAGAAGCTGCAAGGTACCCTGGAGAAGCGCCTCGGGGAGTCCTTCAAGCTGGTGAGCGAACGCTTGGAACAGGTGCACAAGGGCCTCGGCGAAATGCAGAGCCTGGCGACCGGCGTGGGTGACCTGCGACGGATGCTCACCAACGTTAAGACCCGCGGCACCTGGGGCGAAGTGCAGCTCGCGTCGCTGCTCGAGCAGATGCTTCACCCCGGCCAGTACGAGGCCAACGTCGCGCCCGTCCCCGGTTCCGCCGACCGCGTCGAATTCGCCATCAAGCTGCCGGGACGCGATCCGTCCGCACCCCCGGTCTGGCTCCCGATCGACGCCAAGTTCCCCACCGAGGATTACGACCGACTCGCCGCCGCCGCCGAGCGGGCGGACGCCGAGCAAATGGCCGTGGCCGCCAAGGCGCTCGCCACGCGCGTCAAGGATCAGGCGCGCACCATCGCCGCCAAATATCTCGCGCCGCCGCACACCACCGACTTCGGCGTGCTGTTTCTCCCCACCGAGGGCCTCTACGCGGAGGTGCTCCGCCAGCCCGGCCTCGCCGAGGCGATCCAGCGCGAGCACCGCGTGATCATCGCCGGCCCCACCACGCTCGCCGCCCTCCTGAACAGCCTGCAGGTCGGCTTCCGCACGCTCGCGATCGAGCAACGCGCCAGCGAGGTGTGGCAGGTCCTCGGCGCGGTGAAGACCGAGTTCGGGAAATTTGGCGACACGCTCGAAAGCGTGCAGCGCAAACTCGACGCCGCCACAAAGGAGATCGAGAAGACGGGCGTCCGCTCCCGCGCCATCGAGCGCAAGTTGCGCGAAGTCGAAGCGCTCCCCATCTCGGAAACCTTGCGCGTGCTACCCGACGCGCCCGCTGCGACCAGCGCGACCGGCGATGAAGCCGGCGATCAACGCACGGTGGGATAGGAAGCGGCACGGGCGTCGGCCTACGACAGATCCGCGGCAGCAGCCGCGCCTACATTATACGAAGACTCGATCCGAGTTTCGGAACGATGACGCTGTACGGAAATCGATCCCTGTAGCCGAGGGTGCTCCCTCGGATCATCGGAAGACCATCGCGACCACGTCGCCTTCCACCAGCGCGCGCGTTTAGCAAAAGGCCGGGCAGATTCGCGACAGCAGCAGGCTAAACGGAGCCGCATGCGGCCCCAACACGCGAGAACTCGGTACCCTCGGATTGTTCCACGTGTGCCCTGTGCCCAAAGCTGGGGTCTGATTCCCCCTACTCCGGCGCGAAAATCCCCGCGTGCCCCGGTTGGTAGAGTTTGAGCCCGGTGATCTCTGCCACGCGGGTGAAGTGCGCGTCCAAGGTGTAGAGCCGCAGGTTGTCGTGGAGGGCCAGCGACGCGATCAGCACGTCCAACCACGGCACCGTTAGTCCGTTGTCGCGCAACCGCCACGCGAGCGACACGCCGCGGTCCCAGTCCTCCTCGGTCACAAACCGATAAGGGATCGAGGCGAAGTGCAGTCCCAGCCGCCGGCGTTCATCCGCGCGCGCACCACCGAGCACCTCAAGCCGCACCGGCGTTGACCACTGCGCCTCGTAGGCCTCCAGCAAACCCTCGAGCGCCAGCTTCACCTCCAGGCGGCCGTGACGCCGAAGCCCTTCGATCCACACGGATGAATCAACCGCGACCATGTACCGGGAGCGCGGCGTTCACTTCGGACCGTGCAGCGGCGGGACCGGATTCGCCTCATCCTCAGCCACCATCGGTTCCGGGTAATCGAATGCCCCCTCCCGGATCAACCGGCCAAACTCCCGCGCCTTGGCCCGCAGCACGAATTGCCGCACGGCCTTCGCGACCGCCGGGCTCTTGTTCTTCTCTCCGGTCAAGGCGATGACCTCGGTCATCAGGGCTTCATCGATCTCTACGCTGATTCTCATTGAACAAGTCTGTGCAGCTTAATGATTCTTTTCAATGATTTTATTGCATCATATAGGTTCAAAGAAGGCAAAGTTCTGATTCTTAAGATTAATTAGGCTGAAAACCTTTCCTTAAGTGAGCTCCCAGCCCTTGCGGTACGCCCGGCGGATGAGCGGAGCCGCCTCGGGTGCGTTTTTAGTGGTCAGGGTTTTCGCGTCCCAAACGATCTTTTTACCCGCGCGAATCGCCACGTTGCCTAAAAGCACCGTTTCGCTGAACGGCCCTGATTGGGAGAAGTTGGACAACGCGGGAACCCCGGTTCGGATCGCCTCGATCCACTCGGAGTAAGGACCGCCTCCCTTATCAAGCGCGCCCTCCGCGGATTCACCGCTGCCGGCAACGCGCGGGATGGTTTTAGGAGGGAGCGCGAAGTTCGCCGCGAGACCCTCGGGTTTGAAGATCCAATCCTGACGGGAACGTCCGAAGAACATGCGTCCCTTTTCGCCAACGAGCAGGAGATCGAAACGGCGGAAACAGTGATCGGCGGTTGGAAAGTCAGCCTTCCAAAGCTCCGCCGGCGGCGGATTACGATAAACGCCTTCTTTCGGCGTCACCCCGTCGTACCACACGAACTTTACCGGGCCTCCGAGCATGCTCGTGGGAAACCGATACGTGACGGTTGACCAAATCGGTGCGGCGATCGCAGTGCCACCCTCGTGGACGGCCTCGACGCTTTCGGGTGCGGTGAGGCCCAACGCCCAGTAGGGCATGTCCATGATGTGGCAGCCCATATCGCCGAGCGCACCGGCGCCGAAGTCCCACCAGCCTCGCCATTTGAACGGCGTGATTTCCGGACTGTAGGGCCGGAACGGCGCGGGCCCGATCCATTGTTCCCAGTCGAGACCGTTGGGCACCGGCTCGGGCTTGGGCCATTCCGTCATGCCCTGGGGCCAGACGGGGCGGTTGGTCCAGGCATGGACCTCCGTGACGCGGCCGAGAATGCCAGCGCGGAGCAACTCGACCGCACGACGGATGGGTTCTCCAGCGTGGGCTTGGTTGCCCATCTGGGTCTGCACTTTGTACTGCGCGGCGGCCTCGGCGAGACGACGCGCCTCCCAAACCGAGTGGGCGATCGGCTTCTGGCAATACACGTGTTTGCCACGCCGCATCGCTAGCATCGACGCGTGAAAGTGGTGATGGTCGGGAGTGGAAACCGTGACGGCGTCGATCCCGGGCATCGACGCAATCATCTCCCGGTAGTCCGTGAAGAACCGGGCGCCGGGAAACTGGTCGAGGATGGTTTCCCCCGATTTCTCCTTCTTCTTTTTCCGCGCGAGGTTGGTGCCGCGCGGATGGGCGACATCGCACAGCGCGACGATCACGCCACCGGCGGCGGCCGTGGCCAGGGTGTCGGTGTGCCCTTTGCCCGTCACGCCGATGCAGGCGACCTGGACTCGACTGTTGGCGCCGCGCGCGGTGGCGGGCAGCAGATTGAAACTGAACGCGGCGGCGGCGCCTTGGAGAAACTCGCGACGGCCGAGGCGACCGCGCGCGGCGGGAGGGGATGACCGGGGCATGGCGCTTTCGTCCCATGCGGCCGGA
>Ga0255188_1000669_pt1 | contig 10946 bp, 12 predicted proteins | sample Miss_Cont_RepB_8_FD_188427 | JGI IMG/M metagenome (GOLD analysis project Ga0255188, IMG submission 188427) | Freshwater microbial communities from Mississippi River, Louisiana, United States - Miss_Cont_RepB_8h | ecosystem: Environmental > Aquatic > Freshwater > River | place: USA: Louisiana... | reverse complement strand
CGCAATCTCGGCTTTGAATTTTGATTCACGTGACCAGCCCGAGGCGGCCAGACGATCAACCACCCAGAATCCCACGTTATGCCGATGGCCGGCATACTGGGATCCTGGATTGCCCAGACCAACGATAAGTTTCATTCAGACCCTCTGGCCTGAATCATCAGTCTTTCTTTTCGGACTTCTCGGCAGATTTTGCTTCAGCAGCAGGAGCGGCCTCAGCAGTCGGGGCCTCCTCTTCCGCGCTACCGCCTGGCACGGATGCAGTCACCACAGTGGGGTTCTCTCCGGTGTGCAGCACCAGAGAGACGCCAGCCGGCATGACCAGATCACGCACATGCAGAGAATGGCCGACCGACAGCGTTGCCAGATCGACCTCGATGAACTCAGGCAGGTCTTTCGGCAAGCACGAGATCAGCACATCGGTCAGCACGTGGCTCACGATACCGCCCGAGAGTTTGACGGCCGGGGAGATGTCCTGATTCTTAAAGTGCAGGGGCACCTTGGTCTGCAATTTCTGGTTGACATCAATACGCTGGAAATCAACATGCAGGACCACGGGCTTGTAGGGGTGCATCTGGTAATCGCGCAGCAGTACCTGCTCTGATTTCCCATCGAGCTCAAGATCCAGAATCGAGGAATGAAACGACTCGACCTTCAATGCCAGCAGCAGAGGGTTGTGATCGATCTCGATGTTGATGGGCGATTTTTTGGCACCATAAATAATGCCGGGCACTTTACCGTCACGGCGAAGACGGCGGCTCGCACCCGATCCTTGCACCGCACGGGAATTGGCAACAACTTTCATGAACTACTCCTTCACAGGTGGCAGCCCGTAGGCTGCCGGTCAAAAATCCTTTTCGATTCAGCGGCTGCCGCGACCAGCAATCCGAAAAAAAGAAAAGGCACGAAAACTATTCAACAAACAAAGAGCTGACTGAGTCGGATTTCACAATTCTTAAAATGGTTTCGGCCAACAATCCGGCACAGGACAAGACCCGAATTCTGCCAGTGGCCTGAGACTCCTTCGACAAAGGAATGGAGTCCGTCACCACGAGCTCATCCAGCGCTGAATGGGCGATCCGATCCGCCGCTCCGCCAGAGAGCACGGCATGCGTACAGTAGGCAACCACACGTTCGGCGCCATGGTCTTTAAGCGCCTGGGCGGCCTTGGTCAACGTACCGGCAGTGTCCACCATGTCGTCCATGATCATGCAGGTCCTGCCAGAGACATCTCCGATGATGTTCATGACCTCTGACACATTGGCCTTTGGCCGGCGCTTATCGATAATCGCCAGATCGCAATCCATTTGCTTGGCAAATGCCCGTGCGCGGACCACACCGCCGACATCGGGTGAAACCACCAGTAAATTCTGATAAGTCTGCTGCCAGACATCGGCCAGAATGATCGGTGCGGCGTAAACGTTATCCACCGGGATATCAAAAAATCCCTGGATCTGATCAGAGTGCAGATCCATGGTGAGCACGCGGCTCACCCCCACGGTTTGAAACATATTGGCCACGACCTTGGCGCTGATTGGCACCCGTGAAGAGCGCACACGTCGATCCTGCCGTGCATAGCCAAAATAGGGAATGGCCACAGTGATCCGCTCCGCCGAGGCCCGACGCAGCGCGTCACACATCAGCATGACTTCCATTAAGTGGTCATTGGCAGGCGCGCAGGTGGATTGCAAGACCACGGCATGCTTGCCACGCACATGCTCAAGAATTTCGACAGTTGATTCGCCATCACTGAACTGGGCGACTGTGGCCCTGCCCAGCCGCGTGCCGAGATGGCGTGCGACATCGGATGCCAGTTTGGGGTTGGCATTGCCGGTGAAGATCATGAGCCCCTCGGGGGCACCGCCTTCTTTATTTAATATGCGGTCGACCATCTTTCAGTGTTCGGGGCAAAGAAATCTTGGCTGGGGAGGAAGGATTCGAACCCTCGAATGCCGGAATCAAAATCCGGTGCCTTAACCAACTTGGCGACTCCCCAACGGTTTACAACACGTTACCCGGATGTCGCATGAGGGTCTGGCAGACCTTCAGCCTCAGTGGTAACGGTCCCACCGAAGTGCTCTGAAGGGCGCTAACGCGGTCGACGAGCCGTTGGGCCGTCGGAGCATCTGGGGCGGTACAGAAGACCGCACCCCCAGAGCCTGACATTCGCACTGCAGCCGGGGCAATTCCTTCGCGGGCGGCAGCCGATTCAAGCCACTGCAGGGCCTGCTGTACCTGCGGAAACCGGGCTGCGGTCACCGCCTGCAGGTCGTTGCGGCCGAATGCCCACACGGGCTGTCGGGCTGCTTGGGCGAAGCCCGCAATTCTCGAAGTTTTGGAATTTCGTGTCAATTCAGGGGCCGCAAAGATCTCCGCAGTCCCCACGTGGCAGGCGGGCACGACGATCGCGAGCCAGCGTGGACAGCTCTCATAGGGTTGGAGTTGCTCGCCGATGCCTTGCACGAACGCTGCTTTGCCGAAAAGAAAAAATGGGACATCGGCCCCCAGCCCCAGACCGACCTCGCTGAGCTGTTGATTGCTCAGCCCCAGCCTCCAGAGATGGTTTAAGCCCAACAGGGTGCTGGCTGCATCGGAGCTGCCCCCACCTAGGCCCGCCCCCGCCGGGATGGTTTTGGTGATCTGAATGCTCGCCCCGGGTCGGCCTGCCGCCTGCCACTGAGCCGTTTTTTGCAAGGCCGCCGCTGCCCGAACCGCGAGATCAAGAGCCGGGGGGCCCAGCACATCGCCGCACCGCTGAATCTCACCGTCGGGCCGGGTGGTGAGCACGATGCGATCGGACCAGTCGATCAATTCAAAGGCGCTTTCCAGCAGGTGGTAGCCATCCCCCCGCTGACCCACCACATGCAAAAACAAATTGATCTTCGCGGGCGCTTCAAGCGTCAAGGTGTCGGGCTGCATGACTTGATCAGGTGCGCAACGTATGCCTTAGATAGGATCGAGCACGGCCCTCAGTCGGATATCCAGCTGACGGGTGCTGAACTCAAACTCGCGGCCGCCGGAGGCCAAGGTCGCAAGGCTTTCAAATGAATCCATCAGTGATCGCATCAGGAGTCGAAGTTCGACCTCATCGAGCGCCATGACAGTATCGCCAAGAAGGGCCCGTGTTATCCACGAGTGCTGCTGGACATCGAGCGGCCTGCCCTGCGCATCAAACACATGAATCACCGCCTCGATTCGCTTTTCTTTCAGTAGCCCTGCAGGTGAGGCGATGAGTCGCCGCTCGAGACTGCCAAGGGTCTGGCCAAGTGGGCCCAGCCAAATCAGAAGTTGCCGCTCAACCTGATTCGATGGCATCGCGGTGGCGGGAGTCAGCTGCAGCCATTCAAATCGGCCCTGGCCGCCACGTCGCTGATCCCATTGCGGATGCTGCACCGAGAGGATGAATCGTCCGGATCGAGCAAGCCGGAGTTGCTCATCCGCCTTCTCGAGACTGAAACGCTCCACAGCTGGCGGCTGCGGGATGGGGGCGGCACAGCCCGACAGCAGCAGCCCAGCGGCGGCACAAAACAACACCACCAGGGTGCGGGCTGACCTCAGGAGCGGGCTCAACGGGGGTGCACACGTGCGGGGGAGATGCCCAGGCGCTTGAGCGTGTTGAGCAGAACCTCATTGCTCGGATCGACGCCAAAGGCCGTCCTGAACATCGACTCCGCCTCTTCGCGACGTCCGCGGCTCCACAACACTTCACCCAGGTGAGTGGAAATTTCGGCATCGGGCAGCTGACGTTGCGCCTGCCGAAGGTATTGCTCTGCACGCTCAAGATCGCCGAGTCGAAAATAGACCCAGCCCATGCTGTCGATGATGTGGGCATCATTTGGGGCCAGTGCCAGGGCCCGCTCGATCAATGCTTTCGCTTCGTCAAGTCGCTCATTGCGGTCAGCAAAGTGATAACCCAATGCATTGTGGGCATGAGCATGCTGCGGATCGCGTTTGATGAGTCCGCGCAAGATTTTTTCCATCATCTGAGGCTGGCCTGCTTTCTCGTGCATCATGGCCAGCGTATAAGCCACATTGGGCTTTTCTTGGTCCGGCCGACTGATCGAATCAAATATTCTTAGGCCATCGGATTTGCTGGGCGCGCGGCTGGCCAGTCCGGCGAGGTATTCATAAAAAGCATCCAGCCGCTGATCTTGGATGGCCCGATCACGGCGTGCGCTTAAAGAACGAATTAATTTTTCATTCTCGCCCAACACCACGTGCAACAGATCCAGTGTGCTCTGGGCCTCCGCATCATTGGGCGCCACGTTCTGCCAAATGGCGGCAGCCTCCTGCGCCCGCTCGGGCAAACGGGCCTGAATGGCGAGTTCGGTTGCGCGGCGGGCCGCGCCCGGATCTTGGGTCTGCCGGGCCACGCTCAGGTAGGTGGCGGCTGCAGCGCCAAGATCACCCTGGGCAAGGGCCAGTTCACTGGCCAGGATTTGAAAAATCAGGCCTGCCTGCTCGCGGCCGCGGTCAATGGTTCTGCCGGATGCGGACCAGGCCGACTCAGTCGCGCCGAGCACGAGGCCAATGCTCAGTAGCAAAATGATGGATCGGGACCGAAGCGTGCTCATGCCTCTACACTCACTGGGTTTTTCTGACCGATATCATGCCCGAATTACCCGAAGTTGAAGTGACTGCCCGCGCCGTGCGTCAGGCCATCTCTGGCTGCGTGTTTCGCGGTTTTCGCGACTCCGGCAAACGGCTTCGTCATGCCTTTCCTCGGACAGCGCTGGCCCGGCTTGTGGGCGCGGAGATTGTGTCGATCTCACGACGCGCGAAATATGTTTTGTTGGAGTTTGAGTCGGGGTGGATAGCGGTCCATCTCGGCATGTCGGGCTCCCTATCGCATTCCACTGATGGCGATACAGGCCTGGGCCCGCATGACCATGTGATGTTGGAATTTGAATCCACGCGCGGGCAGGCCCGAAGGCTTGTATTTCGTGATCCGCGACGGTTCGGCTCATGGCAGTGGCTGGATCGCGACCAGGTTGGTCAGAAGGAGCTGGGCGCGCTGCTCGGTGCGGCTTCAAGTGGCCGCGAGCCTTTTGATCAGCGGTTCGATGGCGGGTGGATGGCCGAGTGCGCGCGCGGACGCCGCCTTGCTGTGAAGCAGTGGCTGATGACAGGCAGCTGCGTGGTCGGTGTTGGGAACATCTACGCCTGCGAGGCCCTTTTTGAATCAGGAATTCATCCTCTTCGCAAGGCATCGGCGATCTCACGTCCGCGCTATGACCGCCTGGCTGCCGCGGTGAAGCGAATTTTGCAGGCGGCGATCGATCGTGGCGGCAGTTCGATTCAGAGTTTCGTAGGGCCGGATGGCGAGCGGGGCCGTTATGGCCAGATGCACTGCGTCTACGGCCGCGAGGGCCAGCCTTGCCAGCGCTGTGGCCGGCCCATTCGTCGCCTGATGATGGGACAGCGCAGCACATTTTTTTGCCATGGCTGCCAGCGGTAAACCGTCGGCTTTTGCGCAGCGGCTCATTGGCTGGCAACGGCGACATGGCCGCCATGAACTGCCCTGGCAGGGCCAGCCTGCCGATCCGTATCGCGTTTGGCTGTCTGAAATCATGCTGCAGCAGACTCAGGTGACCACGGTCATCGATTACTTCAATCGATTCATCAAACGTTTTCCGAACCTTCAGGCACTGGCTGGGGCGACCGAACAAGAGGTGCTCGCACTCTGGTCGGGATTGGGCTATTACCGTCGGGCCCGGAATTTACATGCCTGCGCGCGTGAGATTGCCTTGAATCGCGCGGGCCGGTTTCCTGAGTCGGCTCAGGCCCTTGCCGCGCTGCCCGGAATCGGGCCATCGACTGCCGCCGCCATTGCCTCAACTGTATTCGGCGAGCGGGCCGCGATTCTGGATGGCAATGTCAAGCGCGTGCTGGCCCGGCTGACCTGTGCCGAGCAGCCCTGGGGCAGCCCTGCCTTGGAGCGCGCTCTCTGGAAGCAGGCCGATGATCGACTGCCCAAACACAGCAGCGATATGCCTGCCTATACCCAGGCCATCATGGACCTCGGCGCCTTGATTTGTCGGCCGAAGGCGCCGCAGTGTAGCCGCTGCCCGGTTGCGTCGGACTGCCAGGCCTATCGGCGAGGCGAGGTGGATCGCTATCCTGTGCCGAAGACCAAGCGCGCCGTGCCCCAGCGTCAACTGTATTGGGCGGTTTGTTTGAATGCGCAGTCTGTCTGGCTCATGCAGCAGCCAAGCGCTGGGATTTGGCCCAGTCTCTGGCTGCCGTGGACCATTGATCCGGATGCGCTTCCTCGTGATTGGGATAAAACCATTACAGCGCTCCAGCACGTGATCGAGGTGCGTCACAGCCTGACGCACTATCGGATGTTGATCTCGGTGGCGATGCTTCGGCACGATGGCCGCAAGGCGCCCGCCGGCGCCCCGAAAGGCCTCAAGCCATTCGGCTGGCCAGAGGCCCTGAGCCTTCCGCTGCCGGCTCCAGTGAAACGATTATTGGCTAGGCTTTACCCCGTCGCGAGAGCGACCGATGGCGGACTGCGCAGGAGTAAGCCAGTTTGAATTTTTCGTACAGCGTGTCCGCGCAGTAGACCGACCGATGCTGGCCGCCCGTGCAGCCGATGGCCACCGTGAGGTAGCTACGATGTTCCTCGGCATGCCGAGGCAGCCACTTCTGGAGATAGCTCGCAATGTCATCAATCATTTCGCGGACCGAATCAAACGATTGCAGGTATTGAATCACTGCCGCGTCGCGACCGCTGAGGGCTTTCAGCTGGGCATCATAGTGAGGATTGGGAAGACAGCGCGCATCAAAGACGAGGTCGGCATCCAACGGAATACCGTCTTTGAAAGCGAAGGATTGAAACAACACCATCAGCGGCGTGTTTTCCAGATCGAGAATCTCTTTCACCCAGCGCCTGAGGACCTGTGGCTGCAGATCACTGGTGTCCAAGGGAATTCCCAATGGCTCGATATCCGCCAGAAGCTCGCGTTCTTGGGCGATGCAGTCCATGAGTGTTTGAACAGAGTCCTCGCCAAAAACCGTTGCGTTATTTAATTTTTGGCTTAAGGGATGGCGACGTCGGGTCTCGGAGTAGCGTTGCACCAGAATTTCGTCGCGGGCATTAAGAAACACAACCCGCACATCGTGGCCTGCCTTACGAATCTGTTCCAGGTTTTTGGACAGATGGGCCAGTGAGCCCGCGGTTCGCGCATCGACTGCAACAGCCAACTGCGATAAGCCTTCGGCCATGAGGTTCGCCAGCGCCTGGCCGAGAAATGCCACTGGAAGGTTGTCGATGCAGAAGTATCCCGAATCCTCCAGCACATTCAAGGCCACCGACTTGCCGGAGCCCGACATGCCGGTGACCAACACAATTTTCATGGCGCTGGGTCCGACGCAGGCTGCTGCATCGCCGCCTGCTGACGTTCAACGAATTCCTGCATGGTGTCGATGCCGCGAAGACTGAGCACTGAGTTGCGCACAGCCGCCTCCACGAGGACCGCCAAGTTACGGCCTGCAGCAACCGGAATCACCACCTTGCGGATGGGCAGGCCCATCACATCTTGATTCATGGCCTCCAGGGGAAGCCTTTCAAATTCATTCATCACGCTGCGGCGAATCAGCTGGACAATCAATTTCAGCCGCATTTTTCTTCGCACCGCAGTCTCGCCAAAAATCGCGCGAATATCCAATAGGCCCAGGCCGCGAACCTCCAGCAGGTTTTGCAGCAACGGCGGGCATCGGCCTTCTACCGCGTCCGGAGCGATCCGAGTGAAGTCGACCACGTCATCCGCAATCAGTCCGTGGCCACGGGTAATCAATTCGAGCCCGAGTTCACTTTTTCCAAGGCCTGACTCACCGGCAATCAGCACTCCCATGCCCAGCACATCCATAAACACGCCATGCATCTGGGTCTGTGGGGCCAGCGTGCGGGCCAGCTGCGTCCGAAGGATTTCGATCACCTGGCCTGCCGATACAGTGGTTCGTAGCAGCGGTAGGCCCTCGCGTTCGCAGGCTGTAAACAATTCTGCAGGGGGGATCTCATCGTCGGCGATGATGATCGCTGGCGGTCGGCCCGCAATCAGCTCTGCGGTGAGATAGTTTTTTCGCTGTGGATCCAGACGGTTGTAGTAGGCGACTTCAGGCGTGCCCATGATCTGAATTCGGTTGGGATGAATCAGATTCAAGTGCCCGATCAAGTCGGCACTCTCAGTCGACTGGCCGCCAATCTTTCGGCCTGCCCCGGCTTGTCCCGTCAAAAAACTGAGCTTGAGTGTCTCCGCGTGTTCGTCAAAGAGGGTCTTGACGTCAAGCACGGGCAGGCTGCCAGGCCTCGAGTGCCCGGTGCAAAGACTGCGGGTCGGTCTCGGTGCTCAACAGATCGCGCATCTGACGATCGGAAAGCATCTCCGCGACCTCAGAGAGGATTTCCAGGTGCTGCTGAGTTGCCTGCTCTGGCACCAGAAGAAACAACAATAGGGTGACGGGTTTTCCATCGGGCGCATCGAAGGGCACGGGCTCGGAGAGCCGGATGAGTGCAGCGACGGCCTCTTTGAGGCCCTTGATTCGGCCATGCGGAATGGCGATGCCTTCGCCTAGGCCAGTGGACCCAAGCCGCTCGCGGGCAAATAAAGAGTCGAAGACTTTGACCCGAGCGATGCCCTGGTTATTTTCAAAAAGAAGCCCTGCCTGTTCAAAGACGCGCTTTTTACTGCTGGCTTCCTGGCCAACTGCAATGTTGGCCAGAGGTAAAAGCTGGCTAATGCGGTTCATTGCTCCGCCTCGTCGAGTCGAGAGGCCGGATTATAGATCTTTTGCTGCGCTGCGCTAAACCGGTCTGGTGGCGAGCCGGGCGTCCGCGCCCTGGCCCCGGTGGACCCCCGGCCGATGCGTCTCCTTATACCGGACGACCTGCCGGTCCAGCTTATCGGCCAGCAGATCAATGGCCGCATAGAGGTCCGCATGGCTGGCCTCGCAGTGGACATCCTTGCCCGGCAGGTGGACGGTGACCTCAGCGATCTGGTTGAGCTTCTGAACGCCAAGTACCACGTGGACCTCGTTGACATGATCAAAGTGCCGCCAAGTCCTGCCGAATTTCTGGTCCACATAGTTGCGGATCGCCTCGGTGATGTCGATATGGTGCCCTTTGACGGTCAGATGCATGGTCCTACCTCCTCGGTTTAGAGTTTTTTACGTTGGCTGACGGGGTCAATTCTGAGCGCTTCCCGATACTTTGCAATCGTGCGCCGCGCAACTTGAATGCCTTCTGCGGAAAAGCGGTCTGAAATCTGCTGATCGGACAGGGGCCGCCGTGGGTCCTCCTCGGCAATCCATTGCCGGATCTTCGCCTGTAGGGCGGTCGAGGAGGCGGCCCCCCCGCCCTCGGTCCGGACATGGCTGGTAAAGAAGTATTTCAGCTCGAAGGTGCCGCGGGGCGTGAGCATGTATTTGTTGGTGGTCACGCGCGAGACCGTCGATTCGTGGAGCTCGCAGCGCTCGGCGATTTCTCGCAGCACCAGCGGACGCATCGCGATTTCACCTTGCTCGAAAAACGCCTGCTGCTCAATGGCGATCGCCTGCGAGACACGCAAAATCGTGTCGAAGCGTTGTTGAATATTTTTGATGACCCAGCGGGCCTCTTGCAGCTGGGCCGTCATGCTGCTGGCCCGCTCCTGACGAATGAGTTCGGCGTACAGTGGATTGATGCAGAGCCGTGGCACGGCGGATTCATTGAGCCGCACCTGCCATCGGCCGCCCCCTCCTCGAGTGCCGAGCCGATAAGCGATGACATCCGGCACGATGGATTCGGCCGCATCTTCCATGAAGTCAGCGCCGGGCTTTGGATTGAGCTGCTGAATCAACTGCATCGATGCTTTGAGCGCTTCTTTGTCACAGCGAAGCGCCTGACACAGCCCATTGAAATCTTTGGCGCCGAGGGCATTGAGGTGGGTCATATCGCTCACAATGCTCGTGGCCAGCGCCCGGCATGGGCCATCAGAGTCCTCTGCATCGGGATCCGCTTCATGATTCCGGGGCGCCAGCTGTAGCAAAAGGCACTCTTGCAGTGTTCGCGCTCCGACTCCGCGAGGATCGAGGCTTTGTAAAAGTTTTAGCCCGAGCGCGATTTCATCGGCATCCAATCGTTCGCCGAACATCTCTGAAAACAAATCCGCCACGCTTTCTTCGAGCTCCTCCAGACTGTCACGCAGATAGCCGTCGTCATCCAAGGATTCAATCAATGTGTCGAGCCAGGCGCGATCGCGGTCCGACAATTTCAAGCTGTGGGCCTGCTCGCGCAGATGTTGCCGCAGGCTGATGGGCTGACTCTGTTGTGACTCCCACCAGTCATCATCATCGTTGTGGGCCCGCGACCCACCCGAGGACCAGCTCTCAGCCGAGCCGGCCAGGCCCTCATCTGCCCGATCGGTAGCATCAGGTGGGCCGTCGTCTGGGCCGGGCGTTTCTGGGCTGGACGCGGGCTCTGCCATTTCGAGCAGTGGATTTTCGTGAAGAAACCGATCCACCTCCTGCTCGAGATCGGCCGTCGACATTTGCAACAGCCGAATCGACTGCTGCAGCTGCGGCGTCAGCGCCAGTTGTTGCGAGGTGCGAAGGCCGAGAGAGGGTTTAAGGGCGGCCATGCACGTTACATTCGGAAATGTTCCCCAAGGTATACCTTGCGGACATTTGCATCGGCAATGATGTCTTGCGGCACGCCGCTGGCGAGCACCGTGCCTTCGCTAATGATGTAGGCGCGATCACAAATGCCGAGGGTCTCACGGACATTGTGATCGGTGATGAGCACGCCGATGCCGCGCTCTTTTAAAAATCGCACGATGCGCTGAATCTCGATGACAGCAATCGGATCGACGCCCGCAAAAGGCTCGTCCAGCAAAATAAATCGTGGCGATGTTGCCAGCGCCCGCGCAATCTCAACCCGCCGTCGCTCTCCACCGGAGAGCAGAATC
>Ga0255188_1000666_pt1 | contig 11007 bp, 8 predicted proteins | sample Miss_Cont_RepB_8_FD_188427 | JGI IMG/M metagenome (GOLD analysis project Ga0255188, IMG submission 188427) | Freshwater microbial communities from Mississippi River, Louisiana, United States - Miss_Cont_RepB_8h | ecosystem: Environmental > Aquatic > Freshwater > River | place: USA: Louisiana... | reverse complement strand
GAGGCCCTGCAGGCCCGTCCGGTGAATGGCCGCTGAGGCGCAGGGCAGGTGGCGCCGCATCGGCGCAGGGTGGCTGCTGGCCGCGGGGGCACTGAACGCGCATGCCGGATGGCCGGCCTGGGCCCATTGCCCCACGCCGGCGGCGGATGCCGCCGAGGAGTGGGATGTCCATCTGCAGGTGGCCGAACTGATCCAGCAGGAGTGGCGTGCCCGCTCCGCACCCGTGGCCCTGATCTCCCGATCGGGGCTCCCGCTGCAGGCCATCGGACACCGCTATTCACACAGCGGCTTTCTCAGGGACCACGCCACCGAGGCCACGGCGCCCTCCTCGATTCCAGCGGTGCGGCAGCTCTACTTCGATTGTGAGACCGCGCAACCGCGCGTGTTCGACGAGGGCCTGGCCGCATTTGTTCGCGGGGTGGCGCGCGATGCGGCCACCCGCTACAGCGTCGTGTGGTGGCCTGCGGAGCCCGCCCACACACTGGCCCGGACCGTTTCCCACGACGCCCAGGCTGCCGCCTTGGTGGCGCCGCGTTATCAGGCCCAGGCGCATGTCTGGAGCCTGCACACCCAGAATTGCAACCAGTGGCTGGTGGAGATGTTGGCGGCCGCCTTCGGCGGCCGCGATGACCGCGCAGGTGCACAGCAATGGCTGCGAGAACAGGGTTATGTCGGCAGCATCGTGCAACTGCCGGGCCTGGTTTGGCTGCTGGCGGCTGCGGTGATGCCCCATATGGGGCTGCAGCACCACCCCGAGTCGGATCGGCAGGCCTGGCGTTTTGAGGTGTCCCTTCCGGCTTCGGTGGAGCGCTTCGTCCAACGGGTATGGCCTCAAGCCCAACGGGTCGAGTGGTGCCTGCGCGGCCATGAGGTGGTGGTGCGACGGGGCTGGCAGCCCCTGGACGGGACCTGTACGCCGCAAGACGGCGATGAGCGCCGCACCCTTCTGCGATGAAGGCAACCTGCGGGGTGCAGGGGTGATGACCGAGGTCAAACAAACGTTTGATTTGCGTCCTACACTCGCGCCCGTGCCACCGTCACCGCCCCCCCTGTCCACACCCACTGCGCACACCCGCCAACGCCTCCTGGAGACCGCGTTGCGGCTGTTCAGCCAAGGCGGCTACGACAAGGTTTCGGTCCGCGACATTGCGGAGTCCGCACAGGTGAATGTGTCCGCAGTGAGCTATCACTTCGGCGGCAAGTCTGGCCTCTACAGGGCTGCGCTCACGGAGCCTTTGGGTTCGGTGAGCGATGACATCCCCCTGTTCGATCAGCCCCACTTCAGCTTGCGCGAATCGCTGGAGGGCCTGTACCGGTCCTTGCTCGAGCCCTTGACCGCCGACCCGCGTGCGCAGCAGTGTGTGCGGCTGCACCTGCGCGAGATGCTGGACCCGACCGGGGTCTGGAACGAGCAGGTGCAAAACGATTTCCGCCCGGCGCACGAGGCCCTGCTGCGGGTGCTGCAGCGCCACCTGAAGCTCTCGGCGGTGGATGACGACCTGCTGTACCTGAGCCTGGCGCTGACCGGACTGGCGCTCCATGTGCACCTCTCCCGTGATGTGGCCCATGCCGTTCGGCCGGGCCTTCTGGAAGGTTCGGCCGCCGTCAACCGCTGGGAGCAGCGCTTGGTTGAACAGGCCTTGGCGCTGGTGCAGGCTGAGGCCCTGCGGCGCGGCAGCGATCGTGAGCCTGAAGGGGCATGAAGGAACCATGAGCATTCGAATACCGATACCCCATCGCCGAGTCGTGCCCATGGGCGCCCTGGCGGTCGCGAGCCTGCTGGCCTTGGGTGCTTGCGCGGCCCGGCCGCCGGTTGAGGCCCCCAAGGCGGCTGCTCCCGCCCAGTGGGGCGCGCCCCTGCCCGAGGAAGCGGCGTGGCCCCATGAGGGCCGCCTGAGCAGCCTGGTGCGATGGTGGGCAGCGTTCGGCGGCCCCGATCTGGCCGCGCTGGTGCATGCCGCACAGGAGGCCAGCCCCAGCATCAGCAGCGCAGCGGCGCGCCGAGCGCAGGCGCAGGCCGAACGAGCAGCCGCAGGCAGCGTGCTCGTGCCCCAGGCGGATCTGGCGGTCAGTGCGCAGCGCCGCAGCGCCTCACCGCCCTTTCCCGCCGGTGAATTGGCGCAGGGGGGGCTGCAGCTGAGTTGGGAATGGGACGTCTTCGGTGGCCTGCGGGCACAACGCCAGTCCGCGCAGTGGCGCCTGCAGTCCGCCGATGCCGCCTGGCATGACGCCCGGGTGTCGCTGGCTGCCGATGTGGCCCTGCAGGTGCTGTCCTGGCGGCACTGCGAGGCCACGCGGAGGCTGCTCGAGCGCGACGCCGAGGCGGCCGGCCGCAGTGCGCAAACGATGCGACGTTTGGCCGACGCGGGGCTGCAGGCGCCGGAGCAGGCGGCCGCGGCGGAGGCGGGTGCGGCCCAGTCGCGCAACCGTGCACGCGCGCAGACGCAGCGCTGCGATGCCGATGTGAAGGCCCTTGTGCAATACACCGCCTGGACCGAGCCCCAGGTCCGCGAGCGGCTGGCGGCGATGGTGGCTGTCGAGGCGGCTGGGCCCGAGGACGGTGTGGACCTGCTGGCGCGTCCCTTGCGCCACGTGCCGGCCTTGCCTGCGGCTACGCTGGCCCAGCGGCCCGATGTGTTCATGGCCGCGGCCGCCGTGGCCGCGGCTGCAGCCGATGTGGGTACGCAGGAGGCCCAGCGCTTCCCGCGGGTGGGCTTGACCGGCAGCATCGGCCGACTGGACAGCCAGACCGCAGCGGGCCGTGTGTCCCTGGACACCTGGTCGGTGGGCCCCTTGAGCATCAGCCTGCCGGTGTTTGATGCCGGCCGCCGCGCCGCCCAGGTGGAGGCAGCCCGCGCCCGTTACGACGATGCGGTTCGGCAACATGCAGCCGTGGTGCGCCGTGCCGTTCGGGAAGTCGAAGACGCCCTGCTGGGCTTGGACACCTCGGCCCGCCAGGCCCGCGACGCTCGGCTCGCCCTGGACAGCGCCCGTTCCGTCCTGAACGCCGTGCGGCAGCGACAGGCCCGCGGCCTGGCTTCGACCTTGCAAGCGGACGAGGCCTTGCGCTCGGCCCTGAGCGCGGAGGCGGCCTGGCTGGATTTGCAGCGCAGTCGGCTTGCGGCCTGGGTGAGCCTGTACCGCGCCGCGGGTGGGGGCTGGAGCCCCGACGCCCAAGTCTCACTGAACCACTCTGCGCCATGAACCGAATCGACATGCACCCCATCACGGTTATCCCTTCCCATGCGGGGCGCTGCCAGCGCCCCTGGGCTCGAGCGGCCGCCCTGGCGACCGCACTCACCTTCTTCGCTGCGGCGTCCGTGGCGGCGCAGTCGGCAGGGGCCTCGGGCGCCAAGGCCGCGCTCACCGTTCACGCGGTGAAGCCCCAACCCGGCCAGTGGACGAGCACCCTGGCGGTCAACGGCAGCATCGCCGCCTGGAGTGACGCCGTGATCGGCAGCCCCATCAACGGCTTGCGGGTGGTGGAACTCCTGGCCCAGGTGGGCGACTCGGTCGTGGCCGGCCAACTGCTGGCCCGCTTCGACGATGCGCCGGTGCAGCAGGACCTGGCGCAGGCCCGCGCGGCCCTGAAGGAAGCCCAGGCCCAGTTGCAGGAGGCTGCGGCCAATGCCCAGCGCGCCAGGGGCTTGAGTGGAACCGGCGCGCTGAGTGCGCAGCAGCAGGGTCAGTTCGAGATGGCCGAGGCCGTCGGGCGGGCGCGGGTGGCCACGGCTGAGGCGGCTGTGGCCGCGCAGGAGTGGCGACTGCAGAACACACGCGTCGTGGCGCCGGATGCGGGACTGGTGAGCGCCCGCACGGCCACCCTCGGGGCGGTGCCGGGTGTGGGGCAGGAACTCTTCCGACTGATTCGTCAGGGCCGACTGGAATGGCGCGCTGAAGTACCCGCCGCGGAGCTGTCGCGTGTGAAGCTGGGTACGGCTGCGCGCCTGACCACGCCCTCGGGCGCCGTCGTGCAGGGCACGGTGCGCCGCATTTCGCCGCAGGTGGACCCGCAGACGCGCAATGCCCTGGTGTATGTGGATCTGAAGGCGCCGGAGGGCAGCGACGCGCGCGCGGGCATGTTCGTCCGTGGCGAATTGCGGTTCGATGTGCGGCGTGCGCTCACGCTGCCAGCGTCGGCGGTGTTGCTGCGCGAGGGCTTTGATGTGGTGCTGGTCATCGATGCGCAGCAGCGCGTCCGCCAGACCAAGGTTCGGGTACTCGCCCGCGAGGGCGATCAGGTGGCGGTCGAAGGCCTGGACGACAAGGCGCGCGTGGTGGCCCGTGGGGGCGCCTTCCTGGGTGAGGGTGATCCGGTGCGCGTGCTGGAGGCGCCCGCCCCATGAACGTTTCCGCCTGGTCCATCCGGAACCCGATTCCGTCCATCATGCTCTTCGTCCTGCTTACGCTTGCCGGCGCGATGAGCTTCAAGGCCATGAAGATCCAGAACTTCCCGGATCTGGAGCTGCCCACGGTCGTGGTCACCGCCGCCTTGCCCGGCGCGTCTCCGGCGCAGCTGGAGACCGAGGTGGTGCGAAAGGTCGAGAATTCGATCGCCTCGGTGCAAGGCCTCAAGCACCTGTACGCCAAGATCCAGGATGGCACGGCCACCATCACGGCCGAATTCCGCCTGGAGAAGGATTCCCAGGAGGCCCTGGATGAAGTGCGCGATGCGGTCAACCGTGTGCGTTCAGACCTCCCAGGCGACCTGCGCGATCCGCAGATCAGCAAGCTCAACGTGGCCGGCGCGCCGGTGTTGAGTTACTCGATCGCCAGTGCCCAGCTCGATGACGAGGGTCTGAGCTGGTTTGTCGACAACGAGGTGAGCAAGGCGCTTTTGGGTGTCCGTGGCGTGGGCGGCGTGGCCCGCGTGGGCGGTGTCAGCCGTGAAGTGCAGGTGGCCTTGGACCCGGCCCGCATGCTGGCCCTGGGTGTGACGGCATCGGACATTTCTCGCCGCCTGCGAGCGGTTCAGCAGGAGTCCTCCGGCGGCCGCACCGAGTGGGCGGGCGGCGAACAGGCGGTCCGCACACTGGCCACGGTCCAGTCCGCTGCTCAGTTGGCATCACTGGACATCGCCTTGAGTGACGGCCGGCGTGTGATGCTGTCGCAGGTTGCCACGGTGCGTGACACCGTGGCCGAGCAGCGCAGCGCCGCCCTGCTCAATGGCAAGCCCGTCGTGGGCTTTGAGGTCACCCGCAGCCGCGGCGCATCGGAGGTGGAGGTGCGCGCAGGCGTGCAGACGGCTCTCGCCCGGCTTCAGCAGACGCGCCCGGATGTCCAGATCAACCAGGTCTTCAACTTCGTGGACCAGGTGCAGCAGAACTACGAAGGTTCGCTGACCTTGCTGTATGAGGGCGCGATCCTGGCGGTGATCGTGGTGTGGTTCTTTCTGCGCGATTGGCGCGCCACCTTCGTGGCGGCCACGGCCCTGCCCCTGAGCGTCATCCCGGCCTTCCTGGGCATGTGGGCACTGGGCTTTTCCATCAACGTGGTGACGCTGCTGAGCCTGTCCCTGGTGGTGGGGATCCTGGTGGATGACGCCATCGTGGAGATCGAGAACATCGTGCGCCACCTGCGCATGGGCAAGAGCCCCTACCAGGCCGCGATGGAGGCGGCCGACGAGATCGGCTTGGCGGTGATCGCCACCACCTTCACCCTGATTGCGGTGTTCCTGCCCACGGCCTTCATGGCCGGCATCGCGGGCAAGTTCTTCAAGCAATTCGGCTGGACGGCTGCATTGGCGGTCTTCGCCTCGCTGGTGGTGGCGCGCGTCCTCACGCCCATGATGGCGGCCTACCTGCTCAAGCCGCTTGTCGCGACGGGCGAGCCACCCGACGGACCGATCATGAGCCGCTACATGTCGGCGGCGGCCTGGTGTGTGCGCCATCGTTGGATCACGTCCATGGGCGCAGGGGCCTTCTTTGTGGGATCGATCGCGCTCATTCCGTTACTGCCCACCGGCTTCATCCCCGCCGATGACTATGGGCAGACGCAGGTGAGCATCGAATTGCCGCCGGGCAGCACGCTCCAGGACACCCTGCGCTCGGCCGAGCAGGCGCGTGCCTTGTTGGATGGGCAGCCGCATGTGCGGCAGGTGTTCACCGCCATCGGCAGCGGCGCGGCTGGCAGCGACCCCTTCATGCCCGGGGGTGCGCCCGAGGCGCGCAAGGCCACGCTCACCCTCACGCTCACTCCGCGCCAGGAGCGACCCGGCCTGCGCAAGCAGGTCATCGAGGCCGATATCCGACAGCGCATGCAGCACTTGCCCGGTGCGCGGGTCAAGGTTGGCGTGGCCGGTGCCCCGGGCGAAAAGTACATCATGGTGTTGGCCGGCGACGATGGAACGGCCCTGGTGGAAGCGGCCAACAACGTGGCGCGTGAAATGCGGGACATTCCGGGCATCGGCAATGTCAGCTCCTCGGCCAGCCTGGTCCGGCCTGAAATCGTCATCCGGCCGAACTTCACGGCTGCGGCCGATGCCGGGGTCACGGCCGAGCAACTGGCCGACACGCTGCGCATGGCCACGGTGGGCGACTTCGACCGCGGTCTGCCCAAGCTGAACCTGCCCCAGCGACAGGTGCCCATCATGGTGCGGCTGCCCGCCCCGGCGCGTCAGGACCCCACCTTGCTGGCGCAGCTGCCGATTGCCACACCGCGTGGCCCGGTGCAGTTGGGTTCGGTGGCGCACATCAGTCTGGAGAGCGGGCCCGCCCAGATCAACCGATTCGACCGCCGGCGCAACGTCAACCTCGAGGTCGAGCTCAACAACCAGCCGCTCGGAGAAGTGTCGGCGGCTGCCGAAAGCCTGCCCAGCGTGCTGTCCCTGCCGGCGGGCGTGAACCAGTCGAAGTTCGGTGATGCCGAGGTGATGGCCGAGTTGTTCGAGAGCTTCGGCCTGGCCATGCTCACCGGGGTGTTGTGCATCTACATGGTCTTGGTGTTGCTGTTCGGCGGCTTCATGCAGCCGGTCACGATCCTGGCCGCCTTGCCGCTGTCGCTGGGCGGCGCCTTCGTGGCCCTGCTGGCCACCAAGAGCGCCTTCTCCATGCCGTCCCTGATCGGCCTGATCATGCTGATGGGCATTGCGACGAAGAACTCCATCCTGCTGGTGGACTACGCCATCATCGCCATGCGCCAGGGTATGAACCGATGGGATGCGCTGATGGACGCCTGCCACAAGCGCGCGCGCCCCATCGTGATGACCACCATTGCCATGGGCGCGGGCATGATGCCCATCGCGTTGGGCTGGGGGGCCGACCCCAGTTTCCGCCAGCCGATGGCGGTGGCCGTGATCGGCGGGCTGATCACCTCCACATTCCTGAGCCTGCTGGTGATCCCGGTGGTGTTCACCTTCATCGACGACCTGGCCCGGTGGGCGGCCCGTCGGGTACGCCGTTTCCGGGGCGAAGTGGCATCATCCCCCACATGATGAATCGCCGGCATTGTTTGGCTCGGGCCCTGGCCTTGATGGGCCTTCCAGCCTCGGCCACGGTAGGACTGGGCGGCTGCGCCAGCCCCGGTCCTTCCGACCACGGTGCGGTGTTCGCAGCGGCCGACATCGCCACTGCGCGCCGCCTCATCGAGGAAGCCCGGTCCTCGGGCGAGGCATGGCGACTGGCCCGTGAACTGGCGGTGGACATCGGTGCCCGGCCTGCCGGATCGGCTGGGGACCGCCGTGCCGTGGCTTGGGCCCAGCAGGCCCTGCGCGGCCTGGGATTGCAGAAGGTGCGGACCCAGGCCATCGACCTGAACATCTGGCAGCGGGGCCGGGGCTCGGCGCGCTTGCACATCGATGGCCATTCGGCCATCCCCGGACCGCGTGACCTCGTGATGGCCGCGCTGGGCAACAGCATCTCCACCCCGACCGAAGGCCTGGAGGCCGAGGTGGCCTGGTACCCGACCCTGGCGGCCTTGATGGAGGAACCGGCCGATCCCTCGCGCGGTCGAGCGGCCGGCCGCATCGTCTTCATCGATCAGAGGACCGAGCGCACCCGCGACGGCAGTGGTTATGGCCGCTCGGTGGGCGCACGGCTGAACGGACCCGTGGAGGCCGCGCGGCGCGGCGCGATCGCTTTCGGCTTGCGCTCGGTAGGCACCTCAGGCGGTGCGTTACCCGAGGGCGCGCCCACCAATGCCCAGCGCGATGCCCAGCGCATCGCCCACACCGGCGCTACCCGCTACGACCTCCGGGTGCAACCGATCCCGGCGTTTGCGGTGTCCATGGCCGATGCGGACGTGATGGCTCAGGCCGCGGCACAGGGCCGCGCGATGCGCCTGCGCCTGCAGATGGACAACCGCAGCGGTGTGCCGGCGGTCACGCACAACGTGATGGGCGAAATTCCCGGCACCGACCTGGCCCACGAGGTGGTGCTGATCGGCGCCCACCTGGACTCCTGGGACCTGGGGCAGGGCGCGGTGGACGATGGTGCGGGCGTGGCCATCGTCAGCGCGGCTGCCGGCCTGATCGCCCAGCACGCGCGCGAGGGCCGCAGCCCACGGCGCACCGTTCGCGTGGTGCTGTTTGCCAATGAGGAAAACGGCTTCGATGGGGCGATCGCGTATGGCAAGGCCTATTCCCGGGTTCCTCACCAGGTCGTGGCGGAGAGCGACTTCGGTGGCGGTCGCATCTATCGCCTGTCGAGCCGGGTCCAGCCGGCCGCGTTGCCGCTGTTTGCGCAGATGGCCGAACTGCTCAAGCCCCTGGGCCTGGAGCTCGGCGACAACCAAGGAAACCCCGGTCCCGATGCCGCCTTCCTGATGCGCAACCACCAGTGGCCGGGCCTGCAGCTCAGTCAAGACGGCACGCGCTACTTCGATGTGCACCACACCGAACGCGACACCATCGACCAACTGGATGCGGCGGATCTGCAGCAGAACGTGGCCTGCTGGGCCACGGTGGCGTGGCTCAGCGCCCAGGCACCCGTGGGCTTTGCACCCTTGCCGGCCTTGCGCCGGTAAACCGCGATCGGCGCGGCCCTCTTGGGGTTGGGCGCGCTTGGGCCCCTGCGCCGCAGACCGATCCTCAGCGACCGCGCGCGTAGCCCTCAGCGGCCGCCTGCTCCAGCCCGGTGGTGTCGATGCCGCGGTCCCGCAAGGCCTGCCGAACCAGGGCAACATAGGCATCCACCGGCCGGATCAGGTCCAGGCCCGTTCCCGCGGCGGCCACATAGGTCACCACTTCATGCGCCTGACCCAGCGCGCAAACGACCGACACGGTGCGCCGCTCGTACAGGGTGGGCACCGCCTCCTTGGCGTCCAGCGCACGCCAGGCCGCCTCATCGACCTCGTACAGACCACCCCACGCAAGGGCTCCGGGCCGCTCGCGGACATTGAGCACGCCACCGCCGCGGCTCGGCGAACGGATGCTGAACTCCAGGGCCCAGCCTTCCAGCCGCGCGGGCCGCAGGTATCGCAGGCCGGCCCCTTCGTGCCCGCGCGCAGCGCACCAGCGCAGCCAGTCCGGTGCGCTGAGGTTTGAACCGTAGGCGAAGTACAGGCTCATGATGGCGTGGCCAATGCCGCGGGGAACTCGGGAACCGGCGCAGGTGCTTGGGGCGTTGCGCTTCAGTTGGCGAAGGCCGCAATCCCGGTGATGGCGCGCCCCAGGATGAGGGCATGCACATCATGCGTACCCTCGTAGGTGTTGACCACCTCCAGGTTCACCAGGTGGCGGGCCACACCGTATTCGTCGCTGATGCCGTTGCCACCCATCATGTCGCGGGCGGCGCGCGCAATGTCCAGTGCCTTGCCGCAGGAGTTGCGCTTGAGGATGGAGGTGGCCTCGATGGACGCCTGTCCGGCATCCTTCAGGCGTCCCAGCTGCACGCAGCCCAGCAGACCGAGGCTGATCTCGCTGCACATGTCGGCCAGCTTCTTTTGGATGAGCTGGTTGGCCGCCAAGGGGCGGCCAAACTGCTGGCGGTCCATCACGTACTGGCGCGCGCGGGTGTAGCAGTCTTCGGCCGCGCCCAGTGCGCCCCAGGCGATGCCGTAGCGCGCGCTGTTCAGGCAGGTGAAGGGGCCCTTCAAGCCACGCACCTCCGGGAAGGCGTTTTCCTCGGGCACGAAGACCTCGTCCATCACGATCTCGCCGGTGACCGAGGTGCGCAGCCCGACCTTGCCGCTGACCTTGGGCGCACTCAGGCCCTTCCAACCTTTTTCCAGGATGAAGCCGCGGATCTGCCCGCCATCGTCCTTGGCCCAGACCACGAACACATCGGCGATGGGGCTGTTGGTGATCCACATCTTGGATCCCGTGAGTGAGTACCCACCATCAACCTTGCGCGCACGGGTGATCATGCTGCCGGGGTCGGAGCCGTGGTTCGGTTCCGTGAGCCCAAAGCAGCCGATCCACTCGCCGCGGGCCAACTTGGGCAGGTACTTCTGCTTCTGCGCCTCGGTACCGAATTCGTTGATGGGCACCATCACCAGGGACGACTGCACGCTCATCATGGAGCGGTAGCCCGAATCCACGCGCTCCACCTCGCGTGCCACCAGTCCGTAGCAGACATAGTTCAGCCCAGCGCCGCCGTAGGACTCACCGATGGTCGGGCCCAGCAGGCCCAATTCACCCATCTCGCGAAAGATGGAGGCGTCGGTTTCTTCATTCCGAAACGACAGCTGCGCACGCGGCAGCAGGCGCTCCTGGCAGTAGGCATGTGCCGCATCGCGCACCTGGCGTTCGTCGTCGGAGAGCAGGGCGTCCAGGTTCAGGGGGTCGGACCAGGAGAAGCGGGCGGCGGGCATGGGGTACCTCGGTTCGTCAAGCCATCGGGCATGGTGTTCAGGCCGTATCGTAGTGCCAGTGGGGCACCGACCGGAGTTCAACGGTAATGGCGCGAAACGGATTCGGCCACGCACACCGGTTTGGCGGACCCCTCGCGCTCGATCGTGACCTCGCTGAGCACCTGCCAGCCACCATCGATGGCTTCGCAGCCCAGCAGCTTGAAGTGCGCACGGAGCCGGCTGCCCACCGGCACCGGCGCGGGAAAGCGGACCCGGTTC
>Ga0255188_1000665_pt1 | contig 11025 bp, 8 predicted proteins | sample Miss_Cont_RepB_8_FD_188427 | JGI IMG/M metagenome (GOLD analysis project Ga0255188, IMG submission 188427) | Freshwater microbial communities from Mississippi River, Louisiana, United States - Miss_Cont_RepB_8h | ecosystem: Environmental > Aquatic > Freshwater > River | place: USA: Louisiana... | reverse complement strand
ACTTTCACCCGGTCGCGATCAACGATTACGAACTGTTCAAATACCCGGATTACACCCTGCCGCTCTCGGTTAAAATGGCGGAGGTGGCGCGGGATCATGCGTTGGATCTGCTGCACGTGCATTACGCCGTGCCTCATGCCACCGCGGCAATCCTCGCACGTGCCATGTCCGCTTCCGGCAAGGAGCCGCGGGTCGTGACGACGCTGCACGGCACCGACACCACTCTCCTGGGGCGCGATGCCGGTTACGGACCGGCGATCAGCCATGCGTTGACGCAGTCGGACGCGGTCACGGCGGTATCGAGTTGGTTGCGGGATGAGACGGTGCGCTTGCTGAACGTGCGGCGCCCCATCGATGTCATTCCGAACTTCTTCACTCCGCGTCCTCGGGGGCGTTCGCGGGAGGAAATCCGGGCCGAGCTTGGGGCGGGAGAGTCGCCGCTCGTGGTGCATGTCTCCAATCTCCGGCCGGTAAAACGGATCGATCTGCTGCTGGAGACCGTCGCGCGTACGCTGCCGGGACGCGATTTCCGTCTGCTGGTGCTGGCGGGCGGTGACTTCCGTCCCTTCGCGGCCCAGGCGGAACGACTGGGCGTGACGAATCGCGTGGTGGTGCGCGAGAACGTGTTCGAGGTGGAGGATTACGTCGCCGCGGCGGATGTCGGGCTGTTCACATCCGACTCCGAGAGCTTCTGCCTCGGAATCCTTGAAGCGATGTTCCTGGGGATACCGAGCGTGTCGACCGGGGTGGGAGGGGTACCCGAGGTGGTGGCGGATGGAACAACCGGCTTGTTGGCCGCCGCGGGAGACGCGGCCGGGCTTTCCGAAGCCCTCGGCGGATTGCTGGATGAACCGGTGCGACGCCGCGAGATGGGGGAGGCGGCGCGTCGCCGCGCCCGCGAGATGTTTTCCGCGGAGGCTGTCGTCCCGCGCTACGAGGAGCTCTACGCGCGCGTGCTCACCGCCCCGCCGAACCCCAAGGGGTCAGGGCGTTGAACGTTTTGGCCCCTCGGAATACCCGGCGAAAACGCCCAACGCCCTGACCCCTTCGGGGCGGGCACTCCGCTCTCGCCAAGGTAGGCGGGCGTCATCAAGCGTGATGGTTTTCCATCATGCCGACCTACGATTACGCGTGCCAGGCCTGTGACCACCAGTTCGAGCACTTCCAGTCGATCAAGGACGCCTCGTTGGAGAAGTGCCCGAAGTGCGGAAAAAAGAAGCTCAAGCGTCTGCTCGGCGCCGGAGCCGGGCTCATCTTCAAGGGCACCGGGTTCTACATCACGGACTATAAAAAGAAGTCCGGCGGGGGCGGGGAGTCCAAATCCGGCGGCGAGGCGAAATCCTCCGGCGAAGGCAAGTCCTCCAGCTCGTCTGGCTCCTCGGCCAAGTCCTGACCATGAGCGCGAGCCGCCAAGGGGCGCAGGGCCCGGGTTGGACTGAAGTCACCGTGGCGGCTTTGCTCAGCGTTGTCCTGGGAGCGTTGGTCGGCGCCGCCATGCTCGCCTTGCAGCCGGTGGCGGTCGTGAAGGAGCTGCCGTCGCCGAAGGATCGGCCCGCCGGCGTCGTGTACTTTGTCGAGGGCAGGCGTGACTCCTCGAAGTCCGCCGAGGCAGTGCGCAAGCGGCAGCTCTTCATGGGCGGGCAATCCATTTCGCTGGCGGAGGAGGAGCTGAACCTGCTTTTCGCGGCACCCGCGCCGGCTCCCGGCGAAAAACCCCGGGCAGCCGAAGTGCCGGTGGGCGGAATCTTCGCCGTGGGCGAGCCCAACGTGCGCATCGCAGACGGTCTGATCCAGGTGGCCGCGCCGGTGCGGCTCGCGATGCCGGATCTCGGACTCAAGTTCATCGTGCAGATCCGGGGAAGGATGGTGAAAAAGTCGGAGGGCTTCGTTTTCGAGCCGACCGAAATGTACCTCGGTTCCTGCCCGCTCTCGGTCATCCCTTTCGTTTCCGGCATGATTCGCTCGAGAGTTGGAACGGTGGACGTCGTGCCCGCCGAACTTCGCGCGAACTGGGCCCGCCTTGTTGAGGCCTCGATCGAGGGCAGACTGCTGCGGCTGCGTCTGCCGTGAAACGCACGTACGGTCGGGTCTGGCTATGGGCGGGCGCGTTGCTCATCTCCGCGCCGGTGCGGCTAGCGGCGGCGACGCCGGTCCTGGTGCAGAGCTCGGCCGGAAGATTCGAGTTCGCCACGGTTGATCCCTCGGTCGGGCACGCGGTCGCCACGTTGGCGGAGGAGATGTGGCGGCATTTGGAGAAGCCCCTCGGCTTACCGTCGGGTTTTTCCTCCCCGGTCTTTGTACGACTGCTGCCGCCGCCGGGGGATGGCCGCGCCGCGACGTTTGAGATCAATGTGGAGCCGGGCGGTGTGGTCTCCCTGTGGTGGCGGGGAAGTCCGGGCGAAGGCAACCTCCTGCGGCGCGCTCTCGTTCGCGGCGTGCTCACCCGACTGGCCGTGGCGCAACGCGGAGCGGGGGCGATCGCCGCCGCCGCTCCGTGGTTGGAGCACGCTTGTGTGGGGTGGTGGAAGGGGCGGGCTGACGGCGCCCAGCTCGATCTTGCCCGGCTGCGTGCGGCCGGGATGAGTCCGCCGTCACTGGCGTCGCTGCTGGATTGGCCCGCCGGCGTGGACCCCGATCCCGAGACCTCGTCGGCGATGTTCTGGCTGATGACTTTCCTGCAGGCGGAGTCCGGGGCGGCCGGGGAATGGTCGGAATTCGTGGGTCGTTCGCTCGCGGGAATGGACGCTCAAGCCGCGTTGGCGGCCGCCTACCCGGGGCGCTTCCAAGGGGAGGCCTCGCGCGAGCTTTGGTGGCAAACCGGCTGGCATCATCATCGTCGCGTCCGGGTGCTACCCGGGCTCGAGGCGGCGGAGTCGCGCCGGTTCCTTGAGGTAATGGCGCGCTTCGTTTTCGCGGCTGAGGAGGAGGACGCGGATCGGGTCGTTCCACTTGAGCAAATTCTGTCGCGCGGAACGGAATCGTTGATCGCCGTGGACCTCGCCCGGCGGCTGGAGGCGACGGGGCCGCTGCTCTCCTCTTTGCACCCTTTTTATCTGAACGCGGGACTGTCCCTCGCGGAAGCCTTCCGGGCGGCGTTGGCCGGGACTGCGGATCCCGGCGGCGGGGCCGCCAGCTTCGAGGCGGACTTCCGGGTGGGGGTGGAACTCGAGGATGCCTCGCGCCGGGCCTTGGACGCCCTGGAAGCGGCCGCGGCGTCGGGCCGGGGGTAAGACTTGCCGGCGCCCGCGGGGGCGGACGAGAGTCCGCGCGTGTCCCGTCACTTCAAGAACATCAGCCTCGTCGCGACGGCGACGATGGTTTCGCGGGTTCTCGGCCTGGGGCGGGACATGCTGGTGACCGCGGTCTTCGGGATCGAGGCGATCGCGTCGGCTTTTTACACGGCATTCACGCTGCCGAATCTTTTCCGCCGCCTTCTGGGCGAGGGAGCGCTCACCGCGGCTTTCGTTCCCACGCTCAACGAGGAGATTCAACGCCGTGGCCGCGAGGGAGCGTTTGCGCTGGTGAACCAGGTTGGCAGCTGGCTCCTGCTGGCGAGCGGCGCGGTCGTCGCCACAGGGATGGCGGGCCTCTGGATCTTCGGCCGCGTCGGTCCCGTCCATGTGCCGGCCGGGGTGGAGGGGGATACTTGGACCCGTTGGATCGCGGCGGCCGATCTCGGGGTGGTGCTATTCCCGTATCTCGTGTTTGTGAGCTTGGCGGCGGCGTTCAGCGCGGCCTTGCAGACGCTTAACCGCTTCCTCGAGCCGGCCCTCTCGCCCATCTGGCTGAATCTCGCCATGATCGGACTGCTCGCGGGGGGCGCGTTTGGCGGGTGGGGTGTTGATCAACGGGGAGCGATGCTCTGGTTGTGCGCAGGCGCCCTGCTGGGCGGCTTTCTGCAGATGGTGGTGCCGGCCGCCGCGCTGATGCGCCAAGGCTGGCGTCCGCGGGCCGACTTCGGCCGGAGTGAGCCCCTGCGGCAAATCGCGCGCCTGATGGGGCCGACGGTGCTCGGATCGGCGGTCTACCTGATCAACATCTCCATTTCCCGGTTCATCGGACTCTCACTGAACGACTCAGCGGTGGCGGCGCTCAACCTCGCGACACGGCTGATGGAGCTGCCGATCGGTGTCTTCACCGTCGCGGTCTCGACGGTGGTGTTTCCGCTGATCTCGCGCCATGCGGCGGCGGGCGATCGCGCGCAACTCGCCGCCGCTTACCACAAGGGCGTGAGGCTGATTCTGGCCGTGAATCTGCCCGCGGCCGCCGGCCTCGCGATCCTGGCGGAGCCGATCGTCCGGGTGCTTTTCCAGCGCGGGGCCTTCGATGGAGGAGACACCCTGGCACTCGGTCCGGTTTTGCTCACCTACGCGCTCGGACTGCCGTTTCTCGCGTGGACCAACATCGTGCTGCGGGCGTTCTATGCTCAGAAGGATACCGTGACGCCGGTGCGCGCCGCCATCCTCAGTCTCCTCGTTAACATCGTCGGAAGCATCCTCCTGATGAAGCCATTCGGGACCGTCGGGCTCGCCGCCGCCGGTAATCTCGCGACCGTACTTCAACTGATCTACCTGCAGACGCGACTGCGGCGTTTGGACGGCCGCCTCGGGGTGCGACCGGTCTGGGCTGATCTGGTCAAGGTGGTGATCGCCTCGACTCTCATGTCCGCTCTGGTGTGGGCGCTCTGGCGGAGCGGCGTGACCTGGGCGGCCCAACGGGTATGGGCGGAAGCGGTGCTTCTCGCCGGGGTGATCGGCGCCGGCGCTGTCGTCTGCGGCGGCGCGCTTTGGTTCCTTCGCATCGAGGGCAGGGAGGACCTGGTCGCGATGCTTCGTCGCCGGGGGGCGCGACGAAGCGAGGGTGCATGAAACCGCGTCTCGACTGGTTTCAGGCGGGGCTGTTCGCCGCCATGGGGATCGCGTGGTTGGCGCCGGCGCCGGGCGCGGCCGGCGGCTGGTTGCAGCCGGAAGTGCTGACCAAGGGAGCCGTATCCCTCGTGTTTCTGCTGCACGGTCTGCGGCTACCGTTCGATGGGTTACGGGCCGGCGCCCTGAACTGGCGCCTGCACGCTATAATCCAGGGCACCACATTTCTGGTCTTTCCCCTGCTGGGAATGTTTCTGTTCGTGATCCTTGAGGGAAGGATGGCTCCGGAACTGCGCGCCGGGGTTTTTTACCTTTGCGTGGTGCCTTCGACCGTCTCGTCGTCGATTTCCCTGACGGCGGTGGCGCGCGGTAATGTCGGGGGGGCGGTCTTCAACGCCACGCTGTCAAATCTGGCGGGAGTGTTGCTCACGCCGCTCTGGATCGCGCTGTTCCTGACGACCACCGGGGCCACGCGTCCGCTGGGTCCGGTCGTCCTCGACCTCGCCCGGTGGTTGCTGCTGCCTCTCGCGATCGGCCAGGGGCTGCGGCCGGTATTGTCCGAATGGGCCGTGCGCCACCGGAGGCCCTTGGGTGTGGTGGATCGAGCAGCGGTACTGCTGCTGGTCTACACCTCTTTCTGCGACTCTTTCGCGGGCGGAATCTGGTCCCGGCAGGGAGTGCCGGCGTTGGTGGCTGTGATCGCCCTCAGCGTGGGGCTGATCGCTCTCACGACGTGGTTCACCCGGGCGGCGGCACGACGCGCGGGACTGGGGCGTGACGACCAGATGGCGGCGGTGTTCTGCGGCTCACAGAAGACGATCGCGGCCGGCGTCCCGATGGCGAAGGTGATCTTCGGCGCGCATCCGGCGCTCGGGGTAATCCTGCTGCCGCTGATGGTGTACCACGGGCTGCAGCTGTTGGCTGGTGGTTGGCTTGCCCAGCGTTGGAGCAGGTCGGCCTGATCCGGCGCGGGAAGGTCAAATCTCCCCCAGCCGAGCGCACGCCGCTTCGCGCCCGGGCCCCGCGGGCCATAGCGCGGGAACGGCGGCGCGGCAGGCTTCGATTGCGTGCGCGCAACGCGGATGGAACGGACAGCCCGGCGGCGGATTCAGCGGGGACGGCGGATCCCCCGCCAGCACGATGCGCTGGCGGTTGCGCTCGCGTTCGGGGTCGGGCACGGGGATCGCACTGACCAGCGCGCGGGTATAGGGGTGCGCAGGGCGTTCGATCACGTCCACGGCGGACCCGAGTTCCACGATGCGCCCGAGGTACATCACCGCCACCCGGTCGGAGATGTGCTTCACCACCGATAGGTCGTGGGCGATGAAGACGAGCGCGAGGTTCATGTCGCGGCAAAGTCCCGCGAGAAGATTGAGAATCTGCGCCTGGATGGAGACGTCGAGGGCCGAGACGGGCTCGTCCGCGACGATGATGCTCGGCTCGAGGGCAAGGGCGCGCGCGATCGCGATGCGCTGGCGCTGGCCGCCGGAAAACTCATGCGGGTACTTCCGGACGAAGCGGGGCGCCAGGCCCACCCGTTCCATCAGGGCCGCGACCCGCGACGGAATCTCCTCGGTCGGGCAGACCCGGTGCACCCGCATCGGTTCCGCCAGCGTGTCGAAGACGGTCAGGCGCGGATTCAGCGAGGCGTAGGGGTCCTGGAAAACCATCTGCAGCTCACGCCGCGCCGCGCGGAGCTCGGCTGCGGAGCCGGTGGTCAGGTTCCGACCTCCCAGCAGCACGGTTCCCGCCGTCGGCGGAATGAGCTGCATGATGGTGCGCGCCAAGGTGGACTTGCCGCAGCCCGACTCGCCCACGAGACCCACGACCTCTCCGGCCGCGACCGTGAGCGACACGCCGTCGACCGCGCGAACGGTGCCCACTTCGCGTTGGAAAACCAGCCCGTGACGCACCGGGAAGTGCGTCTTCACATCGCGAAGCTCGAGAAGCGGTTCAGACATCGGGGCGGCTCAGATTTCTCCCGCGTGGACGCGGGCGCAGGCATGGGCGTGGTCCGCGGTGGCGGAGCGCAGGACGGCCGCTTGGACCGAGCAGGCGGCGGCCGCGTGCTCGCAGCGGGGGGCGAACGGGCAGCCGGGAAGCGGGCGGGATAGGTCCGGCGGCAGACCCTCGATCGAGTACAGGGCGGCGCCTTTGCGCTGCAGCGCGGGAATGGAGCGCTGCAAGGCGCGTGTGTAGGGGTGCCGCGGCGCGGAAAACAGCGTGCCCGTCGGCGCGGACTCGACGATCCTCCCGGCGTACATCACCTGCACCCGGTCGCAAAGTCCGGCCACCACCCCGAGGTCATGCGTGATGAAGATCACCGCCATGCCCAGCTCCCGCTGGCGCTGCCGGATCAGCTCGAGGATCTGGGCCTGCACGGTAACGTCGAGGGCCGTGGTCGGCTCGTCGGCGATCAGCAGCTCGGGACGGGTGATGAGAGCCATCGCGATCATCACGCGCTGGCGCATGCCGCCGGAGAATTCGTGCGGGTAAAGCTGCATTCGCCGGCCGGCATCGTTGATTCCCACCGCCTCAAGCGCCTCTCCGGCGCGGCGCAGGGCGGCCTGCCGTGAGATTCGCTCGTGGATGAGCAGGGGTTCGATGAGCTGGTCGGCGATCCGCAGGTACGGATTCAACGACGTCATCGGATCCTGGAAGATCATGGCGATCCGCTTGCCGCGCAGCCCGCGGGCCTGCGCCGGCGAGCATTTCAGCAGGTCGATGCCATCGAACACCGCGGAGCCCCCCTCAATCCGGCCGGGAGGCTGCGGGATCAACCCCATCAGGGAGTAGCAGGTCACCGACTTGCCCGAGCCCGACTCGCCCACAATCCCCAGGGTCTCGCCACGATCCACGTTGAAACTCACGCCATCGACCGCGCGGTAAACGCCGCTCCGGGTGTGGAAGCTGGTGCGGAGGTCGGTGACGGTGAGCAGCGGCACGGCGGGCCTCACGAAAGCAGGGGACGCACCGCTGCCAACACCGTTTCCGCCTTTAGTTCGGTCAATCGGCCGCCTCCGGTTGGTGCCGAACCGGGAGCTTGGAGGATCGCGCGGGGCGCCGTGAAGACCGGCCCTGTGCGGATTGGATTCGTGGGGCCAAACAGGGCGACCACCGGCACGCCCAGGGCGTTGGCGAGGTGCATGCCGCCCGTGTCATTGCAGACCAACAACCGGCAATCGCGCAGGCGCGTGGCGAAAGCCGCCAAATCCGTCTTGCCCGCCAAGTCGGTCACCCGGACGGGGTCGAAACCGGCGGCAATCTCCCGCGTGAGTGCCGCATCGGAGGCGGTGCCGAACAGCACAAAGTTGCTGCCGGGTAGTCCGGCGATGAGCTCCCGCCAGCTTGAGACCGGCCAGCGCTTCTCCGGGTTGTTCTCTGAACCGGCGATCAAGCCAATCGGACCGTCCGCGGGCGGGCCGGCAGGAATCAGCGGCGCGCGGTCAGGCTCCGCGTTGAGGCCGAAGTGGCGGAGGAAATCATGCCAGAGATCCAGTTGATGGGTTTTCGCCTCGTCGAATCCTGGCGCAGGTCGGTGGACATGCGTGAGCAGGGGGCGCGGTCGGCCCGCACGCGCGATCCCGAAACGCTGGCGCGAACCAGCCAGCCAAGCCTCCAGGTCGCCGCGCAGGGAATTGGTGAAAAGCACGTGGCAATCAGGATGCTCCTCCCGCAGCCGGCGGAAGAGCCTCCAGTATCCCGGCCCTCGCGGCGGTAACGGCAGGACGCGGTCGGCCACCGCCCAGGTCTCCAGCAGCGGCGTGAACGCGGCGCGCGCGATCAGGATGATCTCGGCGTCGGGACGTCCCGTCCGGATCGCGCGCAGCAGCGGCAGCGCCATCACGACGTCGCCCAGCCAATTGGGTAGACGAACCAGGATTCGCGTTCGTCGCGGCATCCGCTCCAGGCCGCGCGCCGCGAGATCGGCCGCGAGCAGGTCGCGCTTCGATTCCAGACGAAGACGCCGCGAGGGCATGTCCTGATGCCGCCAGCGATCATGCGACCAAAGCCAGGAGGCGCATAGGTTTTCGTCCCCTGTAAGGGTGCGCTCGAGCCAGCGGTTCAACCCGAGAGTGACGGCGTCGGAGGAGCCGTCGTGCGGGATTTCCTCCACGTCCACCTCGATGCGCCAGAAACCCAGCCGCCGCGGGAAGAGCGCGAGCACGCGTGCGTTGAATTTCTCCGCCATCAGGCCCGGCAACTCGGTGGTGGAGCAAACCCGGCCGAACAGGGTGGTCAGGGCTCCCTGCAGCCCGGCGTTCTGGTCGAACAAGACGCCGACGAATCCCCGCCGTCGCAGGATCTTCAGGGCCTCGGCGAAACCGTCGCGTCGGGAAAGCAGCTTCATCCCGAAGCGCTCGCGGGCCGACTTCACGAATGCGTCCGCGGCGGGATTGTCCAAAGGCCGGTAGATGATGCCGAACTCGGGAAAAGGAGAAGGCAGCACCAGAGGTTTCGCGGTTTGCGTCTCCCAGTAGGCCAGGTGCGGCGAGCAGATGAGTGAAGGAGCCGGATCGCTGGTGTGTCTGAGATAGACTTTCTCTAGCGCGGAGGAGGCCCGCAGGATGACGCGCAGCCGTTCCGGACCAAGGTAAGGCGTCGCCAGCGACAGGAGCCCGGTCTCGAAAAGTCGCCGGCAGCTCTCCCGGCCGATCCGGTCGCGCCACCTCGCGTCGCGATCGGGAAAGGCATGGTGCAGATTGGAGCGCACCAGGCGACGACGCCGACCGCCGAGGTAAAAGACCGCGTCGCCCATGCCGGCGGCCAGCGCCCGGAGGAGTGGTTCCGGCGCGCGGGCCGTCAGCCAACCGAGGGCCTTGAGCAGAAAAAGGAGCAAGCGCTTGCGCGGATTACTTACGAGCCGGAGTGAGCGGCGCGAGGATTGCGATCGCGGCCTCGTTCTTGAACTCGCGCGCGATATCGAGCGCGGTCACGCCAAGCTTCGACACCACCTTGGGGTCAACGCCGGCGTCCAGAAACAACTTAACCATGTCGGCGCTGCCGCTGGCGGCCGCCTCGTGCAGCGGGGTGCCCCCGCGCTCGCTCAAAGCCTTGGCGTCGGCGCCGCCGGCGACGAGAGCCTTCGCAATGGCGAGTTTATCCTTGGCGGCCGCATGGTGCAGGGGCGTCCAACCCATTTTGTCCAGCGTATCGGGCTTCGCCTTACGCTTGAGCAGCGCTTCGACGAGCGCGAGGTTGGCGCGCTCCACGGCCAGGTGAAGGGGCGTGCGGGAGCTGCGATCGGGAGCGTCGGGACTCGCGCCGGAGGCGAGCAGATGCAGCGCGATCTCGGTGCGATTGCGGAGTATCGCCTGATGGAGCGGGGAAAGGGAGGCGTCCTTGCCCTTCCGCGCCGCTTCCGGGTTCTGCTTCAGGTGGGTCTTTACGTCGTCGAGGTCACCGCGCGCGATCGCCTCGTCGATGGTCGGATACTTGGTGATCGCGGGCGTGACGCTGGCGACACCCCGCGCCGGAACAACCATGCCCGCGCTCCAGACGATGCCGTTCAACACCAGCGTGCGGAAGGCGTCGTCCCGCCAGTTGCGGTGGAAATGCCCCCCGGTGAAACCGAATGCGCGCGTGCCGGCACCGGTGTAAACCCAACCAAGCGTCTGGGCCTCGCCGCGCGCCAGCGCCGCGCGCACGGCGGGATTGCCGGAGCGCGGTCCGTCCTGCCCGAGTGTCTCCGGAGGAGGGAGAGCCTGCAGCACGGGCCTTATCCCCGGCGCGAGACGCAGGTGGTAGTACCACTCGTCCTCGAGCGCGAAGGAACCGACCCCGCGGGTGACCTCGTGCGGGGGCAGGATCGGCTCACGCACGGTCCACAGCGGATTCACCGACCAATCGGTTTCGAAACGTCCGCCCAGACGCTCCAACAAATGATCGGCAAGATCACCCGGTGAAGGCTCCACCGCGAAGTGCAGCACGGAAAGGCCGCGGCCGCGCGCGGCGTGGGCCTGCAGCTCCGCCACCCGCCCTTTGGCCACATGGCGGTCGAGCCCGTCGGAATAGAGCACCAGCGAAGCGGCCTCGCGCAGCAGCGCGTCTCCCGGCCAACCATCGACGACCTCCGCTCGCAGGGGCAGCCCGCTCGCGTTCAAGGCGTCGGCCAGCAGGCGCGCCCCGGCCGGAAAGCGGTGCTCACCCGGGCCGTGAC
>Ga0255188_1000662_pt1 | contig 11060 bp, 11 predicted proteins | sample Miss_Cont_RepB_8_FD_188427 | JGI IMG/M metagenome (GOLD analysis project Ga0255188, IMG submission 188427) | Freshwater microbial communities from Mississippi River, Louisiana, United States - Miss_Cont_RepB_8h | ecosystem: Environmental > Aquatic > Freshwater > River | place: USA: Louisiana... | reverse complement strand
CCGAGGCCAAGGCCGGCCGGCGGGACTTCATCCGTCAGGCCTTCACCGCGGCAGCCGCCACAGCCGCGACCGCAGCCGGCGGGGCCTCACTGGCCGCCTCCAACCCCGTGCCCCCTGAGGGCGGCGACCCTCACATCCTGAACCTGCCGGCCCACACCACGGGACTCGGTCAGCCGGTGGTCACCGACGGCTATGGCAAGCCTTCGAAGTACGAGTCCAATGTCCAGCGCCGGCAAAGCCCGGGCCTGACCCAAACGAACCAGGCCAGCGTCAGCTTTGCCCCGCTGCAGAGTCTGTTTGGCATCGTGACCCCCAGCGGCCTGCACTTCGAACGCCACCACCAGGGCTGGTGGGATGTGGATCCATCCCAGCACCGCCTCATGCTCAACGGCTCCGACCCGTCCCTGATGAAGACGCCCAAGGTCTTCACCATGGACGAGATCATGCGCATGCCCAGCGTCAGCCGCTTCCACTTCATCGAGTGCGGTGCCAACACAGGCATGGAGTGGGGCAATGTGGCGGTGCCCACTGTGCAGTACAGCCACGGCATGATCTCCTGCAGCGAGTTCACCGGCGTGCCGCTCAAGCTGCTGCTGGACCAGTGCGGCGTCGACTACAAGAAGGGCCGCTTCGTGCTGGCCGAGGGGGCGGACGGATCTTCAATGACCCGAACCATTCCGATGGAACTCATCGAAAGCGGCGAGGTGTTCGTGGCTTATGGCCAGAACGGCGAGATGCTGCGCCCGGAAAACGGCTACCCACTGCGCCTGGTGGTGCCGGGCGTGCAGGGCGTGAGCTGGGTGAAGTACCTGCGTCGCATCGAAGTCGGCGACCAGCCCTACGCCGCCAAGGACGAGGCCATCCACTACATCGACCTCATGCCCAGCGGCCTGCACCGTCAGTACACCAGCACGCAGGAATGCAAGAGCGTGGTGACCACCCCCTCGGGTGGTCAGGTGCTGCTGGACAAGGGGTTCTACAACATCAGCGGCTTGGCCTGGTCGGGCCGCGGGCGCATCACCAAGGTCGATGTCTCGGTCGACGGTGGTCGCAACTGGCGAAGCGCACGCTTGGAGGGCCCGGTGATGCGCAAGTGCCTCACCCGCTTCAACATCGACTGGGTGTGGGACGGCAAACCCGCGATCGTGCAGAGCCGCGCCACGGACGAATCCGGCTATGTACAGCCCAGCTACCGCGACCTGCGCAAGGTTCGGGGCTCGCGTTCGATCTATCACAACAACGCCATCCAATCCTGGTTGGTTCAGGAAAGCGGGGAGGTCAAGAATGTTCAGCTTTCCGCTTGAAGGGGCCTGCCTGATGTCCTTCGCGACCCCCTCGACCCTGCGTCCGGACCATTGCAGCGCCGGCCGCGAAACCATCTGCCGCCGCACCCTGCGGACCCTGCTCGCCACGGGCGCGCTCGCGGCCGCTGCAGTGTCGGCCCTGCCCGCGGCGGCCCAGGTTCTGCCCGGCATCGGCCGCCCCGCCACGCCGAAGGAAATCGCCGCTTGGGACATCGACGTGCGCCCCGACTTCAAGGGCCTGCCCAAGGGTGCGGGCACGGTGGCCGCCGGTCAGGATGTGTGGGAGGCCAAGTGCGCGTCTTGCCACGGCGTGTTCGGCGAATCCAACGAAGTCTTCTCGCCCCTGGTGGGCGGCACCACGGCCAAAGACATTCAAACCGGCCGGGTGGCCCGCCTGACCGATGAGAGCTTCCCGGGTCGCACGACGCTGATGAAGGTGCCCACGGTGTCCACGCTGTGGGACTACATCAACCGGGCCATGCCCTGGAACCAGCCCAAGTCGCTCAAGGTCGATGAGGTGTATGCGGTCACGGCCTTCCTGCTGAATCTCGGTGGCATCGTGCCCGACAACTTCACCTTGTCGGACCAGAACATCCAGGAGGTGCAGAACCGCATGCCCAACCGCAAGGGCATGACCCTGGACCATGCGATGTGGCCCGGAAGGGGGTTGACCAGCGGCAAAGGGGATGTGAAGGCGGTGGCCTGCATGAGCAACTGCGCCACGGAGGCTTCTGTGGCGTCGATGCTGCCCGACCATGCCCGCAATGCCCACGGCAATCTCGCCGAGCAAAACCGTTTGGTGGGGGCGCAGTTGGGTGCCGACACCACACGCCCCTCAGGTCCGCAGACCGGGTTGCCCAAAGCGCCGGCCCGGGCCACGGCTTTGGCAGCGGGCGGCGCGGCGGCCGCTGGCGCTGTCGGTGCCGCCGGTGCGGCCGGCCCTGACATTGGCAAGCTGCTCAACCAGCACAGCTGCACCGCCTGCCATGCGCAGGACCGCAAGCTGGTGGGCCCCTCTTTCAAGGAAATCGCCGAGAAATACGCCGCACGGTCCGATGCGGCGGCTTATTTGGCGGGCAGGATCAAGAACGGCGGGGTCGGCGTCTGGGGCCAGATTCCGATGCCTGCACAGGGCCTGCCGCAGGCCGATGCCCAGACGCTGGCCAAGTGGCTGGCCGATGGGGGCCGCAAACCCTGATGAACCGCACCGTCGGGTGCACTACAGTTAGCCAACCTCGGCGTCCAGCCGAACCCCTCAAACGAAGGAGAACATGATGACGCAAACCCGTCGCGAGATGCTGCAACGCAGCGCCGCCGTGGCCGGCATGCTGGCGAGCCTGGGCCTGCTGCCGCAGCTGGCCCATGCCAACACCTGGAACAAGGCCGCGTTTGACGCCAAGAACATGGCCGACCTGATGAAGGCCCTGGGCACCTCGGCCCCCGCCGAGAGCAAGGACGTGACCATCACCGGTCCCGACATCGCCGAGAACGGTGCGGTGGTGCCCGTGGGCTGCTCCACCACATTGGCCGGGGCCAAGAAGCTGATGATCCTCGTCGAGAAGAACCCCAACATGCTCTGCGCCCTGTTCGATGTGACCGAGGGCGTGGATCCCAACTTCTCCACCCGCGTGAAGATGGGCCAGTCCTCCGACGTGTATGCCGTGGCGGTCATGGCCGACAACAAGGTGCTCTTCGCCAAGAAGGAAATCAAGGTGACCCTGGGCGGCTGTGGCGGCTGACGCGTCCTCCTTCGACCCCTTTACTGTTTGAACGAATTCAGGAGATCAACATGGCAGATCCGATGCGCATCCGCGCCCAAGCCGCCGGCGACAAAGCCACCGTCCGCGTTCTGATGGCCCATGAAATGGAAACCGGCCAGCGCAAGGACTCCGCCGGCAAGACCATTCCCGCCTGGTTCATCCAAGACGTGGTGGCCAGCCACAATGGAAAGCCCGTGTTCTCGGCCCAGTGGGGCCCGGCCGTGTCCAAGAACCCCTTCTTGCAGTTCAGCGTGCGCGGCGCCAAGGCCGGCGACAAGATCAGCGTCACCTGGACGGACAACAAAGGCGACAAGCGCACCGACGAGGCCACGGTCAGCTGACCGTGGTGACGGCGGCGCACCAGGCGCTTTTGCGGCGGCGAAGGCTCATGTCGGGCCGACAGGCCCGACGTGAAGGGGTGAAGCCCCGGCCGCAGCCCCAACACCAGTCCGCCCAAAGCGCAGCATCTGTTCCGACATATCGCCCCGACCCGCGGTGATTCCGACCAGCAGTACACCGGAGGAGACAAGACCATGAACAAGCGCAACGCGCCCTGGCCCAAGGCAGCAGCAGCCCTGGCCCTGGCCATCCCCCTGATGGCCGCTGCCCAAACCAAATCCGCCAGCGACGGCATCGCCGAGTACCGCAAGATGCTCGAAGACGGCAACCCCGCCGAGCTCTATGAGGCCAAGGGCGAGTCTTTGTGGAAGCAGGCCCGTGGACCGAAGAAGGCCACGCTGGAGAAGTGCGATCTCGGCTTGGGCCCGGGCGTGGTCAAGGGGGCGTGGGTGCAACTGCCGCGCTACTTTGCCGACACCGGCAAGGTGCAGGACGTGGAATCGCGATTGGTCACCTGTATGGCCACGCTGCAGGGCTTCAACGCCGATGAGCTGGTCAAGACCGCCTTCGGCCGCGGCGAGATGGCCAACATCACCGCCCTGGCCACTTGGATCGCGGCCGAATCGCGGGGCTTGAAGTTCAACCTGCCGCAGGCCCACCTGGAAGAGCAGCGCTTCTACGAACTGGGCAAGCGCGCCTTCTTCTTCCGCGGCGGGCCCATGGACTTCTCGTGCGCTTCTTGCCATTCGGTCGACGGCAAGCGCATCCGCCTGCAGGAGCTCCCCAATCTCACCAAGAACCCCGGTGATGGCATCGGCTTCGCGGCTTGGCCCGCCTACCGTGTCAGCCAGGGCGCCATGTGGAGCATGCAGCTGCGCCTGAACGACTGCTACCGGCAGCAGCGCTTCCCCTATCCAGGCTTCGCCTCCGACCTCACCGTGGCGCTGGGTGTCTACATGGGTGTCAACGCCAAGGGCGCGGAGTCCATCGCCCCGGCCATCAAGCGCTGATCAAGCCCCCGCACAGGAGACGCCAACATGAAGAAGTTTCACCACACGTTCCGGACCCCTCAGGGGCTGCGCTCGGCTGCGCTGCTGACGGCTGCTGCGGCGGCGCTGGCCACCACCGTGGGTTGCGCCTCGCTGCCTTCCCCGAAGGAGCTCGACACCCAGGCCGCGGCCATGATCAAGGTTGCCTTCCGCGACGAGGGCATCGCCAAGGTCGACCGCATCCAGCAGGATCTGGCGCAATCGGCCTGCTCTTCGGACAAGATGCCCGGGCCCGAGACCATGCAAAAGGTCATGCAGGAGGCCATGGCCACGGTCAAGTGGCCGGCCAATGGCCGGTACCTGGGTGATTGGAAGGAGGGCGAAAGGCTGGCCCAAGGTGGTCGCGGCATGACCTGGACCGACAAGACCACCGATCCCAAGGCCAACGGCGCCCAGTGCTACAACTGCCATCAGATCAGCAAGGCCGAGATCAGCTACGGCACCATCGGCCCCAGCCTTTACCAGTACGGCAAGCTGCGCGGCGTGGCCGATCCCAGCAGCCCCGCCGCCGAGCCCATCCTCAAGTACACCTGGGCCAAGATTTGGAACAGCAATGCCTACATGGCCTGCTCCGGCATGCCCCGGTTCGGCCACGCCAAGCTGCTCAATGAAGACCAGATCCGCCATGTCATGGCCCTGCTGCTGGACCCCCAATCCCCGGTGAACACGCAGTAAACCCAATAAATGGGGTCAGACCCCATTTCTTAGCGAACAACGCCGTTCGCAGGAAAAAGGGGTCTGACCCCATTTTTATAAATCAAACATCAGTGAAAGCTTATTCATGAATCTGAGCAAGCGTGAATTCCTGCAGGTGCTGGGCGCGGCGGGTGTGGCGGGCATGGCCTTGGGGCAGCATGCGCAGGCTGATGCGCAGGCCGCGCAGGCGGGCCTGTACGACATCAAGCCCTTCGGGAATGTCAGCTTGCTGCACATGACCGACTGCCACGCGCAGCTCAAGCCCATTTATTTCCGTGAGCCCAGCGTGAACCTGGGCCTGGGGTCCATGAAGGGCAACCTGCCCCACCTGGTGGGCGCGCACCTGTTGAAGGCCGCCGGCGTAAGCCCGGGCACGCCGCTGGCGCACGCCTACACCTACCTGGACTTTGAAACCGCTGCGCGTCGCTATGGCCGCGTCGGGGGGTTCGCCCATCTGGCCACCCTGGTCAAGCAGCTCAAGGCCAGCCGCCCGGGTGCCTTGCTGCTGGATGGGGGTGATACCTGGCAGGGCTCGGCCACCTCGCTGTGGACCAATGCCCAGGACATGGTCGACGCCTGCAAGCTGCTCACCGTGGACGTGATGACCGGCCATTGGGAATTCACCTATGGCATGAAGCGGGTGCAGGAGATCGTCGAGAAGGATTTCGCGGGCCAATCAGCAGCGGGCACCCCTGGCGGCGCGCAAAAGGTGGATTTCGTGGCGCAAAACGTGCGCACCACCGACTTCGACGACCCCGTCTTCAAGCCCTATGTGATCCGCTCGATCAACGGCGTGCCCGTGGCCATCGTGGGCCAGGCCTTCCCCTACACGCCGATTGCCAACCCGCGCTACATGGTGGCCGACTGGAGCTTCGGCATCCAGGACGAGAACATGCAGAAGGTGGTGGACGAGGCCCGCGCCAAGGGCGCGCAGGTGGTGGTGGTGCTCAGCCACAACGGCATGGACGTGGACCTGAAGATGGCCAGCCGTGTGCGCGGCATCGACGCCATCATGGGCGGCCACACCCACGACGGCGTGCCGGTGGCCATTCCGGTGAAGAACCCCGGCGGCACCACGCTGGTGACGAATGCCGGCAGCAACAGCAAATTCCTGGGCGTGATGGACTTCGAGGTCAAGGGCGGCAAGGTCACCGACTACCGCTACCGCCTGCTGCCGGTATTCGCCAACCAGCTCAAGGCCGATCCGGCCATGGATGCGCTCATCGCCAAGATTCGCGCGCCCTATGAGACCAAGCTGGCCGAGAAACTGGCCGTGACCGACGGCTTGCTGTACCGCCGCGGCAACTTCAACGGCAGCTGGGACCAACTGATCTGCGATGCGCTGATGGATGTGCAGGGTGCGGACCTCGCTTTCTCGCCGGGCTTCCGCTGGGGCACCTCCTTGTTGCCCGGTGATGTGATCACGCGCGAATTGATGATGGACCAGCTGGCCATCACTTACCCCTACGCCACCGTGACCAATTTGAGCGGCGAGATGATCAAGACCATCCTGGAGGACGTGGCTGACAACCTCTTCAACCCCGACCCCTATTACCAGCAGGGCGGCGACATGGTGCGCGTGGGGGGCCTCAGCTACACCTGCACGCCCGGCGAGAAGATGGGCAGCCGCATCAGTGACATGCGCTTGAAGGGCCAGTTGATCGAAGCCGGCAAGACCTACAAGGTGGCCGGTTGGGCGCCCGTGGCCGAAGAGGCCAGCCGCGCCGGGAACAAGCCGGTGTGGGACGTGGTGGAACAGTGGTTCAAGGCCCAGGGCGGGCGGGTGAAGCCGCGCCGCATCAACACGCCGAAGCTGGTGGGCGTGGAGGGCAACCCCGGGATGGCCTGACGTCCCGTGTTGTTCCCAAAGACAAAGGCGCCCCGCAGGGCGCCTTTGCACGTCTGAAACGGGTCGAGCCCGCTCAGGCCTTGGACAGCATGTCGGACCAGATGTTGTTGGCCCAGCTCAGCGCATAGCGGCCTTCCACCTCGCTGGCCGCGGCCGAGACGCCTCCCGAGCCCGGTACAGTGAGGAATTGCTTCTGCTGGGCGTTGTATTGGTGCACCGAGGCCACATGCACCACCTCGGTCTTGGACACGAAGCTGTAGCAGGTGTTCATCACCACCGGGGTCGCGTTGACCGCCTCGCCTTTGAGCAGGTTGACGATGGCCGCAGCCGCCACCTTGGCGTGCTGGTTGGCCATGTGGCCGCTCTTGGGCATCAGCGGCGCGCTCATGGTGGAGTCGCCCAGGACATGGATACCCGCGACGGCGGTCGATTCCATCGTCAGCCAGTTCACGCCGACCCAGCGGTTGTTCTGGTTGATCAGGCCCGCGCTGCGGGCGATGTCGCCGGCCCGCTGCGGCGGGATGACGTTGATCACATCGGCCTTCACATCCTCGAATTCGAGCTTGGCCACGCCATTGCCCGCATCCACTTCCTTCAGCTCGGCATTGGCCCGGTACTCGAGGATCCCCTTGTAGCGGTCGGCAAAGGCCTTCTCGAACAGGCCCTTCTTCGAGACGATCTCCCCATTGCCATCGAGCACCAGCACCTTGCTGCGGGGTTTGTGCTCCTTGAGGTAAGCCGCGACCATGCAGGCACGCTCATAGGGACCGGGCGGGCAACGATAGGGCGCCTTGGGGATGGAGATGGCCACCACGCCGCCGTCTCGCATCGCAGTGAGCTGCTGGCGCAGCGCCACCGTTTGCGGACCCGCCTTCCAGCTGTGCAGGAACTTGGCCTGTGCGGCCGGCGTGGCCAGGCCCGCGATGGCTTCATTCATGAAGTCCACACCGGGCGAAACCACCAGACGGTCATAGGGCAGCTGCGTGCCGTCGGCCAGACGCACCCGCTTGCCGGCGGTGTCGATGGCGGTCACCTCGCCTTGGACCACCTTGACGCCCATGGCCTTGAGGCCTTCATAGCCCACGGTCACTTCGCTGATCTGCTTGTAACCACCCAGCACCAGGTTGGAAATCGGGCAGGAGACGAACTGGGGGTTGCGGTCTACCATCGTGACGTCGACATTGCCGCCCCACATCTTCAGGTAACGCGCTGCAGTGGCGCCCCCGAAGCCACCACCCACCACCACGACGCGGCCGATGGACGGGCCCGAGTCCGTGGTGGCGCAACCGGCCAGTGACAGGCCGGTAAGGGCAGAACCCGCGGCCAGCAGGCGGCGGCGGGAAATCGTGTGCATGTTCATATGGGAATTCCTTTGCGGTCCGTTGGCCTGCGCGTCAGCGGCTGGCGGGCTTCTGTGCGGCGAAGTAAGCGGCGATCAGCTTGATCTGGTCGTCGGTGTAGCCCTTGGCGATCTGGTGCATGATCGTCGTGTTGGGGATGCTGCCGGCTTTGTAGGCGGACATCAGGGCGATGATGTTGGCCGCAGGCACGCCGGCCAAGCCCTTGACATCTTTGCCCTGCACATTGCCATTGGTGCCGTGGCAATTGGCGCAGGTGGCAGCCAGGTTGCGGGCCAGGTTGACATCGGTGGCTTGTGCAGCGGCCCAGGGGCTGACCAAGGCCAGCGTGGCGACTGCCACGAAACGGCTCAGAGGCATCGGGTTCTCCTGTGTATGGGTGTCGTATTGTGTATCCCTGCGGGGAATCGGTGACGGGCATGAACCCCGCTTGCCAATGCCGCAGAGGGAATGATCAAATGCGCAATATCAGCGAAATTGAATTTAAGAGCCAATCCGACCGGAGAGTCACCGTGAAAACCCTTGTCGATTCGGTTCGCCGCCTCGGGGCGGTCTGTGTGCTCGTGGCACTGCCTGCGGCTTCGACGGTGGCCCTGGCCCAGCCCCAGCCCAGCCCCCTGTTCAAGGACGCCGACCTGCCATTGGGCCTCAAGCTCATGGCCGAACACAAGTGCGCGGAGTGCCACGCGCGCCGCGTTGGGGGCGACGGCAGCGCCATTTACCGACCACTGGGCAAGGTGAACACGCCCGGGCTGCTGCGCGGCATGGTGGACTACTGCAGCACCGAGCTCAATATGGGTCTCTTTCCCGAAGAGGTGACGGCTGTCGCGGCTGTACTCGACCGCGACCATTACCGCTTCGCCCAACGCAAGCCGCAAAAGTAGGTGTCGGCGCTGTGAGCGGTGAGCGCTTGGCACTGGCCATATCATTCCTTTCGAATAGAATCGAGCAATGAACATGAACGCCGCGACCATCGTGAACCAGGATTCGTCTGACGCCGGCGAAGACCGTGTCTTCGAGTCCGCGGCTGAGCTGTTTTCCATCCTCGCCACGCCGGTTCGTCTGAAGATCATCAGTGCGGTGTGTCATGAGGAGAAGAACGTCTCCCAGTTGTTGGAGATCATCGACACCACCCAGCCCAATATGTCGCAGCACCTGGGCACCCTGTACCGCAGCGGCATCCTGTCCAAGCGGCGCGAAGGCACACAGATTTATTACCGGCTGCAAAGCGAACGTGTGGCCACGCTGTGCCGCGCCGTGTGCACCCAGGTGGCCATTGAGCTGGACGCCGACGAAGAGCTCGACCCAGCCGAACGCATCCTGCCCGCCACGCACCGCTAGGAAGGCCTCCGCCTGAATCGCCGTCGTTTCTCCAGCCTGTGCTTGGGTGGGGCCGCTACCCTGGGGGCCAGCCTCACCGAGCTGCCGGCCCTGGCGCTGCAGGCCTCCGACTTCATCATGGGACCGCCGGTCGCGGATGTGCCGCCTACACGTTTGTCTCGGCACGTGTGGATGATCGAGTCTCCCGATGGCTTTCCCACGCCGGAAAACCGGGGGCTCATGGCCAACATCGTGTTCGTGGTGGGCCCCAGCGGCGTGGTGGTCCTGGACTCGGGCTGCTCGCTGCAGATCGGTGAGATGGCCCTGCGCATGATTCGGCGCACCACACCCCAGCCGGTGGTGGCCGTCTTCAACAGCCATTACCACGGCGACCATTGGCTGGGTAATCATGCGTTTGCACGGGCCTACGGCCCTCAACTGCCCATCTGCGCCTTGCCCCACACCATCGAGATGATCAAGGGCCACGAGGGCAAGCTCTGGAAGAGCCTGATGGAGCGCTGGACCAACCAGTCCACCGCTGGTACCGAGATCGTGTCACCCAACCGTGCCGTCGCTCCTGGCCAGCGCCTGAGCTTTGGTGGCTTGACCTTCGTGATGCACCACCATGGCAAGGCCCACACGCCATCCGACCTCAGCATCCAGCTGGTGGAAGACCGCCTGACCTATGTCGGCGACATTGCCATGGGTAACCGCATCGCCAACATCGACGATGGGTCCTACCCGGGCACCTTGGCCTACTACGACCGGCTGCGTCAGTCTGCGGGCAGCCCCCAACTGTGGGTGCCCGGACACGGCGCGGCCTCCCGCGACCTCCTGTCGGCCTACGGCACATTTCTCAGCGGCATTTGGGAGAACTGCCTGCAGGCCGTCAAAGACCAGAAGACCGAAGCGCAAGCCCGGGCCATGGTGTTGGCCGATCCGCGGGTGGCCTCACGCGCGGCCACCATGCAAGGCTTTGCCCACAACATCGGCAAGTATGTGAGCCTGGCCTACCTGGAAGCGGAGAAGGAAGCGTTCTAGCGGTGCGGCATGGGCGGCCGGCTCCTTGGGGCTGTGAAGGTGGCGTAAGCTCCGCGGGTCATCCAACCCCAGCCCTGTGACGATGCAGCACAACCGCCTCCCCGAGTCCTCTTCCGGCTTATTCCCCCCAGTCCCTTGGCGCCGCTGGCGGTCTAACGGGGCCTTGCTGGGCCTGACCTTGGCCCTGGCCGCCTGCGCGGGCACCGCACCACCGTCCGGGCCATCGGCGGCCTCCGCGCCTTCCAGCGGGGCGGTGATCGCACCCAACCCCAACCTGCTGGTGCAGGGTATCCCACCGATCCCGGCTGCCCTGGCGGCACAGGTGGAGAAGTACACCGACTCAG
>Ga0255188_1000659_pt1 | contig 11084 bp, 3 predicted proteins | sample Miss_Cont_RepB_8_FD_188427 | JGI IMG/M metagenome (GOLD analysis project Ga0255188, IMG submission 188427) | Freshwater microbial communities from Mississippi River, Louisiana, United States - Miss_Cont_RepB_8h | ecosystem: Environmental > Aquatic > Freshwater > River | place: USA: Louisiana... | reverse complement strand
GCGATTGTGAGCATACCAGCGGAGCACGTCCCAGAGTTCTTCCCAAGTTAGCTTTGAGCCGCTGCGCAAGACCCGGGCGGCGAGTAGCCACGGGCTGGAGGAAGCAACGGCGTCAAGCTGGGTCGGGGACAGGACGCGGAGATGAGCCAGCAAGCGCTTCAAGCGAGCAATGCGGAGTCGGGTGGCGCGGATGTGTCGTCGTTGGCGACGGAAGCCCCGGCGCACGGAGGCAAGACAGTCATCGGCCCCGAAGGTGACGGCACCGCAGCCGAGCAAGGTAGGGGATGGGGGATGGGAGATGGGGGATAGGGAGGATTGGAGGACGGCCCAGCCGAGGGAGCTGTGGCCGACGTCGAAGGCGAGTTCGAGATTCGCGGAGGCAGAATTGTTTCCCATAAATTCCCTTGGATTGACGGCTGAGTTTTTGGTAAACACTTCCCCGGAATCAAGACAAAGTTAGGTAGCGCAAACCGACTCCTGAAATAACAGGTTCACTCTCCGCCAGGCGGAGACGCCGTGTTCAAAAGCGCTTCTTAAAACAAACCGGCCGATGCTTCTCGCATCGGCCGGTTTTGCTTTGGCCAGACAGGGGAACGGGCGCCGCCGCGCTGGCGGATTACTTGGCCGTCGGGCCGGGGTAGCCGCGCCAGAGCCAGCGCATGGTGTCTGGCAGGATCGCGCCGCCGTGCTTGCCGCTGTGGCCGCCGTCGCCCATCACCAGGTCGCACTCAATCTTGGTGAACTTCAGCGCGGCGAACATTTCCTGGTTGGCGAGGGGCCAGTGGCCGTGGAGGTTGTCGAGGTCGTTGGAGCCTTCTTGCAGGAAGACGCGCAGGCGGCGGCGGCCTTCCCAGAGCTGGCGTTCGACGGCGGGGGCGTTCTTGTCCGGTTCCACGGAGGCCTTGCGCACGAGGGCGGGATAGACATGGCCGCCGCGGATGTTGGTGAAGCTGCCGATGTGGCTGATGACTTTGCCGAAGGAGTCGGGCCGCTCCCAGGCGACGGTGAAGGCGCAGATGCCGCCGGAGCTGATGCCCACGGTGGCCCGGCCGGCGGGGTCGGAGGTGACCTTCCACTTTTTCTCGACCTCGGGGAGGAGTTCTTCGAGGAGGAAGCGCGCGTAGGCGTCGCCCAGGGAGTCGTATTCGAAGCTGCGGTTGCTGCGGGATTTTTGTCCGGGCTCGGCGGGCGGGACGGAGCCGGGGTTGATGAAGACGCCGATGGTGACGGGGATTTCCTTTTTGTGGATGAGGTTGTCCATCACGACGGTCGAGCGGAAGGCGCCGTTGGTGCCTTGGTAGCCGCCGCCGTCCTGGAAGACCATGAGGGCGGCGGGTTGGGCGGGGTGGTATTGCTTGGGCACATAGACCCAGTAGTCGCGTTCGGTGCCGGGATAAATCTTGGAGGTCTTGAAGGTGAACTTCTCGGTGGTGCCGGCGGGCACGCCGGGCTGGGGCAGGGAGTCGGGGCCGTGTTTGTAGTCGTCAGCGGCGCGGGTCGTGGCGGGGGCAAGCAGGAGCGCAAGGGTGGCGAGCGGAACCATGATTTGCTTCATGCGGGCGAGTATGTCGGCAGACCGCGTTAAGGCAATCGCGGAAGCGCTCCGATTCTTTTTCTCCTACTCCTAATCTTGATCCTAATCCTGCTCCTCCCCGCTCTGGTGGAGAGCCGGAGTAAGATTAGGATTAAGATTAGGAGTAGGAGCAGGAACGGCGACCGCCGCCGGTTTGACAGGCGGGGCGCGTTGTGAGACTGCTTTGCCCAGCAGCCGAATCGCGGCCTCTTCCCGAAGCCGCGAGCGGGGGACCCAAAGTCCGGAATACCGGACCGGGGCGAACGGTGAGGTCACCGGGGCCACTTTCCAGGCCCAGCCCGACAGCTAACCTCGCAGGCATGGGAAAGGGCGGTCCTCTGGGAGCGCGTTTGCGCCACCCACGTTCCCCCGGTCGGCAACCAACCGTCCCGCGTGGACGGACGGCGGGCGATCATCTCGTCCCGCTGGTCAGAACTGTGTGCATGTATGAAAACTGAAAGCGCGAACCGCCCGGAGTGCGGAGCGACGGCGTTCCATGAGGTCGTTGCCCACGCACCGTGGTCCACAGCCAAAGGCGTGGCGGGCCAATTCATGAAAGCGCAGACCCGCCATGGCCGCAGTGGCTTTGAGCTATCCGTTGAGGCGCGCCGGAAAGCTAGTTCTCCGCCCACCCTGCGGTCCGAGCGGACGCACCCCGGAGGGATGGCTGGGAAAGGAATCGAGGGCAAAAGAATCGAACCCCTTTCACCCCAATTCCTTTGCCCCGCCTTCCGTTACGTTCCGCTGGGTGAATGCCTGCTGAACCTCCGCCGACGAATTTGAATCGTCCTTCTCCCCTGCGTTCGCCACACTCCCCCCCGCTGACATGCAAAGCAACGACTCGGCCCGCCCCGCGCTTGGTGCGCTCACCCTCGCCGCCCTCGGGGTCGTGTTTGGTGACATCGGCACCAGCCCGCTCTACGCGATGCGGGAGTGCTTCAACCCGGCGAGCGCCCATCCGCTCCCGGTCACGCCCGCGAATGTCATGGGCGTGCTCTCGCTGATCTTCTGGTCGCTCATCGTCATCGTCAGTGTGAAATACCTCGGCTTTGTCCTGCGGGCGGACAATCGGGGCGAAGGCGGCATTCTCTCGTTGCTGGCGCTGGCGTTCCCCGACCGTGAGCGCCAGACGGGATCACGCGCCTGGCTCGTGGCGGGCGGGGTTTTTGGCGCAGCACTGCTTTATGGCGACGGGATGATTACGCCTGCGATGACCGTGACGAGTGCGGTGGAGGGGCTCGCCGTGGCGGCTCCCTGGCTGGAAAAGCTCGTGCCGGTCATCGCCGTGGGCGTGTTGGTGGGATTGTTCAGTTTGCAGCAACTGGGCACGGGGCGGGTGGGCCGGATGTTTGGTCCCGTGATGGTGATGTGGTTTCTGGTGCTGGCGGGCCTGGGTTTGTCCGGCGTGTGGCGCAAGCCGGAGGTGCTGCTGGCTTTCAACCCGTGGCATGGAGCGCAGTTGCTCCTCCACAACGGCCAGCTCGGCTTCGCCATCATTGGCGCGGTCTTTCTCGTGGTGACGGGCGGCGAGGCGCTCTATGCGGACATGGGCCACTTTGGCGTGAAGCCCATCCGGCGGGCGTGGTTTGGCATCGTCTTGCCGGCGCTGTTTCTCAATTACCTCGGTCAGGGCGCGTTGCTGCTGGCCGATCCCAGCCCGGAGAATGCCGCCAACCCGTTCTTCCGGCTGGCCCCGACTTGGGCGCTGTATCCGCTGGTGGCGCTTTCCACGGCGGCGGCGTGCATCGCCTCGCAAGCACTCATCTCGGGAGCTTTCTCGCTCTCGATGCAAGCCATCCAACTCGGCTACCTGCCGCGCATGCTCATCCGTCACACCAGCCAGCACGAACGCGGGCAGATCTACATGCCGCATGTGAACTGGGCGCTGATGGTCGCGTGCATCGGGTTGGTGCTGGGCTTTGGGAACTCCTCCCATCTGAGCGCCGCCTATGGGGTGGCCGTGGCCGGCACCGAAATCATCACCACCACGCTCTTCTACTTCGCTGCGCGACGCCTGTGGGGCTGGGCGCCCTGGCAGGCGGGCGGACTCTGCGGCTTGTTGCTCATCGTCGAACTGTCGTTCTTCACCTCGAACCTGCTCAAAGTTCCCCACGGGGGCTGGTTCCCGCTCGTAGCCGGGGCGGGCATCTTCGCCATCATGGCGACGTGGAAGACCGGCCGCCGCCTGGTCTGGGAGCGCATCAAGGACGCCACCCTCCCGCGCGACCTGTTCTTCGCCGACATCGAAGCCAACCCGCCGCAGCGCGTGTCGGGCACGGCCATCTTCATGGCGGGCAACCCGAACGGCACGCCCGTCGCGCTGCTGCACAACCTCAAGCACAATAAAATCCTCCACCAACGGAACATTCTGCTGACCATCATCACCGTCGAAGAAGCCCACGTGCCCGATGCCGAGCGCGTGCAAGTCGAGCAACTGCCCGCCGGCTTTCAGCGGGTGGTGGGGCGTTATGGCTTCATGGAGGAGCCGAACATACTCAAGCTGCTGGCGGAAGCCCCGCTCACTGGCGGACCGATCGAGATCCCCAAAACCACGTTCTTCCTCAGCCGCGAAACCATCCTCGACACCGGCAAGGCCCGGCTCTCGCGCTGGCGCAAATGGCTCTTCGCCGTGCTCGCCCGCAACGCCTCCACCGCCACGAGCTACTTTGGACTCCCCGCCAACCGCGTGGTTGAGCTGGGGATGCAGGTGGAGATTTGACACGTTGCCAGTCGGAAGGGCGACTGGCGGCAACTGACTTGCGAGCGCTGGTTATTGACCAGCAGAGGCTGGTTTCCGGCTTGCTTCACCGGCCTTTTCCAGCATCCTCCCGACCGGCAAAAAGGGTGTTTGCCAACCGCAGCAGGCGCTGCTGAAGTGCGCGTATTCCTCACTCGTTTGAAGAGAGTAATCCAGAGACTCATCGTATTGGTTGCCGTGTCGGCCATGGAGTTGGTGGCAACCAGCGCATTGGCCAGTCACTTTCGTTTCGCCAACCTGTCCTGGAAGCGCGCCCCAGGCACCAATGCCCTGGCCGTCGAAATCACTTTGACGGAGGCCTGGCAGCGCTCCAGCAAGGACGTCATCAGCTACGCCTTCGGCGATGGCACGGGCTTCTTCGATTCTTCCGCCGCAGTGTTGAGCGCGCGGCTCGCGGACCAGGCGGGCGAGGAGTATGAAGTCTGGCGCCACACGACCACCCACACCTATCCGTCGAACGGCGTCTTCACGGTCGTCGGCACCTCCTGCTGCCGGATCAGTTCGCTGGTCAACGCTGGCGACGCGAGCGAGCGGCTCTCGATGGTGATCGATCTGCGGAACAACAACTCCGGCTCGCCCGTCACCGCCGCGCCAGTGATCCTCCAGATGCAGGCGGGCACCAACAATGCCATCGCCCTGCCGATCGTGGACCCGGACGGAGACCCCTATCAAGTGCGCATGGCGACCCTGGCGGAATCCTCGATCCCCAGGAGTCCGCAGGTGGGGACGAATACGCTCACCGTCACCTCCGCAGGGGTGTTGAACTGGAATACGGCGGGTGGGTTTGCCCAGCAGAAATTTGCCGTGCAGCTCATCATCGAGGAAAACCGCGCTGGCAACCCCACCGGCACCAACGGCTTGGTTCCGCTCGACTTCATCATCGAGTTGTTGGGGACGCTGACCAACCGCGCGCCAACCGTGGTCGGGACCAATGGGACGATTACCCTGTCCCCCAACCAGCGGTTCACCACCACGCTGGTCGGGACGGACCCGGAGGGCGGTCCGCTCGTGGTCAGTCACCAAGGCCTCCCCCCACCCCTGCCGACGGCAGCACCAACGCCTCGCCGGCTTCGGTCACGTTCACTTGGACCCCCACGCCGGCTGATGTGGGCAGCTCCTACGCCGTCTTGATATTCCTGAGGGATCAAGGCGGGTTGCAAACGGTGCAGTCCTTCGCTCTGACCGTCGCCGCCGGGGTGCTGACCAACGACTTCGACCTTATCAGTGTGCGGGCTGCCGGGGCGGGCAGCGGGAGCGGGGCTTCCCTGAATCCGGTGCTGAGCACGAACGGTCAGTTCGTCGCGTTTGTCAGCGACGCGACCAATCTGGTGGCGGGAGACTTGAACGGCCGACGGGACGTTTTCTGGCGGGACCGCGGAGCCGGTGTCACCCGGCTCGTCAGCCGGAGCCTGAGTGGCACCAGCGGAAATGGGGAGTCGGAGTCCCCCAGCATCAGTCCAGACGGCCGCTACGTTGCCTTCCACAGCCGGGCCACCAACCTGGCGGCTGGTGACACGAACGCGAATTACGACGTGTTCGTGTGGGACTCGCAGACCGACACGGTCACGCTGGTCAGCCGGACGGCCGCCGGACGCAGCGGGGCAGGGGACTCCTTCGCCCCCAAGCTTTCCGCCAATGGCCGGCTCGTGGCCTTCCTGAGCACCGCTGGCGATTTGGCAGGCCCGGACACCAACAACACGTCGGACGTGTTCCTCTTCAACCTCGATACCAGCGTGATGACGCTGGTCAGTGTGAACCTCAACCTGACCAGCGGAAACGGCTCCTGCGGCGTGCCGGTGATGAGTGCGGATGGCCGGCATGTGGCCTTCCTCAGCCGGGCCAGCGATCTCGTGACCAATGACTTCAACACGCTGAATGATGTGTTTGTCCGCGACCTCCAGAGCGGGGTCACTCGGCTGGTCAGTGTGAACGCCGCCGGCACGGGGAGCGGCAACCGGCTCTCACTCGATCCGGTCATCAGCGCGGACGGCCGCTTCATCGCGTTTGGCAGCCAGGCCACCGACCTCGTCGCACTGCCGGACACGAACAATTTCCCGGATGTGTTTCTGCGGGACATGCAGTTGGAAGTGACGCGCCTGGTGAGCGTGAACCGCTTGGGCACCGCCGCCGGCGGAACGGGCGGGGCGGGCTCGGTGCTGCCGGCTTCCTTCAATCCCTTTTTGAGCGCGGATGGGACGAAGGTGCTGTTCAGCAGCCTCGCGGAAGATCTCGTGGCCGGAGACACGAACCGGGCTCAGGACGTGTTCCTCTATGACGTGGCGGGCCAGACGAACGCGCTCATCAGCCTCAACAAGTTTGGGACTGGTGCGGGCAATGGAGCTTCCGGAGTGACCCCGCAGAGCTTGAGCGCCGATGGCCGGTATGTGGCGTTCTTCAGCGACGCGTCGGACATCGGGGCGGCGGACTTGAACGGGCGCACCGACGTGTTCCTGCGGGATCTCCTGACCCAATCGACCAAGATTATTTCCCGTGCGCGGGTCGGCGGGCTTGCGGGCAATGGCAACAGCTACCAACCCGCCATGAGCGCCGATGGCGCCACGGTGCTGTTCACCAGTGAAGCCAGCATTCTTGTGCCCAATGACAGCAACCAGGCCACCGACATCTTCACCGCTGCGAGTGCGCTGGCGGAGCCGGAATTCAGTTCCGTGAACCTTGCCCTGGGGGTCGCCGCCCTCAGCGCCCAAACCGTTGGCACCACTTTCAACGTGGTCCTTGCGGCGACGAACCTCAGTGCCAATCCAGCCACCGGTGTGCGGGTGGCTCTGAACCTCCCGGGCGCGCTCACGGTGACCAGCGCGAGCCCCTCCCAAGGCAGCGTCAACGCCGGCGGCACGGACTGGCAGCTCGGCGATCTGGCTGCGGGCGCGACGGCCTCGCTGACGCTGACAGTGAATCCGTTGAGCTTGGGCATTGCTCCGTTGAGCGCCTCCGTTTCCCGGATCGACCAGCCCGACACCGAGGTGGGCAACAACAGCCTCACCACCGCTATCAACATCGATCGCACCGCCGCCGGGGCCGTGTTCCATCTCCCCGGCGGCACGGCATATCTCAGCCGCACCAACAGCCCGTTCTTTGCCGGACTGTTGTCCGGAGCGTTCACCCTGGAGAATTTTGAGCGCGGGGGTTTTGAAGTGCAGGGGGTGACCGCGACCGCCGGGGCGGTGTCGCCGCCGGGTGCCACGACCGATTCCGTGGATGCTGACGATGGCACGGTGGAAGGTTCAGGAACCGCCGGCCGTTCCTTCCTGGTTGCCAGCACCAACGCGGTGACATTCAGCTTTGACCCGCTCCGGTTGGGGCGGTTGCCGACCAAGGTGGGCATCGTGCTCACCGACGGGAATAATGCGGGAGCCGGCATCGAGGCGTATGACCTCAACGGAGTCTCGCTCGGGGTGATGGGGCCATTTGCGATCGGCGATCTGGACTCCACCGGTGAGACTGCCGAAGATCGCTTTCTGGGGGCCGAGTTTGCGGGCGGCATCTCCGCGCTGCGGGTGTATTACCCGACCCTAGGCTTCGAGCTGGATCACCTGCAATTTGATGTTCCCACGACGGACTTGGCGTTGAGCGGCGTTGTGCCCACCAACGCGACGTTTGGGTCCGGCTTCACCGTTACCCTGACGGTCACCAACCGTGGTCCGGTTGCGGCCACAGGCGTCATTGTCACCAATGCCGACCCGGGTAGTGAGGTCACGTTCCTGGGGGCGGTTGGCTCGCAGGGCACGGTGGACGCGCAGGGCACCTGGTCTGTGGGGTCCTTGGCGGTCGGCGGGAGCGCGAGCCTTTCCGCGACGGTTGTTTCCGCGGGGGGTGGATTTCTCTTGTTCCGTGCCGGCGTCCGCAGCGCCTTGCCGGATGCGCACGTGGGTAACGACACGGTGAACTTGGGAGTGTTGGTGACGAATACCGCACCTAGCCTCGTTTTTGCCACGAACACGCTGACGCTGCCCGAAGACTTGCCGGCTTTGTCCTACCCCGCGTTCTTCCGGGGACATGCGCCGGAGAGCAACCAGTTCATCACCAACCTGAGTGTCTCGGTGGACAACCCGGCGCTCTTCTCGGTGGGACCCGCCTTGCAAACCAACGGACTGCTCACGCTGGCCTTGGCTCCGAACGCGACCGGCACCGCGACGGTGTCGGTCCTGGCCACGGATAACGGCGGCACTTTGAGTGGTGGGGTGGCCACGGGCAGCAACTTCTTCACCATCGTGGTCACGCCGGTGAACGACGCGCCCAGTTTCGCGCTGGCTACCACTAGCATCAGCGTTCTGGAGGACAGCGGGAGCTTCACCTATCCAGCCTTGGCAACGGGCATATCGGCCGGTCCGCCGGATGAAGCGGGACAGGCGGTGGCCTTTGCGGTGACCGCCTCGAGCAATGGCCTGTTCTCCGTGTTGCCGGCAGTGGCGGCCAACGGATCGTTGAGCTTCACCCCGGCAGCGAATGCGGTGGGGACCGCGCTGTTGACCATCGTGGCGACGGACAATGGCGGGACGGCAAACGGCGGGATCAACAGCGCGACGCAGTTGCTGGCGGTGGCCATCGGGGTGCAGCCGGTCAACGACGCGCCGATCTTCACGCTGGCAACCAACAGTGTGGTCGTGCTGGAAGATGCCGGTTTGGTGACGATGACCAACTTCATCGCGGATCTAAGCCCCGGCCCGGCCGATGAGGCGGGGCAGCGGGTGACCAACTTTGTCGTGACCACAACCGCCGCCGCGCTGTTCGCGGTGCTGCCGGCGGTGGACACCAACGGCACGCTGACGTTCACCCCGGCAGCGAACTCCAATGGGGTGGCCACGGTGACGGTGCAGGCGCTGGACGATGGCGGCACGGCCAACGGCGGGACCAACGGATCGTCGGCGACGAACTTCACGATCACGATCACTCCGGTGAACCAGCCGCCGACCTTCACGCTCAACATCTTCTCCATCGGCGTGGCGGAGGATGTCGGGCTCACCACCTTTTCCAATCTGGTCAGCGGGTTGAGCCTGGGGCCGCTGGATGAGATTGGGCAGACATTGCTGGGCTACACAGTCACGAACGCCAGCCCCGGACTGTTTGCGGTGCAGCCAGCGGTGGATGTGAACGGCACGCTGACGTTCCGCGGCGCCACCAATGCGACGGGGACGGTTCTGGTGTCGGTGGTGGCGCAGGACAGCGGGGGCACGGCCGGCGGCGGCAATGACCGCTCTGTGCAGCAGACATTCTTCATCATCCTACAGGAGCAGAATGACGCCCCGAGTTTCACCTTCGCCACGAATTTGGTGACGGTGTTGGAAGATGCCGGTCCGGTGACGGTGTCGGGGTTCATTGCCAGCAGCAGTGTCGGGCCGGGGCAGGAAATCGGCGGCCAAAACATCACCAATTACGCGGTTGCCGCCAGTGACGGGAGCTTGTTCAGCGTCGCGCCAGCTATTGGCACGAATGGCGTGCTGACGTTTACGCCGGCGGCGAACGCGAATGGGACCACGACGGTTACGGTGGTGGCGCGCGACAATGGGGGCACCGGGAACGGAGGGCAGCAGGACAGCGCGCCGCAGAACTTCACGGTTACGCTTACGCCGGTGAACGACGCGCCGACGTTGAGCTTCGCAACGAACTTGGTGGTGGTGCTGGAGGACGCCGGAGCGCAGACGCTGGCGGGCTTTGCCTTGGGAGCGGCCGTGGAAGCTGGGCAGAGCGTGACAAACTACGCGGTGAGCGCGGTGAACGCGGGGTTGTTCGCGGTGGCCCCGGCCATCGCGGCGAACGGCACGCTGACCTTCACGCCGGCGACGAGCGCGAACGGTTCCACCACCGTGACGGTCGTTGCGCAGGACGATGGGGGGACGGCGAGCGGCGGCGTGGACAAGGCGACGAACACCTTCACGCTGACCATCACGCCGGTGAACGACGCGCCGAGCTTCACGTTGACGAACTTCCCGGCGACGGACGGCGTTCAAGAGTGGGTGCGCAGCGCCACGGCGAATGACAGCACGGGGTTGAAAGTGGTCACGGACAACGCCGGCAATGTAATTGTCGCCGGGGACGAGACCATCCCGTCGGAAGTGACCACCTATCGGGTTCATCTGGTCAAGTATTCCAATGCGGGAGTGGCGCAATGGACGAACCTCATCAGCGGCGAAGGACTTGATGACAGCGTCAGGACGCGGGGGGTGGCGGTGGACAGCGCCGGGGCGGTGATTTTCACCGGCATGCACTCCGGCCTCAGCGCAAGCAGCACTGACTTCCTGACCATGAAGTTCTCCGCCGGCGGCTCGCTGGTCTGGTCCAACCGCTTCGACGGACTTGGAAACGATGAGCCAATGGCGGTGGTCGTGGACGGCAGTGACAAGGTCATCGTGACCGGCAAGTCCGTGGACATAAGCTCCGAAGTTTCTTACACCGACTACCTCACCCTCAAGTATCTGGCGGACGGCACGCCCTTCTGGACGAACCGCTCCTCCTACGCAGGGCCAGCCCATGACGTGCCCCGGTCCGTGGCGGTGGATGCGGCGGGGGATGTGTATGTGGCGGGCGACGGCTCCAACACGGATTACACGTATGCCTACACCTTGAAACTGGCGGCGGCGACGGGCGTGCCGGTGTGGACCAACCAGTTCGACCTCGGGGGCGAAAACAGCACCGCCGAGGCCGTTCGCGTGGACAGCAGTGGCAACGTGATCGTCGCCGGCACCTTGAACAACTCCAGCGGGCAGAGTTTCTTCGGCGTTGTGAAATACAACGGCG
>Ga0255188_1000655_pt1 | contig 11182 bp, 10 predicted proteins | sample Miss_Cont_RepB_8_FD_188427 | JGI IMG/M metagenome (GOLD analysis project Ga0255188, IMG submission 188427) | Freshwater microbial communities from Mississippi River, Louisiana, United States - Miss_Cont_RepB_8h | ecosystem: Environmental > Aquatic > Freshwater > River | place: USA: Louisiana... | reverse complement strand
AGGGGCGGAAAACGAAATATTTTGTGCGCCGCAACAAAAAGTGCTTGCAATTCCGAAAATCGGGCCTATCATTCGATTCATGTTGCAGTGCAGCAAAGCTTGAAGACTGCAACCGGATCCCTCAAACCTGACCTTTTACCCCTTCGGAGTCCATCATGCTGAACACGCAACAAATCATCGCCGCCCAACAAGCCCAGGTCGAGTCCTTCTTCGACCTCACCCACAAGGCTTTCTCCAACATGGAGAAGGTGGTGGAACTGAACCTCGCGACCGCCCGCGCCACGCTGAGCGAATCCGCTGATGTGGCCAAGGCGGCCCTGTCGGCCAAGGATCCGCAGAGCCTGATGGCACTGCAGGCTTCTCTGCTCCAGCCCAGCGCTGAGAAGGCCACCGCCTACGGCCGTCACCTGGCCGACATCGCCAAGTCGGCTCAAGCCGACGCTGTGGCCCTGGCCGAAGCCCAAGTTGCTGCTGTGCAACAAAGTCTGCACCAGCTGGTGGATGTAGCCGCCAAGAACGCCCCGGCCGGCACCGAGAGCGGCGTGGCCCTGGTCAAGCAGGCGGTCGAGGCGGCCAACAGCGCCTATGCCAATGTGCAGAAGGCCGCCAAGCAGGCCACCGACATCGCCGAGGCCAACTTCAACGCCGTGACCGAGACCGCCATGAAGGCTGCCAAGGCCGCTGGCAAGACCTCCAAGAAGGCTGCCTGAGCCGGATCACGCGCTGAAACGATGACGCCTTCGCGCGTCGTCCGCCGCCGCCACGGGTTGCTTGCTGCCCTGGCGGCGGTTTTCTTTCTGCTGGGCCTTCTGGGCGTGGAGCATCGGGACGATGCCTGGTTGCTGAATGTGGGCGGCTCGGTACATGACCTCAACGGCGATCTGCGGGTGGCATGGGCCGATCTCGGGCGTGACTGTTCCTCGGTGATGCGGCCGGTCACGGGATCTCCCGTGGTGGCGGCCGCGCTGACCGCTTTGCAGGACTTCAGTCCGCCGGACTCTCGTTCGGCGCGATTGCTCGCCGCCGATCTCTGGATGGAAGAAGCCCTCGACCGGCGCCTGCCGCCAGCCCCGCCTCAACCAGCAGGTCCGGGAGCATGGGTCGCCCTTCAGGCCACCTTCGATGACCTGGAGCCGGTGGTCGTGCTGGTCCGATGGGGCCCCGAGGGTGCGCAGCTGCTGCCGCAGGGGGTGTGGAGCGGAACCACCCGTCCCTGGAATGCCGCCTGGCGGATTCGTGGGTTTCTAAAGGACCGCGCCGATGGGGTGCCGGACGCCCTGCTGGCGTGCCTGGACCCCCATCCCATCTTCGAACAGCCGCCGATGCCGCTGCGTCGGTGAGCTCAGCCGGCGCGGCCCTACCAGGGCAGCTCGGCCCCGTCGTAGGCGCGGAAGCTGCCGCTGTCGGTGACGTCAAGCGCATCGAGCACCGCCAGCATCTGGGATGCTGCGACCCGGGGTTCGCGTCCCAGTGCCTGGCCATTGAAGGGTTCGGACAGGGCCGTCCGCACCGTCCCCGGATGCAGGGCGGCCACGACCAAGGCCTTGTGGGTGCGCGCCAATTCGATGGCAGCCGTCTTGACCACCATGTTCAGTGCCGCCTTGGAGGCCCGGTACGCCATCCAGCCGCCCAGGCGGTTGTCGCCGATGCTGCCTACCTTGGCCGACAGCACTCCCACCAGGCTGCGCGCCTGCGGGTCACGCGGCAACAAGGGCGTGAAGTGGCGCAGCGCCAGCGCGGGACCCACGGTGTTGAGGGCCAGCACCTCAGTGAATGCAGCGGCCTCCAAGTCGGCCAGGCGCTTTTCCGGCCGCAGGCGGGGCCCGTGCAGGATGCCGCTGGCCACGATCAGCAGGTGCCAGGGCCGACCATCATTCAAGTGCTCGGCGGCGGCCTGCACGCTGGCCGGATCGGTGAAGTCGAGAACCGTTTCGCCACGGCGCCCCAGCCGATGGACGCGGCTGCAGCGGGGATCCGCGTCCAGCAGTTCACAGAAGGCGCTGCCGATCCCACCACCGGCGCCGATCACCAGGGCGCGGTAACCCGAAGGGAGCGAATCCAATCGGCCCTGCGGGGGCAGGGTGGGCGTCGGGCTTGTGACCATGCGTCGATCCTGCCACGGGCCCTGGGCATACGCCGCACGCGGCTTTACCCGGTGATTCAGGGCCCCAAGTTAAACTCAAGGGTTTGCTTGCATTCAACGGATAAGGATCCACGATGTTCATTTCCACGGCCTTTGCCCAAACCGCCCCCGCAGCTGCCCCAGGCGGCCTCGAGAGCAGCCTGATGAGCCTGCTGCCCCTGGTCCTGATGTTCGTGGTGCTGTACTTCATCATGATCCGGCCCCAGATGAAGCGCCAGAAGGAGCACAAGGCCATGGTCGACGCGCTGGCCAAGGGCGACGAGGTGGTCACTGCGGGCGGCTTGTACGGCAAGATCAGCAGGGTGGGTGAATCCAATCTGCACATCGAAGTGGCCGAGGGTGTGGAAGTGATGATCCAGCGTGGTTCGGTCACGCAGGTGCTGCCCAAGGGCTCGATCAAGTAAGTCGGCCCTCTGCGCACCAAAGGCACCCCCGAATGAACCGCTATCCCCTCTGGAAGTACGCCTTCATCCTGGTGGCGCTGATCATTGGCGCGCTCTACACGCTGCCCAACTTCTTCGGCGAAGCACCGGCCGTTCAGATCTCGGGGGCCAAGGTCACCGTCAAGGTCGACTTCGCGATGGTCGACCGCATTCAGAAGGTGCTCGACGACGCCTCGATCAAGGCCGACCGCGTCAATTTCGACGGTGCTTCGGTTCGGGTTCGGTTCGAGGACACCGATACACAGATCAAGGCCAAGGATGCGATCGCGCGGGCCTTGAACCCCGACCCGGCCGACCCCTCCTACATCGTGGCGCTGAACCTGCTGAGCCGCTCACCGGCTTGGTTGGCCTCCATCCGCGCCCTGCCCATGTACCTGGGCCTGGACCTGAGGGGCGGCGTGCACTTCCTGATGCAGGTGGACATGCGCTCGGCCGTGCGGCAGCAATTGGACGCCTACCAGTCGGAGGTGCGCTCGGCCCTGCGTGAAAAGCGAATCCGCTTCACCAACCTCGGCCGCGATGGTGACGGCCTGTCGGTGGTGATCACCGAGGACGCCTCGGTCAACGCGGCGCGCGATTTGATGACCGCCCGTCTGGCCACATTCACATGGACCGAGGGCAAGGTGCCCGAGGGCACGCGCTTGGTGGGCCGCCTCACGCCCAAGGCCATGACCGATATCGGCAACCAGGCCTTGGAGCAGAACATCGAGACGCTGCACAAGCGCGTGAACGAGCTGGGTGTGGCCGAGCCGGTCATCCAGCGCCAGGGTGCCGACCGTGTGGTGGTGCAGCTGCCGGGTGTGCAGGACACCGCGCGCGCCAAGGACATCATCGGCCGCACCGCAACGCTGCAGTTCCGTCTGGTGGACCAGAGTGGGACCGGCAGTGAAACCGTGCCGGTGCGTCTGTCGCCGGGTGAAACCGTGCCTCGGACGGTTTCCCTCAAACGTGAAGTGATCGCCACCGGCGAGCAATTGGAAAAGGCCTCGGCCACGCTGGACCAGAACCAGCGCCCCGCCGTTTCGGTGAACCTCAATGATGCCGCCGGCCGCGCCATGCGCGCGGTCACCCGAGAGAACCTGGGCAAACCCATGGCCATCGTGCTCTATGAAAAGGGCAAGGGCGAAGCGGTTTCCGTGGCCACCATCCAGGGCGAGTTCGGCAACAGCTTCCAGATCACCGGGAACTTCACGCCACAGGAAACCGCCGACATCGCGCTGCTCACCCGTGCCGGTGCGCTGGCCGCACCGATGGAGATCATTGAAGAGCGAACCATAGGCCCCAGCCTCGGCGCGGAGAACATCGCCAAGGGCTTCAACAGCGTGATCTACGGCTTCGCGGCCATCGCGCTGTTCATGTGTGCCTATTACCTGCTGTTCGGCGTGTTCTCCACGCTGGCCCTGGCCTTCAACCTGCTGCTGCTGGTGGCGGTGCTGTCCATGCTCCAGGCCACGCTGACACTACCGGGCATCGCGGCCATCGCGCTGACGCTGGGGATGGCCATCGACGCCAACGTGCTGATCAATGAGCGGGTGCGCGAGGAGCTTCGGGCGGGGGTGCCCCCGCAGTCGGCCATACACGCGGGCTACGAGCGCGCCTGGGCCACCATCCTGGATTCGAATGTCACCACACTGATTGCGGGCGTGGCCCTGCTGGCCTTTGGCAGCGGCCCGGTGCGCGGTTTCGCGGTGGTGCACTGCCTGGGCATCATCACCTCGATGTTTTCGGCGGTCGTGTTCTCTCGAGCGCTGGTGAACCTCTGGTACGGGCGACAGAAGAAGCTCAAGAACGTCTCCATCGGTCAGGTGTGGAAGCCGGGCGGGGCCGCGCCTGCCGGCACTTCTTCTGCTGATCTCAAGAGCTGAACGGTAGGAGCACGCCATGGAATTCTTCCGCATCAGCCGCGACATTCCGTTCATGCGCCACGCCCTGGTGCTGAACATCATTTCGTTCCTTACCTTTGCGGCGGCGGTCTTCTTCATCGCCACGCGCGGCCTGCACTTGTCCATCGAATTCACCGGTGGCACGGTGATGGAGGTGGAGTACGCACAAACTGCCGACATCAACAAGACGCGTGAGGCGGTGGAAGCGCTGGGTTTCGGCGAGGTGCAGGTGCAGAAGTTCGGCACCTCGCGCGACGTGCTGATCCGTCTGCCGGTTCGCGGCGACATGAAGCAGGGCGAGGTTTCGGCCCGCACCTTCGATGCGCTGTGCCGTGCCGAGAAGGGGACCGTTGAGAACACCCGCTACACCACCCCACAGGGCGAGCAGGTCAGCCGGACCGCCTGCGTCGTGGCCCCGGTTGTGCCGGCGGTTGCCGCATCCACGACGGCCATCGCCGCGTCAACCGGCGGCGCCTCGGTGGCGGCCGGGCCGACCGAGCCGCTCAAGCTCAGCCGCACCGAGTTCATCGGTCCGGCCGTGGGCTCCGAGCTGGCGCGCGATGGCGCCCTGGCCTTGCTGTTCACCGTGGCCGGCATCATGCTGTATCTGGCCGTGCGATTTGAATGGAAGTTCAGCGTAGCCGGCATCATCGCCAACCTGCACGACGTGGTCATCATCCTGGGCTTCTTCGCCTTCTTCCAGTGGGAGTTCTCGCTGGCGGTTCTGGCGGCCATCCTGGCGGTGCTGGGCTATTCGGTCAACGAATCGGTGGTGATCTTCGACCGGATCCGCGAGGTCTTCCGCAAGTACCGCAAACTCTCCACATCCGAGGTGATCGACAACGCCATCACCTCGACCATCAGCCGCACCGTGATCACCCACGGCAGCACGCAGATGATGGTGCTGTCCATGCTCATCTTCGGTGGGCCCACGCTGTTCTATTTTGCGCTGGCCCTGACCATTGGCATTCTGTTTGGCATCTACTCCTCGATCTTCGTGGCGGCGGGCATCGCCATGTGGCTCGGTGTCAAGCGCGAGGACCTGGTGAAGAACATGCCCGCCAAGAACGAAGACCCCAATGATCCGAACGCTGGGGCGGTGGTCTAAGCCCTCACGCCGACTGTTCCTCGTGACCTGGGTCGCGAGCCTGGCCCTTCTTCAGCACGCCTGGTCTTCCTACGGTGACGCGCCCGAGATCCTCGCCGAGCGTGGGGCGCTGGTGATGCTGTCCATCGCCATGGTGCTGGCGCCCTGGGGCGCGGGACCGGCGGTGATGGTGCTCTTGCAGCGCATGAGCAGCGGTGGGGTGAATCTGCCTTATGCCGAATACTGGTTCACTGGTGAGCGCCGCCCCTCCAGCCTGGACCGTCTGTCGCCCTACCTCGACGGGATGGGAACCTTGCTCACCGTCTTTCTGGCTGGCGTGCTGGCGCTGTTTGTGGGTGAACGCATCGACCCGCGCTTGTCGCTCTACTCGGCCGTGGCCTTCCTGGGGCTGAACATCGCGTTCCTTGGGGGCGTGGTTTGGTGGGTGCGCCGTGTCATGGCGGCCTTTCCCGCCCCCGAGCCGTCCACCCGAGGAATCAAGCGCTTCAGGCGCCGGCGATGAAGCGAACCGCCTCGCTGAAGCGCCGGCTCCAGTCGGTTTCATTGTGGCCGGTACCGCCAAACACACGGGCCACACCATCCCGAGCGGTGTAGCCGCGCGCGGCCAAGAGCTGGCCGAATTCCGTCAGGCCTGGCGCGTACAGGGCATCCAGCGCGTCATCTCCCCGGTCGGCCCAGATGCGGTGGCGCCCCGCTGGGGGCAGCTTCTGGCCCAGATAGTCCAGGAAGGCCCGCGAGAGGTCTTGGTTGCGCTTGTCGTCATCGCTGCGGCTGGGGGCCACCGAGACCCAATGCGTGGACAGCCCGGCTGCACCCGAGAAAATGTGCGGGTACTCGCACAGCGCGTACAGCGAAATCAGGCCGCCCATGCTGGCCCCGGCCACGAGCACCCCATGGCCATCGGCCCGCGGACCCCAGCGGGATTCCAGGTGCGGCAACAGCTCATCCACGATGCAGCGGAGGTAGGCATCCGCCATGGCCTGTCCATGCGCTTCCCGGCGCACATAGCCTTCTCTCGCGGCGCGGGAAGCCAGGGCCAAGGCCTTCTCGGGAAAGTATTCGGCGTAGCGCTGCCCTTGGAGGTTCCAGATGCCCAGGATGATGGTGGGCAGGGCATCCGGCCGTGAACCGAGACCCGCGAGCACGGCGTGATGCGCATTCCAGGCCTGGCGATTCCAGGTGGTGCGGGCATCAAAGAGCATTTGCCCGTCGTGCATGCACAGCACGCGATGGGGCTGTCCGGGCTTCAAGCCCGGGGGTATCCACACATCCACCGGTCGCGGCGTGATGTGTCGCAAGGGTGGGGCCTCCCATCGCTCCAGATGGCCGACATCAACGCGGGCCATGGGACGCTCGGTGGGCGCGGCGGCGAGGGCTGAAGACCATGCCCCGCCCCCGATGAGACTCCAGAGGGCCCAGGAACGGCACGCACGCAGCCCCAGCGTGCGACGCGACAGGCGGTGCGCGGCCCCTTGGTCTTCAGAAGGGAATGTCGTCATCCATGTCTGCCAGGGAAGGCTTGGACGCGGACGCCGGCTTCGCTGCACCCGCAGGCTTGGCCGCCGCGGGTGATTCACGGCGTGCCGGTGTGTAGCCTTCTTCGTCGCCCATGCCGCCGCTGCCTTCGCGTGAACCGAGCATCTGCATCTGCTCCGCCACGATTTCGGTGGTGTAGTTGTCCTTGCCTTCCTTGTCTTGCCACTTGCGGGTCTTCAGGCGGCCTTCGACATAAACCGGACGGCCCTTCTTGAGGTATTCGCCGGCGATCTCGGCCAGGCGGTCGTAGAACACCACGCGGTGCCATTCGGTTTCTTCCACACGCTCGCCGCTGTCCTTGTTCTTCCAGTTGCGGGTGGTGGCGATGCTGACATTGCACACGGCCGAGCCGCTGGGGGTGTAGCGCAGTTCAGGGTCGCGGCCGAGGTTGCCGATGAGGATGACTTTGTTGATTGAGGCCATGAGCGAGCTCCGCAGTGCTGGTGTTGGGCGTTGTGATTTGCCGGTGCAGACCATTATGCCGAGCGGGTGGGCTGCGGCCATCCCTCGGCAGAGGGACTGGCGGGTGACCCGCACCGGTGGCCGCGGACCTACTGCGGGCCCGGTAACATCCGGTTTTCGCGCCCAAGCATGTCCGCACTGCCCCAGGAACCCGACCAAAACCGCTTGCACACCCCCCTGTCGGTGCTGCATGAAGTCTTTGGATACAGCGCCTTCCGTGGGCAACAGGGTGCAATCGTCGACCATGTGTGCGCGGGCGGCCATGCGCTGGTGCTCATGCCCACCGGCGGGGGCAAGAGCCTGTGCTACCAGGTGCCGGCTCTGGTGCGGCAGCGCAGGGGCCAGGGGGCCACGCTGGTGGTCAGCCCCCTCATCGCGCTGATGCAAGACCAGGTGAGCACCTTGGAGCAGCTCGGGGTCGAGGCAGCCTTCCTCAATTCCACCCTCGGCGCCGACGAGGCGCTCTCGATCGAGCGCCGTTGGCGCAGTGGGAACCTCAGCCTGCTGTATGCCGCTCCCGAGCGCGTCCTGACGCCGCGTTTTCTGGCCATGCTCGATTCGCTGCACGAACGGGGGCTGCTCAGCCTGCTGGCCATCGACGAAGCGCACTGCGTGAGCCAGTGGGGGCATGACTTCCGCGAGGACTACCTGGGCCTGTCGCAATTGGCCGAGCGCTACCCCACCGTGCCGCGGCTGGCGCTGACGGCCACGGCAGACGCCATCACCCGCGCCGACATCATCGAGCGCCTGGCCCTGCAGGACGCACGGCCCTTCATCAGCAGTTTCGATCGTCCCAACATCCGCTACACCATCGTCGAGAAGGAGGATCCCCGCGCCCAGCTGCTGGCCTTCATTCGAGAAGGCCACCAGGACGAAGCGGGCATCGTCTACTGCGCCACCCGAAAAAAGGTGGAGGAGACCGCAGTGTGGCTCAGCGACCAGGGACTGCGCGCACTGCCCTACCACGCGGGACTGGACCTCACCACACGTCAGCAGCACCAACAGGCCTTCGTGGACCATGACACCCGCGACGGCGGTCTGGTGATGGTGGCCACCATCGCCTTTGGCATGGGCATCGACAAGCCCGATGTGCGATTCGTGGCGCACCTTGACCTGCCGCGCACCGTGGAGGGCTACTACCAGGAAACCGGTCGAGCGGGCCGCGATGGCGAACCGGCCGAGGCTTGGATGGTCTATGGCCTGGCCGATGTGGTCGGCCAGCGCCGGCTCATCGAGGACGGGCAGGCCAGCGAAGACTTCAAGCGCGTGTTGCGCGGCAAGCTTGAAGCCATGCTGACCTTGGCTGAAGCCCATGATTGCCGTCGCCAGCGCTTGCTGGGGTATTTCGGCGAAGAAAGCGAGCCCTGCGGCAACTGCGACAACTGCCTGGAGCCCCCCCAGATCTGGGATGGCACGGAAGCGGCGCGCATGGCCCTGAGTTGCATCTACCGCATGGCGCGCCACGGCACCTTCAATGGCGCCCGCTCCTTTGGTGCTGCGCACCTGATGGATGTTCTCGTCGGCAAGCGGTCACCCAAGGTGCGCCAGTACGGTCATGATGAACTGTCCACCTTCGGCATTGGCGCCCACTTGGGAGAAGCCCAGTGGCGTGCCGTCCTGCGGCAACTGGTGGCGCAGGGCCATGTGGTCACTGAAGTCGAGCTGCCGACGCTGCTGCTGACCGATTCGGCGCGGGCTGTCCTCAAGGGCGAAGTCACCCTGCCCATGAAGCAGCCCCGCGAGCGGCTCAAGCTGGCCCAGCGCCAGACGCGCATCCCGCGCCGCAGCGGCGGCACCGCTGGCGCCCCCGCCCGCAGCGCGCACGACTGGATCATCGAGTTCGATGAGGCCGCCCGCAGGCGTTATGACCATCTGAAGTCTTGGCGCACCCAGGAAGCCAGGGCCCAGGGGCGTCCGCCCTATGTCATCTTTCACGACAGCACCCTGGCTGAGATGGCGGCCCGTTGCCCCACGACCGCCCAAGAACTGGGCACCATCAACGGCGTCGGTGCGCACAAGTTGGAGGCCTATGGTCCCGCGCTGCTCGAACTGATGCGCGCCTGACGCCAATTCCGTATGATGCTCGGTTGCTCCCAAAACACCCAGCATGCCGGCCGACACCCATCTGCGCATCCGTGGCGCCCGCACCCACAACCTGAAGAATGTCGACCTCGACATTCCCAAAAATGCCCTGGTGGTGATCACCGGCCTGTCGGGCTCCGGCAAGTCCAGCCTGGCTTTCGACACGCTCTACGCCGAAGGTCAGCGGCGTTACGTTGAAAGCCTTTCGGCCTACGCCCGGCAGTTTCTGCAGCAGACCGATAAGCCCGACGTCGACGTCATCGAGGGCCTGAGTCCTGCGATCGCCATCGAGCAGAAGGCCACCAGCCACAACCCCCGCTCCACGGTGGGCACGATCACGGAGATCCACGACTACCTGCGCTTGCTCTACGCCCGCGCCGGAACGCCATACTGCCCTGACCACGATGAGCCTCTTGCGGCCACGCCCGTGGCGCAGATGGTCGATGCCGTCCTGTCGCTGCCAGAGGGAACCAAGCTGATGATCCTGGCCCCGGTGGTCCGCGACCGCAAGGGCACCTTTGCCGAGCTCTTAGAGGACATGCAGTCCCGCGGCTACGTGCGCTTTCGCATCCGGGCTGGACAGGCCAGCGCGCGCGTGTTCGAGGTCAGTGAACTGCCTGTGCTGCAGGCGCATGAGAAGCACGACATCGATGTCGTTGTCGATCGCCTCAGGACCCGCACCGAAGAAGCCGGTGCCCAGCGCCAGCGTCTGGCCGAGAGCTTCGAGAATGCCTTGCGCATGGCACACGGTCGGGTGGTGGCCTTGGAAATCGACACCGGCCGTGAGCATTGGTTTTCCAGCACCTATGCCTGTCCGATCTGTGCGTACTCGCTGCCCGAGCTGGAGCCACGCCTGTTCTCCTTCAACTCCCCCATGGGAGCCTGCCCGAGCTGCGACGGCCTGGGTCACGTCACCGCCTTCGACCCCCAGCGCGTGGTGGGTTTCCCGGAATTGAGCCTGGCCAGTGGCGCCATCAAGGGCTGGGATCGACGCAACCGCTACACCTTCAGCCTGCTGGAATCGGTGGCTGCACATTACCGCTTCGACTTGGAGGTCCCCTTTGAGTCGCTCTCCAAACAAATCCAGGACCTGTTGCTGCAGGGATCGGGTGAGGAGGCCATCGAGTTCGAATACGCAACCGAAGGGGGACGGGGCAAGTCCCGCGTGGTGCGGCGACGGCATCCCTTCGAAGGCATCATTCCCACACTGGAGCGGCGCCTGCGCGAGACCGATTCGCCCCTGGTGCGTGAGGAACTCGCGCGCCTGCAGTCGCCCAAGCCTTGCCCCACCTGCCAAGGGCATCGCCTGCGCCGAGAGGCGCTGCACGTGTTCCTTCGCCACCATGACGGTACGCGCGGTCGTCCCATCTACGCGGTGGAGAGCGCCACACTGCGGGAGTGCCACGCCTACTTCAACAGCCTGCAACTGCAGGGCAGCAAGGCGGGCATCGCGGATAAGGTCGTCAGGGAAATCCGCTCGCGCCTGCGCTTCCTCAACGATGTGGGCCTGAACTACCTCACCCTG
>Ga0255188_1000654_pt1 | contig 11195 bp, 10 predicted proteins | sample Miss_Cont_RepB_8_FD_188427 | JGI IMG/M metagenome (GOLD analysis project Ga0255188, IMG submission 188427) | Freshwater microbial communities from Mississippi River, Louisiana, United States - Miss_Cont_RepB_8h | ecosystem: Environmental > Aquatic > Freshwater > River | place: USA: Louisiana... | reverse complement strand
CAGGGTGTTGTTGGCCCAGGCCCTTTTTTCAGATCCGGATGTGCTGCTTTTGGATGAGCCCACGAACAATCTGGATATCCACTCGATTCAGTGGCTTGAAGATGTGCTCAACGAGCGCAACAGCACCATGATCATCATTTCGCATGATCGGCATTTTCTGAATTCGGTCTGCACCCACATGGCCGACTTGGATTACGGTGAGCTGCGGATTTATCCCGGTAACTATGATGACTTCATGCTGGCAGCTTCCGAGGCCCGGGCTCGGCTGATGGCGGCCAATGCCAAGAGTAAGGAGCGTGTCTCGGAGTTGCAGGAGTTTGTGCGGCGATTTGCGGCTAATAAGTCGAAGGCCAAGCAGGCGACATCGCGCCGCAAGCTGATCGAAAAAATTCAAGGCGATGCCGTCGAGGTTCGGCCTTCCTCCCGGCAGAACCCTTATATTCGTTTTGAGCAAAATAAGCAGCTCTATCGGCAGGCTGTCCATGTGCAAAGCATCTCGAAGACTTTCGAAGGCCGCAGCCGCCCGGTGATCGAGCGTTTTTCCATGATGGTGGAAGCCGGAGAGAAAATCGCGATCGTGGGCGCCAATGGCGCAGGCAAGACCACGCTGATGCGTTGTATCGCGGGCGCCACTGTTAGTGGCATGGATCCCGATGGCGGTGAAAACAAATGGGCGGAAAACGCCAACATTGGGTACATGCAGCAGGATGTCTATCCCGATTTTGAAAAAGAGGTCTCATTGACTGACTGGATCGGCCGCTACACCCAGGAGGGCGATGATGATCAGGCGGTCCGATCGATTCTGGGTCGGCTGCTATTTTCAGGTGACGATGTCGGAAAGATGGTCCGCGTGCTATCGGGCGGCGAAAAGCATCGCATGACGTTCGGCCGGCTGATGCTCGGCCGCCACAATGTGCTGATGCTCGATGAGCCCACCAATCACCTTGACATGGAATCCATCGAGTCTTTGCAGCTGGCACTCGAAAAATTTCAGGGGACGCTGTTTGTCGTGTCTCACGATCGGGAATTCGTTAATGCCGTCGCCAATCGCATTCTCGAGGTCCGTGGTGATGGAACGGTATCGGACTTCAAGGGGTCCTATGATGAATATCTTGCGAGCCAGGGCCTGGCCGTCTGAGGCTTTTTGATGTTCAGCGCCTTACAGCGCTAGGCCCCGAGGTCTTCGGGCGTATTCAGGTTGCGAAATGCTGCCTCATCGGTAGGCTGTACCGCTGATGCGCCGACCTCGGCAAGCCAAAGTCCGAGCTTGCGTTGACCGTGCTGAAGAAAATGCTCAAGGTGCGTGCGGCTTGCAATGGGCACCAGGGCAAAGGTGGGGTGCTGGGCAATGTAGGCACCGCCCGCTGACCGGCCCGCCCAGAGCTGGCTGACAAGTTCCAGCGGAAATAGCGGGCAGTCACAGGGCACGGTCACCATCCAGGGTGTGCTGGCCGTCTGCAGGCCGGCCAGTATTCCCGCCAGTGGGCCCTCGTAGCTCGGAGTCTGCTCGCCGAAGACTGGATCTGCAATGACCGGAAGGCCACGCTGCAGATACTGCGCGCGGTTGCGATTAGCGTTGATGATGAGTGCATTGACCTGCGGCGATAGGCGATCGATTGCGATATCGATCAGCAGCTTGCCGTGAAAGCTCATCAGCCCCTTATCCGCGCCACCCATGCGTCGGCCTGCGCCGCCGCAAAGCAGCAGGCCAGTGATGGGCTCAAGCGCTGGTTTGGATAAGGCCATCAATGAGGGCAGTGACATCGTCGGCGTTGGTCACCCGATGCCAGGATCCCCGCGGATAAACAACGACATTTGGGCCTTGTTGACACAGGCCAAAGCAGCCAGATTTGTTGGCCATGATGCCGCCATCATGATCCAGGCCCCGATTTCGTAACTCATTTTTCATCTGCTTTAAAAGATCGAGTGAGCCCCTTGCGGCACAGCAGTCGCCGTTGTCGCGCACATTGGTGCAGATAAAAAGATGATGCCGATAACGCATGTGGTGGGCTAAGGGATCCGGGTATCGTGGGGCTGCGGTGGGTTACTCGATTTTGAGCAGTTTTTTTGCTGAGCCCAGCACCAGCATCGCCTCACCATGCTTGTCTTGTTTATGCAATTTCTCGCCCTCTGCACGCAGGTCTCGCACCTTTTTAATCAGCGCAGGATCAAGATTTTTCGACGTGGACAAGGCCTGGTCAATTTTGTAGATCTCAAGCGGACAGCTATGCGGCCACGCGGGTGCCGCGGCGGCCGTCAACAATAGGGCCAGAAGGTGCGGGGCTGCGGCTTGCATTTTTTGGAGACCTCCTTAAGACTTTGGCCTGCGATCCATTATGAACCGTCGACACGTTTTAAAAGCAGGCGCCGCTGGCTTAGCCCTCGCAGGCGTTTCCACCTTGCCACTGGCGAGCCTGGCAAGAGGCAGCCGGCTTCGTGATCATATGCTGATCGCGCAGCCCGCGCGGCTGGGCCTTCTGGGCGATGACTATCCCGCCACCGATGTCTGGGCCTTTAACAACATGATTCCCGGCCCAGTCTTGCGGGCCAACCAGGGCGACACGCTGCGGATTCGTTTTCGTAATCGACTCGCCAGCCTCTCGACCATTCACTGGCATGGCATACGGCTGCCCAATGCGATGGACGGTGTGCCCGGCATCACCCAGGCGCCGGTTAAGCCCGGCGAAGATTTTGTGTATGAGTTTGCCCTGCCGGATGCGGGCACCTACTGGTATCACCCCCATGTGGCCACCTATGAGCAAATTGGGCGCGGCCTGTATGGCGTAATTCAGGTCGAAGAACGGCAGCCGCCGGATGTCGATGATGATGTCACCTGGGTGCTTTCCGATGTGATGCTCACCAAGGATGCATCGATTGCGCCGAACTTTAAAAGCCTGCACGATGCCGCCCACGCAGGCCGACTGGGCAATATCGTGCTGGTCAACGGCCAGCGCGGCCCGGCCATGCTGGATGTCCGCGCCGGCCAGCGAATTCGCCTGCGCTTATTGAATGCCGCAAGCGCGCGATTATTTCGGATCAAGATTCATGGGCATCAGCCGCTGGTGGTGGCCCACGATGGGCATCCGTGCACGCCTTATCGGCTGACCGAGTCTTTTTATTTTTCGCCCGGCAATCGCATGGATTTGATACTGGATTGCACTGGAGCGCCGAATGCACAGTTTGAGATTGAGGATGAATTCTTCCCGGCGATGCGCAATAAAGTTGGCCTGATTCGCTACAACAGCCGCTCTGCAGTGGGGGCCCGTAAGCCCTTCGGGGAGCTACCCCCAAATACGCTGTTTGAGCCGGTGCTCGCGGGCGCTGAATCGGTAAAGATGGTGCTCGAGGGTGGTGCGCTATCGAACAAAGCGACTCGTGAGGCCATTTGGCTCATGAATGGCAAGGGCAATGATCATGGCTCGCACATGGATGTGCACGGCAAACATCCTGATCCACTATTTACATTTGAGCAGGGCTGCACAGTGCGGTGCCTGATTGACAATAAAACCGCCTGGTTTCATCCCATGCATTTTCATGGCATCGTGTTCCGCGAACGGCTGCCCAACGGCCAGTGGGGCCCGTTTAAAGACTCAACGCTGGTCTGGCCGTTTAAGACTCAAGAGATCGCGTTTGTTGCGGAAAGCCCAGGCGATTGGATGATTCATTGCCATGTGGCTGAGCATCAACACTCTGGATTGATGGGCACGTTCCGTGTCGCAAGCCTCTGCCGAACACCGACGGCACCGAAGGCCTAAGTTATTTCAGCAGTAACACATCGATAGCTGCGCCCTCGGCCAGCGGCCCTGCATCGTGCGGCAGCACTGCAAGGCCATCGGCATCCACCAAGGACTTAATGCTGGCCGCACCCTGAGAGGCTGCGATCTCGGCGCGCCAGTCGCCTTGTGCATCGCGTGTGAGTTTGCAGCGGAGAAATTCGGTTCGGCCCGGTGTTTTTTTGGTCGCCCTCGCAAGCCGTGCGCGCACGGTGGGTTGCTTAACCGGAGTCGCACCACCGAGCCGCTGCAGGCATGGCCCAACAATGCCTTGAAAAGTCACAAAGGCCGCAACAGGATTTCCTGGCAGACCAAAAAAAGGTGTCCGCTGACCGCTTTCGTTATGGATCCAGCCTGCGGCAAGTGGCCGGCCCGGTTTAATGGCCAGCTTCCAAAATGCAATTTCACCGAGTGATTGCATGACGGCCCGAGTGTGATCTGCTTCGCCAACACTGACGCCGCCTGAAGTAATCACTGCATCTGCAATGGATGCGGCATGCCGAAGATGGTGCCGCAGACTATCCGCGTCATCGCGAACAATGCCCAGATCGATAGGGTCGGCACCAATTGCACGAATCAACTCCATGAGCAGGGGCCGATTCGCATCGTAGATTGCGCCTTCTGGCAGTGGGCCTCCGGGATCCGCAACCTCATCGCCTGTGGAAAGTACCGCCACACGCAGTGACCGCATGACCTCCACTTGCGCAATCCCGATGGAGGCGAGCAGGGCGATTGCCTGCGGGCTGATGCGCGTGCCGGCGGCAAGTGCGACTGCACCGCCCGCAATGTCTTCCCCGGCCTGCCGGATATTGGCCATGGGCGAGATGCCCTCAGTGGAAAATTCAACTTGTTCACCAGATGTTGATTGGCCGACGCGCTCTTGGGGAATGACAGCATCAAAGCCCTCCGGCACCCGGGCGCCGGTGAAGATTCGAATGCAGCCTGCAGGGTCAGCGAAACCCTCGAAAGGCCGGCCTGCGAGCGATTTTCCAGTAACCCTGAGGGATAGGGGTTTATTCGTATCGGCTTTGTTCAGGTGACTAAGGGAAAACGCGAATCCGTCCATGGCAGAAAGCGGATGGGCAGGCACGTCTTTCGGGCTGCAAACATCACGCGCCAGAAAGCGGCCCCCGGCTGCAGCAAGCGGGATTTGCTCTGCACTTACTGACTCACTGATCTGGCTGGAGATGGCCTGCAGGGCCATGTCAAGGGTCTGTGGGGCAAAGTCGTCGGGCACGTCAATCCATTCAAAAAGGGCGTGGTGTCGATGATCGGGAGCGCAAAGCCTGCGGAAGTCAGCCTTTTTAGTCAAACCGTCTGGGGGTAGGGCCCAGAACCAAAAAGAACACATGTCTAGTGCAAAACATCGACAAACGACTGTATTCGGGTTCGCGAATGTTGCAATGCACCTTGTAACTGTAGGGGAGAAGCTCACACTCCACTCAGCGAAAGTCCGCAAAGCTTTTGCTGTAACTCAATTGGTACTTGTTCAACGTTCGTTCTGGAGGGACACAAATGAACGCACCGATGTCTCGCCGACAGTTCTTTAAGGTCTGTTCGGCAGGTGTCGCGACTTCATCGGCAGTAGGTCTCGGGTTTGCGCCCGCGTCTGTGCATGCTGAAGTCCGGGCTTTTAAATTAGCCCGCACCACTGAAACCCGTGGCACATGCCCGTACTGCTCTGTCAGCTGCGGCGTCTTGATGTATTCAAGAACTGATGAAGCCACGAAGAAAACCAAACTCATTCACATCGAGGGTGATCCCGATCATCCGGTGAACAAAGGCTCGCTGTGCCCGAAAGGCGCAGGCCTGCTGGACATGGTGCATTCGCCCAACCGGCTGATGCATCCCGAGGTCCGCGAGGCTGGCTCGAAAGAATGGAAAAAGATTTCTTGGGAAGATGCATTGAATCGCGTTGCACGCCATATGAAGGCCGACCGCGATGCAAACTTTGTTGAGAAAAATGACAAAGGCGTTCCCGTTAATCGCTGGAATACGACATCACTTCTTGTATCAAGCACCACCTCCAACGAGGCAGGCTATGCGTTAGTCAAAATGGCGCGCGGCCTCGGTATGGTTGCGCTTGATACGCAAGCACGTATCTGACACGCCCCCACGGTATCCAGTCTGGGTCCGACGTTTGGGCGTGGCGCCATGACAAATGGCTGGCCAGATATTCAGCATGCAGATTTGATTTTAGTAATGGGCGGCAATGCCGCCGAGGCGCACCCCTGCGGGTTTAAGTGGGTGACCGAAGCGATGGAGCACCGCAAAGCGAAGTTTGTGGTGGTGGATCCGCGCTTTACACGCTCGGCTGCAGTGGCGGACTATTACGCGCCGATTCGTGTCGGCACGGACATCGCCTTCCTGGGTGGGGTGATTCATTACCTACTCTCGAAGAATAAGATTCATGAAGACTATGTTCGCCACTACACGAATGCGCCGTTCCTGATCAATGGCGACTTCAGCTTCAAAGATGGTCTGTTCGCAGGCTACGACGAAGAGAAGCGCTCCTACGACAAAAAGACCTGGACCTACCAGATGGGTGATGACGGCTTTGCCAAAGTCGACATGACCATGAAGGATCCGCGTTGCGTGTATCAGCTGATGAAGTCCCACTTCAGCCGTTACACGCCCGAGAAGGTCTCGGCGATTTGCGGCACGCCAAAAGATCAGTTCATCAAGGTCTGTGAGTACATTGCCGAGACTTCACGCCAAGACAAGGTCATGACCATCATGTATGCCTTGGGATGGACCCAGCATTCACACGGTTCGCAAAACATTCGCACCATGGCCATGATCCAGATGCTCTTGGGTAACGTGGGCCGTCCTGGTGGTGGCGTGAATGCGCTGCGTGGCCATGCCAACGTGCAGGGCATCACCGATATGTGTGCCTACTCGGAAGTGCTGTCCGGCTACATGCTGTCGCCGATGGAGTCCGATGACACCCGCGAGAACTATCTCAAGGTGCGTACGCCCAAGGCCACACGTCCTAACTCGATGAACTTCCCGCAAAACTTCCCGAAGTGGAATACCAGCCTGATGAAGGCCTACTACGGGGACAATGCGACAAAGGACAACGACTTCGGCTATCACTACCTGCCCAAGCGCGATGCGGCCTACGACACGTTGGCCAATATCGAGCGCATGGTTCAAGGCAAGATGAATGGCCTGATTTGCCAAGGCTATAACCCGCTTGCTGCGCTTCCGAATAAAGCCAAGCTTCACAAGGCGCTTTCCAACCTGAAGTACATGGTGGTGATTGATCCGCTGAAGACCGAGTCGGCTGAGTTCTGGAAGAACTTTGGTGAGTTGAATAACGCTAAGCCCGAGGACATCAAGACCGAGGTGATCCGCCTGCCGTCCACCTGCTTTGCAGAGGATCCGGGCACCTTCACCAGCTCCGGCCGTGTCGTGCATTGGCACTATGCTGCTGCGGATGCCCCGGGCGAGGCCAAGACCGATCGTGAAATCATCGGCACACTCTTTACCAAGCTTCGCGAGATGTATCGCAAAGAAGGAGGTAAGGGCCGTGATCCGCTGATGGCGATCAAGTGGAACTACACCAACCCATCCAATCCCGCGCCTGAAGAGCTTTTGAAAGAGATCTCTGGCCGAGCCCTGGTGGATATCAAGGATCCTAAGACGGGAGCGGTGCTCTTCAAAGCTGGCGAGCAGCTGCCGGGCTTTGGCGTGCTGCGAGATGACGGCACGACCGAGTGCGGCAACTGGATCTACGGTGGCTCCTGGTCGCAGGCCGGCAACCTCACGGCGCGTCGAAATAACGCCGATGACAGTGGCATGGGCATCCACCAGCAGTGGGGATACTCGTGGCCCGCCAATCGCCGGATTCTTTATAACCGTGCGAACTCGGATCCGACGGGCAAGTACTGGGATGCCAAGCGTCCGACCATTGAGTGGGATGGCACCAAGTGGGCCGGCCCCGATGTGCCGGATATCGCGCCTGCATTACCGCCGGCAACTGGTCCCTTCATCATGAACCCTGAAGGCGTTGGCCGCCTGTTTGCACCGGGCATGGCGGAGGGCCCGTTCCCCGAGCACTACGAGCCGTTTGAGACACCGGTCGGCAAGAACCTGATGCATCCGAACAATCCGAAGGTCACGAGCAACCCTTGTGCACGCGTGTACAAGGCGGATGCCTCGTCGTTCGGAAAGGCAGATGAGTTCCCGTATGCCGCGACCACCTATCGCTTAACGGAGCACTTCCACTTCTGGACGAAGAACGTGCAATCCAATGCCGTCACGCAGCCTCAGCCGTTTGTTGAGATTGGCGAGGCTTTGGCCAAGGAGAAGGGCATCCGTAATGGCGACATGGTTCGGGTCTGGAGTAACCGCGGCCAGGTGAAGGCGGTCGCTGCGGTGACCAAGCGGATTCGTCCGATGACGGTTGACGGCAAGACTTTGCATCACGTCGGCATCCCGATTCACTTCGGCTTTGTGGGTGTTGCCAAGAACGGTTTCTTGGCCAATGAACTCACGCCGTTTGTGGGCGACGCCAATTCACAGACGCCAGAGTTCAAGGCGTTCCTCGTCAACATCGCTAAGGTCTAAGGAGGATAACAATGGCTACAGCAACAACTATGAACATTGTGAATCGCTCCGCAACCACGGCGGAGATGCCGATTAAGAGCAATCCGGACATCGCCGTTGCGAAGTTGATCGATGAGTCCAAGTGCATCGGCTGCAAGGCCTGCCAAGTCGCCTGTATGCAGTGGAACGACAACCGGGATGAGATCGGGTCGATGGTCGGGGTGTATGACAACCCGGCTGACCTCACGACCAAGTCCTGGACCGTGATGCGCTTTAACGAAGTCGAGCGGGCTGACGGCGGCCTCGATTGGCTGATTCGTAAAGATGGATGTATGCACTGCGAGGACCCCGGCTGCTTGAAGGCCTGTCCTGCGCCGGGTGCGATCGTCAAATACGAAAACGGCATCGTTGATTTCGTTAAAGACAACTGCATTGGCTGCGGCTACTGCGTCGCTGGCTGCCCCTTTAACATTCCGCGGATCAGCAAGACCGATCACAAGGCCTACAAATGCACGCTCTGTTCAGACCGTGTGGCAGTGGGCGAAGGCGCGGCTTGCGCGAAATCCTGCCCGACCAAGGCCATTCGCTTTGGCAAGAAGAAGGATCTCGTGGCCTGGGCCGACCAGCGCGTGAAGGACCTCAAAGAGCGCGGCTATCAGAATGCAGCCTTGTACAACCCGCAGGGTGTGGGTGGTACGCACGTGATGTATGTGCTGCGCCATGGCGATAAGCCTGAGGCCTACAACGGCCTTCCCAGCGATCCGCAGATCAGCCCAACGGTTGGCCTGTGGAAGGGCATGACCAAGTCCGTGCTGTCCTGGGGTATGGCAGCGGCAGTTGCCGTTGGAATCGCCCACTACTTCATCAAGGGTCCCAAGACTGTTGATGAAAAGGAGGTCTGATTCATGAGCCAAGGCAATGAAGTTCAGCGTTATGCCGCCAATGAGCGCTGGAACCACTGGCTAACAGCAATCACGTTTGTGTTGCTGGCCGCCAGTGGCCTGGCGTTCTTTCATCCGACGTTTTGGTCGCTGAGTGCTGTGCTGGGCGGGGGCGAGTTATCGCGCATGCTCCATCCCATCATTGGCGTTGTAATGTTCGTTTCCTTCATGATCTTTGCCATCCAGAAGTTCAGTGACAACGTCATGAGGAGTTACGACTGGAAGTGGCTGGGCCAGATTGGTGATGTGCTCGCCAATCGGGATGATCGGCTGCCGGCGGTGGGTAAATACAACGCCGGTCAAAAGCTTGCCTACTGGGCGATGCTGCTCACCATGCTGGCCTTGATGGCCAGCGGCATCATCATCTGGCGGCAGTATTTCTCGCATATGTTTGCGATTGATACGCTTCGGCTTGCAGCCTTGGTCCATGCCGTGGCGGGTGCGCTGCTGATCATCACGATCATCGTGCATGTCTATGCCGCCATCTGGGTGAAGGGCACCATTGGTGCCATGACCAAGGGCACGGTATCGCGTGCCTGGGCGAAGCATCACCATCCGCTGTGGTACCAGTCGATCGATAAGCGATAATCGGCTTCGGTCAAGCAAGGAAGTGGTAAGTGATTCCGGCCCCGCAAGGGGCCGGTTTTTATTTTGAAGTGGATTGCCCAGCAAAAGAGGAAAACGCAGGTATGCCGACCCCCATCATTACCGACGGCACGATGGACCGACTCATCAAAGCTCCGCGGGTCGTGCTGCCCGAGCCGCAGAGCCTGTTTCGAGATCGTGCGGCCCGCTTTGATGCTTTGGCCGCACACGACGATTCGGGTGCCTATATGAGGTTTCTCGGCCAAGTCTGCCGCGGCCAAGCCAAGGCCTATGCGGCCCGACCGGCCCATGCGGTGCCTGAGAAAGCAGTCGCCAATAGCCGCCAGTACGGCATGCCACCCTTATCGGCCCACGTCACACCGCGCGATGTCCAATGGCATGCCGATCTGCGTGATGTTCTGGCTGAAGTAAACGCCCAAGGCCAGGCCAATGCCCAGCTCGCAGCGGTTATTGCTGAGCTGACATCGGCCTTGGCATCTGATCCGGCAAAAATTGAAGCCATTGCCGATCGAATCATTGCCGGCATTCCTGAGCCCGACGATGGCCCCTTGTATCCGCTCATTGGTGCTGCCCTGCAGGTCTATTTTTCTCGGCTGGCAGCTTCGCTGACTGCAGAAGATGTTGGCGCAAGCGATGTGCCGACGGTCTGCCCCTGCTGTGGCATGCGGCCGACCGGCAGCCTGGTCAGGATTAACCCCGATCGGATGAATTACCGGTACCTTGTTTGCGCACTCTGTATGACAGAATGGAACATGGAGCGGGTAAAGTGCACATCGTGCGAAGAAGAAAAGGGCGTGGCTTATCTCACCGTTGAGGTAGAAGGCCGTCTGCCGGCAGATGTGCCGATTCGTGCGGAGACCTGCGATGAATGCAAGACTTATTTAAAGATTTTTATGCAGGAAAAAGATCCGAATATCGATCCGATCGCAGATGACTTAAATTCGTTGGCCCTGGATATGCTGGTCGACGAAAAGGGCTACTCGCGGACCGGTCCGAATCTGCTGTTCTATCCCGGCCACGACTAGCCATGTCATCCTCGATTCTGCCCGGTTCGGGCGAATCCGAAGTCCGAAAAAATCCCCGCCACCTGCCTTCGGTGGACCGGCTGCTGGCCACACCCGCACTTTCTACGCTTTCTGAAACGCTTGGCCGCAGCCTTGTAAAGCGGGCGGTTCAGGCCGAGCTCGCCAACGCCCGTGCACAACCTTCTGGGCCAGCCGATCCGCCTTCAGAGGCCCTGCTCATTGACCGAGCGCTTGCTCGCGCTCAGCAGGATGCCGCCTCGCGGCTGCGTGGCGTGATCAATCTCACCGGCACCGTCATT
>Ga0255188_1000653_pt1 | contig 11202 bp, 10 predicted proteins | sample Miss_Cont_RepB_8_FD_188427 | JGI IMG/M metagenome (GOLD analysis project Ga0255188, IMG submission 188427) | Freshwater microbial communities from Mississippi River, Louisiana, United States - Miss_Cont_RepB_8h | ecosystem: Environmental > Aquatic > Freshwater > River | place: USA: Louisiana... | reverse complement strand
GGGGCTCGCCCTCATCACCGTGGCCTGCAGCATCGTCTTTCAGCTGCTCACCCGAAAGCTCTCCGCAACGCCCGGCGAAGGAACGACTGCAACCGTACTGATCACCGCGCTGGTCGGCACAGTCGTGTCAGCGCTCACCCTGCCACTGATGCCCGTCTGGGGCGGCTGGCCTCAGACCTTCACGTCGGCGATATGGGCGCAGCTCATCGGAATTGGAGTGTGCGGAACAGTCAGTCAGATCTGCCTGGTCCAGGCCTACTACTGGTCGAGCGCCTCCTTCGTGGCGCCGCTCACCTTTCTGCAGATTGTCGGGGCCGCAGTCGCGGGCTGGATCTTTTTCGGTGACCTGCCCGATCAACTCGGTGGTTTGGGAATCGCCATCATTTGCGCAGCCGGCATCGCTTCGATGATGGCAGAGACGCGCTTTACACGAAGACGCGCGGGCTAAGCCGCGCCAGACAGGGACGACATCCGGTGCAGCCGATCAGTCATCGCCCGTGATTGTCACCGACATTTCGCCAATACCGTCGGCAAAGAAGCTCACCACATCGCCAGCCACCAGCCGTTCACCGCGCGGCAGCCCCACGCCTGCGGGCGAGCCCGTGTACATCACATCCCCTGGCTCGATCGCTACCGCCTGCGAGATTCCAGCAATCTGTTCAGCGACCGAATAGATCATGTCTCCCGTCGATCCCCATTGTTTGCGGATACCGTTGACCGCCAGACCGAAACGGGTGCTGGCGATGTCAATGAACCGCGCAGGCACGACGACCGGCCCGAGCGGGCTCATGGTGTCCTGCGCCTTGCCAAGCGTAAAGTTGAAGCGGAAAAAACTCGATGGCTGATCGAAGAGGTCGCGTGCAGTGAAGTCAACGCCTATCGAATATCCGGCCACATGCGAAAGGGCGTCCGACTCGGGGATATTGCGCCCTCCCCGGCCGAAGACCACAACGAACTCGACCTCCCAGTCAAAGTACTTGCAGCCGCTCGGAATGCGCACCCGATCGCCGGGGCCCACGATGCAGGTTGACGGTGGTTTCATGAAGAAGAACGGCGGCCGGCCGGGAACCTTGGCGATCGACGCCTTCATCTCGGCCAGGTGATCAGCGTAATTGGCACCGACACAAAACAATTTCCGCGGATAGCGAAGCGGCGTCAGCAAGCGCGCACGCGCCTGCGAAACCGATTTCCGGGGGTCGAATTCGCCGCTGCGGATGGCCGCCGCAAAATGCTCAAGCGCACGAATGGAACGCGGCCAGTTGTCGAACAGGCGCATCGTGTCGAGGGGCAGACCGGCCAGCGCGAGCGGCCAGAAGCGGTCATCCACGCGAAGCGCCGCCTCGCTCTGACCGCGCGACCGCGCCAATGTCGCAATCGCGAAGCCGGTGCCCGAATTCACTGCGTGGTCTTGATGTTGAGTTCCTTCAATTCGCCCACCTTGGCGCCGTCTTCCATCGAGAACCGGTCCCCGAAATCATAGAGATCGTCGTGCTGAAATCCGTTGGCGAACTGCACTTCCCACCAGTTGTGATCGAGGTCTTCGAGGTAGAACGAGTACACGCCGTGTTGCAACACTGGTTTCAACACCTGACGGATACCGTAGGTGTCCTTGTGCTTGAGCGCATTGTCATAGGCCTCGTCAACCTTCTCCTTCGACTCGACATCAATGCCCCAGTGGTTGAGCACGTTGACCGGGTGCACCTTGTCACCCACCTCGACACAGACAATATGAAACTTCAGACCGCACCGGATCACCATGGCTGGCAGCGCATGACGAACACACTCGAGGCCCAGAAACTCTTCATAAAAACGCCGCGATGCTTTCAGGCTGTGGCACTCGAGCGTGCCGTGCGACATGACATACGGTTTGATGATGGAGTTGCGCGGTTTGGGTTCAACCACGCCTTCGGGAATGATTTCAAGCGTTGATACCATGAAGGTGTCTCCTTGGTTGTGGAATTGGAATCAGACGGTTGCGACCGCGCCAGTGCGGTCGGCCTCGCTCAAGAATGAGTCGGCAAAAAATGATTCAACAGGAAGACCGCAACGTGCGATGAAATCGCGCCGTGCAGCCTCAACCATCACGGGCGCGCCGCAGGCATAGATTTCGACGTCGCGCATATCGGGGTGGTCGGCCATCACCGCTTCATGCACCAGTCCAGTACGGCCGCTCCAGCCGCACGCTTCAGAGGGATCGGACAGCACTGGAATGAAGCGAAAACCAGGATGTTCAACCGCCCACTGCTCGGCCGTTTCCAGACTGTAGAGATCGATGCGGCGACGGCAGCCCCAGTAGAGCGTGAGCGGTTGCTCCGCCGAAAGCCCACGCCGGAAAACTGCTTCACAGATCGCCTTGATCGGCGCAAAACCAGTGCCACTTGCCACCAGCACAGCCGGCTTGCCGCTGGGGGCCCGCAGGTGAAACGTGCCAAGCGGCCCTTCGAAACGCAGCAGATCGCGTTCCTTCATGGTGCTGAACACATGATCGGTGAAGAGTCCGCCTGGCATATGGCGCACGTGCAGCTCGATCATGGTGACGCCATCGGAGCTTGGGGCGGTCGCGATCGAATAGCTGCGTCGCTTGCCATCTTTGAGCAGCAGGTCAATGTACTGGCCCGCGACAAACAGCATGTTCTCGTTCATCGGCAGCTTGAGCGTGAGCACCGCCACATCAGGTGCAGGCCTCTGAATTTTCAGCACGCGACAGGGAACGATCTGCGGGCGAATGTTCTCAAGCCCACCCACCTCTCTGACCTCGATCACCAGATCCGACAGAGGCGAGGCCTGACAGAGCAGCGCGTAGCCTTCGGCCTTGTCAGCGTCGGTCAGATAGGTGGGATGCACCATGCCGTAGTCGACCTGGCCTTCCAGAATCCGGCCTCGGCAGGTCTTGCATACGCCGGTCTGGCAGCTGTAAGGCATGGAGAACCCGGCATCGAGCCCAGAGCGCAGAATCGGCTCGCCGGGTTCTACCTGGAAAGCATTCCCACTGGGCTTGAGTTCAATTCGAAAGCTCATGACCGCGCTCGGCTCAGGCGCCCCGGATCTGTGCGCCTGGCGCAGCGCTGTCGCGCGGCCAGACCACCACCCAATTGCCGTCTTGCAACTGCTTGACCTTGTACAGGTCGGAGCCCGACACATAGTTGTTGGGGCCCGACCAGCGAAGCGGCCCGATGATCGCGTTGACGGTATTGTTGCGCAGCCACTGTGCGATTGCCTTGTCGTCGAGCGAACCCGAGCCGGTTACCGCCGCCTCGATCACCTGCCAGCAGGAGTAGGAAATCGCCGACTGCAGATCGACCGCAGGGTATGGCAGGTTCACTTTTGCGGCACGCTCTGCAAACGCCTTTACAAACGCGGCAGCCCGCGGATTATTGGTATAAGGCGCGTGCGCCTCGAAGTTGGTGAGCGCGAAACTGTTGCGCGACTCGGGCAACTTCATCATCGGACCCGGCGCCGGGAACATGTGGAACTGCATGGGGGGCTGGTAGTTGATACGCTTCATTGCATCAAGCATCAGCACGGGGTCGATACCGCCTGCGCCGACCCAGAGGAAATCGGCGTTGGCATCTTTGATGCGGCTCGCAATGGCGCCAAAGTCCCGTGTGCCGAATTCATACTCGAGAAAAGCCACCTCCCTCAGACCACGCTTTTTCGCGATCTCTCGCGCATTCAGGGAAATATAGTGGAGGGACGGGAACTTGCTTGCCGCAATCGTGATGGTTTTCGGCGGCGTTGGCGACGCGGCCATGGCGTCGAAGACCAGATTCGGCCAGACATTGTCGGGGTCGCCCGCAACGCCTCCAGCCTGAAACTGCATGTCGTATTTCGCCAGGTTCGGGATGCCGAAAGAATGGTGCGGGATGAATTTTCCATAGCGCTGGGCAACCCCCATCGCCGCCAGGATCGCTGCGGTGCCGTAGGGCCCGATCAAGAGGTCGACCTTCTCGGTGGTGACCAGTTGCTCATACAGCGTGCGCGCCAACTCCGGTTTGGACTGGTCGTCCTTCAGTACCCATTCGACTGGCCGACCGAGCAGTCCGCCCCGCTGGTTGATTTCATCAACGAACGCTTCGCCCGCGACTTTGTGGATGATGCCCAGGGATGCCAGAGGACCTGTCAGGGTCAGCGTACCACCGACCCGGATGGGGCGACCTTGCGCACGGGACAGAGACGGCAGCGCAGCAGCGCCCAGAAGCCCGGCAGTGAGCGCGCGTCGGCGAACGGATGTCATCGAAGTCTCCTCGTCAGGGTTGTGATTTTGCGTCGGATGTTGGTCGCCCCGGAACCGCTTGTCAACCGACAGCGTGCCGGCGCAGACACCATGTTGATACCATGCTCTCGAAATCAGGCCCAAACGGGACGCAAACCGGAGAAAACCTCATGAAACTCGTGACATTCAAAAGCGCCGCCGGAGCGCGCGCTGGAATCCTGCTTGCCGAAGGCGTTGTCGACCTGTCCCGCTGCGACCCGAAACTGCCCCAATCGGTACGAGGCATCCTGGAGGCAGGCGAACCGGTATTGCGTCGACTGCAAAGCATTGCGAACGCTCCGCCGCGCGACGCGCTGGTTGCCAATGCCACACTCCTGGCTCCCATTCCCGATCCGCGCATCGTGCTGTCGTGCGGCATGAACTACCGGGAGCACCTGCATGAAATGAATACGCCGGTACCGGCAACCCCGACCTCCTTTACCAAGAGCGTAGCCAGCATCATTGGCACGGGCGAGGCGATCCGGCTGCCTGCCTCGAACCCGGACATGGTCGATTGGGAGGGTGAATTCAGCGCGGTAATCGGGCGCCCCTGTCACCGGGTGAGCGAGGCCCACGCGCTCGATTATGTCGCGGGCTACACACTGGTCAACGATGTTTCCGCGCGCGACTGGGTAGCGCCCTTTTTCGCCGCTGAAGGGCGGATGCAGGCGATCAACACCTGGGAGCACAACCTGCTGGGCAAGATGCTTCCCACTTTCTGCCCGATGGGACCCGTGGTGGCCACTGCCGACGAACTGGGTGATCCTGGCAACCTGCCGATTCAGACACGCGTCAATGGCGAGGTGGTGCAGTCTTCCAATACCAACGATCTGGTATTCGGTGTGGCCACATTGGTGGCGTACTACTCGCAGTTCTATCAATTGATGCCTGGGGACGTCATCACGACTGGCTCGCCCAGCGGTGTCGGCTATGGAATGACTCCGAAGCGTTTTCTGCGCGATGGCGACGTCGTCGAGGTCGAGGTCAAAGGGATCGGAATTCTTCGCAACCCCGTCAGACGCTGAGCCTTGAGTCGCCACACCATGCATCTTTACACCGACCAGCATCGCCAGATTCAGGACTCGCTCAGGAAGTTCATTGAGTCCGAGATCAACCCGCACGTCGATCAGTGGGAGGCCGACGGCATCTTTCCGGCGCGCGAGTTGTTCCGCAAGATGGGGCGCCTGGGTTTTCTGGGAGTCTGCAAGCCTGTGGAGTACGGCGGAATGGGGCTCGACTATTCCTACGGCATCGCAGTCGCCGAGGCCCTGTCGTGGATCCGCTGCGGCGGTGTACCCATGGCAATCGGCGTGCAGACCGACATGGCCACGCCTGCGCTGGCGCGCTTTGGTTCAGACGAGGTGAAACGCGAGTTCCTCGCGCCATCGATTTCGGGTGAGCAGGTGGCCTGCCTGGGCGTCTCCGAAGTGGGCGCCGGGTCCGATGTCGCATCGATCCGGACGGTCGCGCGCCGCGACGGCGACGATTACGTCATCGACGGCGGAAAGATGTGGACCACCAGCGGCACGCAGGCCGACTGGATGTGCCTCCTTGCCAACACCTCGGAGGGGGCTGCGCATCGCAACAAGACCCTGATCTGCGTACCCATGAATACCCCAGGCATCACCATCGCACGGAAGCTGCGCAAGGCCGGCATGCATTCATCGGACACCGCGCAGATTCACTTCGATGGCGTTCGCGTCCCGCAGCGCTGGCGAATCGGCGAAGAGGGCATGGGCTTCACCTATCAGATGATGCAGTTCCAGGAAGAACGCATGTGGGCAGCCGCCGGATGGCAGAAAAACGCCCTCATCATCCAGGAAACCGTCGACTACCTGAAGAGCCGCGAGGCGTTCGGCAAGCCGCTGCTGGCCAACCAGTTCATCCAGTTCAAGCTCGCCGAGTTGCAGACCGAAGTCGAGGCTACCGGCGCCCTGCTCCACAAGACCGTCGCGCTCTACGTGGCAGGCAACGATGTGACACAGCTTGCTTCCATGTGCAAACTCAAGGCCGCACGCGTCGCGCGTGAAACCGCCGACTGGTGTCTGCAGTTCTGGGGAGGCATGGGCTATATCGAGGAAACCTCGGTCAACCGCCATTGGCGCGATTCCCGGCTTGCCTCGATCGGCGGCGGCGCCGATGAAGTAATGCTGGGCATCATCGCCAAAACCATGGGCTTGCAGACCCGCGCCCGGGATTGAACCCCGGGCGCAGCAAGCCTTCGATCACCGCAAGCGGTCAGCGCAGGAAGTCTGACACCGTTTTCCAGCGCCCGCCCTGAATCTGCGCCAGCCGGGTCTGGTCGTTACCCAGGCGCTTCTGCGGCCCGAACACGAACTCGGGGTTGCCCAGGAACCCGCGCGGGTAGGGATGGTCTTCGAGCGCCTTCACCAGCGAGTCGGTGGTGAGTTTGGGCCCGGCGCGGTCGGCGGCGCGCGCGAAGATATCCACCAGCATCCAGCCCGTGGCCGCCCACAGTTCGGCGTCCTCCTTGAAGCGCGCCTTGAATGCATCCATCCATTCATTGAGTACACGGGTGTTGGAGGGATCGTCGCGATAGGGGACCGGCGTCTCGCTGATGGCAAAGAGGCCCTCCACCGCAGCGCCACCCGCCTTCGGAACCGCCGGCATGTAAGCCGCCTGACTGCCGAAGAACTGCCCGGTGTAGCCCAGTCGTCGCGCGGTAGCCATTGCACCGATGGTTTCGCGAACGATGGTACCCAGCACGATCAGGTCGGGGTTGGCTGCTCGCAGGCGCTGCATCTGCGAGGCGAAATCGGTGGCGCCACGCTTGTAGGTGGTGCGCTCGACCAGGGCAAGCCCCATGTCCTTCAGCGCGGATTCGGTGCCACGCAACACTTCGAGCCCGTACTCGTCATCCTGATACAGGATACCGATACGCTTGGCGCCCGACATCTTCGCCACTTCCTTGAGACCGATCGCCGTGCTTTGCGGATAGGGCGTGGCAATGGCGAACTTGAGTTTGTGAAATGGGTCGAAGTTGCCGTGGTGCGCCGTGGTGGGGAACAGGTGGGCGACGTTCTTCTCGAGCACCAGCGGAATGGTGGCAAGCGACACCACCGACCCCAGCGAACCGATCATTGCAAAAATGCGGTCCTGGGTCAGAAGCTTCTGTGCGCCCAGCACGGCCTTCCGCGGATCGTAGCCCGAATCCTCGACTACCAGGCGGATCTTGCGCCCGTGAATGCCGCCCTCCGCATTGATCTGCTCGGCGCGCATGATCATGCCGTTCTGGATGGGCTTGCCAAGCGTGACCAGCGGCCCGGACAGATCCTGGATGGACCCGATCACGATCTGGTCGCGCGTGACGCCCTGATCGGCCCAGGCACTGGAGGCGGGCACCGCGGCGAGCACACCGCCTGCCGCACCGAGTTCGAGAAACTGTCTGCGTGAGTTCATGGGGTTGTCTCCTTCAGGATTTTGCAGAGTACATCGATTCGATCAGATCACGATACTTTTCATTCACGAGCTTGCGTTTCAACTTCATGGTGGGCGTGAGCTCTTCGTCTTCCGCGGTGAGCTTGTGTTCGATCAGCCGGAATTTCTTCACCTGCTCCACCCGCGCGAATCTGGTGTTCACACGGTCCACCTCGCCCTGAATCAGCTCCTGCACCTCGCGGGTACGGCAGAGGCTCTGAAAATTGGTGAACGGCACGTTGAGCTCCTGCGCGAAGCGCTCAACATTTTCATGATCGATCATGACGAGCGCGGTCAGAAACGCCCGCCTGTCACCAATCACCACGGCGTCGGTGATGTAGGGCGAAAATTTCAGCTCGTTCTCAATCTCCGAGGGGGTGATGTTCTTGCCGCCTGCCGTGATGATAATGTCCTTCATCCGGTCGGTGATTCGAAAGAATCCGTCCTCATCAACGGTTCCGACATCGCCCGTGTGCAGCCATCCATCAGCATCAAGCACCTCGGCGGTTTTTTCGGGCTGATTGAGATACCCCATGAAGACATTGTCGCCACGGATCAGGATCTCGCCCTCCGCCGACACCTTCATTTCCGCCCAGGGCTGAGGACGACCGATGGTGCCCAGCCGGATGGCGCCGGGGAGGTTGAGCGATCCCCCTGCGGTGGTCTCCGACATGCCCCAGCCTTCGTAGAGCGGAACGCCCAGCGCGTGATACCAGCGGATGAGTTCGGGCGAGATCGGTGCCGCGCCGCTGATCGCCCAACGCATGCGGTTCACGCCGATCGCCTTGCGGATGTTGTTCAACACCAGAAAGCGGGCCAGTCCGAACGCAGCGAGGAGCCCCGCGCCCACCGGCTGACCCGAGAACCGTCGATCAGCCACGCGATAGCCGATTGAAATCGCCACGCCATAGGCCCAGCGCTGAAGCGGTGTGGCCTCGCGAAGCCGGATGGATACCGCGGAATAGAATTTTTCCCAGACCCGCGGTACGCACAGAATGATGGAGGGCGCGATCTCGCGGATGTTCTCGGCAATGGTTTCCGGGTTTTCAACGTAGTTCAACCGGGCGCCGGTTTCAAGCGACAGAAACTGGCCGATCATTCGCTCCGCAATATGGCAAAGCGGCAGAAACGCCATCTTGTCGTCGGTCTCGTCAGCCGCGAGTTCAGGCGCAAAGCGCTCCATCACGGAACACAGATTTCGATGCGAGAGCATCGCACCCTTGGGCTTGCCGGTGGTGCCCGAGGTGTAAATCAGGATGGCCAGATCATGCTGGCTGCGCGCGGCAAGCCGGCGCTCGAATTCATCAGGGTTCGATTGATCGAAGGCCTCGCCGCGCGCCTCGAATGCCTCGAGGCTCATCACCATCGGATCGTCGAGGCGCTCAAGCCCTTCCATCTCGAATACCACGATCCGGGACAGTAACGGCAGCCGCTCGCGCACCTCGAGCACTTTGTCGAGTTGCTCGTCGTCTTCAACGAACAGCACCCGGGTGGCGGAATCGGCGCACAGATAGTGAACCTGAGAGGCGGCATCGGTGGGATAGATGCCGCTCGACACTCCGCCCGCGAGAAGAATGCCGTAGTCGGCATAGCTCCATTCACGTCGGGTGTTGGCAAGGATTGCCGCCACCTCGCCGGGTTGAAGGCCGTCGGCCGCGAGCGCCATGGCGATTCGCCGGGCGTGCCCACCCAGCTCGCGCCAGGACTGCTCCTCCCAGATGCCCAGAACCTTCTGGCGCAGCGCGATGCGGTCGCCGCGCAACTGCACCGCTTGCCAGAACTTTCGGCCAATGGTTTCGCCCTGCGGATGCGCCATTTGCGTCGCCATCATCGCCACTGCTTCTTCTTTTTCCAGCGTCGTTCGCCGCGTGCCGACTCCGCTTTCATACCCAGGTAAAACTCGCGGATGTCGTCTTTGCGGAGCAGCACCTCGCAGCGGTCCTCCATCACCACCCGCCCAACCTCGAGCACATAGCCGAAATCGGCAGTGGCGAGGGCAATGCTGGCATTCTGCTCGACCAGCAACATGGTGGTGCCTTCCTCGCGATTGACCCGCTTGACGATCGAAAAGATTTCCTTGGTGAGCTTGGGGCTCAGCCCCAGGCTGGGCTCATCCAGAAGCAGAAGCCGCGGCCGCGACATGAGCGCGCGCGCAATGGCGAGCATCTGCTGCTGCCCCCCCGAGAGTTGGCCCGCCTCCTGGGCCGCGCGTTCGCGAAGAATGGGAAAGTAGCCGTACATCCGCTCGATATCGGCCGCCACACCCGCTGGATCGCGCCGCGTGAAAGCGCCCATCATCAGGTTGTCGCGAACAGACAGCATGGGGAACACCTCGCGCCCCTCGGGCACGTGACTGATGCCACGCCGAACCACCCAGTCGGGATCGCGGCACTGGATGTCCTCGCCGTCGAACCACACCGTTCCCTTCTGCGGATCGATGATCCCGGAAATGGTTTTCAGGATAGTGGTCTTGCCTGCGCCGTTCGCCCCCAGCACGGTGACGATGGAACCCCGCCGAACCTCCAGACTGACCCCCCGAATCGCCTGGACCGGGCCGTAGCTCGACTCGATGTTCGACAGCCGCAGAATCACGTCGTCGGTCACGCCTTCAGTCTCCCAGGTAAGCCGCAATCACATCAGGATGCGACTGAACTTCCGAAGGAGAGCCTTCGGCCAGCACCTTGCCGTAGTTCACCGCGAGCACCCGGTCCGATACGCGCGACACCAGGCTCATGTCATGCTCGACCATCAGCACGGTGATCCCCAGCAGGTCACGAATGTCCTGAATCCAGTAAGCCATGTCATCGGTTTCCTCGACATTGAGCCCCGACGAGGGCTCATCGAGAAGCAGCAACCTGGGCTGTGCGGCGAGCGCCCGCGCAAGCTCCACCACCTTCCGGACGCCATACGGCAGGCCTGCCACCCGGCTGTCGCGGTGCACCTGCAGATCGAGGAAATCGATAATCTTCTCAACCCGGCGGCGATGTTCGACCTCGCGACGCCGGACCGACGGCAGAAAGAGCATCTCAGCAATGAAATTCGGTTGCGCCTGCGCGTGGCAGCCGATCAGAAGGTTCTGAAGCACGGTGGCGTGTTCGAACAGTTCGATGTTCTGGAATGTGCGGCCGATGCCGCGCGAAACCACCCGATCGGGCGCGAGCGCGGTCAGGTCTTCCCCCCGGTAAACAATCCGTCCGGCGCTCGCCGGATAAATGAGGCTCACCAGATTGAAGATGGTGGTCTTGCCCGCGCCGTTGGGGCCAATGATGGTGTAGATCTCGCCCTCGCGAACACCAAAACTCACGTCGTCGACCGCCGTGAGGCCGCCAAAGCGTTTGGTGAGTTGCTCGACGCGAAGCAGTTCCATCAATGCACCCGCTCCGACTTCTGATAAGTCTTCTGGCGTCTGAACATGCCAGCCTTGTACATGGGGAAGAGCGAGAACCAGGTGCGGATCTTGACCCATCGACCATACAGTCCAAGCGGCTCGAACAGCACGAACAAAATCATGA